>Ga0316189_10007628_pt1 | contig 10215 bp, 7 predicted proteins | sample LowCovwburrow_MG_FD_204930 | JGI IMG/M metagenome (GOLD analysis project Ga0316189, IMG submission 204930) | Coastal sediment microbial communities from Maine, United States - Lowes Cove worm burrow | ecosystem: Environmental > Aquatic > Marine > Coastal > Sediment | place: USA: Maine... | reverse complement strand
GTTGGCATGATCGAATACTGCAGGGACCCAGGCCGTCGATGTGTGGCAATCGTCGCAACGATCACTGGAAACGATATGGTTCGATGTCTTGCCTGTCGCCTGGCGGCCGTTGTGGCAGCTGCCGCAACTACCCGTCACGGCCGAGTGATCCATGAAGGCGACAGGGCTCCACGCCGCTGTAGTGTGGCAGTCTGCACAAATAGCAGTCGTAGAGACGTGATTGAGCGGTTTTGACGTGGCGCGCACTGTCGCAATGCCTGAGTGGCAGCTGTCGCACGTCGGATTGGTACTTTCGAACTGTCCGCCTGCGTGACATCGGTCGCAGCTAACGTTGGCATGCGCCCCATCGAGCTCGAATCCGGTGCTGAAGTGATCAAACGTCTCCTGCGCGTTCGCAGCGCCGCCAAACAGCAGCAAAAAAAGCGCGAGCACCGGCAGGCCGCGTACATTATTGAGTCTCGAAGTTATCATCGTATAGACCTCACATCGCGGAACGAATCAACCGTATGGCAACGGCCGCAGTCCGAACCAAATTCCCCATCATGAACATCGTCTGTGCGGTGACAGTCGGCACAACGATTACCAATTCTTAACTGCGCGGTTAGCGATTTGCGATGGCAGTCATCGCACTCCACCGCGGCATGAGCACCAAGTAGCGGAAACTCGGTTTGAGCATCATGATCGAATAGCCATGCATCCCAGGAAACCGGGTTGTGGCAGGCGCCACACTCACTGCCAAATCGATCGGCGTGCGGATCGTCCTCAACATGACAATCAATACAAATAATCGACGCATCCTTAAAGACCTGCGAAACATGACAGTCTTCACACGCCTGCTCGCCATGCGCACCGAGCAACGGGAAGGCCGTCAGGTCATGATCAAAGAAGACGTTGTCCGTCCAGCCTGATTCGCTGTGGCAATCCGTGCACATTTGCCCCTGCGTGCCCTCGTGCGGGTCATCATCGGCGTGACAGGAGTTGCAACCCACGTCCAGTGCCACTTCGAAAATCGGTTCGATATGGCAGTCCTCGCATGCGGCGATCGCATGATTGGCCAGCAACTCATAGCCCGCATCCTGGGTATGGTCGAAAGTGACGTCCGGCCATTCGGACGTGGTATGGCAGTTTTCGCAATCGCCGCCGAAATGCGTGTCGTGGCTGTCGTCTTCGAGATGACAAGCAACACAGGCAGCGTCGAGGTCGTCAGAAAATGGCTCATCACTGTGACAGCCGCCGCAACTCAAATCCGCGTGCGCGCCATCGATCGGAAACTGGGTATCGCGTGTGTGATCAAAGGAAGTATCGGACCAGGCAATGGGGTTATGGCAGTTACCGCACTCGGGACCGCTTTTCCCTTCATGCACGTCATCGTCAAGATGACAGTCGACGCAGGCCACCGGTGCCGCCTGAAACGTCTGATCCGCATGACAATCGAGACAGTCTGTCTGAGCGTGTTCGCCGAGCAGCGAATAGCCAGTTGTTTCATGGTCAAATTCGACGTCCATCCAGCCGGTCGCGGAGTGGCAGTCGGCACATTCATCGCCAAGCGTGCCGTCGTGCACACTGTCTTCCTGGTGGCAAGAGTTACACGTGAGCGGCGCGTCGCGGTATTTTTCACCGTTGGTGTGGCAGTCCTGACACGGTGTTTCGATATGCAATCCATGCAAGCGAAAGTCGGTGAAAATGTGGTCAAAACTCGACTTATTGAGAACAACGATCTCGGCGCTGCGTCCTTCGTGATCCGTATGGCAATTGGCGCAGTTTGATTCCCTTGCTTCGTCAAAAAGCCCATGAAAACCCGAGCGGCCATTGACGTCACTGGCGACATCGTCGTGGCAGTCGAGACATAAGGCCGGTTGCCGCTCACGAGCAAAAGCTTCGTGGCAGTTGCCGCACTCCGCCTCCAGTTCCGCATGGCCCTCTATTACGTCACCCGGCATCACGAGTGTTTTTAGCTGCGCGCTTGACGTCTGCCATGGCACCACCGCCAGAATAATCATGGCAACAAACGAATAGATGGCTCGTGTCATTATTCTCGCAGCCTGACTAGTACATGTGCACGGCGAGGATATGGAAAATGACGGACAAGACCATCATGAAGAAGATTGGCAAGTGCAGCACATGCCACAGCGCAAACAATCGCTCGTAAAGGGAAAACTGTGCGACCCGTCCGGTGAGGCTTGTGTAATCGCGAATAAAACGGGATGCCGCCCGTGACAGCTTTTTGTAGTCGCGAGCGACAATTTCTGACTCGCTGGCAGCGGCTTTCAGTTCTTTTCTCGCCGTAAGCCACAGCGACAGTCGCGTCACGTTGTGCGTCAACGTCCAGCGCAGACTGCGGCCAAACCCGATGGACTGTGTTATTTGATCGCCTTGGAACTCCGCTGACATTTGATTGAGGCGCGCGACCAGTTCGGGCATGAATCTCGCCAGCCCCTGGCTTTTCTCCACTGAAAGCGATAGATCTTTTTGCAGCTCATCAAGACTGGTTTTGCGACCGTACAGACCACGATGAATTGCAGCATAAAAATGCTTGCCAATGATGCCGCTGCCCGCAACCAACAACATGCAGTAGAGAGCGATTTGGCTATTGAACGAACCCAATTGAAAGTTGCAGTGATAGAGAATTAACAGTGGCCCAATAAGACCGAAGGCCATGTGCAGCCGGAACCACTGCCGAGTCGGTCCGAGTGCGTGCAAGAATTTGAGTCGTTTGCGCAGCGGGTAGAGCAACAAGGCGGCCATCATCGACGCACCGACAATCCCCAACCAGTAACCAACACCTTCTTTCGGCGATATCAGCTCGTGATCACTAAGCAGCCAGCCCAGGGCAATTACCGCCGCCAATAAAAAATACGTCTGCACATCATTGGCTTTTCGCCAAAATGGTTTACGCGCAGGTTCAATACTTTGAAATGGTTTCGCGACACCGACGTTCGCAACCGAGTCGGTCATTGCCCGCTTTCCTTGGTCAGTGATTCCTGAACCAGTTTCAGTTCGAACTCTTCATCAGTCTGTCCGAGCTCAGCCGCGCGCGCATAGGCGCTCGACGCCTTCTCGTTTTGACCAAGATGGTTGTAGGACTTGGCAAGTAACAACCAGCCTTTCGCATCGTCGGGGTTGTCAGCAAGACGTTGCTCGAGCCCGACAAGCAAACCGGCCACGGAGCCGATCTTGCTATCCGTTTTGGCGGCCGGCGCAGGCGCTGAAACGCTGTGAACAGCGTCGGGTTGCTCGGGCTCCGAGCGCGACGCATAGTACATTGCCGCAAAGGTGATAATGATTGTCATTACGATTAACGACAGGGTTTGTGCTTTCAACGGATTAATCTCCCTCACTATGAGCGGACCCAAAATTCCGAGCCACGCTTATTCTTATCCATACACACGACAAAGAGATTGGCAGGGTTCCCATTTTCTTGAAATAAGTTGTATTGCGTCGCGACTTTGCGACAGATACCTCGGGAACTGTGAAGCATTCGTGACGCAGCGCACAGGGCGACTTGCTAGACTCCGCCCATCGCGCGCACGTAACTAACCTATGAATCTCTTGCTACTTAGTGCCTACGGAATACCGATCGTCGCTATTCTGTTCATTTACCTGCATCGCTCTCGCAAACGGGAAACCGCCGCTATTCGTGCGGCGGAAGCGGCGCATGCTGCCAGCATGACCGAGCCACCCACATTGCATCCCGTCATTGATCCAACGAAATGCATCGGTTGTCGCTCGTGCGTTTCGGCCTGTCCAGAGCAACACTCGCACGCAGTGCTTGGCATGATTCGCGGTAAGGCACGACTCGTGGGCCCGTCAAACTGCATCGGTCATGGAGCCTGCGAGAAGGCGTGTCCGGCCGATGCGATCAAGCTTGTGTTTGGCACCTCCAAACGGGGCGTGGATATCCCGCTGGTTAATCCCGATTTTCAGACCAATGTTCCGGGTCTTTACATCGCTGGGGAACTCGGCGGTATGGGACTTATTCGTAACGCGATCGAGCAAGGACGTCAGGCGATCGATTCGATACGTGCACGCAGTAACAAATCACACAACAACGAATTCGATCTAGCAATTATCGGCGCCGGTCCGGCGGGAATTACCGCCTCGCTCGGCGCAAAGGACGCCGGACTTCGCTACATCACGCTGGAACAGGAATCATTGGGCGGCACCGTCGCGCACTTCCCGCGCGGAAAACTGGTCATGACCCAACCGGCTGAATTGCCAATAGTTGGAAGAATGCAGTTCAAAGAAACCACCAAGGAAAAGTTGCTCGAGTTCTGGCAAGGCGTCGTGAGTCAAACCCAACTCGACATTCGGTACAACCAGATCGTCAAACAGATAGTACCGAAACCCGGCGAAAGCGGATTCGATATCGAAACGGCTGGCGGAAGATTGTCGGCGCAGGTCGTTCTGCTGGCGATCGGACGGCGCGGGACGCCGCGCCAGCTAGGCGTACCGGGTGAAGAAATGAGCAAGGTGGTATATCGACTGATTGACCCCGAGCAGTATCAGGGCCAGCGAGTGCTGGTGGTAGGTGGTGGAGATAGCGCGCTTGAAGCGGCGCACAGCATTGCCGAAGTGCCCGGCACTGACGTGACGATCTCCTATCGGTCGCCGGGTTTTACGCGCGCAAAACCCGCCAATCGCGACAAAGTCACAGCTCTCGCGTCGGAAGGCCGATTGCGTGTTCTGATGAGCAGCACCGTACTCGAGATTGCCGGTGATTCGGTGCAGCTAAAAACAACCGACGGTGATGTGCGACTGAAAAATGATGCTGTGATTGTCTGTGCCGGCGGCATTCTGCCTACCGGCTTCCTCAAGGATATTGGTGTCAATGTCGAGACAAAATACGGGGCCGCCTAGGCACTACTCGTAGCGCTTGCCCGCGTGCTCCAGCCAACCGTCGACATGTCGGCCCTGCGGATCTTTGTGCGTCCAATGTATGACGCCGCCGCGCTGGTTGGTTTCGAACTGCCCATAGAATGACACGCTGTCGCCTTCCGCCAGGCCCGCCACCCGTGGTGCAAGGTCAATGTTGTGCGCGACCAAAACCGTTCGGTTCCCGTCGAGCCGCACAATAAACCGCTGATGCCGACTGCCTTGATTATCATCCGACAATATCCGAACCACGGCACCCCTGCCACGCACCTGATCCCCCGACTGCCAGCTTTCGAGCGTCACATTCTGCGGGGAGCCGCTGCCCGTTTCGCTATCGACCTGCTGGTAGCCGAAGTAGCTACCGATCAGCAGGATGATCAGCGCAAGAATTTTTCTCATTCGCAAATCCTCAAAGACCGATGGTTGGCAATCTACCAGAACGCAAAATTTTTGTTATTCTGCTGCGTTGTCACTCGGGAAAAACACAAAGATCATGCCTGCTGTCGAATCACAAATGCTCACCCTGGGCACCAAAGCACCTGAATTTACATTGCCAGATCCGGACGGGACGCTCCATACACTGCGCGATGACGCCCCGGCGACCCTCGTGATGTTCATCTCCAATCACTGTCCATTTGTCATTCACGTCCGGAATCAGCTCGCGAGCATAGGCACAGACTACGCCGCGCGCGGCGTTGCGATCTACGCCATCAACAGTAATGACGTGGAAAGATACCCGGCTGATCATCCGCGCCACATGAAAGAAGAATCCGCGAACTGCGGTTATACCTTCCCGTATCTGTTCGACGAAAGTCAGGATATAGCGAAGGCGTATCGTGCCGCATGTACGCCCGACTTTTTCGTCTTCGACGCCGAACAAAAACTCGTTTATCGCGGTCAGCTGGATGACAGCCGGCCCTCGAACAGCCTGCCGATTGACGGCCACGATCTCCGCGCTGCACTGGACGCCGCGCTCGCGTCCGAGACGCCATCCGCCGAGCAAATACCGAGTATTGGTTGCAGCATCAAGTGGGTTCCCGGCAATGAACCGGAATATTTCTAGCGGGACGCATACAAAAACGGCCCCTCATTGAGGGGCCGCGGTTTGCCGTCAGTGAGACAGTCGGGCGATTACAGCGCCCAGGAAAAGCTGAGCGCAAATGTCGAACCCGGGTCTTCCTCAAAGGTGACGACGCCGGCCCGCTCAATGGTGATGACCTCACCCAGCAGGTTCTGCGCCTTGGCCCGAAACGTAATTCTCTCTGTTGGATACCAGAAGTAGGTGAAATCCAGAGAATGGAAGGGTTGTTCAAAGCCATCGGGTGATCCATTTCGGCCAGCGACGTAGAGCCGATCACCAAAAACGTTATAGATCAGCGATGCCGAGTGCTCCGCACCCGGTGAGTCGAAACCGAGCATGACGTTGGCCACGTAATCAGAGGCTCCGGAGAGCTTGCGGATGGGATTTGTGGGCACGTTCGCGGCAGGACCGGCTACCAGCTCAGAGTCCTGTACCGTGAAATTGGCCTGCACAAAAAACAGGTCAAACGTCCCACCCAGGAACGACAGCTCCTTTAACGCCTCGACTTCGATTCCCGTGATGGATCCGGAAGATGCGTTCACGATCTCACGCGCCACCGTTGTGTCACTGGCCGGGATTTCAAAAAACTCGATCGGATTCGAAATGTCCTTGTGGAACGCCGTCGCGCTGAACGTATCGCCGTTGCCAAAGTACCATTCCGCGCGCAGATCGAAGTTCTGGAAATCAGATGGAACCACGCCGGGATTGCCGCGAATGAGATCTCCGGTTAAGTAGTCGATATAACTCGAGTCGGTAATTTCGCGAAGATCGGGTCGAATCGCTGTTTCGCTATAGCTAAGGCGCAGCTGGAAGGTCTCGGCCCATAAGTCGCCGATATACGTGATGCCCGCGGACGGGTACACCCGGTCCTCGGTAAATGTGCCCTCAGCCAGCGTATCGATATCGGTTGTGACCTGCGGGTTCGCCAACGAGAATCCGTACGGGTTCCAGTCGACGGCCAGTTGCCGGTAATCCTCGTAGCGGGCACCAACGGCCACACGCCACGTGTCACGGATCGTCCAGTCCACTGCTCCCCAGACCGAGTCGGTCATGGTCGCGGCGAGATAGCTATTGGAGTTGGTTCCCTGACGATCAAAGAGAATGTTGTTGTCAAAAACGCGCGAACCCGGAATCGGATTGGTCGGATCCGGGTCCGGCGAGTCCGCGAGAATGTTGTCGCTGGAAAATACGCTATCCAGCGACCCCTGCAATACGGACGGGTCCGACACGTTCAAATAGCCGAGACTTAACTGTGCCTGCCAGTATTGGCGCGCTTTTCGCGCATGTGCCCAACCGCCGCTGAACTCCATAAACGAGCTTTCGAACTCAACGGGCAGCGTTACGCTCCAACCGTAGTTGTCAACCTCGTCGTCAAGACTGGTGAAGCGAAAGTCCGCTGCCGATGAACCCAGTCGCACCGACTCACTGAGTACGGCGCCGGTGAGCGGATCCGTAAAGGTTTCGGATGCGACCGAGACCTGGTTTGGAATCTCGGTTTCAGCGGTTGAGGTCGAGTAGAACCAGCCAATTTTGGTCTGTTCGGGTAGACGACTCAGCAGTCTGCCGAGGAACGGAACTCGCGCACGCGTGTCAGCGCCAAGATAATGCTCGCCCTGAATTTGATGCGTCATCATGTTGCGTTCTTCGAACTGTAAGCGGTAATCGCGGAATCCGCGGCCACTCGATAACGGCCTATTCTCGTTAAAGTAATCAAAGACTTCCGTTTCATCGTCCGTATTTCTGAGAAACAGACTGGTTGTTGAAATCTCGTGATCTTCGAGAAACTTCAGACCCAGATTCAAGGTACCCGCGATATTCACGCCCCGCGTGGACTCTTCCTTTGTGCCGTTCTGCTCGTCCGGAAGACCAAACGATGCGGTCCGGGTGCGCCTCAGACGCCAATCGGTCTCATAAGATGCGCCCACGTTAAAACCGGCCTGCCAGTCGGTACCAAAATCAAATTTGGTACCGATGCTGCTGCGGATCTTGTAGTCCGGATCGGCGCTAACGCTGGTAATGCCGATGTTTCGATTCAGCGCCAATGCCAGTTCACGGTTTTCCCACTGCGCGTTGTACAGCGTCGCTGTTGGATCTTCACTTTGCATGAAACTCAGAATCGAGTTGACGCTTGGGTTGCCTTGATACGCAACGATGCCGTCATTGATGGACGCTGGATACGCCCGGGTGCCATCGTCCGTACCCTGATTGTCGTCACCGCCACCGTTGTAACTCAGAATTCGGCTCGGATTTTCAGTGTTCGAACCGGTGCCTACTTCAAACTGAAACGTCAGCGTGTCCGGGATGCTTTTGGTGCGAATATCAACAGCACCACCGCCAAAATTCGCGGGCAAGTCTGCCGACCATGCTTTTTGAACACGCAGAGACTCGACAATCGAGGTTGGGAAGACATTCAGCGGAATCACATTACGCGTCAGATCCGGTGATGGAATCTGCGCACGGTTCAAGGTGCTCTGTGAATAGCGCTCGCCCAGCCCGCGGATATAAACGTACTTGTCCTGCACCAAAGTCAGCCCCGGCACACGACGAAGCGCCGAAGCAACTGTCGAGTCACCGAGGCGGGAAATTGTGTCGGCCCCCAGCAGGTCGGCAGCGAATGCATCGTTCATGCGCTCGTTGACGAGTGCCTGGCTGCTGGAAACAAAGCGACCAGTGACAACGACTTCTTCGATATCGTCATCCTGAGCAAAAGCCGGGTATACCCAGACGCCCGCAGCCAATGCTACGAGCGTCAGCGTCGTTTTCGATCGTTTAGATATCATCATTCAAACCAGAGAGCTTGTGCGCGATTCGTGGCATTGATGCCGTAGGTCCAGTCCTGGATCCAGTCGTTGGCCAGCGTGACGCCCCCCAATGCGTCACCCGCAGGCGCGGTGGATGCGAGCGGCGCGCTTGCGTCAACCTGTGAAGTCGCCCAGGCGATCGAGTGAACCTTTGTTGATCCTTCGAGTAGCTGCAGGTCGGCATCGTTCGCAGCAGAAGCATCTTTTAAGGTACCGCTGGCGATGGTGGCGAACTGGTTGCCACCAGCAGTCTCTGCCCATTCCTGTTCGCTGGCGAACGTTCCGATCGCATTACCCTTCGAGTTTTCCTGACAGGCGAAGATGACCGAGTTCAACTGCAGATCGCCGTTGACCGCTGCCGCCTGAGTTTCTGCATTGTCGATACGCAGGCAGTAGTTATCGTCCGCTGCAGCTTCATCATTCGCCGCGAATGATGAAATAACCAGCGAGTCATTAATGGTTGGCCAGATACCTTCACGCAAGCGCCAGCCAGCACCCTCACCGTGCGTTCCACCGAGGTTCGGCGACACAATACAGGTCAGGTTATTGATCGTGGGTCGGCTGTTCAGTCCGCGGGCAATAAAATCATCGATCGTGGCCTGGTCCTTGCTCGAGTATGAGCCGATGCCGTCGGCTTCGATGCAGTGATTGCCGTCGCTCGCAGACTGGATGACCAGCGCATTGTTGATCGTGCCGTTCCAACCTTCATCAATATCGATCGAATCATCGCGAACATACACAGCAACGAAGTTCGTGAAGCTCACTGAACCTCCGAACATCTCGATACCGTCATCATAGGTTGAGTAAACCTGAAGATTCTCGACAACGGTGCCGCTACCGACGCCGCCGAACGAAATGCCGTTTAGCTCGTCACCGTTCGCCACTTCCGCGCCCGTGTGCTTTATGACGACGTAACGCAGAATGCCCGAACTGTCTGCGTCATTATCTCCGCCATACTGCGACTCGTCGTCGCCAGCAGATCCCTCAGCTTCAATGGAGCATTCCGTGCCCGCTGCCAGTGAAAAACCAGCCTGGCCCCGGATCCCGGTATAGCTGCATTTGTTGCTGACGCCAAAACCGTTGATGACCATACCGCCCCACTGCTGCACATCTTCCGGGCCAACCGTGCCATTGATGTCCGAAACCGATGTGATCGTAATGGGTGCATCTACAGTTCCTGCCGCGAGAATCTTCGAACCACGATTAACGATCAGGAAGTCTTTGTTCGTCTGAAAGGCCAGCGTCGCGCCCGCTTCGATTGTCAGTGTTGGACCATCGCCGCCTGCCGCTATTCCGGCGGCAGCAAGATCCGCATTCGTGCGGTAGGTGTTACCGACAAAAAGGCTGGCGGTAAAGATGTGCGCCCCGCCATTGGGCAGAGCGGGCAAGAAGAGGTCGACCGTCAGGTTGTTCTGCGGGCCAACAAACGTTGGGCCATAGGTGCAGTTGCCATTGGCATCC
>Ga0316189_10007627_pt1 | contig 10215 bp, 6 predicted proteins | sample LowCovwburrow_MG_FD_204930 | JGI IMG/M metagenome (GOLD analysis project Ga0316189, IMG submission 204930) | Coastal sediment microbial communities from Maine, United States - Lowes Cove worm burrow | ecosystem: Environmental > Aquatic > Marine > Coastal > Sediment | place: USA: Maine... | reverse complement strand
CTGGGTATGCATTTTCTGCAATTGCGGATCGAAGATATCCGGGGCGCCGCGCGCCAGATGCCCTGGACGATGGCGGCGTTCGTGGTGGCCGGCCTGAGCCTGATTGGAGTGCCGGGTACCGCGGGCTTCATCAGCAAGTGGTACCTGATTACGGCTGCCATGCAGGAAGGCGGCCTGGGGGTTGTCCTCGTGGTAGTCGTGCTGGTCAGTTCGCTGATGGCCGTCGTGTATATCTGGAGGGTGGTGGAAGCGGCATACTTCGGCGTGCCAAAAGAGCCCTTGAAGCCAGCCGGTGAAGCTCCGTTGCTCATGCTGAGTGTGACCTGGGTTGCGGTGCTTGCGAACCTGTACTTTGGATTGTTCCCTGACCTGCCGCTGTCATTGTCGACCAATGCCGCCACTACTTTACTGGAACATTTACGATGAGTAGTGAGGCGCTTATCGTACTGGCGATCGTCGTTCCCTTGCTGGGCGCTGTTGGAATTATCCTCGCAGGGCGTAAACGCCCAAACCTGCGCGAAGCGGTAACATTGGCAACAGCTGTTGGCCTTGTCGCGATCGTGTGGAGCTTGATTCCAGGCATCATTGCGGGGGACCGTCCTTATATTCGCCTGGCCGAATTCATGCCCGGGCTCGCCATTGAATTCAATGTTGAACCTCTGGGCATGATGTTTGCTGCGCTTGCCTCACTTCTATGGGTCGTCAATTCAATCTATTCAATTGGCTATATGCGTGGAAACAACGAACGAAATCAGACGCGGTTCTACGTGCTCTTCGCCGTCGCTCTTTCTGCCACGATGGGCGTTGCTTTCGCTGGAAACCTGGTAACACTCTTCATTTTTTACGAAATACTGACGCTTTCAACTTATCCGCTGGTAGCGCACAAGGGCGATGAAAAAACCGTCGCATCTGCCCGCATCTATCTCGGCATACTTTTGGCAACCTCGATTGGTCTGTTTTTGCCTGCCATCATATGGACTTACTATCTGGCCGGCACTCTGGAGTTTGAACCGGGAGGAATTCTGCAGGGCCGGATTGACGGAATCGCTGTTGGATTGCTTCTTGCCTTATTTGCATTCGGTATCGGAAAGGCCGCCATCATGCCTGTCCATCGTTGGTTGCCTGCGGCGATGGTGGCGCCTACTCCGGTCAGCGCTCTGCTTCACGCAGTCGCTGTTGTCAAGGCGGGCGTGTTCACCATTACCAAGGTTGTTGTGTACATTTTCGGCATCGATTTCCTGTTTGGAAAGCCTGCCAGCGCCTGGTTGCTCTACGTCGCCGCGTTCACCATCATCGCGGCAAGTATGATTGCGTTGCGGCAGACGAACCTGAAACGTCTGCTGGCCTACTCCACTATTTCGCAACTTTCCTACGTCGTTTTGGCCGTCGCAATTTTAAAGCCCATCGCAGAGATCGGTGCTGCGATACATATCGTGACGCACGCCTTCGGCAAAATTACCCTGTTCTTCGCGGCGGGCGCCATTTACACGGCCTCAAAGAAAACTGAAATTGTGCAGCTGCGCGGGATAGGTCGCCGAATGCCCTGGACGATGGGGGCGTTTACGATTGGCGCGCTCAGCATGATCGGTGTGCCTCCCACCGGTGGTTTTGTCTCCAAATGGTATATCCTCGCCGGGGCTTTCCAGGCCGACAACTACGTTGCAATCGCGACGGTTATTTTAAGCACCCTGTTAAATGCCGCGTATTTCCTTCCTATCATCTACCTGGTCTGGTTCCAGGGCGAACAGACGCCGGTTGTCAAGGATCACGGGGAAGCGCCATTGGCCGTGATTGTTGCTCTGATGATTACGGCAGGGCTGTCGCTTGGGTTCTTTTTCTTCCATCAGACTGTCGTCGAACTGGCGACACAGTTTGTGCAGGTATCGTCATGACACGCAGCAGTAAAACCGACCATTGGCTGGTAAGGCCAACCACGATTCGACTGCTTTGGCGGGTTTTTGCCGCTGTGCTTGCGCTGTTGGTTCTTGCGCAGTTCTTTATCAAGATCAAGAGTTATTTCGGCATAGATGGCTGGTTCGGTTTTGCCGCTGTCTTCGGGTTTCTTGCGTGCGTTGCCATGGTGTTTTTAGCCAAGGGGCTTGGTGTCTTCCTTAAGCGCGACGAGTCTTACTATGATAACGGGGACGCTGATGTTTGAGTGGCTGTCACCGGCGTTTGTCCTGCTGGCAGGGGCCTTGTTGACAGGGCCGGCACGAGGTCACTTGCGCACCGTCATCGTACTCGTCGCCCCGCTGATAACGCTTTGGGCCGTCTGGCAGGTCCCGGACGGTGTGGTCCAGACCGCGCCTTTCCTCAACTACCAGATCGAGTTGGTTGAAGGCAGCCCGTTACGGCGACTATTCGCCACGATCTTTGCATTCATGGCTTTTGGCGGCGGCCTCTACGCTTATCGCCAGTCCCGTTGGTACGAACTGGCGGCTGCCTACGCCTATGCGGCTGGCGCAATTGGCGTATGTTTTGCAGGCGACCTGATCACGTTTTTCCTGTTTTGGGAATTGATGGCGATATTCTCGACCGTGGTGGTCTGGTGCGGCGGCACAGCTGATTCCCGCGCGGCCGGGATTCGTTATGCTGCGATGCATTTCCTGGGGGGTGTGGTACTGAAAGTGGGGATTGTGGGTGTCGTGTTACAAACAGGCTCCATTGATATACAGCCCATGCTCGCAAGCAATTTCAGCACGTGGATGATCCTGATCGGAATCCTGATCAACGCGGCTGCCCCACCATTTAGCGTTTGGCTTAGTGACGCTTATCCAACGGCGACCTCTACCGGTTCGGTGTTTCTTTCTGCATTTACCACCAAGACAGCCGTGCTGGCGCTGATACTTATGTTCCCGGGCGAGCCTGTTTTGATCGGGGTCGGTCTTTACATGATCTTTTACGGCATCATTTATGCGTTGTTGGAGAATGATGCCCGGCGAATACTCGCATACTCGATCGTCAACCAGGTCGGTTTTATGGTTTGTGCCATCGGCATCGGAACAGAGCTGGCACTCAACGGGGCGGCCGCCCACGCTTTTGCACACATTATTTATAAGGCGCTGCTGTTCATGAGCGCCGGTGTTGTGTTGTATCGCACGGGTATCAGCAAGTGTACTGATTTAGGGGGGCTGTTCAGAACCATGCCGGTAACCTGTGTCTGCGGTATTGTGGGCGCCCTGTCCATCTCCAGCTTTCCGCTGACTTCAGGCTTCACAACCAAAACACTGATCTCGCAAGCTTCGATGGTTGAAGGGATGGCCGCCGTTTATTTCTTGCTTGCTGCGGCATCGGCGGGCGTGTTCCTGCACGCGGGCATCAAGTTTCCCTGGTTCGTATTCTTCCAGAAGGATTCCGGCCTGAGACCGGCAGATGCGCCATGGAACATGGCGGCTGCCATGGTGATTTTCTCCGTCTTGTGTATTGCCCTGGGTGTCTACCCGGAGTGGTTGTACGCGCTGCTGCCTTATCCCGTGGATTACGATGCTTATTCGCCTGGAAAAGTGCTGTTTTACCTTCAGTTGCTGCTGTTCTCCGGCCTGGCGTTTTTCCTCCTGTTGCCATTCATGAAACGCACTCGAACGATCACCCTGGATGTCGATTGGATCTGGCGTGTTCTCCTGTTCCGGCTGTGGTGCAACGCCGTGAATGCCGGCTCCGTATTTAGTCAAAAATATGGGCAAGGCATGCAGCAATCTTTTGAACAAGTCAGAAGTTGGGCATACCGGTACTGGGGTGAGGGGGGCGTTTTCAACCGCTCGTGGTCAATCGGTACTACTTCGTTGTGGATTGCTGTGCTTCTGAGCACATATGCCATCATGTACTACCTATAATTGACCTCGTCGCTATGACAGGCCACTTTCAAAAATCGGCTTAAGTTTATTCCCGCGACTAAGCCGGCCAGATCTTGCGACCGCCTCCCGGCTGGACCACCTGGTCGATGAGTGCCATGTCCTGACTATTCAGAGCCGGTGCCTGTGCCGCTGACAGGTTGGCCAGCACCTGCCCTGGTGTGCGAGCTCCGGGGATCACTGTGGTGACAGCTTCATGCTGCAGAACAAACTGGAGGGCAGCCTGGGCGAGTGTGCGTTCCGGCCGGGCCAGCGGCAGCAGTTCCTGCACCCTGGCCAGGTCCTCTGTATAGGTCATGTTCTGTTCGGGATCTGTCAGCCACTTCTGGCGGAAATCATCATGGGCAAAACTTGAATCCGCAGTGAGCTTTCCCGTCAGCAATCCCATGGCAAGAGAACCGCGGGTGATCACTCCAATATTTTGCGCTTTACAGTAGTCCAGAATTTCCAATTCGGGCGTTCGGTTCAGGATGCTGTAGTCGATTTGAAGGCTCGCGCAATTGCCGTCGTGGTTAAACGCCTTAAGGTAATCGAAGTCGCTGGTGCTTAGCCCAAACGCGCGTACCTTACCGGCTTTTTGCAGTTGTTCGAACGCTTCGAGAAAAATGTCCATCGTAGATTCCCTGAAATCGATATGCGACTGGATGACATCGACATAGTCCGTCCGCAATCGTTTCAGGTTGGTCTCTACACCGGCAATAAGTTGGGCTACGGTTTTATAGGAGGAGCACTGATTTTCCGCATCGAAACCCTGCCATCCGATCTTGGTCGCCACCACGAACCGGTCGCGCCGGCCATTCATGGTCCTGCCCAGCAGAGTCTCGCTGTGACCATCGCCGTAAACATCGGCCGTGTCAAAAAAGGTTACCCCGGCCTCAAGCGCCGTTTCGATCGCATTGACTGCAGCTCGATCGGCCTCGGCATTTGCGGCTCCCCAGTCTCCCCCGCCGGCCGCCCATAAGCCCAGGCCGATTTCCGTAATCTCAATGCCTGACTTGCCAAGAACTCGTTTATTTATTGTCATTACTGACTCCTCTGTTATTTACCTGATTTCTTGTTTTCCAGTAAACACTATAATCACAACAGAAGACATTTTCTGGCATAGTTATATCTATGGACAGCGGGGCAGATCAGAGCCATCAACCTGACCCGGTCACTCCAGGACCCGGGGTGAAATGGAGCATTGGTAAAACCCTGCTGGCTGCTGCGCTATCGCTGCTGATTCTATTGGCTTGTTTTGCCGTCGGCCTTCTGCCACTTAACCTGTTTTTCCTCAAAACCACGATCAATGAAGCCGTCCTGGAACACACCGGGCTGGAACTCATGGTTGAGGGCCCGCTGAGACTGAAACTCGGGTGGAGCCCGCAGTTGACTGCCAGGCAAATGACGCTCGGCTTCCCTGGTGCGGCTCAACAGCCATCCGTATTCATCGATGATGTATCGGTTCGGACTCACCTGCAAAGCGTTTTACGCGGTGAAATTGATCTTTTGAGCCTTAAGGCCCGGGGAATCGCGATCGATCCCGGATCTGCAGAACCTGGTATTGCACTGCCTGACAATCTGAACCTGGATGCGGCAGCACCCCTCGATAAGAAACTGAGCATCCAACTCACCGGTCAGCTACAGGGAGAGGACTTCAGCATATCCCTGGCCGGAGCCAGCCTGAACGACCTGCTGGGCGCTTCTTCAGAGTATCCGATTGACGCAGAACTCACTGCGGTTGGATCTGCTTTACAGGCACAGGGGATTCTTCTGCTGCCATGGAGCGCACCCGGGTTTGCTGGAAATCTTGCCGTGGATTCAAGAGACCTTTCTGCGGTACTAGAGTTATTTGGCCAGGAGATTCCGGCCTTGGGTCCACTATCAGCAAAAGCTGACATGCGGTTAAGTGAATCGGCTGTTCAGATCGATCGCCTGGAAGGAGATCTCGACGGACTTGCATTCATGCTTTCAGGGTTGGCCCGGGACTGGTCGTCCCGCCCATGGCTGGAGCTGAACGCCTATCTTCCACTGCTTGACCTGGCGGCGATACCGGGCGTAAGCAAGGACGCTGTACCCAATGAAGCAGGCAACGCGCTGGAACTTCAGACGATATTTGATCTGCTGGCGGGGTTCGACGGGCAGGCGGAAGTCACGGTTGGCCAGGTGGAAAACGCGCCTTTCCCCGTCGAGGAACTGGACATCAGGGCGGGCTTGCGAGAGGGCCGCCTGGTCGTTGAAAATGCCGCAGGCACAATTTCCGGCTCCAGGATCTCGGCTCAGGCCTCCCTGGATACCTCTGAAGTCTGCGCCCCTCTGGCCACCTCGATCCGCGTGGCCAGCTTTGACCTGGAGACGCTGGCCCCGTTCCTCGGGGAGGATTCCGGCCTGGTGGGCAGGCTTGAAGATGGCTGGATAAAAACCAGTAGCTGCGGTGCGTCTTTTGAGCACCATCTTCACAGCCTTGAAACGGCTATCACAGTGGCTGATTTAGAGCTGATCGGACCGGAAGATGATTCACCGCTGCTCTTCGGGAACATCGACGCCGAGCTGAACTGGCAAAAAGCAAGCCGGATATCATTCGAATCAGTACTGGTGGAAGAGCCTCTGGCTGTTGCGTTCAGGTTTGGATCTATTGAGCAATTAGGAGCAGATGTCCCATGGCCGGTTGAGCTCAGCGCCAGGTCAAAAACCTTTGGGCTGGAGTTTTCCGGGCAGACTGCGATACAGGAAAGTGGCTTGATGTTTGATCTGTCGCTGGATAGCTACCTGGGATCTTCAGACGTCAGCGGATCAGTGGCCTGGAGCGGGCAGGGCAGTGGCAAGCCTCTGAGGGTTAGCCTTCATTCAGACCTGCTGGACCTGGAAGAGATGGATCGTCTACTGCCTAAGATAGAAAGTGAGCTGGAATCTGAAAAAGACTGGGTCGAGTTGCTGGATCAAAACGACCTGCTGGAAGACTACCTGGAAATCCCCAACGTTGATGTAAATCTGACCGTGAACCAACTCCATGGTCCGCAGCGTGACCTCAGTAACGTGGGTCTCAACGCCCGCCTTCAGGACAGAAAGCTGGAGGACGGCCGAATGCGCCTGGATTATGAAGGCATTCAGCTGGAAGGGGTCCTGAACGCGGACATGAGCAACCGGACATGGCTTGTTGACTACAGGGGGAGTTTGAAGAACCTGGATATTGGCCGTTTATTGACCTCCCTGGATCTTTCTGGTGATGTGGATGCCCGCGCTGAGCGGGTGGATTTCCACTATAACTCTGAGGGCTCAACCTTCGGTGAACTGGCACGAAACATCCGGATTGATTCGAGTTTGAAGGAGTTCCAGTGGACCTTTACCGCCGGTCCCGAGAACCGTCAGTTCGAGATCAACTTGTCGGATTTGAGCCTGGCAGCTATTCCGGGGTCAGGCGCTGTCTGGAAAACCACTGGCACCTTGAATGGCTCGCCGATCAATGCCTGGATGCAAACGCCCAGCCTGCGAACCACGTTTGATAAAAGCCAGCCACTTCCTGCCAGGCTGATAGTCGGAACGAGCGGTGGATTGACGATGCTCGATGTTGTCATCCAGCCAAAATCAGAGAATGGCTTCAATGCCGGGATACGTGTTTCGGGTCGGGACGAAAATGTTGGAAATATCGATTTTTCCACTTTACCCGTGCCGTTGGAAGATTTTTCCTTCAGCACGGATTTATCCATCAAGAAAAATGAGTACCTGGCTTCTGATATCCATTTGAAGATGGGTTCCAGTAGCGCCACTGGTTCATTTCGGATTGAACCCTCCGGCCAGGGGTTTCACTTCACCCTTGAGGCAGACTCCCCCCTGCTTGAAACGGATGACCTGGTCCGCTGGGCAGAAGAGTTTCGTGAAGCAAGTGAGGTTATCTCCACGCCCGAATCAGTCACCACAGACGAATCAGTCACCACGGACGGCGAGAGCCTGAACGTTGGGGTTATCACGTTAATTGACCAGTATCTGGATGAGTTTATCGGCGATAACTCCTGGAGTGTCCGGTTAAATATCGACGAATTGAGGTCCGGGGGTGAACTGCTGGGCGAGACCGAAATCGGGTTGGAAATGGACAGTCAACACACCATCCTTGACCCGGCTACAATCCGGTCGCGAGGGGGTAACGTCGTTGCCAGTTATCACGCGCAACAGCTTGCATCGGAATGGGATTATGACTTCGAGTTTTATGTGGAACGCCTTGAGTACGGTGGGCTATTGCGCCTGTTTGATCCGGATATCGCGGCCGGCGGCGTAGTCCACGTGAACACGTCTCTTCACTCGCGCGCCAGGGACTCCACACAAGCCGTGAACCACCTCGAAGGAACCGTTGACCTTGCCGTCTTTCCCGACGACATTGAGGCGCGGTTCCTCGACTTGTGGGCAGCCAACGTGGTCTTTGCGATGTTGCCTTTTGGAGATAACCAGGAAAAGAAAATGAACTGCATGGTTGCCCGGTTCGAGGTTGAGGAGGGCGTGATGAAGTCCCGGGAGACCTTTCTTGATTCGACCGATATTATCGTGCGGACACGCGGTGAAATTGACCTGGTTAATCGGCAACTCGATTTGCTGGCGATACCGCAGGCAAAGGTAGAAAAGTTCCTGAGCATATCAACTCCGATCGCAGTGACCGGGCCTTTTGATGATTTTTCGGCGGGTGTTGCGAGCGGAGGCTTCCTGATGACCATGGTGCGCTGGTACTACGGACTGATCTACGTCCCCTGGAAGTGGCTCACGGGCGAACGTTATCCAGCCGACGGCATCGCGACCTGCTTCCGCGCAATGGATTGGGAGCTTCCTGAAGGTGCTGAATAGATTGAGTCATGGTGGCTGCTTCGCTGCGCTTGCTATCCTGGCAAGCAGTCTTGCCTTATCCGGTTGTTCCCTGTTTTTCAAAATGGATGTGCCTTCACCGGAGTTTCCTCAGCACGGTGAGTGGGCTGTACCGGCAATTTCGATTGATCACGAGACCGGCATGGCATCAATGGACATCAGCGTGCTCACTTACAATATAGCGGCACTGCCTTATCCAATCGGTTGCGGTAAGACTTCCCGCCTGACTGACGAGAAAGGCAAACTCATTCCCATCGCATGCAATCGAAAAAAAGCCGTCTATGCGATTGCGAATGCCCTTGCAGAGCTCCGGGCACAGGGCGATGAGCCGGATGTTGTCCTGCTTCAAGAGGCATTCCTGCCTGAAGTGTCGGAAATCGCCGGTATTGCGGGATACCCAAATTGGGTTGCCGGTCCTGGGGTGGAGGACACAGGCCCAAGATACTCAGAGCGTGCCAGCGAGGCTTTTATTGAAAACCGCAGTTTCTGGAAAGGTGAAAAGTGGGGGAAGCGTCAGCCCAGCGGCCTGCTTATCATCAGTAACTTTCAGATCGTTGAGCACCTGAATTTTCCATTCTATGAATGGGAATGCGCAGGCTACGACTGCCTGGCCAATAAGGGTGTTGCTCTGGCGCGTTTGCATATTTCAGGTATGCCGGATCTGTTGGGGGTAATTACTGCGCACTACAATTCCAAGGCGGCATCCGGTGTCCCACTTGCCCGTGCGCACGAAGCTCATCGCTTGCAGGTCGATGCCGCACTCGAATTTCTGCGCACCACTTCAAATTTCGAATTGCCGGCAATTTGGGGTGGCGATATGAACATGCGCCGCTCGGAGGAACGGCTCATATATTTCGTAGACCAGACAAAAGGTGGTCTGAACGAAGTGAGTTCCTACTGCATCGAAAACCCGGAAAATTGCGAGCTTAATATCACCGACAAAAGTGACCAGCCATGGTTCCAGACTCAGGACTTGCAGGGTTGGTCAGACGGAATTCAAGTTTCGGTGGAACCCATTCGTATGGAAGAAGTTTTTGATCAATCTGTCGATGGGAAAATGCTGTCAGATCACAGCGGATTCCTGGTGATATATCGCTTGAGCTGGCTGGCCCAGGGTCAGAAACCCTGATCATCGGTTTTTGTGTATCAACACTGTCCCGGAGCATGCTTTTGTGATGGTGAACGTCTAAACTAGCGACTCTGGAGTTTTCTCAGCCAGCCGGTGTGCTGGTTTATTTGTTTGGAGAGTTTTTGTGAAGCCATTCCTGCTTTTTTCGATGACATTCCTCGTGTTGGCCTTTTCAACCGTTGACACACAGGCATCTGATCGCGAGACGGAACTTGAAGAAAAGGTCCGCATGCTGGAGCAACAGCTTGACGGCGCCAACAAGACCATTGCCGAGCTGCAGACACAGCTGAAAATGGCCGGGGAAACGCAGCAGCAGGTTGCGCCGGATGGAGATCCACAGAATGCCGTCGCTGTTACGGCGCCCGCCAGTGGCACGGACAGCATCATTGTCACCGGAGAGATGGTTCC
>Ga0316189_10007625_pt1 | contig 10216 bp, 6 predicted proteins | sample LowCovwburrow_MG_FD_204930 | JGI IMG/M metagenome (GOLD analysis project Ga0316189, IMG submission 204930) | Coastal sediment microbial communities from Maine, United States - Lowes Cove worm burrow | ecosystem: Environmental > Aquatic > Marine > Coastal > Sediment | place: USA: Maine... | reverse complement strand
TAAGGGCAAGTATGGGGAGATTTATGGGATTTGAGAGGGAGTTTCTTATCCTGGCAAAACCATGTAGGTCAGCTTGAGTGCAACGAAAGCGGACAGCGCATTTATCAACTTGTCTGATTTCGTTACACTCAATCAGACCTACGCAACTATCAGTCCCTACATTGATTATCTTAAGGGTAAGTATGGGGAGATTTATAGCCTTTGAGGGGAGTTCCTCAGTATGGTGGGTATGCCGGATTTTGTAGGGGAACGGCGTGCCGTGCCCTTGCATTCTTACGATGAAACGGCATGTTTCCTGTAGGGGTAGACCTATGTGTCTACCCTAAATAATCACGGGCAACCACGGGGGATTGCGCCTACATTCCGCCGGAATAACACAGGGCGGACACGCAGGTCCGCACCCTACAATACATCACGATAACACCACGGCCGGTTCGCGAACCGCCCCTACGCCTGCACCGTGTCCAGCCGCAGGAGCAGTTCCTTGTACTGCCCGGCAATCTCCCGTAATTTGCTGTCCAAGTCTGCACGAGGTACCTTTTGCTCCTCCAGGATGGTAAAGAAGCTGCTCAGGGCTGAGTCGGTGACTTTGAGATTGCCCGCATACTCGGCAAAGACCTCCGGGGAGATGCCAAGGTTGTTGACCTGCTTGGCAATAGCTCCATCACCTTGGGCGTTGTTCTGCTCTCCGCCCTTGCATTCGAATAGGTTATCCATGTTCTTTACCTTCTGCATTCACACCCCGCGATAAATCACAGGGCTCTAATCGGCTGTCTCTCCAGGACAATGAAGAAAGGCCGTCCTGGAGGGACGTAGCGAATAGAGCCCAGGGTTTCAACCCTGGGGATTATATGTACGGGCACGGCGTGCCGTGCCCCTCCTCACATCCACCCCATGTTCCCTCCATTCGCTTGAATTCTCTCGGTACCCCTCCTCTCTGCACCAAAAATATACCACTCCCCCCCACCCGTCACACCGCCACGAAAGGAAAGATTAGTTTGTTGATACAAGGGAACATTCCCTTTGCAACATACTGAACAAATAAGTATGTTAGGACGACAAGAGCAGTATTTGGAACCTTACTTCATAAGCAGTACAACCCCAAATCTGAAAGGAGAACCACAATGGATAAAGAGAGCAAATGCCCGGTAACCGGCAAGACGCCTGAAGACGCAGCAGGCAAAGGCACGTCCAACCAGGATTGGTGGCCGAACCAGTTGAATCTGAAGATCCTTCATCAGAACTCACCGCTGACAGACCCGATGGACGAGGGATTCAACTACGCGGAGGAATTCAGGAAGCTCGACCTGGATACCTTGAAAAAGGATCTCTACGCCCTGATGACCGACTCGCAGGACTGGTGGCCCGCTGACTGGGGACATTACGGCGGCCTCTTTATCCGGATGGCATGGCACAGCGCGGGCACCTACCGCACCGGTGACGGTCGCGGCGGCGGAAACACCGGCAACCAGCGCTTTGCCCCGCTCAACAGCTGGCCGGACAATGTCAACCTGGACAAGGCGCGGAGGCTGCTCTGGCCGGTCAAACAGAAATACGGCAATAAGATTTCCTGGGCCGATCTGATGATCCTGGCCGGCAACTGCGCCCTCGAATCAATGGGCTTCAAGACCTTCGGCTTCGGCGGCGGGCGCGAGGATATCTGGGAGCCGGAAGAAGATATCTACTGGGGTACCGAGATGGAGTGGCTCGCGACCAGCGATAAACCCAACAGCCGGTACACCGGTAAACGCGATCTTGAAAATCCCCTGGCAGCCGTGCAGATGGGGCTGATCTATGTGAATCCGGAAGGTCCGGACGGTGACCCGGCCCCGGTGGCCTCGGGCCGGGATATCCGCGAGACCTTTGGTCGTATGGGCATGAACGACGAGGAGACCGTTGCCCTGGTCGCGGGCGGCCATACCTTCGGCAAATGTCACGGTGCGGGCGAAGCCACCCATGTGGGCCCGGAACCTGAAGCCGCACCCATTGAGGATATGGGGCTGGGCTGGGAGAGCAGCTTCGGCAGCGGCAAGGGCGGCGATACCATCAGCAGCGGCATTGAAGGGGCCTGGAAGCCTGAGCCCACCAAATGGGATATGGGGTATCTCAAGGTGCTGTTCAAGTACGAGTGGGAGCTGGTCAAGAGCCCGGCTGGTGCCCACCAATGGTTGGCCAAGAATGTGGCTGAAGAGGACATGGTGGTTGATGCCCATGATTCCTCCAGAAAGCACCGTCCCATGATGACCACCGCAGATCTGGCCCTGCGCTTTGATCCGATCTATGAGCCTATCTCCCGCCGATATCTGGAAAACCCGGAGGAGTTTGCCGACGCCTTTGCCCGTGCCTGGTTCAAGCTGACCCACCGCGATATGGGACCGCGTTCCCGCTATCTCGGCCCGGAAGTCCCGGCAGAAGAGCTGATTTGGCAGGATCCGTTGCCGGCAGTTGATCACAAGCTCATCGATTCCGGCGACATCAAGCGGTTGAAAAAAGCCATCCTCAAAGCAGGGCTGTCGGTTTCCCAACTGGTCTCCACGGCCTGGGCATCAGCTTCCACCTTCCGTGGTTCGGACATGCGCGGCGGGGCCAACGGGGCCCGCATCCGTCTTGCCCCGCAAAAGGATTGGGAGGTCAACCACCCGGAGCAGTTGGCGAACGTACTCAAGGAACTCAAGAAGATCAGGAAGAAATTCAACGGGGAGCATAAGAAGAAAAAGGTCTCCCTTGCTGATCTCGTCGTGCTGGCCGGTTGTACCGGCGTGGAGCAGGCTGCCGAAAAAGCAGGACAGGAAGTGACGGTTCCCTTTACCCCGGGCCGTACCGATGCCTCGCAGGAGCAGACCGATGCGGATTCCTTTGTTGTGCTTGAGCCCAAGGCGGACGGCTTCCGCAACTACCTCAAGACCAGGTTCACGGTCTCGGCAGAGCATCTGCTCCTTGATCGGGCTCAGTTATTGACCCTGACCGCGCCTGAGATGACGGTGCTGGTGGGCGGTCTGCGGGTATTGGGCACCAATGTCGGCGGGATGCAACACGGCATCTTCACGGATCGACCTGAAACGTTGACCAACGATTTCTTCGTGAACCTGCTCGACATGGGCACGGAGTGGAAAGCAAGCACGGAAGACGAGGATGTTTTTGAGGGGCGGGATCGGGCCACGGGCGAGCTCAAGTGGACCGGCACCCGGGTGGATCTGATCTTCGGTTCCAACTCTCAGCTCCGGGCCTTGGCTGAGATCTACGGCAGTGCGGACTCTCAGGACAAGTTCCTGCGTGATTTTGTTGCGGCCTGGAACAAGGTCATGAGCCTGGACCGTTTTGATCTTGCCTGATTCAGGAACGAGGCAGGGGCACGGCACGTCGTGCTCCTACTCCTCAACCGCAGCCTCGTTCCCGGTGGTTATAAAAGGGATTGAGGCTCGCTCTGTTCATCCGGCTTGATGAATAAAGGGGCGTTCAATATAGGTGTAGGTCCAGCAGGCAAGGACATAGCTGACAAGAAGCGTACTCGCGAACAGAGGAAATCCGGAAAGCCCCCCTCCTGTGTAATATTTCATTCCTTGACGCAGGCAGTTAATAACTAAGGGGTGAAAGATATAGAGGCTGAAGGAAACCACACTGACCGCCCGCAGGGGGAGCCAGGAGAGCAATCTGTTCACAAAGCTCTTTCCTTTTCCGGCCAGGATGGAAAAGAGCAAACCTGCTGCAGCAACACCGAACCAGGGAAAATAGTCTTGTGCCAAGACCCGATGCCCCCCCCATAACCGTTTTGTGGAGCAGAGCAGAAAAAAGAGGAGCAGTGCTATTCCGCAGAAGGCAAAAAGATTTTCGGTTCTCTTGCGCCATGTGTTTGACAGCCTGAGTTCGTGTGACCGGTACAGGCCGTAATAGAGATAGGAGGCAGTGCATCCTCCGAGAAATATTCCGAGAAATGGACGGATCGGTTGGTCCCGCATGCCGTAGAGAGCAAAGATCTCAGAGGTCAGGAGTTGATTTGCCAATATGAGCAAGGTCGTGAGATGGAAAATAATCAGCCAGGACTTTCCCCGGAACAGTACAAGATTCACAGCCATAATCAGGGGAACCAGCAGGTAAAAAAACATCTCCTGCGGCACCACCCAGAGATGTCCGTCTCCCTGAAGAAAGAGGAAATGACGGAAAGCAGCATCAAAACGGAAATGAAAGACAAAGATGATGATAATGTACAGATAGTAGACAGGCAGGATTCGCTGCATGCGGCGTCTGAAAAAAGAGGTCCAGTACGGTACTGACTTGGCCCGTTCCGGTTGCAGAACAAAGGGACGCGCCAGCAGGAATCCGCTCAGACTCATAAAAAGCCACACCCCGCCGGCACCGAGGCCGGTACAGCGGCCCCATGTATGATCGGCAACCACCATGATTGCGGCAATCCCGCGCAGCCCGTCCAAAGAAATGATATTATCTCCTGTTGAAGGCCGTTTGGCAAAGATGTCGGCAAAGGCAGGAAAACGAGCAGGATCAATCTGCTGAAGAACAAGAAAAAATAATCCCGCTGCCAGCAGAGGCAGGCCGTAGGAGAGCAGAATCCCCCCTCTTATAAGGGGCTGATCAGCGATGAGATAGGGATCTTCAGAGGTGGAAAGTATTTCAACACAATCATCCCGCAGCTGCACTGTCGTGCCGAGAGAAGCCTGCTTGAACAGTCGGGAAATTTCAGCAGGGTTGAACTCCTTTGTCCGGGCAAAATGGCTGTGAAGAATAATCCGGTATATCCTCAACACACCGGGAGCTGATCCTGTATCAAGCCGTACCCGGTTCATCGGCATGCTGCCTAAGCCAAGACGCACCTCGGTAACCTTGTCTTTTTCAAGAACCTGGGAGGAGACTGAGAATTTTTCATGAAAGGTCTTCAATCCATTGGAACAGAAAATCTGGATACTGTCCTCATGATCTGTTTGCAGGGTCAGTTCGACGGAAGAAGCCCCGGGAAGCGTAAGGTTGCAAAAGAAAATAAGGACAAGAAAAAAGAGCAGGGAGGTAAGCAGAGAAAAACTGTTCCGGGATTTGAACAGCGAACGAAGAAAAAAGCTTTTTTTTTCAGCGGGCCGAGCTTCTTGGCTGAATTCGTTTTGTTGCATATATGCCTTCCTCCTTGGGTTCCGAGATCATTTATTTCGTTTGAGCAGAAGATACAACCGGTGGAGTTTCTGCTCAAAAGGGATTATGCGAGGAAAAATTATCCTGCCCAGAGAATGGGAGAGCAGAAGGATCAGCAGCCCCTTGAGACGAGGGCCTCCGCCGAGATTTCCCAGAGGAATAATTTTATTGCGCAGGGTCATGGCAAGCATCCTCCCTGCTTCGCCCTCTCCCAAATCGTATTTTTTTCCGGTAACATATTGCTGTTTCATAATATATTGTTTTTTTATATCCCGCCCCCAAGGGGGCGGGACGGGTATTTTTATGAACAAAGGCGTTCTTTAATCAGGCGTAAAAAAAACTCGGTGCGCAACAGAGGCCGCCAGCGCAGCTTGAGTCGTGAGCATCTCCACAGCTCTTTGGCAGCAGCAGCTTTGGTTGCCTTATGTTGACCGTGAAAATCATCCAGATGATGGCGCTGGCAGATCTCTTCAATCTCTCTGGTCTTGGGGAAGGCCATCCGGCTGACCAGCAGATAGTTGAGCCAGGGTTTGACATCGTCCAGCGAATACCCGAGGATGGCTGCGGCAGCAGCGTATTGCTCTGCTCCGGCGAGAATACCTTCCTGCAACGGGGCGAAAAAACTGTCCTGTTCTTTTTCTGCCTGTCCTATGGCGTCATCCTCATGGCGAAAGACCAGTTCATAACCCGCATCGTCTTCTGAGTTCTTTTCGATCAGCCGGTATCCGTTCAGGGTGGGATGCGGTGCCCGACAGGTCTCTTCAAAAAGATCCCGATTATAGAGCAGGGTTGATGCGGCCAGATCAAAGCGATCACGGTCATAGACAATACCGGTGATAGAATTAGCCGGGCTTGTCGGATAGGGTATTCCTCGGGTCGCCCCGAAAAGCAGACCGTGGCAGCGTGGGGCATCTGCGCGATGGGCAATCGCTCGATGAAGAAAACGCTGAATGGTGCCCAGCCAGCCTATATCCACCAAAGCCACATCCGGCTGCGCAAAAAAGCCTTGGTCTTCCAGATACCGATGGAGGGCCTGATGAGCAGGCAGGGTCTGCTTTTTCACCTCTTCCTGAAAGGCCTCGTCCTCCAACATTTCGTTAAAACGGAGACGATTCTCCGGGAGAAAGCCCTCATGAAGCGGGGCAAGCACGGTCTCCTGATGGAGTTCATACAGTGACAAAATATTCGTGAAGGCATCCGCCTCCAGGCCGAAGACCCGGCAGACATCCCGGAAATCCTTATTGCCCGGCGGAAGAAAGACGATATCCGCATGTTCCTGATCAAGTCCGGCATGGCCGCAACTTGCCGGAGCAAGGGCCATCCTGCTGACATAGAGATAGGAAATCTCGGGAAGATTGTCCATCCCGGCATAGATTTTCGGGATCACCCTGTTCCAGACCTGTTCAAAGAGCCAACCTTCGCGAGAAAAAAAATAGAGGCGTTGTATGCCCGCATTCAGGCAATGCTCGGCAACCCCTTGGACAAAGGCGGACAGTAACGGCGAGAAGACGTTAAAGCCCTTCACATACAAAGGGTGCCGGGGGATATTTTCCGCTTCCAGGGGCAGCATGATCTGTTGCAGGCAACGGCCCCGATAGAAGGGGAGCCCCAAGGAATAATTATAATAACGTTTTGCCAAGGATTTGCGCATTTTTTCCAGACCGTCCCGGAGGACAAGGGCATGGATGCCCTGTTCCGCAGGTCGGCCCCCGTCGGAAACCGGGTTATCGCCCACATGGAGCCAGCGTTCATAACTCAGATCAAAACGCTCCCGGAGCATGGGAAAGGCCTTGCCCGAAGCCTTGGCCAGGAAGCTGTCTGCTGAGGAGACCACCGCATCCACCTGATCAAGAAAACCGGCATGCTCAATCAGTCGTTCCAGATGAGCCGCAGGCAGGTAGACATCCGAGACAACCAGGATCTTTTTTCCCTGTTTTTTGAGCTTTCTGAGCCAGTCTACCAGTTCATGACGAGGAACAAGAACCGAATTTTCTATTGCCAGCTCGTAATCCGTAACCTCCCGGAGCAGCCGGTCATCGTCCTGCTCACCGAACACGGCAGTGATAACCCGGCTCATATAATCCGGGTAACAGGCCTCGAAATCATCAAATTTCTGCCCGGTTTCCTGACGTTGTTCTTTTTCAAAGGTGTCCCGGAGTTTCTGTACCTGCTGCCAGCTCCAGGTTTTCTCCTGGCCCTGTGCGGTGGCTCTGCTGTTGACCCTGTTACTGATATAACGGGCTACAGCAGGCTTTACCATGTCCGGATCATGAATACGGCGAATCAGCAGGGTGTCAAAAAGATCAAAGGAGACCGTATCAAAATGATTGCTGATTCTCTCGCCTTCCTCAATCAGTTGGTCCAGGGCGTAAAACTGCTGCATATTCATGATAATGTACCGTTCTTTTCAGATACTACAAAGGGAGCAAAGCCCGGCAAGAGAAATCCGGCCAGGATATAAATGAGAAAGGCAGCGGAAAGGGTCAGGACAAAGCCGAAATAGGTGGCCGCCAAAACACTCAGGACACTGCCGAGGACGGTAAAAAGTCCATTGACGGCCCAGGCCCAGCCCACTGCTCCTCTTCCTTTTGTATGGGAACCGGCAATACCGATGGCAAAGGGCATACCGAGAAAGGTGCCCAGCGGAAAGATGAGAGCAACGCTGCCGAGCAGACGAATCCAGGTCGGCCATTGGAGGAAAAAATCAAGCAAGGGTTTTTCCAACAGCAGGAGCAGGGTGCCGTAGAGCGGAATACCGAGAAAGGGAAGAAAGCGCATTATTCTGGTCTTATCCAGAGAAAATTTATCTGTCAGATAACTGCCTGTGCCGGCAGCAATCAAAAAGGCGAAGACAACAGCCGCATAGGTATAGAGCGGATACCCGATCAGTTTATGGAAGAGTTGAATAAAAATCAATTCAATACTGATGAAGCCTGCTCCGAGACAGGCAAAATAGGTCACAAAGGAGGTTTTTCCCTTCCACGGGGCTCGACCAACCCTGGAGAAGAGCAGCGGCGCAAAAAGGCAGAGGACAGCAAGGGCCAGAGCAGCCCCGGCAGTGACGATCAGATGGATAACATCCATTGGTATCCCGTTTTTGATCGAATCATTCAGCAGCACCTTGAGTGATCTGTCCACATAGGGTTCATGGAATGAAACCGGGGCGAATCGTTTACGAAGATGGTTGAAATAGGGCTGATTATCCGTCGGTACATGCATTCGATAAGGGATGCTCTCTTCCAATTCAGCAGGCAGCTGTCCTGTGAAAAATTCGGGTTTGAGGGCACTTCCGGTCGGATTCAGAGGATTATGCACGAGTTTAAAACGATAGCGCATCAGCATATGGACCCTGTTGAATTCATCTAACGTCCACGGCTTCATCTTAATCAGCAGGGTCGGCAAATTACACCATGCATCGGAGTAATAGATCAGTACATGTCGGGAAAAATCATCCCGGCCCATCTTTTCCCAGGCTTGGGCCGCAGTCAGCACCATTTTGGGATAGACATGGTGGTTGATATGCAGGATGCCGTTTTGGCTGAGATGGTTGAAATACTCTTCATAGGCATCCACCGTTTGAAGATAATTGGGAGAGACCGCTCCGGAGCCCGAGGAAATACTGGCTGAGGTATGATTGGACATCATCTGGATGATGTCATAAGTCTTATTGCCGGAACGGAGAAAACTTCGTCCCTCCCCCTGCACCGCGTTGACCACCGGGTTTGTATAGGGCTCGACGGCATATTTTTCTTTGCCGAGCCGGATAACCGAGCCCACCATTTCCACGGCATCCACCTCGCCGGCACCGAAGGTCACGGCCGCCTTGGTTTCCTGTCCGCCGGCTGCCCCGATGATCAAGACCTTGGCACTGGTGCCTTCTTTCAGCCAATGGGATACATAAACAAAGCGATCCCAAAAGTAGCGTGTGCTTTTTTTCGGCAGATCCTGGCGCAGTTTTGCATAATCACCATCAAAATCATAATAATAACTGGTCTGGGTGCCTCCGTCATAGGCGATCCAAGTATATTTTTCAGCATATTTGATCAAATCAATCCGTGCGATGCGATCCCAGACTGTCAGAAGCGGTGGTTTTGCAGTCAACTTGACAATACCCCTTTTATCCATATGAAAAGGGATCTCAAGGTAATCATGTTCTTTTGCCAAGAAGGGGAAAAGTGTAGCAAGGACGGCAAGAGAGATAAAGGCTCCACGAAAGATTTTCGAACGGGTCAGGATTGCGGCCCCGGCAAAGGTCAGCCCGGACACGGCAAAGAGAAGTCCGGGCCCGCCGAAGCCGGGAATCAGCAGGGGAACGAGGATGCAGCCCAAGGCAGCCCCGGCAAGGTCCCAGGCGTAGAGACGGCCAAAGGAGCCTGCATACTCGGTAAAAAGGAGAGAAAGAATAAAACCGCTGAGGAAAAAAGGCACCAGCAACCCGGAAAAGCTGAGAAAGACCTTTATGCCTAATGAGCTGATAGAGGAAAATTCGTTAAAATCAATGCGGAGAACAGAGAGGAGACCAAAGACCCCGATATAACTTATTGCCAATAAGGAGGTTAAGGGAATGGCTACCTTGGGTTTCCAGGCAAGGCGATGGGCAAAGATTGAGGTCATAACACCGGCAATACCGAATCCAAGCAGGGCCAAAGTGATAACCATGTAGGAGAAATGAGGATACCAAAGGACATCCAGAATTCTGATCAGGGCTAATTCATAGAACAGGGTTGATAAGGCTATAAAGGCCACATACCCCTGGACTGATTTTAACGTATTGTTCACACTTTCCTTTTTATTCATTTTTATAAAATTTGCTGAGTGATTATTGTTAACTGGTACATTCTGCGCAACCGCGAGAAGAGCCCATTACATAAATCTCTGTTTTATAACATGTCAATACTAATCAATATGCGGCAAAGAAAAATATTCGGTTAATGACGGTAAGGAGGATACGGCGGGGGTGTTCGCGGGGCGGTCGCTTGATGTTTTTCCTGGTGGTGGCGCATAAAAAAAGGGCGATCACAAGGATCGCCCTTACATCTTAATACCCTCTTCATAGGGTAGGTGTTCCGACCAAACTGAA
>Ga0316189_10007624_pt1 | contig 10217 bp, 10 predicted proteins | sample LowCovwburrow_MG_FD_204930 | JGI IMG/M metagenome (GOLD analysis project Ga0316189, IMG submission 204930) | Coastal sediment microbial communities from Maine, United States - Lowes Cove worm burrow | ecosystem: Environmental > Aquatic > Marine > Coastal > Sediment | place: USA: Maine... | reverse complement strand
AAACCTAGGGTAGTTATGAATTTAGCAAAAAACTATTTATTGGATGGAAAACTAGAGATTGCGCCTGATACGATTACCGTTACAGGACCGAGTGAAGAGATTGACACGATTAATTTTATTAGAACAGAGAAAATAATGCTTCCTGACTTAGCCTCCAATTTTTCTGAAGATATCAATCTTGTACAATCACCAGAGCTTGAAAATACTTCGTATTCCATTTATAGAATAAATCTAAAAGGGGAAATAGCCCGTTTCTCAGAAAAAATTTTCAAACTGCCTATACAAAAAATCAATTTTCCCGATGGTGTAGAAGTCAGGACCTTTCCTGAAATGGTATCCGTTCTGTGTAAAGCTAAGATAATACGATTAAAAGAATTGAAAGACTCGGATTTTCAAGTAATTGCAGACTACGAATCTATAAAGAAGTCATCTTCAAACGAAATTCCTCTGAAATTAAGCAAGAAACCCGATAGTTTGCATAGTGCCAAATTGCTAGAGACCGAGGTTGAGTTTATACTTAAACGGCAATAATGATTGTAGGCTTAACAGGTGGTATTGGTAGTGGAAAGACTACGGTTGGGAAGATGTTCTCTGAACTTGGGGTACCTGTATACAATTCCGATGATGAGGCTAAAAGACTTATGGAAGACTCTACTGAGGTTAAAAGGGCAGTAAAAAAGCTTTTGGGCAATGAAGCCTATTTGGGCAAAAAGTTAAACAAACCTTACATATCTCAACTGATATTCAAGAATAAAAATTTGTTGACGGCTATGAATTCTATAGTACATCCTGCAGTTAGAAAGGATTTTTTATTATGGTCACAACGGCAAAAATATCCTTACATTATTCAAGAAACCGCTATTATATTTGAAATAGGCTCACAAGACTTTTACGACAAAATTATTTTAGTCACAGCTCCTTCAGAAATACGAATCGACCGTATTATGGCAAGGGACAAAGCAAGTTCAAAAAAAAGTATCATGGCACGCATGGAAAATCAATGGGATGACCGTTCAAAAAAGACAGTTGCTCACTATGTAATCGAGAACCTTGATGTTGAACGGACCAGAGCCGAAGTCTTGGCCGTGCATAATGCACTACTTAATTATAGCTAGCGTACGCTGATTTTAACATTTTTGTTAAGGTTTGGTTAAACGTACAATTTACTACTTGTTAAATCTTTAATTTTATAGGTAAATGAATAAGAGGTTGTTTGTTCTTATGGTAATTCTGATGAGCCTCTCACTAGTCGGAATTATTTTTGTACAGAGCTTTTGGATCAAACAGTCTGTAGATGATAAGGAAGAGCAATTTTCGACTGCAGTAATTGATATTTTAAATGAGGTCACCGATAAAATCGAAAAACGGGAAAGACGCGATTATTCTGAAAGGTACCTAAGTGCAATTGACAGTAGTGCTAAAAATCCTAAAATAACGTCGTTTAGAAATTTTCTTTTCATAGATAAGGACTTAAGTTCTAATGAGATACGTACTTATTCCCATGGTATTCTTGAAGAAGACTACAATATAGCGTCTACGTTCTTTGACAATAATGATAGTGGTGACACGACTACAATTAAAAACTATACAAGTAAGCGAACTAGTGTAGTTTTTAAAGAAGATTTCGGTCTCGACGGAAAGAATTTGTCACTTACACCTGTGCAGAAACTTGAAAAAATCGGCGGTCTATCTTCGATGGAAAAAGCAGCTTTTGACGATGTTTTTAGGGAATACGCTAAAAAAGTTCCCATTCATGAACGAGTCTCAAAACAAGAAATAGAGCTTCTTTTGAATCGTGAACTTAAAAACCACGGTTTCGATATTGAATATGAATATGGAATTTATAGTAGAGGATTGCCAACAAAGGTAAAATCGAGAAAGTTCAAGTTTGCCCAAAGTACTATTTATAAACTACCTATTTTCAAGGACAGTGAGGGGCTGAGTGATTTTTCTTTGCTAATTAATTTTCCTAAAAAGAAGAGTTTCTTGATTAGTTCCATTATGGGAATGGCATTTTTATCACTCCTGTTCATTTTGGTAATCGTTGCATCCTATTCCGGCGCAATATACCAGCTGATTCGACAAAAGCAGATTTCGGAGATAAAATCTGATTTCATCAATAATATGACCCATGAGTTCAAAACCCCCATCGCCACTATTAATTTAGCTGTTGAGGCTATTCGTAACCCAAAGGTAATCGGTGACTCAGAGAAGGTACAACGATATCTTGGCATGATTAGGGAAGAAAATAAGCGTATGCATGCGCAGGTCGAGAACGTATTGCGTATATCAAAACTTGAAAAGAATCAATTAGATATCAGTAAGGATAGGGTAGATGTGCACGACATACTCCAAGATGCTATTGCCCATGTAGAACTTATCGTAGCAGACCGCGGTGGAGAAATCGAAGCTCATCTTGATGCGGAGCGTACCGACGTGCTAGCGAATGAGATGCATTTTATTAATGTTGTTGTAAATATTCTTGATAATGCTATAAAATATTCACCTGAACCACCTCGAATTAAAATAGTTACGGAGCTTGCTAAAAATTTCATTATTATTAAAATCCAAGATTATGGAGCGGGAATGAGCAAAGCAGTACTCAAAAAGGTTTTTGAGAAATTCTACCGTGAACATACGGGAGACATACATAATGTAAAAGGACACGGCTTAGGCCTTGCCTATGTAAAAAAAATAATAGACGACCATCAAGGAGAGGTCTATGCTGAATCTGAAAAAGGAAAGGGAAGTACTTTCTATATAAAATTGCCTTTAATCTAACTCAAAATTATGGAAACAATCAATAAAAAAATTCTCTTGGTCGAAGATGACCCTAATTTCGGAATTGTTCTGAAAGACTATTTGTCTATGAACGATTTCGACGTCACGTTGGCCAAGAATGGAATGGAAGGTTTTGAAAAATTTAAAAAAGATAATTATGATATCTGTATTCTGGATGTGATGATGCCTTATAAAGATGGGTTCACTTTAGCTAAGGAGATTCGTGAAAAGAACGAAAATGTACCCATTGTTTTTCTCACTGCAAAAACGATGAAAGAAGATGTTTTGAAGGGGTATAAGGCAGGTGCTGATGACTACCTGAACAAACCTTTCGATTCTGAAGTTCTTTTGATGAAACTTAGGGCCATACTTCAAAGAAAAGCTTCTAATACCCTAGCAGATAGCAAGAAATTTGAATTTGAAGTAGGTAATTTTCATTTAAACTCGAAACTTCGCTTTTTAAAGTACAAAGATGAAGAGTCAATTAAACTTTCTCCCAAGGAGAACGAGCTATTACGACTTTTGGCTTTGCACGAAAATGATTTAATGCCAAGGGAATTGGCCCTTACCAAAATATGGAGGGACGACAACTACTTCACTTCGAGAAGTATGGACGTTTATATTGCGAAATTACGCAAGTATCTAAAACGAGACGACACAGTGGAAATTTTGAACATTCACGGTGAAGGATTTCGTCTTGTAGTAAAAGAGGAAGAAAAGTAAATAATAGAAATTGAATTAAAAAAGCCCCTATGCCTTGAATTGGGGCTTTTTTAATGATTTTATGTCCTGAGCTTCTTTATGATAGTGCATAAGATTTCTTCGGGCGCACCTGTAATCGGAACAGTAATAGCTTCTTTGGGAACTTCTAAAGCTTCGAATTGGGAACGTAATAGTCCAGGGGGCATAAAATGCCCCTTTCTTTTTTCCAGTCTTAGCGATACCTCTTCAAAAGACCCTCTTAGGTATACAAATCGCAGGCTGTTCACGATGTCTTTTTGAAGCATTGCCCGATATTTATTTTTTAAAGCAGAGCAAGCGATTACTGCACCTACCCCTTCGTGTTTTTTCGCCAAGAGATTCAAACGTTCAAGCCAGACTTGCCTATCAAGATCACTTAATGGATTGCCTTCCACCATTTTCCGAACATTTTCTTTAGTATGGTAATCGTCTGCATCGAAAAACTCAATACCCAGTCTTTTGGCCAATAGTTGCCCAATGGTGCTTTTACCAGATCCGGAGACGCCCATAACAAAAAGTAAAAGTTTTTTATCGGTGTTCATAACTTTTGGTTTAATTCCGACAGTACCGTTTGTATGTTCTTGTCGTAGGGAAACCAAAGAATATCTCTATTTTTTTTAAACCATGTCATTTGGCGTTTTGCAAACCTGCGAGTATTCTTTTTTATTTCCGAAATAGCGAAATCAAGACTCCATTCCCCATTAAAAAATTTGAAAAGTTCTTTGTAACCAACGGTCTTTAATGCGTTTAGCTCTTGATGTTTTGCTAAACTTTTGGCCTCGTCGATTAGGCCCCGTTCTATCATTTTGTCTACCCTCTTATTGATACGCTCATAGACTAATGCCCGCTCAGCTTCCAACCCGATGGTAATTGTTCTAAAGGGTCTGTTTTTTTTCTCGGAGTAAAGAAAAGAAGAGTATGGTTTTCCAGTGCCAATACAGACCTCTAAAGCCCGAACAAGGCGATGGGGATTGTTTATGTCCACTTTTTTGTAATAAGAAGAATCCATTTTCTTTAATTCTTCCTGAAGCTTTTCGATGCCATGCCTGTGTAATCTTTCGTTGAGTTGCTTCCTAATGTTTGAATCAATCTTTGGAAAGTGGTCCAATCCCCTTATGACTGCATCAATGTACAGCCCACTTCCCCCTACCATAATTACCATGTCCTTTTCCTCAAAAAGCTTTTCCACTAGTTGTAGGGCATCAAGTTCGAAGTCACCGACGGAATATGATTCGAGGATACTCTTATGTTGTATAAAGTGATGTTTGGCAAGACTTAGTTCCTTACTGTCGGGAACGGCCGTCCCGATTTCCATCTCCTTGTAAAACTGTCTTGAATCTGCAGAAATAATTTGGGTGTCATAGTATCGGGCTAGTGCAATGGCAAGCTTAGTCTTTCCGATAGCCGTAGGCCCCACAACGGACAGCAGCGTTTTCTCCATTATAATTTGCTTCCACAGTTAAAACAATGGGTGGCGTCATCTCTGTGCCCTTCTTTTGCACAGGTGGTGCAGGCCTGTGTATTGACATGTACTAATTGCTCATCGCCGAGTGTTTTTTTCCCTCCCCCCTGTTTGCCAAATTCTACAGTAACAATACCTGTGGGCACTGCAATGATACCGTAACCTAACAACATAATCATGGTGGCAATCAATTGGCCTTGTGGAGTTATAGGTGCAATATCTCCATAGCCTACTGTAGTCAGGGTAACGATAGTCCAATAAATACTGGTCGGGATGCTGGTGAAGCCTGCTTCGTCGCCTTCAATTAGGTACATTAAGGTACCTAGTATTACGGATACAATTAACACCGCAAAAAGAAAAACTGTAATCTTCGCCCTGCTGGCCAGTAAAGCCCTTTTAAGTTGTGATGCTTCCCCCAAAAAGCGAACTAATTTCAAGATTCTGAAGACCCTTAGTAATCGAAAGGACCGAATGGCCAACATTACCGGGGAACCTCCAAAGAGATAGGATACATATAATGGTATTGTAGAGAAAAAATCGATTAGCCCATAAAAGCTAAAGATGTATTTGAAAGGTTTTTTTATGCAGATAATTCTGGCAATATATTCAACGGTAAAAAAAATGGTAACGACCCATTCTAGTGTTAGTAGCACTCGATGGTATTCGGCATCGATCCATTTTACGCTTTCGAGCATGACCAACACTACGCTAATAACAATAAGAATGATTAAAATGATGTCAAACCATTTCCCCATAGGGGTATCGGCTTCATAGATAATTTCATGGACTTTATTCTTCCAGCCCTTTTCTGGTTTGACTTCGTTCAAAACTTAATTATTGAGTTGCAAAATTCTATACACCCGCCTTTTTCGAAGATAGGATTCTATGATATGCGTTGTATTCTTATTTCCGTTCATTGGTGTAATAATAGATTCTAAGATATGAATATTATTGATTTGATGATTTAGGTCGTAAAATCCGAGCCCTTTGAAACTTCCATTTTTAACAAGTATTGCACTGTATTCCCCTACTTTGCGCCCCTTATCGATTATGAGAATGTTTTTGTCGGAAAGTGAATACTTATTAATAACTTCAATTACTCGACTGTTATAGCTTTTGACGTCTTCTTTTCCTAAACAAGCACCGTTGCAATCGCCTGAGTCGAAATTCGAACAATTCTTTTTCGCCTGTGAAATGCCGTTCAGTTTATCACAAAGATTAAATTCTCGAGTAACCTTGTAAACAAAATTTTCAGCAGCTATTCGGCTATTGAAGGTAGCAAAGTGATTATTGGCGTTTTTCAGCTTTTTGACTACCAAGGTTGTATATCCATTCACATCTGTGGCGGTGTACAACCCGTAGGAAAATAATCTTAATGGTGGTTTCTGATTATATTTTGGTTTATTACTGTTCAACTCTTCATTCTCCTTTAGAATGGCCACTAGTTCACTGCCCGTCTTTTCATAAGTTACCTTTTTGGTCGCTTTTTGCAACTGTCTTGAACGCCCACCATTATTTGTAAAATGCTGGTTCACTCGTTTTTTGATGTTGCTGCTTTTGCCTAAAAAAAGAACTTCTCCGTCTTTATCGTGCATATAATAGACACCGGTCTCCGATGGCAACGACTCTACAATATCTAGCTGCCTATCTGAAAGTTCACCGTGCTCTTTTTGACGTATAACGCTCTTAACAATTGTTTTGTTGGAGTCTTTTGAAAGTAAGACTTTAAATAATTTAAGTGTTGCCAACGCATCGCCGTTTGCTCGGTGCCGATCACTTACGGGTATGCCCAACGAGCGTACCAATTTGCCTAAACTATGCGATTCGGCTTCAGGAATCAGTTTCTGTGAGAGCTCTACGGTACAGAGGGTCTTTCTTTCAAAGTTATAGCCAAGTCGTCTGAATTCAGTACGTAATATTCGATAATCGAATTGGGCGTTATGCGCCACAAGCACTGAATCTTGGGTAATTTCGACGATACGTTTGGCAACTTCATGAAATTTTGGAGCCGTTTGCAACATCTTATCGTTAATGCCCGTAAGGTTTACTACAAAGGGTTGAATTTTTTTTTCAGGGTTCACCAAGCTAATAAACTTATCGACGACCTGATGTCCGTCAAATTTGTGAATGGCGATTTCCGTTATCCCTTCTTCATTATATTTTCCGCCGGTGGTTTCTATGTCTAGTATTGCGTACATATAATTTTTGGTCACTCAAAGATACGTATTCCCATTTGTCTAAGTTTACGAGGGCTAGATTGTACTAATTTCTTCCCCCAAAAATACTACTCCCTATGCGTACCATATTACTACCCTCTTCGATTGCAATTTGGTAATCTCCGCTCATGCCCATAGAAAGCACTTTCATTTGTGGGAGTTCAATTTTTAGATCTTCGAAAAGTGACTTAAGTTGTTTGAATTCCCTCCGCACCTGCCTTTTATCATCCGTAAATGTGGCCATGCCCATTAAGCCTTTTACTTCGACATTTTTTAGTTCTTCAAACTCTTTTGAATTTACGATTTCTTCAAGGTCTGATTTATCCAAACCGAACTTGGTATCTTCCTCGGCGATATGCATCTGTAACAGGCAGTCTATAGTTCTGTTTTGTTGCAGAGCCTTTTTGTTAATTTCTTTTAGAAGTCTAAAACTATCAACACCATGAACGAGAGAAACGAATTCGGCCATATATTTTACCTTGTTTCGCTGTAAGTGACCTATCATATGCCATTCGATATCTTTGGGTAGCTGCCTCCATTTCTCGACCATTTCTTGAACTTTGTTTTCTCCAAAAATACGCTGGCCTGCATCATAGGCTTCCTGAAGGGCACTACTGGGTTTGGTTTTGGATACGGCGACGAGGGTCACATCTTTTGGGAGGGTTTTAAGTATTTTTTGCAGATTTTCCTTTATAGGCATTTTGAAGTTTATGTATTTAAAAGTCAATAGAAACAGTTGTAGTCTATATTCTTTATCTGATTTTTTATTCTTTTTTAAAAGAATCAATAATTTGCAAAGCAACTTTCAAGGCTTGTGTGCCCTGAGTCAAACTAACAATTGGAACAGTGTCATTAGCAATGGCATCGGCAAAGGTTTCAAGTTCGTCAAGAATCGCGTTGTTTTTATCCACATTCGGATTCTCGAAATAGATTTGTTTTTTCTGCCCTTCTGCATTTTGAAGTATCATATCGAAATCACCGGCGATTTCGGGAGCATCTTTCATTTTAACTACTTCAACCTTTTTTTCTAGAAAATCTACCGAGATATACGCATCTCGTTGAAAGAAACGAGATTTGCGCATGTTTTTTAGCGAAATTCGACTGGCCGTTAAGTTCGCTACACAGCCATTTTCGAATTCGATACGGGCATTGGCTATATCAGGCGAATTACTAATGACGGACACACCACTTGCATTGATTTGTTTCACGTTGGATTTTACTACACTTAAAATGGCATCAATATCGTGAATCATCAAATCTAACACCACCGGAACATCGGTACCCCTGGGGTTAAATTCTGCCAGACGATGGCTTTCGATGAACATCGGATTTTCAATTTGATGTTTTACGGCCGAAAAAGCAGGATTGAAACGCTCCACGTGCCCTACTTGACCCTTTACACCATATTGCTTTTCGAGTTTTAGTAACTCCGAAGCTTCTTCGAAGGTATTTGTAATAGGTTTTTCAATAAAAGTATGCTTGCCTTTTTTGATGGCTTTTTTGGCACACTCAAAATGGGATAGGGTAGGGGTTACGATATCAATAACATCTACAGAATCTATTAATGTATTGATGTTATCGAAATAACGGTATCCAAATTCGGCCGCCACTTTCTGTGCGTTTATGGCATCGGCATCATAAAAACCGATCAGTTCATATTTCTCCGACTCATTGAGCAACCTTAAATGGATTTTACCCAAATGGCCCGCACCTAAAACACCTACTTTTAACATGTATTCCTCTTTGTCCCAAAAATAAGGATAGTTTCTGAGTTTCAGGTTTCAAGTTTCCATTGTTTCAAATTTCAAGTTTTAGAACCTCAGGCAAGAAATATTCAGTTGAAAATGGTGTTTGTAATTTGAAATTTTACGCTCTAACTTTACCTTTCAAAACTAAACCATTGAAGGATACCTTAAAACATAGGGGAATGCGCAACAAACTCGCCGATATTTTGGTGAGCAAGGGTATTTCTGATAAAAAAGTGCTTGCTGCCATTCGTACCATACCACGCCATTTGTTTATGGACAGTAGTTTTGAAGGCCACGCCTATCAAGATAAGGCCTTTCCAATTGCGGCCGATCAGACTATATCTCAACCTTATACGGTTGCTTTTCAAACGCAATTGCTTGAGGCTAAGCCAGGTCAAAAAATACTTGAAATAGGCACCGGTAGTGGTTACCAGACTGCAGTTTTGTTACAAATGAAAACCAAGGTCTATACTATTGAAAGACAGAAAGAACTTTTTAAAAAAACTAGATTATTTTTTAGTAAAATGGGCTATCGCCCAAAGAAAACCATTTTCGGCGATGGCTATAAGGGTTTGCCGGAGGAAGGTCCGTTCGATGGCATTATAGTGACTGCAGGTGCTCCAAAAGTACCAAAGGCCTTTATGGCGCAGCTCAAAGTAGGTGGACGCTTGGTAATTCCCGTAGGCACTGACGACCAAATTATGACTTTATACATCCGAAACTCGGAAAAGGAATTTGAAAAGAAAGAGTTCGGTTCTTTCCGTTTTGTACCTCTTTTGGAGAACAAGAATTAAGGCTCCTCCATTTATTCCTGTGAAGTTTTTAATTATTGAAACTCTTCTTGATACGGGAAAGATCTCGCTTATTGTCCCTATCTTTTATTGTTTCTCTTTTGTCATAAAGTTTTTTTCCCTTTGCCAAGGCGATTTTAACCTTAGCCAGTCCGCGATCATTGATAAAGAGATTGAGAGGTACAATAGTGAGACCCGAAGTGCTGACCTCTTTTAGCAGTTTTTTAAGTTCTCGGCGGTTCATCAATAACTTGCGCTCTGCTCTGGGTTTATGGTTGAAATGAGAAGCATGAGAATATTCGTCGACATGCATATTGACAACAAATAGTTCCCCGTTGTCATTAAACTCGCAAAAACTCTGTGATATAGATGCCTTTCCTTCCCTTATAGATTTTATCTCGGTACCAGCCAATACGATACCCGCCACATAAGTTTCTAATAGCTCATATTCAAATCTGGCCTTTTTATTTTTGATATT
>Ga0316189_10007622_pt1 | contig 10218 bp, 4 predicted proteins | sample LowCovwburrow_MG_FD_204930 | JGI IMG/M metagenome (GOLD analysis project Ga0316189, IMG submission 204930) | Coastal sediment microbial communities from Maine, United States - Lowes Cove worm burrow | ecosystem: Environmental > Aquatic > Marine > Coastal > Sediment | place: USA: Maine... | reverse complement strand
GGTCTCGGTGCTCTCTTTGAGTTGCTGACTCCCCCGGCTGGGGGGCAGACCGGGTATCAATCCCTGCTCCGCCACTACCCCCTTGAACTGGTTCTCCCCTGCCCGGATCTGGGCAAAAAGCACCGCCGCCTTCTCCCCTTCGACCACCGCACTGTAGAGCGGCAGCTGCGGTTCTTCCGGACGCTCACCAAACCATTGGGTCGGTTGCACCGATCCTGTCTTGTAATCAATCAGTATTCTGCGGCCATCCGGCAGCTGGTCGATTCGATCCACTGTGAGCTTGACCTGGATTCCACCGATCTCGGGTGTGTAAGACACCTCTCTGCCCAGCACCGTGAAGGGGGGGCGATCACCCTCTATCTGCAGCCACTGCCGAAGCTGACGCTGAACCCGCCCGGATTCGATCTCGCGAAAGCGCGCCGTCATGACCGGGGCAAACACCTGCCCGAGCTCCTCCAGCGCCCGCCCGGTAGCGATTCTGATGGTCTCATCCAACGCGCCTGAATGCATCTGAGCAAGCAGATGCCGGTGGCTCTCCAGGCTCTCCCACACCAACTCCAAGGCGCGATGGATCAGGGAACCCCGCGCCATGGCATCCAGTCCCGGTTCGGACCGGGCGAAGGGCCGGGCAGCCAGGCGAAATTCGGCAAATGCTTTGAACGGGCAGGCCGCCTGGGCCTTAAACAGGCCACTCCCCCCTCTGACCGCTTCTTGCTCCACCGCCGGGGCCTGATCCTGACTCAACCGGTCGAGCTGTCGCTGCGCTGCCACCAGCGCCGCCCAGCCAGGATCACCCCAGAGCTCAAGCCCCGATTGCCCGACTGATTTCAATCCGGCGATCAGCGGGCTTGGGCCCAGCTGCTCAGACCTTTCCCCCTGCAACGGATAGCTGACCACCACCTCATCCGCACTGCTGAGCAAGCGCCGGGTCAGCATCTCCGCCACCTGCAGCTCCCGCTCGGCGCTGGCATGGGGCAGTTTGAGGCGCCGCTGGAGGCTTAGCGGCAGGTAGGGATGGGGGTTGGCCCTGGGTGGCCAGGCGGCTTCGTGCAGCCCCATAACCCACAGACAGTCAAACTGCAGCCCCATCGCCTCATACAACCCCAGCACCTGCACCTGGGTCTGACCGGATTGAGCTTGAAACAGCCGCTCCGAGGCGAGGTTCTCGAGCAATTTCAGTGCGCGCTGCCGGTCTACCGGAGGCACCACGGAAGATAGGGAGGCAAGGGATGAGAGCAGCTTGCGCCAGGCCTCCACCGTCTGAAACTCTTCACTCGACAGCGGCCTCCCCGCGGCCCAGCCCGCCTCCGCCAGGAGACTGGCGAACAAGTGGGACCAGGTCCCGGGCTCGGCCGCCCGGGGTTGCTGCTGAATCAACCTGCGCAGTTTTTCCAGTCTTCCGGCCAGTAGGGGGCAAAACCAGGGCTTGTCCTTCTGTCCCGCCAGATAGATCACACGCCCCAGGCCGACGGCCGTCTGTCGATCCTCCCGCAGCCGCCGATCCAGCAGAGCGCGGGGACCGGCTTCCTCCAGCCAGCCCGCGATAAAGGGCGAGCGCAGCAATACGCTCATCTCTTCCAACTGCCTGTCACCTGTAGGAACAGCGAGCAGGTACAAAGCGCTGCGCACCACCGCATAGCGGGCCAGGGGCTGGCCCAGGGAGATGTTGTAGGGTTTTGACAGTTCACCGGCACCCGGCATCAATAGCTCTGGCGCCAGCACCTCATCCAGGGCATGGCTCAGCGCATTGCGAACGGCAGCAAGTTCGGGCACCACGATCCCGATGCTTGAAGTCCGGTCTCCGGCCAGCCGCTGCCGCGCCCACAAGCTGACAGCGCGGATCTCGGCGCGCCAATCGGCGCATTCCAGACAAACCGCACTGCCTCTTCTCGGTGCCAGTCCCACCCGCCGAAGATCGCCCCCTGACGCATCAATCGCGCCGATCAGCGCCGACTGCAAAGGCGTAAACTCGTCGAAGTCGATAAAAACCAGAGGGTCCGGAATCCTGAACCCCCCCGTCTGCAGGGTCTGCAGCAGTTGTTCCGGAAGCCGGGTCAAGGAGAGCCAGCCCCGACTGCGACACAAGGCATCGAACGCCCGCAGCCAATCGGCCAGGGCCTCGCTGTCCAGATTTCCGGAAAATTCCGGATCCATGGCATCTATCCGCCATGTCCTGATCAAGGCCCAGGCATCCTGTACCTGGGCCGCGGCGGCATCCAGCCGCAACAGGGCGCTTCCGCTGGGACTCCCATCGATGATCCCGCGCCAGACCTGGCGTTCCTGCTCAGCCGAGAGCAGCAGTTTCGGGGGAGCCAGGGCCCCCGCCACCACCGCCTGCTCCCAGGTGCGGTGAATCCAGCTGCTCCAGGGGATTACATCGGGGGTCTCCCATACCGCCTCTGCCGCCGCCAGTTTCCATTGTTCATAGTCATGGGTGACACTCCGCGACAGCCGGGTGGTGGTGGTAACGACCGTCGCACCCCGCGCCATTTCAGCATAGAGTTGCTCGGCGTCGATCACCTTTTGCTCCGTCATAGAGACCCCATTGCAGGCATCGGTATTGCGTTAATTTCGATCAACCATTGTAGGGTCCGTCGCGTGCACCGGAAAGCACCGGAGCGCCCGCTGCCGCGAATATTTTGTTTGATTAGGGAACTTCTGACTTATTCGTCATTCCGGACGAAGCGCAGCGTAGATCCGGAGCAGTGGTGCAGGGACGCGCCGTTTACGAACCTAAGGACGGAGCAATGGTGCAGGGAAGCACCGTTTATGGACCTAAGGATGGAATCCATCTTAAAGTAATCAATGAGTTACTTGATTCCGGCCTGCGCCGGGATGACGGAGTACGAATAAATTGGAGGTTCCTTATATTTCGTGGGATGCCCAGCGGAACTATCAATCCCTGTCCCACTTGACACTGGCGCGAACCGGCTATAGCGTCTTTTCCAACAACATAAAAACGCTCGTATTCAATCGATATGCCGACATCCCCTGAAAGCCCGCTGATTCGCTTCGACACCAAGGTTCAGCCAGACTGGCTGGATTATAACGGCCACATGAACGTCGCCTACTACACCCTGGCCTTTGACCAGGCCGGCGAAGCCTTTTTTTCCCGGGTTGGGTTAAGCCAGAAGCATGCGGAAAAAACCGGCAACTCCTGGATGGTGCTGGAGGCACATCTCACCTACCAGCAGGAGGCCATGCCCCAGGATGAGCTAGAAATCCGCTCCCGGATCCTGGGGCTTTCCGGGAAACGGCTGCAGCTGTTTCAAACCATGTTCCGCAAGGCGGACTCTAGCCTGCTGGCAAGCAATGAACAGATGATCCTGCACGTGAATCTGCAACAGCGGCGGTCGCTGCCTTTTTCTGCCCCTATCATGGAAAGACTGCAGACGTTATACGAAAAGCAACGGCATCTGGAATACCCCGCCGAGGCTGGGCGGTGCATCGACATGAAGGCGACACGGCCGCGACCCTGAAACCGCAACGCAAGCGGGCGTTTTTGGTGCGCTTGGCGTGCCGCTCAGTAAATGCCCTTGGGGTGCACCACCGATGAACCATCGACCCTAACTCTTTAGGGGATGCACACCAAGCAGCGCTAAGATCATGGGCTGCACTGGATCTGGATATTGTCGAACCAGACGGTGTCCGTACCGCCCATGCTGGAGGAACTGCGCAGGCGGATCGCAGTATTGGCGGAGATATGATCGCTGATATCCGTAATAAAGGCCTGATAGCTGCCGTCATTATCTCCACCTTCGATGCGCGTAATCTCGGCCCAGGGCCCAGCTGCGCCGCCGGATGACGTATAGACGGCTACATAATCATTGACGTTATCCAATCCAACGCGGCGGTATTCGAAACTCAGGCTGGCGCTGGTCGCCCCACTCAGATCGGCAACCCGCTCCACCCCCTCGCCACCGTTATCGTTGTCGCGGATGCGCAGTTGGTAGTTACTCTGATCGGTCGTCACCCGCACGTCGCCGGATGTCGCCCCATCGCTCTCGCCCACCTCCGCCCAGGGACTGGTGCTCCAGCTGATTGTGCCATCACTGCCGCTGAAACCGGTGGCATTGAATTCGTCCCGATAGGTGCCGTTGCAGTTGCCCGGCTCCGATATGGGATCGCCACCGCCCTCGCCGCCCCCCCCGGACTTGGCCAGAAAGGTAATTTCCGATTCATCCAGCACTTCATTATAGATGCGCACGTCGTCCAGCTTACCATCGAAGGACCTAGACGTGTCTTGAGCGTGATTCCCCATCCGCAGCGTAATGTCCGCGTCTGAGCGAATCGAACCGGATGGCCCAATCTCGACTAAAAACGTCTGCGCGATGCCGTTCTGGTAGAACGTGGGATCGTTCGCATCAGAACTCGAGTCGTAGACGATGGCAACATGCACCCACTCATTCAACGGGAAAGTGCCGTCCTGAGGTCGCCAGAAGCCCCGCCCACCAGTGAACCCTTGCGCCAGACTCACGGCCTGCTTGTCCCCATACAGGCCGATCATCCAGCCATCTCGCTCGCCTGCGAGTTCACTCGACTTGTCGAGAATTCGCCCATAGTTGTTCTCGCCCCAGCTCTCAGCATAGACCCAGGCCACTACCGTCGCACCGCCGAGAAATACATCGTCCAGTTCAGCATCCGAAGTAAGGTCTACATAGTCATCGGTGCCGTCAAAGGCAAGAGCACCATCAATGGTACCGCTATCCCAGGTAGGGCCATTGACGAGCGTGCCATGATGACCGCCCTCGGAATCCACCGCCGTGATACCACTGTTCTCATCCAGCTTCCAGTGGGCGAGCGGGGCGATCACCGGCACCTCCGCCGCCAGTTCGGCGATGGCCGACGCGTCCAAGGCGCCGCGGTAGAGGCGCACGTCGTCGATCGCGCCGTTGATCACCCGGGTGCCGTCTACCTGCCCGCCCAGGCTTAGATCGGTATTGTTGGGGTTGATGCTGATCGTGGCCGGCTGACTGGCCTCTTCCACCCCATTGATGTAAAGCCGTTGGTTCTCCCCATCGGAGGTGGCGGCGATGTGCATCCAGGTGCTACCGTCAGAGGGATAGGAGGTAAGGGAGTCAATGCGGTAGGTATTGGCCTGGGTTCGCTGGTTGAGGCGGAAGAAGACCTTGCCGGTGGCGGAGAGCGACAGTTCATAGCCGTCGGTGCTGTCGAACTGGGCCTTGCGGATCACATACTGGGTGCCGGTGAGTTTGGGTTTTATCCAGGCCGCCAGGGTGATGGCACCGGTAATGTCCAGCGTGGGGTCATCGGGGACCAGCACCCGGTCGTTGCTGCCGTCCAGGGCCAGCGCCCCCGCCAGCTTGCCGCCGGTCCAGGCAGGGCCACCGGTCAGGGTGCCGTCATTGCCTCGGCCCGAGGAGTCGGTCGCCGTCAGCCCCGTCTCGTCATCCAGCTTCCAGTGGCCGGCCAGTACGGGCTCTGGCGTGCCCATCCCCCAGGCCAACGCCCGCTGCACGATGAGCTGACCACTGCTGGTCAACTGCCAATCGTAGTCGCCGTCGCCGACCGGCAACAACACCCGACGACCCGCGGCATTGCCACCGCCCGCCAGCGCAGCACCACTCTCCAGCACCACCAGGGCAGCGTCACCACCTACACGGGCCAGCTCCAGGGCTTCGGGCGCCAGGCTGCCGGCGGCCGTCGTCAGATGCATCTCGTGTGTCTTGAATTGGAGTTGCCCGGCCGGGAATAGCTGGGTGATGTAGTGACTGGTGTCGACCAGCTGGATGGATGAACCCACCGGTGTGCCGCTCCCTGATGCTATGCCCAGTTCGTCGTTCAATGCCCCTTCTTCATTGATCACGGGAAGGGCGGTTGCAGCAAGTTTGGGGGCCATGCCCCAGGTATTCGAATCTACGGCATTGGAGACATAGACCAGATCGCTGGTGGCCGCCTTCGCATCGAAACTCCAGCTCACGTCCCACTGGGATACGAGCGTAACGCTGTAGCCCCAACGCTCGAGCGCTGATCGCTTCAGCTTCTCTCCCGCCTTCATATCGTATTCATTGGAGACCACCATCAGGATGTTACCGGCGCCTTGGGGCGCCAGGCAGGCCTGGCCGCATTCGCAGGCGTAGGTGATGGTCAGGCGCGGTCGGCGCGCCGGATCGGTTTCATCGCTGGTATAAAAGCGCTCACCGAAAATACCATTTTCCATGGTGCGCAGGGCAACACCGTGATTTTCGTAGGTGGCATCGACCCAGCCCTGCACCAGACTGGTGAGATCCCATTCGTAGCGGATATTGCTGGCCGGACCAACCAGGGTGGTCGAAACCGCATTTGGGTCGAGGTCGCCACCTGACGTATCCCAGTTGATGCCGTTGTCACGCCTTCGCCAGGTCACATAGTCTTCGTTCCAGGGATTGGTTATACGATGTGCGGTGACCGGTACGTCTGCGTCGTTACCACTTTCGTGCAGCAGCGACAGGGTGGCGCTGCGGATCTTCGCGCCCGCGGGTATGGCCTGGAGATTGAATCTAAAAAGACTGAGGGATGTGTTATTCGTACCTCTTGACACCCATATCTCGTAATCGTTGCCGTAGTTGGTTGTTGAGTGGGTTTCCCAGATATAGGCGTCGATTGCCTGGGTGCCATCGTGCTGCCACTCCACCAAACCCGATGGCTGCTGATACAGGATTACGTCATTGCGGATTATGGTCCGGCTGACGCCATTGGCCAGGGTACCCACCGATTGCAGGATTGCCGGTGAGCTTGGCGACGTGCCGACGACCACCTCCAGATAGGGCTGCTGACCGGCCTCACGGCTGGCGTAATCGCCGTGGGTGCCCTCGCTGGTGGAGTTCAGGGTAATGCCGTAGTTGGGCTGGCCGTTGACCCAGGCCTGCACCTGGGCGGTGAGATTGACCGAGACCCATACATCCTCGGCAGGCTGGGTGGGAATGGTGGCCAGCACGGCGTTGTCCATCTTGTCGCCCATGCTGTCCCAGGTCGCACTGGCATCCGTCCAGTCCTCGGTCAGCAAGTGAATGTCGACCGGGCCTTCCGGGTGTTCCTTGCTGACATAAAACCAGGCCCTGGCCGACAGGATGCTGGCATTGGCCGGCAGGGAAGAGAGATCATAGCGGTACATCGGGCGTTCGATGGTGCCGCCCTCGAAGCGAATGTGGAGCTCGGTGTCTGTGGCCTTGTTTTCGGTGGGCCAGTCACTGCGTATCCAGGTGTCCTGATCCACAGAGATGGGATAGTCCGTGGTGCTGCTCAGATCTGTCGTGAGACCGGTGGTGTAGCTGTGGCTATGAAGGGGTGCTGCGGTGATATCCGTGTAGGGGCCACAGCCCTGGCGTCCGGTCCGCCACAGGGCATGCTGCAGCCCGGCCTCGGCAACATAGCGGACGCGGTCCGACTCCAGTTCACCGCCGGAGATATTGGCCTCGATCGCTCCTTCGTAATTGATCATGAAGGCGATGGTCGCCACCAGGGCTATGGCCATCACCACGGGTATCAGGATATAGCCACCTTGCCGACTGGATCCCGGCCTGCGCCGGGATGACGGAATCGGGAACAAATCCGAGGTTCTCCTAACTCGCATTTGCGGTTTGTGGTACGCCATGGGCACCGGCCCCGTCACAGCGCCCCTCCCACCCGCACCTGGGTCTGCAGACGCACAATCTGCCCGGTGACGGGGCTGGTCAGTTCCAGGGTCAGATCCACCCGCTGCCACCGGTCGGTGCCGAGGGGGATACGCTCGACCCGGAAGCGGGTAACGTTTTCGGCGATATCCGAGATGATGAAATCCCGGCCGGTAACCCCTCCGTCCCCGTTTTCATCCCAGGGCACCGGTGTGCGCTCTTTAAGGCTGCCGTTTTCCAGGTAGAAGACCAGCGGGTTGTACCAGTCTTCATAGGAGCCTCCCTGCTCGTCATCATTATCGATGCTGCCCCCATCGATCATACCGTCGCCGTCGTCATCCACGCCGCAGATCCCGGGACAACCGTCACCGTTCATATCGCTGGCGGGGTCTTCGTCCAGGTTGTTGTCGCCATCGTCATCGATGCCATTGACAGGGTCATCATTGGCCGTGACGGACTCATCATCGGAATAGCCATCGCCTTCATCGACACGCCCATCGCCGTCGTCATCGATGAGATAGATCCCCGGGGCGTAGTCGTAATTCCAGTCGTTGGGCAGATCCTCGTCCACCCGGCCATCCCGGTCATCATCCGCGTCCGGAAAGCCATCACCGTCCAGGTCGCTGTAGAGCGGCAGGGTAACCGCCAGCACCGCCGTGTATTTAGTGCTGTCGTCGGTGGGGGTGGTTGGGGGAAGGGTCTCCTCGCGTATATTTTCGGCCCAGTTGGTGAGCGGCTTGTCATTCAAAGGCAGCAGCAGCAATCGGGTGTTACTTACTGCCCGGACCATGCGCTGCATGGCGAAGCGGGCCTGGCGGGCATGGTCGTGTTGCTGCTGCACGTTGGTCTGGCCCTGCAGCGCCCGACCTACGACACCGCTGATACCGACCAGCAACAGGGCGCCGATCGCCAGCGTAATCAGGATTTCGACATAGGTCAGTCCCGATTGACGTGGTCTGCTGATCACCGGGTCTGGCCCACCCGGTAGCGGTTGCAGACCTCTGAAACGAAAAACTTCATAGCACCCCTGGATGTGTCCCGTTCGATCTATAACTATCGGCGAGGAGAGGGGGATGTTTAGATGGCGGTGCCCAACCGGCGCCAGTCGAAAATGTACATTCGGACCGTTTTGGTTTAGAACACGGGGCATAACAACGTCAACAACCCATTGAATGGGGGTCAGGATGAGAGAACCGAGCTTCACCATCGGTATCGAAGAGGAGTACATGCTGGTCGACCGGGAGTCCCGCGAGCTGATCAGCCAGGTGCCGGATTCCATGTTGAGCGATTGCGAGGCGCGGTTGCGGGGACAGGTCTCGCCGGAATTCCTGCAGTGCCAGATCGAGGTGGGTACCCGGATCTGCAAGACCCTGGGGGAGGCGCGGGACGAACTGGCCCACCTGCGACAGACGGTCTCGGCGGTCGCCGGTCAGCACGGCCTGGCCATCTTCGCCGCCTCCACCCACCCTTTCAGTAGACCGAGCCAGCTGGAACACACCCCAAGGGAGCGCTACGACCAGCTCGCCAATGACCTCCAGGAGGTGGTGCGACAGCTGGTGATCAGCGGCATGCATATCCACGTCGGTATTGAAGACGATGATCTACGGACCGATCTGATGGGCCAGGCGATCTACATCCTGCCCCATATCCTGGCACTCAGCACCTCCTCCCCCTTCTGGCGGGGCCGCAACACCGGCCTGAAATCCTACCGCTTGTCGGTGTGGGACGGCATGCCGCGCACCGGCCTGCCGGAGTATTTCGACAGCTACGGAGAGTACCGGCGCCACGTGGACGTCCTGGTCAAGGCAGGGGTGATCGAGGACGCCACCAAGATCTGGTGGGATATCCGGCCCAGCAGCCGCTATCCCACCCTGGAGATGAGGATCTCCGATGTCTGCACCCGGCTGGACGATGCCATCTGCGTCGCTGCCTTCTACCTCTGCTGGCTGCGCATGCTCTACCGCTTGAGGCGCAGCAATCAGCGCTGGCGGCGTTATGCCACCTTCCTGATCAACGAAAACCGCTGGCGGGCCCACCGCTATGGCATAGATGAAGGCCTGATCGACTTCGGCCACGGAGAGATCACCCCCTTCCATGAGCTGGTGGATGAGATCCTGGAACTGGTGCGGGTGGACGCCGAGTATTTCGACTGCGTCGGGGAGATCAACCGGATGCGCACCATCCTGCGGGAAGGCACCAGTGCCCATCGCCAGGTACGCGCCTATGAAAAGGCCCTGGCCGAGGGCAAGGAACATGAAGAAGCCCTCTGTGCCGTGGTCGACCTGCTGATCGCGGAGACCTTGAGGGATATCGATTAGCCGGTGTGGAGAACCCAAACTACCCGAGCACCGGGCCTCATCTTGATAAGAACGGCAGCGTATTGGTAGAACGGCCGTGCCGTTCAATATCGGGAATATCCACCGCTGAAAAGTTGATGGCACCAAAACAGGACAGATTGTGCATTGAAAATCGTCAACTGCTTAGAAAGTGTACCCCGTCACCAATCCTGCTAAAATCAGGTATTCAACCCACCAGCCATCGCAATGAACGTTCAAACGATTCTTAAATACAGTGTTCTCGCAGTCCTGGTCGCTGTTGTGGGATT
>Ga0316189_10007621_pt1 | contig 10219 bp, 9 predicted proteins | sample LowCovwburrow_MG_FD_204930 | JGI IMG/M metagenome (GOLD analysis project Ga0316189, IMG submission 204930) | Coastal sediment microbial communities from Maine, United States - Lowes Cove worm burrow | ecosystem: Environmental > Aquatic > Marine > Coastal > Sediment | place: USA: Maine... | reverse complement strand
CGCGGGCAGAAGAAGCCCTGCTCGCGATCCGCAAGCGGGCTGTTGAAGCCATGTCGGCGGTCATGGAAGAACTCGGGCTCGGGCATCCGGACGAGGACATGAAGGCATCGGTAGCAGTTGCGTCCGGATCCGACGATACACGCAGCTATCTGCCCGGCCAGGTCAGCACGATAAGCGCTGACATCGCGCATCGCGAGATTACCGTGCTCGACGCAATTCGCGCGCTGCATCAACGCGGGTTTGAAGAAGAAGCTGAAAACCTGCTGTTCCTGGTGAAGTTGCGGCTGTCAGGCGACTATCTGCAAACATCGGCCATCGTCCGCGACGGCAAGGTCATTTCGGCCATCAATGATCCAAACCGCTATGATGGCCCGGCTACCGGCTACCGCATGAGCGAGCAACGCCGCGCCGAGATAGCCAACATTCGCGGCGTACTCGACAAGCGCGAAGTGCTGCGCACAGAGGCGACTTACGAGGCTGCCGAGACCGGGCGCATCAGCTACCGGACCATGGGCAAGGCCGAAAAAGGGTCCGACGCCGCGGAAATCGTGATCGGGCTCAGCCCGGCCTTCGGAACCAAGCTGTTTCGCACCCTGGCCGGGCACTCCCTGAGCCAGGTGCTGGGCGAAATTCGCACCGGCATCGAGCAGGGTGGTGCAGTCGCGCGATTTGTCCGATTCGCGCACACTGCCGATACATCGTTTCTGGGCCTGAGCGCTGCGCGACTGGCCGGGTCCGGCATCGGCATAGGCCTGCAGGCCAAGGGCACAGCCGTCATTCATCAGAAGGACCGGTTGCCGCACAACAACCTCGAACTGTTCTCCAACGCCCCCATCACCAGCCTCGAGCACTATCGTGGTCTGGGGCGAAACGCGGCGTTGTATGCATTCAAGCAGGATGTCGAACCGGTGGTTGTGCCAACCCGGGGTGAGGCGCTGGGGGCGCGGTTTCACGGCCGCGTTGCGCTGATCTATGCCATTGAGACCGGTCTGACGCGAGACGGCGCTGACCCCGAAGACCTTGCAATCGAACTTGCCGGAGCAGCGTCATGAGCGACCGCAGACTGGAGCTGGACGACTATCCGCTGGCCGAAACGCGCCCCGACGAGGTTCGCGGCGCACGCGGGCTCAGCCTCAACGACATTACGCTGGATGCCGTGATGGCCGGCAACGTGACCATGGAAGATCTGCGGGTCACTGCAAATGCGTTGCAGCAGCAGGCCGAAATCGCCCAGGCTGCAGGGCGCGCATCGCTGGCGGCAAACTTCCTGCGCGCAGCAGAACTGACTGCCGTGCCACAGGATGTCATCATGGCCACATACGAGCTTCTGCGCCCCGGGCGCGCGGCAGACAAACAGGTGATGCTGGATGCAGCCCAGCGCCTGAGGCACGAATTTGCCGCCGAGCGCATGGCACAGTTTGTCGAAGAAGCAGCAGATGTCTATGGCAGGCGTGGCTTGTTCAAGTTTAGATACTGACGACCACCGTGGAGGTAATATGAGCTGGAAAAAGAGCTATCGGTCAATCTACTATCAAGGTGCGCCGGAGCCCGACGACATGGATCTGAAACCGTCAGAAACCGCGTTGCTGGTGATTGATGTTCAAAACACCTATCTGGAGCGGGCTGATCGCAGCACATTGTCCGGTGCCGACCTCGTCCACTATGACGCCTGGACCCCGTTTCATGACCGGATGCACAATCAGGTCATACCACGCACTGCCAGCTTGCTTGCTGACTGTCGCAATGCCGGCGTGGAATGCGTGTTCGCCCGCATCGCCACCCACACGCTTGACGGGCGCGAAAGATCACTGTCGCAAAAATTGCCCGGGTGGAACAACCTGCTATTGCCCAAGCACGCCAACCCCTCACAACTGGTGCCGGAACTGCAACCGGTCGGCGACGAGGTGTGCGTGCTCAAGACAACCGACTCAGCCCTGACCGGCACCAATCTGCGGCTGATCCTGCAGAACATGGGCATTCGCAATGTCATCTGTTGTGGCATCTTCACTGATCAGTGCATTTCCTCGACCGTGCGCAGCCTGGCTGACGAGAGCTTCGGTGTAATCGTTGTGGAAGATTGCTGTGCCGCCGGCTCTGACGAACTTCATCACAAGGAACTCGAGATCATGAACATGATCTACTGTCACGTGATGTCGTCCAACGACTTGAAGACGATGATGAAAATCTGATCTGCCGGCGGACAAACACGGCATAGGTGTCAAGTCTGACTTGTCTCCGGTCAAGCTATATACGGCGCAGTTGCGCAACCATCCGTCGTATTGACAATCCGGGCTATCGCCTTGAGCCCGGTTGCCCAGGCAACGGGCAGGATTGTGGGGGAATTCTCAAGGCGATGACGATTGGCCTGTTGGCATAGCCGGCATCCAATCATAACGCAGGAGTAGGTGGACATGTTTGACAACAAATTCTCACGGCGCAATTTTCTACAGCAAACAGGTGGGTGGGCAGCCGCAGCAGCAGCAATTGGCACTTTTCCAAACCTCGCCCATGCAGCGCGCGACAAGGAACTGAACATCTATTGTTGGGAAGGCTACAATTCCGACGATGTGCTTGATCCGTTTCGCCGGGAATTCTCGGCCAAGGTTCGCGCGGAAGGCCTGACATCCGATCCCGATGCGGTGAACCGTCTGCGTGCCGGTGAAACCAAGGTCTGGGATCTCATCAACCTGAACAATCCCTGGGCACGTGAGATGATGTATCCAGAAGGACTGATCAAGCCGATCTCGAGAGAGCGGTTCGAACCCTTCTTCAACGACATGATGCCACAGTTCAAGGCGCCCTATAACTGGGCCATGGACAAGGACGGCAAGGATCTGCTGGGTATGGTCCAGCGTTTCGGCCCGTTCTCATTCGTGGTCAACACGGACAAGATAAGCCGGTCCATGGCCGAAGATCAGGGGTTCAAACTGTTCCTCGATCCGGCGATGAAGGGCAAGTACGGCATTTTGACGTATGATAACTGGAACATCTATCACATGTGCGTTGCGGCGGACATTCACCCGTTCAAGAAGCACACCAAGGCGGAGATGACCAAGTTCGGCGAGGTTGCCAAGCAGATTTTCAATGGCGCCAAGAACCTGACCGATGACCTGGTGCAAATGAACCTCGCGCTTATCAATGGCGAGATCGATGCATACTTCACCGGCGGCACCTACACCGCCTCGCCTGCCCGCCTCGACGGTGCCAGGAACATTCGCGGCATCACGCCGAAGTCCGGCCCCATGGATGGCAAGGGCGGTATCGTGTGGATCGAACTCACATCGGTGGTGAACAATCCCGATCCATCCGGCCTGTCCGAGGATTTCCTCGCCTATGTGCAGCGACCCGACGTGTGCAAGAAAGTGGCGTTTGCGGAAGGCACCTACAATCCGGTTACCCAGATGGGCAACAAGGACGTGCTGGCACAGTTCTCAAGCGAGGAACTGGACGCAATCCAGTGGGACACACTGGAAGAGGAAATGTCCAACTCGGTCGATTACGACATCAACCCTGACTACGCCGAAATGTACGAATTGTACTCGGCTGCCAAGCGCGAACGCGAAGGCTAGAGCATCCTCCGGTCAGATGGACTCATCTGATCGGATAAAGATGCTCGATTTCAAAGTGTCGGAGCAATATCCAGCCAGGTGGATGGATATTGCTCCAAGGTGTATCTGAATTGCCTGAAAACCTGAACGGAGACTCCATGGGAGAGAGCAATAATTCCTTTCTTGAGTTGGTCGGAATTACCAAGAAGTTCGGTGACTTTACCGCAGTCAGCGAAATCGACCTCGCAATAAAAGAAGGTGAGTTTTTCACTCTCGTGGGCCCGTCGGGTTCCGGCAAGACCACGATGATCCGCATGCTGGTGGGTATGGATCAACCCACCAGCGGCGACATGCGATTGAACGGCGAGCTGCTGAACGGGGTACCCGCGAACAAGCGCCCGACATGCATGGTGTTCCAGTCGCTGGCATTGTTTCCGCACAAATCGGTCGGAGAGAACATCGAGTTCTCGCTGAAAATTGCCGGCATGGACCCGGCCCTCAGGCGCACAAGGGCAAACGAACTTCTGCAGCAACTGCGCTTGCCGCTGGACTACTATTCAAAGGGTGTAAACCAGTGCTCGGGTGGCGAACGCCAGAGAATTGCGCTGGCACGCGCCTTGGCTTTCGACCCCAAGATACTGTTCTTTGACGAGCCTCTTTCCGCGCTCGACTATCGCTTGCGCAAAACCCTTGAGAAAGAGCTCAAGGACATTCACCGCGAAACCGGCAAGACCTTCGTCTACATCACCCACTCGCTTGAAGAGGCAATGGTGATGTCGGACCGCATCGGCATCATGCGTGATGGCCGCATTGTCCAGGTCGGCACGCCAAATGAGATCTACAACCATCCCCGCGACAAGTTCGTTGCCCAGTTCATGGGCGAAGTGAACACGATCGACGTGGACGATGCCGGCCGCAACAAGGTGCGCAGCAAGGCTGACGGCGCCGTCTACGCTGTTCACAAGAAACCGGACGGTTTCAAGGCCGGCCATCTGATCATCAGGCCGGAGATCATGAAGATCGGCAGCGTTGCCGCAAAACTGCCCAACAAGCTGCAAGGCGTGGTGTTCAATGACTACGCCCTGGGGTCGCGGGTCCAGTATCAGGTCCGTGCGGCCGGTGGCGTTCACTGGCTTGTGGAGCGATTGCAGGATGAACCGTTCGATGGCAAGCTGAACGATACCGTTTATCTTGGCTGGCGGCCGGAAGACTCCATCCTGGTGAAGGATTGAGCCAATGAGCAAATTGGCAGACTGGCTAAAAACCCCGGGCGTGCTGGCAGCGGCGCCAGCGTCGGTTTTTCTTCTGGTTGGCTTTGCCGGCCCCCTGCTCATGGTGCTCGGCTACAGTTTCATGCCGCCGAGGACATTCGCACTCAACAATGTCCCGACGTTGGAAAACTATTACTCGGTGTTTTCGGACAGCTACTACATCTCGTTTCTGTGGTCCCTGTTTCTGGCCGCGCTGACCGTCATACTGTTGTTCCCGATCTGCTATCCCATCGCCTATGGCATGGCCAAACTGTTTGGCAAATGGGCCAACCTGGTCACCGCCCTGATCGCCGTTCCCCTGTTGATTTCCGAAAACATCCGCCTGTTCGGCTGGGTCCTGGTGTTATTGAAGAACGGCATTCTCGACGGCACGTTGCAGAGCGTGCTGGGAATAAGCGCGTCGGGATTTCTGTACACCGTACCATCCATCCTGCTCGGCCTGGTCTATGTCTATCTGCCGTTCATGCTGTTTCCCATGGTCATCGGCATCTCGATGATACCGGATCCACTCAAGGAAGCCGCGTTTGATCTTGGAGCCAGCCGCTGGCAGGTGTTTCGCGAAATAGAATTGCCCCTCGCCATGCCCGGCATTCTGATCGGTGCCATTCTCACCTTCATCCTGGCCATGGGTTCACTGGCTGAATCAAAGATACTGGGGGGTCAGGCGGTGGTGATGATTGCAGACGACATTGAGTCTGCTTTCACCTTTGCACAGAACTGGCCAAAGGGATCGGTGCTGTCGGTACTGCTCATCGCCTTGTCGGGACTGATCGTCTTCGTCCTGTTCCGGCGCATCGACCTCGATCAGATCATCGGGAGGAGATAAGGCATGAAAACCGCTGGCTCATCCCCCACAACCAGAAAATTCATCTGGATATGGACATCCGCAGTCATCCTGTTTTTGTACATTCCGATGTTCGCGGTCATCCTGGCATCGTTCTCGACGCAACGCTATTTCCGCTTCCCGATCCAGTCCTTCACCACCAAGTGGTACACAAAAACGCTGGACTCGCTTTCGGTTCGAGACCTGTTGTGGACTTCGATATCGGTAGCTGCCCTGGTAACGTTCTTCTCTGTTCTGCTGGCCTTTTTCGGCGCGCTCGCCTTCGCCCGCTACGACTGGAAAGGCCGCAAGCTTTACCAGCGCCTGGTGTTGCTGCCGATCTTCTTTCCGCAAGCCGTGCTCGGCCTGTCATTGCTGTTATGGTTCTCCGCACTGGGCATAACGACGAGCTGGCAAACAGCGGTGTTCGCACACATGATCTGGATCGTTCCGATCGTCATCCTGATCATGTCAATTCAGGCCTACAGCTTCGACCCTGCCCTGGAGGAGGCCGCCTTTGATCTGGGCGCCACCAGGTGGCAGGTGTTGCGAGAAGTCACCCTGCCGATACTGGCGCCCGGCGTAGTCTCGGGCAGCATCTTTGCGTTCTTGTTGTCGTGGGGCAATTTTCCGCTGTCGCTGTTCTCCACCGGTGCGGACCAGACCGTACCAGAATGGCTGTATGCCAAAATGGTGTCCGGCTACACACCCATGGTGCCGACGCTTGGATCCCTGACCATGTCCAGCGCCGCCTTGATGTTGCTGCTGGCTTACCTGGTCTGGCTGGCGACCGGCGGGCGCAAGCGCCGGGCACAAGCTTTCACGTCTTCTGAAGATTGAACAAAACGAGATAAACAGGAGGGTACAAAATGCTCACATCCATCAAGGGAAAATCTGTCATCGTAACCGGTGCCAGCAAGGGTATCGGCAAGGGCATTGCCCGGGTATTCGCCAACCAGGGTGCCAAGGTGATGATCGTGGGGCGCGATGGCGCTGCTGCTGCAGCCGCGGCCGCCGAGATTGGCAATGGCGCACAGAGCTGCGTTGCGGATGTGGCCGACTGGGAACAGTCGCAAGCCATGGCAAAAACCACCGCTGAAGCATTTGGTGGTATCGACATTCTGTGTGCCAATGCAGGCGTCTATCCCCAGACCAAGATGGAAGACATGGACCCGGCAGAATGGGACCTGGTCCTGGGCACCAACCTGAAAGGCAATTTCCTGTCGGTGAAGGCTTGCCTGCCATGGCTAAAGAAATCAGGAGAAGGCCGTGTTGTTCTGACATCTTCCATCACCGGGCCGGAGACCGGATTTCCCGGTTGGGCGCATTATGGCGCTTCGAAGGCCGGCCAACTGGGTTTCATGAAGACCGCGTGCATCGAACTGGCCAAGTACGGCATCACCGTCAATGCCGTCCTGCCCGGCAACATCATCACTGAGGGGCTTGAAGACCTGGGTGAGGACTATCTCAAGACCATGGCAACATCAATCCCGCTGAAAAAGCTGGGCCGGGTGGAAGACATCGGCAATGCCGCCTTGTTCCTGGCGTCCAGGGAAGCCAACTATATTACCGGCCAGACCATCATCGTGGACGGCGGCCAGATATTGCCGGAATCACTGGAGGCAATCGAACAGGCCTGAACGGGGCCTGTGTCGCAGAGCTGGTGGTTTAGTCAAAAACCGTGTCACGATCGGGCGAGCCCAGCAGCCTGTTGCGTACAGCGCTGGGCGATGCGCCGGTCCAGCGCCTGACAGCCCGTGAAAAGGCCGACAGCTCCGAGTATCCCAACAGGAATGAAATTTCCGACATGGGCAGGTGCCGCTGTTGCAGGTAGACCATGGCCAGTTCGCGCCGGAGTATCTCGACAAGGTCTTTGAAGGTTGTGTTTTGCTGACTCAGCTCTCTTTGTATGGCGCCGGGAGACACGTGCAGCTCGACCGCAACCTTTTCCAGTGACGGATAGCCTGCCGAAAGCCCTGCACGGATCGAGTTGCTGACCCGGTCAAACAGGTCTACCGGCTTGCGCGTCCGGTTGGACAATTGCTTCAGGCAGTTCTGCATCAAGGCCATCAAGGTCGTGTCGCGGCTCGGCATGGGCCGGCTCAGCACGTCTTCGGAAAACAGCAGGGCATTGGTCGATTGCGAGAAGTACACCGGTGCGCCAAAGGCACGCTCATGCTCATCACGATCATTCGGCCGGGGGTGTTCGAAGTGCACTTCGTCCGGCGTCCAGGCCTGGCCACAAGCCTCGCGGAAAACATTCAGGAACATTCCAAGCGACAGTTCCGCGTCCTGCCGGCGATTGAAAATATCCGGCGCCTCTATCTGGTACTCTATGCGGAACAATCCATTCGGATCGCGCCTGAATGCCATGCCGGACTGCTCCTGGTGATATCCGAACAGTCCAACCATGGTTTCCAGCGCGCTGCCAAGCGTCGGACATGACACTGTCGCATAGCCCCACAGGCCCAGGTCGCGGGGCTGAAACTGGTTGCCAAACCAGAGGCCGAAATTGTCCATCTTGGTCAGCCGTGAGGCCTGTTCGAAAAGTTCGCAAAAGTCAGACAGCTTGAGCTTCAGGGTTACTGCGCCTGCCATTTCCGGCGACAGTCCGGAATTACCGAAAATACTGTCGACATCGCCGCCGGCCTGCTCGATGAAAGTCACAATGCCGGTTGCCGCCGCAGCAAGTATTGCCGGGTCGTTAGGCAGCGTTCCATCTACGGACGCTCCCGTGACGGCAGAGCTCAAGTGCCGTGTCATGTCCGGCTCCTTTGTGCAAAACCGGCTTTCAAGAGCCGGTTCAATCGGTAATCTTGGCACGCTATCTGTAGACTTATCAACCCATCAGCCACTTGAACGTCAAGCCACTATCAATTCAGTCTGGCTCTCCTCCAGTGCATCCAGCAACTCGCCTTCCGGTTTCACGTCGCTGATCAGGGTGATCGAAGGGCTCCAGGGGCCATATACCGTCAGTGACGGCTGGTCGAATTTGCCGTGATCAGCCAGCACGAATGATTGCGATGAGCGCCGCATCATCATGCCGTAGATCAGCCCCGGCCCCATGGCTGCATCATTGGGGCCCTCGACGGTCAGCCCGGACGCCCCGAGAAATGCCTTGTTTGCGCGAAACCGCTGCAACTGCTCCACGGTGTCGGCGCCGTGGATCAGGCCTTCCCGGCCATCATACTGACCCGGCAGCATCAACACCTTGATCAATGTGCCGGTGGCAAGTGCCACTGCAATGCTGAACGAATGGGTAATAACCGTCATCGGCATGTCGAGCGCCGCGATCCGGCGGGCAAAATGCAAGGTGGTGGCGCCGCCGCCGATCATCAGGATGTCGTTGGGCCTGACAAACTGCGCCGCTGCCGCCGCAATCCGCAGCCGCTCGGAGATCATCAGCGCTTCACGCTCGGTAAGACCAGGCTCATGCGTGACAGTGCGCATTGCCCCGCCATATGTCCGATTGACCAGGCCGCGCTCATCAAGGTCAGACAGGTCGCGCCGGATGGTTTCGGTGGAAACGCCCAATCGCTGCGCCAGCTCATTGACCCGCATCGCCGGATAAAGCCGCAGATCGGCAACAATCTGCTGTTGGCGCCCGCTTTTGCCGACTGGAGGTGAATCCGTACCGTCCATGAATCCCTCTTGGTGATCTGAATCTCACATTTCTAGCGCAAGTCTGCCCGGACTTCAACATCAATGACCACTTTACAACATAGAAAAGTTGGATTACGGTCATTACAGTTTGCAAGTCAGTCAAAGGTGTGACCATGTTCGACTACGGTCATTTCAAGTTCGAAGACAAGCAGGCCTTGCTCGACAAGGCCATTGAGTACTGGAATCCGGACAAGACGAGGTTCTGGCAGAACGTCGGAGTGGACCTGGTCATTGATCGGCGTGAAGGCTACTGCCTCTACGACATGTCAGGCCGGCGCCTGATTGATCTGCACCTCAATGGCGGCACTTACAATTTCGGTCACCGCAACCCCGAATTGATCGAGACCCTCAAGGGCGCGCTCGATTATTTCGACATGGGCAACCACTGGTTCCCGTCAGTCGCCCGTGCCGCATTGGCAGAGCAACTGGTCAAGACATGTCCGGGAATGCAGTATGCCGTGTTTGGCGCAGGCGGTGCCGAAGCCGTGGAAATTGCGCTCAAGACAGCCCGTTACGCTACTCAGCGCCGCAAGATCGTGTCGATCATCAAGGGCTATCACGGCCATTCCGGCCTGTCGGTGGCCACCGGCGACGACCGTTTCACCAAGATCTTTCTGTCAGACAGGCCGGATGAATTCATCCAGGTGCCATTCAACGATGTTGATGCTCTGGAGCAGGCGCTGAAATCAGGCGAAATTGCCGGCCTGATCATGGAAACAATCCCCGCAACCTATGGCTTTCCCATGCCGAACGACGGCTATCTGCAGGCCTGCCGCGATCTTTGCACGCGCTACGGCACCGTCTACATCGCCGATGAAGTCCAGACCGGGCTGATGCGATGCGGCGAAATGTGGGGCTTCCAGACCTACGGCATACAGCCTGACATTTTTGTCACGGCAAAGGGCCTTGGCGGC
>Ga0316189_10007620_pt1 | contig 10220 bp, 8 predicted proteins | sample LowCovwburrow_MG_FD_204930 | JGI IMG/M metagenome (GOLD analysis project Ga0316189, IMG submission 204930) | Coastal sediment microbial communities from Maine, United States - Lowes Cove worm burrow | ecosystem: Environmental > Aquatic > Marine > Coastal > Sediment | place: USA: Maine... | reverse complement strand
AAAGAACTCGCCCGCCTTGATGAAGACTGGAACGAAAAGCTCAAAAAGCTCGAAGAGGTAAAATCAAAACCCGCTGAACCGGCCAAACCCGAAAAAACCGCCAAACCACAACCAAAAGCCAAAAAAACCACCAGCCAAGCCAGAAAAAAGCCGGCAAAAAAACCCGCCAAAAAGGCCAGCAAACAAGCCGGCAAAAAACCCGCCAGCAAGTCTGACAGCAAACCTGACACCGGCGACGAACAATCCAACGTCGCAACCCTGGCCACCCGCATCCGCTCCCTGCAAAACGACATCAAGGGTCAGAAGAAATAGCTAAGCGATTTCCGATGGCTTCAGGCCCATGGTTTTTGAAAAAGCTGCGGTGAAGGCACTTGGGCTATTATACCCACTATCCATTGCAACCCGCGCGACCGATTCACCATTTGAAAGCGCTTCGAGTGCAAGGTGAAACCGGCTGCGTTGCCGCCACTCTCGAAACCCCATGCCCAAATCACTTTCAAACAACCGCGCCAATGTTCTGGGTGAAGCTCCGGCAATTTCTGACCAATTATTGAGGGTTCTATTGTCTGACGGATCAGCAAGGATTGCCGCACACAGTCTTTGTAATCTCGGGTCACGGGGTAATGGCACACTTAGAGAAAATATATCAGCCCGGTTTATCTCGCACTCAATAAGGTGAGCGATCCGGGCGGCGCGACTATCTGCTTCATACTCTATCGGTTCCTGGCTTAGCGCCAAAATCAACTCTCGCAGCAGAGCATTTACGGTCAGAACCCTAAGATCGGGGTTGAGTGTGTCAGATATCCACGGGGCAATATACAAAGTGCGCATATCGACATCACCATGAATTTCAACGGCATGAAGCGTTTCTGCAGGTATGAAAACCGCGTGATCAGGCGGAACCACCAGCGAGGTACGCTCGGTATGGAGCCGCATAACCCCGTAAACCGCATATAACAATTGATGACGCTTGTGGGCGTGCAGTGAAATAGCGCTGCCATCAAAAAACTTCTTTGCCATTGCACCAATGGCTTGCGGCAGGTCTTGATAGTCGGGCGGGTGAGTACTTCGCTTGGAAACATCTGGCATAGTAATATCCTGATTTGGCAAATTTGCGACGAATATTGGCAATACAACGATAACAGGCCACATCTAATATGCAAGTATCGTCGTCAGGTGTGAAACGATTAGCCAATAGGAACTTTTATATGACTCGTGACCGTTTATATTTCTTACTCCTTAATGTTGGTCACTTTCTCGACCACTTGTTCATGCTGGTTTTTGCTTCTGTGGCAGCTTTGATCCTCTATCGAGACTGGGGGGTTGGATATGCAGAGCTTTTGACCTACGCAACGCCGGGCTTTTTTGCTTTTGGCGTATTCGCCCTTCCCGCAGGGTGGTTGGCTGACCGCTGGAGCCGGGACGGCATGATGAGCATCTTTTTCATTGGCATCGGAACTATCTCTATCCTCACCAGCTTTTCCAATACGCCATTGCAAATGGGCACAGGGTTGTTCTTCATTGGTATGTTTGCAGCGATCTACCATCCGGTCGGACTGGCCATCGTCACGATGTCTTGGCGAGATACCGGCATGCGTATCGCTGTTAACGGCGTATGGGGAAATCTGGGTGTCGCCAGCGCCGCATTAATGACCGGCTACCTGATCGACACCAGCGGTTGGCGCGCGGCTTTTCTCCTCCCTGGATTATTTTCCATCTTAACCGGCATTGCCTATATGGCCCTTCGCTGGGATAGCATCAAAACCGAGCATGCAACGCCGACAGCCCGTGCTTCAACTGAAAAGCCGGAACAGTCCCTGTCACATCGCAAATTATTGATCCGCGTTTCCGCCATCGTGTTCTTGACTACCGCCATTTCATCCATTGTCTTTCAATCAACAACATTCGCCCTGCCCAAAATTTTCGATGAACGCCTTACCGGTTTGGTTGAGCGCATTGCCAATTTCATCCACTCAGACAGCGCCACCATTGTCGGCTCTCTGGCTTTCATTGTTTTTGCCATAGCCTCGATAGCACAACTGATTGTTGGCAAAATGTTAGACCAATATGGACCGCGTCGCGTGTTCATTTCCGTTGCCATAATCCAGATAATCTTTTTCAGTATGATGCCAGGACTGACCAATGGCTATGCGCTGGCCGTTGCCCTTGGCTTTATGCTCGGTGGTTTCGGACAAATCCCGATCAACGACTATATGATCGGCAAAATGGCCAGCGGCACGGCAAGAGCCCGTATCTATGGCATTCGTTATGTTGTCAGCTTTTCAGTTCTGGCCGCCTCACTCCCCCTCATTTCCTTTGTCTATGGCAATTGGGGCTTTGATCGTCTCTTTATCATCTTGGCTGTTGCAGCATTCATCGTACTAACAGCCGTACTCTGCTTGCCAAAGAAACTTCCCAGTGCTGCTTAATCGACCAGCGCTCAAGCTCTCCGCGTTCTACTACATCAATAGCCAAAAACCCGTCCCGCCAACATATGCTGCATCATCACCACACCCTAACAGCCAGCCCTGATTTATAAAACCGTTTTTTCCCACTTTTCCAACGACCAAGCCTCCCTCCCCCTTATGGGGAGGGATTGAGGGTGGGGTCATCAACATAAAGCATGCGCAAAGCACATTCAAAACCTGCTTGAAGGAACCAGCGTGGCCCCATCCCTAACCCCTCCCCACATCGTGCTGAAAGCGCGTCTCCGACACGATGGGGAGGGGAACAAACACCACGCCCCCCCTTTCCTCACCCGTTGCCAAATTCCATATTCCCAACCAGCCGCCATTCATGCTAAACACTGCAATAAGACGTACACAAACGAACATCAGGGAGAATATCATGAACAAATCAACGCTCATCCTCACCGGCAGCCTGTTTGCCGGTCTGGCGCTGGCCACTACACCGGCCAATGCCGAAACCCGCGTCACCTACAAATCAGCCAAATCCACCTCATCCTATTATCAAATGGCGGTGCAACTGGCCGAAGCGATGAAAAAGGGTTCAAACGGCGACATCATTCTGACAGTGGAAGAAAGCCAGGGCTCGGTGCAAAATGTCAAGGAAGCAGCAAGCCGCCCCGGCAATTATGTTTTCACCACCCCGCCTGTCCTTATCAAGCTGGCCCAAAAGGGCATCAAGATGTTCAAGCCCGCCAACCCAAAATTTAATGAAATCCTCGGCCTGTTCCCCATTCCCTCCCTGACCATGCACTTTGTTGTCCGCGCTGACTCCGGCGTTAAAAAGTTTGCTGATCTTGAAGGCAAAACCTTTCTGGTTGGCAAGGGCAGCTTTGGGGCCCGTGAAGCCACCAAATATCTCAAACTGTTCGGCCTTGAAGGCAAGGTCAAACTGGCCAAGGTTGAACTGAATGCGGCTGTAAATGCCCTGAAAAACCGCCAGATTGACGGCTTTGCCACCGCCGGCTCCTACCCCGCCCCCAACGTACTTGAGGCTTCAGCCAGCACTGGCATCAATGTCTTGTCCCTGTCAGCCGAGCAGATCAAGGCCAGCAAGCGCAACACTCTTGTCATTCCCGCTGGCACCTATGCCGGTGTCGATAGTGACGTGACCACCACCACCCTGCCCGTCATGGCCTACACCACCACCAATATGGATGATGCCACCGCCTATGCGCTGACAAAAACCTATTGGGAGTCAAAGAAAACCATGGGCGAAACAGCCAAATGGTGGAATGGCGTAACCCCGGATTATCTCTCAGCCATGTATGGCAAATTGCACCCTGGCGCGTTGAAATATTACAGCGAAAAAGGCATCGAGGTTCCAGCCGGTTTGAAATAAACCGATGGATGACCATCAACCGGCAGGGCGCATAAAACTCCTCTGGGTTTTACTCGGTGCCCTGTCGATTGCCTTTCACCTCTATCTGATCTCATCCGGTCTGGTCTCCAACCTCATCTCGCGCCCCATCCACATGGCGCTGGCCCTGCCATGGGCGTTGATTTTGGGGGCCAAAACCCCATTCGAGCGCATATCCGGCATCACCCTCACCGGTCTGTCCATAGCCTCTTGTGCCTATATCGTCTGGAACGAGGCCGCCATCAGCGACCAGTACGGCGCGCTGGAAGGCACCTGGCAGATCATCATGGCCGCCGGGCTGATTATCACCGTGCTCGAAATGGCCCGTCGTTTTATCGGCTGGTCGTTGCCGCTGGTTGCCAGCATTGCCCTTGCCTATGGCCTGTGGGGCCAATATGTGCCCGGCGAACTCGGTCACCCCGGTCTGCCACTTGAAAGTTTCCTTGGCACCCTGACCATTGCCGAAGGCGGCCTGTGGGGCCAGTTGACCGGTGTTTCAGTCAATGTCGTTGCCGTATTTGTTATTTTCGGCGCGGTGCTCAATGCCGGAGAAGCCGGACAGGGTTTTATGAACCTGGCCATCGCCCTTGCCGGTCGTCTGCGCGCCGGTGCGGCAAAGGTTTCGGTGCTGGCCTCGGCCTTTTTCGGCTCCATATCAGGCTCGGCCTCGGCCAATGTCGCCTCAACCGGTGCTTTCACCCTGCCCGCCATGAAGCGCCTTGGCTATCCGCCCGCCTTTGCCGGTGCGGTTGAAGCGGTTGCCTCGAGCGGTGGCCAGATCATGCCGCCGCTCATGGGCGCCGGGGCCTTTGTCATGGTCGAGCTGATCGGCGTCCCCTACACCACCATTATGGGCGCGGCTATCTTGCCCGCCATCCTGTTTTTCTTTGCCGTCTGGGTGGGTGTTGACACCTTCGCCCACCGCTATGGTCTCAAGCCCATGACCAGCGAAGAATCCGCCATCCCCCTGTCGCGCATCATCATCACCGGCAGTTTTTTCGCCATCCCGTTTTTCATCCTGCTTGAGCGCCTGTTTCATGGCGGCTATTCAGCCCAATATGCTGCCGCCAGTGCCATCATTGCCGCAGCCGCCCTGTTGCTGTTCGATTCAAAAGGCTTTGCCGGTGTTGAAAAAATCGGCCAGCGCTTAACCTCGGTCGCCATGACCTCGGGCCGCCAGATCGCCATGATCGCCTCGATCATCCTCTGCGCCAGCCTCGTCATTGGTGTGTTGGGACAAACAGGTCTTGGCGTTAAAATCACCTCAACAATCCTGTCCTGGAGCAGCGGCAATTTGTGGATCGCCCTGCTGCTGACCGCCTTTGCCTGTCTGATCCTCGGCATGGAAGTCCCCACCACCGCCGCCTATGTCATCTGCATTTCCGTTACCGGCCCTGCCCTTCATGCGCTGGGCGTCCCGCTTCTTCATGCCCATCTGTTCGTCTTCTGGTACGCCCTGCTCTCAACCATCACCCCGCCAGTATGTGGCACGGTATTTATTGCCGCTGGCATGGTCAACACCAGCTGGGTCCGCGTTGCCTTGCACGCCATGGCGCTCGGTCTCGGGCTTTATATCATTCCGCTGATCCTCATCTACAATCGCGGTCTCATCGGCTGGAGCGACAACCCGCTATTGGCGCTCTACATCTTCACAAAATCCGCCGCCGCCCTCTACCTTTTGTCGCACGCCATCATCTCAAAAACAAAAACCCCGCAACGCCTGCTACAATTTGCAGGTGCTGCGGGGCTGTTGTTATTGCCGGATTTTACGCTCTAAAACTAAAATGTCAGCGCTTTGGCCTGTCTTACATGTGGCAGGGCTTCTAGCTTGGCCAGGACTTCTGCTGGCACACCGCCATCCACCTCAACCAGCGCAATGGCAGCTTCGCCTTCTGCCTGACGGCCAAGGTTAAAGGTCGCGATGTTCAAGCCCGCATCACCGAGCACCACACCGAGTGCGCCGATAAAGCCCGGCTTGTCCTCGTTTGAGACATACAGCATATGGTCGCCAAGTTCGGCTTCCATATTGATGCCCTTGATCTGGATAATCCGTGGCTTGCCATCCGAAAACACCGTACCCGCCACCGAGCGCGTCTGGGTTTCCGATTTGACGATCAGACGGATATAGTTTTCATAAACCCCGCGTTTGGTCTGGCGCACTTCATCAACCTTGATGCCGCGTTCCTTGGCCATAATCGGGGCAGAGACCATATTGACCTCCCCCAAAAGCGGCCGCATCAAACCAGCCAGCAAGGCAGAGGTCAGGGCGGAAATATTCATGTCAGCCACGCCGCCGCAATATTCAATCGTCACTTCCTTCAAAGCACTTTTGGTCAACTGACCGGCAAATGATCCCAACTGCTCGACCAGGGCAATAAACGGTTTAAGCTTTGGCGCTTCTTCTGCCGAAATTGATGGCATGTTGAGCGCATTGGTCACGCCGCCAAGCATCAGATAATCAGCCATTTGTTCGGCCACTTGCAGGGCAACATTTTCCTGCGCCTCACTGGTAGCCGCGCCCAGATGCGGTGTACAGACAACATTATCCATCCCGAACAGGGCGTTTTCGGTGGCCGGTTCTTTTGCAAACACGTCCAGCGCCGCCCCTGCCACATGACCGGCTTCCAGGGCTGCTTTCAACGCCACTTCGTCAACCAGACCGCCACGGGCGCAATTGATAATCCGCACACCTTTCTTCATGGAATTTATCGCCCGCGCATCAATGATGTTGCGGGTTTTATCGGTCAGCGGTGTGTGCAGCGAGATGAAATCAGCCCGCTTGATCATTTCCTCAAACTCAACCTTTTCAACACCCAATTCAACGGCCCGTTCAAGCGACAGGAACGGGTCATAGGCGATAACCTTCATTTTCAGGCCCAGCGCCCGGTTGGCCACAATCGAGCCGATATTGCCACAACCAACAAGGCCAAGGGTTTTATTGAAAACCTCAACCCCCATAAACCGGCTCTTTTCCCATTTCCCGGTATGGGTCGAGGCATTGGCCATCGGGATTTGCCGGGCCACCGCCAGCATCATTGAAATCGCATGTTCTGCTGTAGTTACCGTATTGCCGAACGGTGTGTTCATGACAATAATACCGCGGTTGGAAGCAGCCGGAATATCAACATTGTCCACCCCGATACCGGCCCGGCCAATGACTTTCAGATTATCAGCCGCAGCAATAATCTTTTCCGTCACCTTGGTAGCCGAGCGGATCGCCAGACCGTCATAATCCTTGATAGCCGCTAAAAGGGCATCCTTGTCCTTGCCAAGATCTGGCTGGAAATCTACCTCCAGACCCCGATCTTTGAAAATTTGAACAGCAGTTTCACTCAGTTTGTCAGATATAAGTACGCGCGGGGCCATTGGACCTCTCCTTGCATAAATTTAGAATATAAAATCAGATTTAAAATTTTTATTGAGACGCTTCGGCAAATGCCCAGTCGAGCCATGGTGTCAGCGCTTCAAGGTTCGAAGCCTCAACCGTTGCCCCGCACCAGATCCGAAGTCCGGCAGGTGCATCGCGGTAAGCGCCAAGATCAAGGGCAGCGCCCTCACCTTCCAACAGCTTGACCATTTTCTTGGGGATCGCAGCTTGTGCATCATCATCAAGTCCTGAAACCGCACTGTCAGAAAGCTTCAGGCACACCGACGTGTTCGAGCGAATGGCCGGATCAGCCACCAGATGCTCAACCCAATCGGTTTTTTCAACCCAGCTATTGATCACCGCCGCATTGGCATCAGCCCGCTTGATCAATCCGTCAAGACCGCCAAGTTTTTTAGCCCATTCAAGACTCTGGACATAATCTTCCACACAGATCATCGATGGCGTATTGATGGTTGCGCCTTTGAAAATCCCGGCATTGATCTTGCCGTTCTTGGTCAGCCGGAAAATCTTCGGCAGCGGCCATGGTGGTGTATAGCTTTCCAGTCGCTCAACCGCCCGCGGTGACAGGATCAGCATGCCATGGGCGGCTTCACCGCCCAGCACTTTCTGCCAGGAATAGGTCACCACATCGAGTTTGGCAAAATCAAGGTCTTGCGCAAAAGCGGCAGAGGTTGCATCGCAAATCGTCAGACCCTTGCGGTCAGCATCAATCCAGTCGCCATTGGCAACCCGTGCTCCCGAAGTCGTGCCGTTCCAGGTGAAAACCACATCACGGTCAAAATCAACCGCCCCCAGATCAGGCAGCTCTCCGTAAGGCGCATCAAGCACCCGCACGTCATCAAGTTTGAGCTGTTTGGCAACATCGGTTACCCAACCAGCCCCAAAACTCTCCCACACTAGCATATCAACACCGCGCGCGCCGAGCAGCGACCACAGTGCCATTTCAACCGCGCCGGTATCAGAGGCCGGTACGATACCGATCAGATAGTCATCTGGAACCTGCAAAACCTCGCGGGTCAGGTCGATGGCATATTGCAGGCGTCGCTTGCCCTCGCCTGAGCGATGTGAGCGGCCTGTCATTGCATTTTTAAGAAGGTTTGTGTTCCAGCCGGGCAGTTTTGCACAGGGGCCAGAAGAAAATTGCGGATTAGCCGGCCGCAATGCCGGTTTTAACGTGGTCATATATGATCACCCTTACAGATGCTAGCCTCTCGTTGGGGAGAGGTGTCCCACCTGTCGATGTAGTGAACATGCCCCGTCTAGTCAACCAAAATTTTGTGCAGTGCAAACAAAAGCCCGGAGACTTTAAAGCCTCCAGGCTGAAAATCACAACATTTTAAAAGTTCTTACCAGTCGCCAAAATGATAGCGCACACCAAGCTTGACCTCATGCGCCCGCAGATCGGCTGCCCTGAGGTGGGCAGTCCCTTCAGAAACGCCAACCCCCAAATCAACAAAGCGGTAGGCCACATCCATCTTGATATTATCAGTCAGATCATAAGAGACCCCGGCTGTAAGATTATAGGCAAGGTCGGTACTGTTGCCTTTACTTGCCCCGGCAGGCAGGTTGACATGGGTAAACCGGTGATGGGCAATCCCTGCCCCGGCCCCGATATAGGGCGTAAAGCCAGTGCCATTGAAATAGGTGATATCCCAAAACGCATTGATAAAGCCGGTATAAGTTGCAAGGTCTGCATCAAGGCAACCACATGCTTCGGTCAGCGATGACCGGAACCGGTAACCGGCATTTGCTTCCAGCCGGATATTTTCTGTTACCTGGCACCCGGCCCCGACTTCTATCAAGGCACGGTCTTTGAATTTTTCATTGGTAAAACCACCAACGCCCAATTGGGTAACCGTCGGGTCTTGATTGAACGAAGCCCCCACATCCGCCCGAAGATAAAAGCAATTTGGATCTTCATCGACAACTTCCACATATTGCGGAGGGGGCGGAGGTGGCAAATCTGCTGCCCTAACAGTATTAACGGCCAACAATACAACACGAAACTTCATTTACACAACTCCATCATGCAGGTCGCAAAAGCAACCTGCCACCCTGACAAACCGGTTCAAACCTGTAAATTCATGCCTGAACGACAATACATCCTGGACTATTAACCAAATCGATTAAGAAGGGATTAAGGATAACAAAAAGTTTCTCAACGCCTGAAACGCTTCAAATATACGATTTACCGCATATACTGTTGACAGCATATTCGTTTGATCATATATAAAGATCATGAAACAGACAGAAATATTCCAGATGCTCAGCGATGAAACCCGGTTGCGGGCCTTGGCGCTGATTGCACGTCATGGCGAGTTGTGTGTGTGTGAATTAATGCACGCCTTAGATCTTTCCCAGCCAAAAATATCCCGCCATATGGCGGCCCTGCGAGAAGCTGGGCTGGTCACTGCAACCCGTCATGCCCAGTGGGTATTTTATGATATCAACCAGACTTTGCCAGACTGGCAACAACAGGTTTTATCTGCTGCCCTGTCCGGTCTTGCCAGTGATGCCACCATCACCGGGGACACTGCCAGACTGGCCACCATGAACAACCGCCCGAAGAAAAACGCCGCCTGAACAACACGACCAACTGCCTCATAAAATATAAAAGCATCAAGGACACACAGGAGACCACCACGTGTTTGAAATATTTACCCGTCTGGCTGACTGGTCAGTCTATGGCCTCCTGCAACTTGACTCCAATAGCCAGTTCGCCCAAGCTCTGCACTTTTTCATCGAAGACATCACCAAGATTTTCTTCCTTTTGACCATCATCGTTTTTACCATCGGATTTTTCCGCTCCATGCTGACCCCTGAACGGGTCCGCAAAGTGGTGGCCGGACGTTCACGCACTGTTTCCTATCCGATGGCTGTCGGCCTTGGCGCGGTCACACCTTTTTGTTCGTGCTCTTCGGTGCCGCTGTTTATCGGTTTTCTCGAAGCAGGCATTCCGCTTGGCGTGACCATGGCCTTTCTCATTGCCTCGCCAATGATCAATGAG
>Ga0316189_10007619_pt1 | contig 10220 bp, 5 predicted proteins | sample LowCovwburrow_MG_FD_204930 | JGI IMG/M metagenome (GOLD analysis project Ga0316189, IMG submission 204930) | Coastal sediment microbial communities from Maine, United States - Lowes Cove worm burrow | ecosystem: Environmental > Aquatic > Marine > Coastal > Sediment | place: USA: Maine... | reverse complement strand
TCGGCCGCAGCGCGTTCCACTGCTGGATGTTGGTGTCCTGCATCTCGTCGAGGAGGACGTGCTGGAGGCGAGCGTCGATGCGAAAGCAGATGTCGTCGAGCTGACCGTTGAACTCAGCCTGGGCGAGGGCCGCCGTCAGGTCGGCGAAGGTCACCACCTTGTTGCGGTACTTGGCCCGGCGGTAGCAGCTGTCGAAGAGCTGGAGCAGGTCGTAGGTCGCCCCCGTTTGGGTGATGATCCGCATCCGGAAGACCGCGTGGGCGTGACGCAGGAGGTCGCGGTAGGCGGCGACGACGTGGTCCTCGAGCTCGTTGCGGTAGTAGGTCAGGGTCCCGGTCGCGACCGCCTTGGCCAGCCCCTTGGAGAAGAATTCCTTCCAGTCGTCGGAGGAGTTGGAGCGACAGCGCTCGACCCGCTCGCAGTCCGCCGCGTGGCCGCTGACCGTCCGCTTGGGGCCGCTCGGGATCGCCGCGCGGAGGTTGCCGATCGCGACGTCGAGCTCCTCGTCGGTGAGCAGCCGCGAGGGCGGCACCGCCGTCCAGGCCCCGGGAGCCGCCTCTCGGTAGAGTTCGTAGAGGCCGCCGACCGTGCCGTCGATCGTCTCGGTCACGGCGCGCTCGGAGGAGCCCTCGGTGAGCGACGCGAGGATCTCGATGATCGCCTCCTGATCGCCCTCGTCGAGCATCATCCGGATCGCCTCGCGCCGCAGCCGTACGTCCTCGTCCTGGTCGGCGATCCGGGCGTCCGCCGGCAGCCCCAGCTCAAACGCGAAGCAGCGGACGATCGTCCCGAAAAACGAGTCCAGGGTGCGAATCTGCAGGCGATGGAGGTTGTGGGCGAGGATCGCCAGGAGATCGAGCACCCGATCCTTGGCGAGCGAGCCGAGCCCTGTGTGCAGGCCGAGCTCTGTGCGCTTTTTCCGGCTGAGCGCCCCTTCGGCGAGGCGGTTCAGGATCCGGTCGCGGATCTCCCCGGCCGCCGCGCGGGTGAAGGTCGAGGCGAGGATCGACGACGGCGCAGCTCCCCGCGAGAGGATCTTGATGTAGCGGTTGGTGAGCTGGAAGGTCTTCCCCGAGCCCGCCGAGGCGAGGATGCTGACGTGGGTCAGCGGCGCCTGCTTGCGCCTCTTGTCGACCGCGCTCACCCCTCGGCCTCCGCGCCCATCATCTCCTCATCGCCGCCGCCGAAGACGCCCGTCTGGCAGATATTGGAGAAGTCGTCCTGGTAATGGCCGGGGTAGTCGTCGGCCATCTCAAAGCGCCCCGCCCGGACATCACGGACGATCCCGCGGGCGACGTCGATCGCCTCTGCCAGGTCGAAGTGGGTCCAGCGGGCGACGTGGATCGCGACATCTTCTGGCTTTTTAGGCAGGTTCATGTAGGCGAGCTTGACCTCGCCGTCGTAGCCGTGCTGACCGGCGAGGTGACGGTAGAGCGGGAGCTGGAGGTCGTCCCAGGTCCGCCCCGAGTCGCGCCGACGGGCGCCGCTCGCCTGGTGGGTCGCCTCCGGCCGCTTGCCCGACTCGCTGGTCTTGTAGTCGACGATCATCCAGGCGCCAGTCCGGAGGTTGCGATCGAGGCGGTCGATCTTCCCCTTGATCCGCATCGGCTCCTCGCCGGGCACGTCGATAAAGGAGGCCTCGGGCAGCTCCCACTCGCAGTGCTCGATCGTCCAACCGTCCGCGCGGTGGCGGGCCTGGTGCTGCGAGAAGGCGTGCAGCCGGGCGCGGAGGCGGGCGAGCTGGATCCGGATCGCCGGCAGCGGCTTGCGCCCGAACGCCGCACTCGCCGACTGCTCGAGGGCGTCGTCGAGGTAGAGGGCGATCTCCTGCGCGTCAGCGCTGTCGGAGATGCTCGGGTCCTCGCCGAAGTGCTGGAGCACCTCGTGGGCGATGTTGCCGAACTGGATCGCGTTGAGCTCGACGCCCGCGTCTTCGACCACCCGCAGGCGCTTGATGTACTTCAGGTAGTAGCGGTAGGGGCAGCGCAGGTACCAGCCGAACTCGGTCACCGACATCGCCTCACGGGCGGGGGGCAGCTCCGGCGGCTCTGGGACCTTGAAGCGTGAGACAGATCCTGCCGGCGGCGCGCCCCGGGGCAGGGCCCAACGGCGCGCGCTCTCGTGATCGCAGAGACGGATGATCCGGGAGGGCAGCTCGGTCCGCTTTCCAGCGAGGAGAAGACGACTCGGCGTCAGCGGTTCCCCGTCCGCTGCGGCCCTCCCGGCCACCAGCGTGCAGTGCTTGCGTGAGCGGCGGATCGCCTCCAGGAGGTAGGCGTCGCGGGCGTAGCGGCGGCTATTGCAGAGGAGGCCGAGCTGGCTGCGAAGGCCGTCCGGCAGGAACGCGTCGGCGAGCACGGCCTGGGGGATCGAACCGTCGTTGAAACCAGCGATGACCATCGCCGGCGCAGGATCGTGGTGAAGCTCGAGCCAGCCGAGCATCTCGACCTGACCGCTGCGAGGATCGTCGGCGACCCGCATGCCCGCCGCCTGGGCGAGCACGAGGCGGACCGCGGTCGTCCCGTCGACCTCCGGCTGCAGATCGGCCGCGGCGCTGGTGAAAGAGCCGAGCGCCTTGGCGATCTCGAGACAGGCGGCCGCCGCCCGCTGCTCGGAGAGGTGCCTGGTGTTGGTCTCGATCGCTCCATAGGCGGTCCGCAGGACCTCGAGGATCGGCTCGAACCAGTCGGTGAGCGGACGACGGTTGCCGGCGAGGGGGACAAAGAGGCTGTGCACCCCCTCGTAGAGGAGCTGGAGCCGACGCCGGGTCTTGCGATCGCCGAGCCAAGGGCCCGAGGCTCCCTCCGAGAGGTGCTCTGCGTAGTACTTGTCGAGGAGCGTGAGCCACTCGGTCCGCCGGTCGTCGGGGATCTCCTCTTCTTGGGGCTCTTTTGCGGGTCCTTCCGCGGACCCTTGGTCGTCGCCCGAGGCCGACTCTCCGCTCGCCGACAGCTCCCCTCCACCGGCGGCCGGCGTGGCGTCGACGACCATCGCTCCGTCCGCGACGAGCTTCATCGCGTTCGCCGCGACGTCCGGCTCCTGTCCCTCGGGCCAGAGATCGATCGAGGGAGGGTTTGCGGGCCCGATCGCGGGCCCGATCGCGGGCCCGATCGCGGCATCATCCGCGGGGTCAGCAGCGACATCCTCCACTGACCCCGCGCCGGCCCCCGCACGCGGATCCTCGACGACGGAGCCGGAGACCTCCGTGGGCCAAAGATCGATCGCCGCGGGAGCGTCCCCCGCAGCAGCAGCGTCCCCCACAGCAGCCTCCCCCGCAGCCCCCTCGGTGGCGGCCGAGGCCGCGACAGCGCCCTCCGCCGCCGCCGCCTCGACCGCCTCCGCACGGGCGTTTTTGACGAAGCGCTCGACCCAGGCCTCGACGTCGGGGTGACGGACGAGCGCCGCGAAGTTCGAGAAGCGCGGCTCGCGGAGCCACTCGATCCCCGCCGAGAGCAGGCGATAGGGGCGCGAGCGGAGGACCGGCTTGCCCCGCGGATCGTGGACGACAAGGTCCGCCCACTCGCCGGCCTGGGCCATCGGCTCGCCGAGGCTCTCGTCGCCGAGACCGATCGTGATCTCCTCCGGCGGAAAGGCCCCGGCGAAGTCCGCGATCTGCTCGACCACAGCCTGGGCCTGGTCCGCGGGCCTGTCACAGATGATGATCCGATCGTCCGCGACCGAGATCTCGTGGTCTTGCCAGAAGTTGAGCTCGACACAGCCATGCTCGTCGAACCCCTCCGCCATCTCCTCGGGGGCGTGGATCAGCGCGTGGGCCCGCTCGCCGAAGCCTGTGACGACGTTGCGCTGGAGCTGGTTGAGCTCGACGACGCCGATCAGGACGAGCTCTTCGTCGTCGCCGACCTCGAACTCCGCGAGGGCCTGCATCCGCCGCTCGTGGGGATCGACCTTGTCGACGCTCTTCAGGCGGTCCCGGTAGCGACCGTAGAGCTGCGCGAGCACCTGCCAGCGATCGACCTCCCGCTCGAGCTGGAGCCGCATCGCCGCCCGGGCGACCTCGCCGAAGGAGAGGAGCTCACCCGCGAGTTCCTGCGAGATCTCGCCGATCTGGAGCGCGAGCTCGTGCCACGCAGGCCAATCGTAGTAGTCCGGCTGGCTCGGGATCAGCGGCCGGATCAGGGCCGCGCTCGCCTCGCGGAGAACGTGCATCCAGGCGAGCGAGCACTCGAGTTCCGCCGCGGTCGTCGCGGTCGGCGGCATGATGACGTCGACCATCGAGCCCGGGGTCATCACCTGCGGCGGGATCAGCCGCAGCTTCTGCTCCTTGCAGGTCCCGATCAGAGTCCGCAGGAGGAGGCGTCCGGCTCGCCCGCCGGGGAGCACACATTTGACATCGCGCAGGTCACAGCGGCCCGCAGAAGCGTGCCGCTGGACCAGCCATGCCGCGGCCGCCGGGAGGAGCGGCTGGTGCCAATCGAGCCATCGACGTTGCATCGTCGTCCGTCCCCGTACGCGCTGCGAAATCGCCCGGGAAGGTGGGTACGCTATGCAATCGCCCGCGCGCGCGCAAGGGCCCGATCGCCTTTTTCGCCTGTCCAGCGCCTCCAAACGCGGCGTTCTCGGCGCAGCGCGGATCCGCCGGAGGATCCGCGGGCGAGGTCGATCACGATCGGATCGCAGCTTCGCCCGCGCCGTGCGCAGGCGATCCCAGCGCGCGAGTTCGCCGCCTCCGTGACCTCAGGGCGCGCTCACGGCAGACTGCCGAGACCTACGACCGCCGCCGATGTTCACCGCCCTCCTCGCAGCCGCGGCCATGCTCCTGACGCTGGCCCTCCCGACCTTCCCGGACGGGCTCAGCCCGGCGATCCTCGCCTTCCTCGGGATGGTCGCCCTCGCGGGGGTCGGCGGCGGCCTGCGCTCCCACGCCGCCCGCACCCAGCTCGTCTTCTTCCTGCCCTGGCTCGCCGCCCTCCTCCTCGCCTTCTCCGTCGGGGTGCTGCACGGCACGCCGATGATGCAGGCCATGGAGGACGCCCTCCCCTACGTCCTCTTCGTCCTCGGTCTCACGGCCGGTCGTGGGTCGGGCGCGCCTCGGCTGATCCTCGCCGCGATCTTCGGCGTCGCCCTCTTCGACGGCGTCGTCTCCCTGTGGCGGATGCCGAGCTTTGACCTTAGCGTCGTCCGCTCGACCTACACCTCGCACAAGGTGATCGCCGGTCACCTCCTCATCGGCATCACCCTCGCCTCGCTCCTGCGACTCCTGACCCCGCCCGCGCGGAGCCTGCGGCGCCTCCTCCTCGCCGGCGCCGGCGCCTTGCTGGTCATCGCCGTCATCGCCACGGTGAGCCGCGGGATGCTCCTCGGCCTCTCGGTCGGCCTGGTCGCGGCGATCTACCTCCGACGCCCGGTCGGCGGCCTCAGCCTCAGCCTCTTCGCGGCCCTCGTCGTGGCTGTCTTTGCGGGCACCTTCTGGGAGCTCGGCGAGCACTACCTCAGGCTCGGCTCGTCGGCGACCGTCGACGGCCGGGTCCGCGAGATCAACCTCTGCCTCGAGGTGTTCCTCGAGCACCCGGCCCTCGGCGCCGGCCTCGGCGACGAGATCCTCGTCGACGGCTTCTACGTCTCCTACGTCCACAACCTCGTCGCCTACCACCTGTGGAAATTCGGGATGCTCGGCTCCGCCCTGCTGACGATCCCCTTCGTCCCCCTCGTCCGCCAAGCCCTCCGCGCGCCGCCTCACCTGCGGCCGACGATCGTCGGCGGCGCCCTCAGCATCGGCCTCTACTTGGTCACCGCCGCTTCGTACAAGAGCTACTTCCTGGTGCCGATGATCGGCCTCAGCGTCGGCTCGATCCTGTCGATGCTGGCGAGCGAGCGCGGGCGAACGCGGGGCATGATGGCGCCGAAGACCGACCCCCTCGGAGCCGGCCCCGACAGCCCGGACCTAGGCCGGTAGGACCACCCCCCCCGAGGGGCGAGAGCTCCGACGCCGACGCCGACGGCCGAGCGAGGCGGCCTCCCGCCATCGCTGCGCCACGCAAGGACCATCGTCGTCGAGGCCCCCCGGGAGCGCTAGCTCCGGCGACGGCGACGGAGAAAGCCGAGCGAGGCGAGGGCGAGGAGCCCGGCGCCGACGGGGCTCCCGCCGTCGCTGCGACAGGCGCAGCTCCCCTCGTCGTCGAAGCCGCCCGTCGAGGTCGACGCCGACGCCGACGCCGACGCCGAGTCCTCGGTGCTGCTCGATCCATCGCTGGCGCTGTCCGAGCCGTGGCAGTCCTGGCGGGCCCGGACGACCCCGGGATCGACCTTCAAGGTCCCGAGGAGCATGTCGATGAGCTGGGTGTTGTCGACCTCGATCTGCGGCGCGCCTGCGGGGGGGATGAGCTCGACACGATGGGCCCAGGGCATCTCCTCGGGCATCTCCGGCCAGGTCTGCTGGAAGTTGCCGGGGACGACAAAGCCGCCCGGGAGCTGCCACTCGGGGCTCCCCGAGCAGGGGAACCACTGGGTCGCGATCATCGAGCTCTGGTCGAAGTCCGGAAGGTCCGGGTTCTCGTGGAAGAAGGGATCCTCGGTCATCTCCGCCGCCGACATCGTCGTGTAGAGGCGGGTCAGGTAGGGCCAGGTGTCGAGGAGCTCGACCGCGTGGATCCCAGGCTCGATGATCCGCTCGAGCAGGTCAGCGCTGAACTCTTCTGGGTCGTAGGCGTCGCTGTCGATGAGCCCCTCAAAGCAGTCGAGGCACGAGTAGAACTCGCCCTCCTCGACCCCCTCGGGGACCGGCAAGTACTGGTAGAGGAGCCCCTGGAGCAGCGGATGGTTGTAGGTGCAGCGCGCCCCGTTGCACTCGATGAGCCCCTGCTCTGCGAGGGTGTCGATCACCATGATCGGCTTGATCTCGGCGAATGCCGTGTGCTCCCACTTGTCGCTGAGGAGCCCGTCAGCGCTGACCACCGAGCTCGCCCCGGCGTACTCGGTGACGAAGGCCTGGCCGTTCGCGGGCTCGCTGTCGACGGCGAGGCTGACCACCTCCTTGTAGTTCGCGCCGAGCATGCTCCAGTCGATCTGGACCTCGTTGAGGGTGACGTGGTGGTAGTTGCTCGGCCCGACCCGCCCCTTGGCGCCGAGGAAGAGCGTGCGGATGTCCATGTTGTCCTGGGCGGCGATCCGCGTGAGCTTGATCGGCACGCAGGGCTCGTTACCGGGGTAGCGGAGGCTGACCGGGTGGATCTCATCGATCCCGGCACCTTGGGTCAGCTTGAAGGCGGCGAAGATATAGCCGTCGTCGATGTACTCCTGGAGGATCGGCTCAGCGGCGGGGTCCTGGTAGTAGCCGGCCTCGCCGAGCCAGGTCATCACGACGTCCGCGTTCTCGCCCTGGAGAACGACGACATCGAAGGCGCCGACTGTCGCCCGCAGGAGGATCTCCGGCGGCGGCGGGATATCGCCGGTGACCGACCCTGTACCGCCGCTGGCGCTATCGCCCGCCGAGGAGGCACCGCTGGTGCCGGAGCTGCAGGTGTCGTAGCCGCCGCCGCTATAGCTATCGTCGTAGCCGCAAAACTCGGCCTGTGAGACGAAGCCGTAGACCGGCACGGTCGCGTTTAGAAGGTTGATGAAGAACTGCTGGGACGCGACCGAGAACTCGGGGACGTCGGTCATCGGCACGATCCAGCCGAACTTCTCAGCGTCGGTCTCTGGATCGTATTGGATCTGGATATGGGCCTCGGTGTGATCCTCAGCGAGGACGAAGACGATCGTCTCGCCCGTCTGGTCGACCGGCATGTTGTTTTGCGACTGATCGCAGAAGGTGCCCCCGCATGCATCCGCCTCCGCCGGGGTCGTCGCGAAGGGAAGAGCGACGAGAACCAAGGACGAGGCGAGGCGGAGCGGGCGAGATAGCCTAATCATCGAATGAGGGTACCAGAGTCCCCTAGAGCGTGGAGTCCGATGATTGAACGAACATTGGGACAGGTCGCCCAAGCCCGCGAAAATGAACCTTCTTCGGCTGGACGCCAGCCCCCAGCGCTCGGGCGACGACCCCTCCGCATACCCCATGACGAACGTCCCGAATCCTCACGCGCCCGATCTCCGACCGTCTCGGCTTCGACGAAACGCCGCGGCCCCGAGCCCCCAAGTCTCGACAGAGCCGAGACTGTCGATGAGGGCAGGCGTTCATCCGCAGGGCTCTTGCGGCGGCTTCGAGGCGCAGAGCGTCGAGCCGGCAGGACCCCCCGCAGGCGCCGCCGCACTGGGCCATCCCCCGCATCGACCCAACCCCGCCGCACCACAGGCTCAGCCCAGCATCGTCGCGCTCGGACGAGAGCCGCAGGTTTCGGGAGGCAGGCGCCGATCGGAGGTGATGTACTCTCGCTGCGTGCAGCCGCTCGCGGTCGTCATCCTCACCCTCGACGAGGAGCTCAACCTGCCAAAGGCGCTCGCCTCGGTCGGCCAGCGGGCGCCGGTGATCGTCGTCGACTCTGGCTCGACGGACCGCACCCAGGAGATCGCCCGCGAGGCCGGCGCGGAGGTCATCGAGCACGCCTTCGTCGACTACGCCAGCCAGCGCAACTTCGCGATCACGACGCTCGCCGAGCGCTTCGAGTGGGTCCTCTTCCTCGACGCCGACGAGGAGCTGAGCTCGGGCCTCTGGGACGAGCTAGGCGAGGCCATCGCCGATCCGACGCTCGACGGCGCCTACCTCCGCCTCGAGCTCTGGGTGCTCGGTCATCGCCTCACCCACGGCGAATACTCGGACGCGATGGTCCTCCGGCTGATGCGACCGACGCTCGCCCGCTTTCGCCGCTCGAGCAATGAGCGGGTCGACGACCGTGACATGCGGGTCACGGTGCTCAAAAGCCGCCTGATCCACCGCGACGCCAAGCCGCTCATCGACCTCTTCCAAAAACACCTCGGCTACGCCCAGCGCGAGGCCCAGCACTATCTCGACAACGCCGCGAGCTCCAACCTCGACGGCTTCAGCCTGCGGACCCGCGCCGGCCGCAGAGTCGGGCTGTGGTGGGCCTACAACCGCCTGCCGCTCTTCGTCCGGCCGCTGCTCTTCCACGGTCGAGCGCTCGTCAAGGGCGCCTGGCGCGACGGACTCCCGGGCCTCATGCACGCGGGGATGCACGCCCTCTGGTACCCGATGCTGATCGACCTGCTGATCTACGAGGCCAAGCGCGACGGCCAAGCCTAGCGCGACGGCCAAGCCTGGCGCGACGGCCAAGCCGACCTGGTTCGAGAGCCCGCTGACCGCCGCCGCGAGCTACATCAGGACGCCCCGCGGCGTCTCTCCGGGGACCGGCGGGATCCCCTCGTCGCCGAGCCGTTGACGGATATTGTTCTCGATCGTCATCGACAGAGCCGAGAGCGGGAGGCCGTTGTAGAACATCGTGAAGGGGTCCTCTAGCACCCGCCCGACCTCGGAGATCAGGGCGAACGCGAGGCAGACCAGGAGGTTGAGCGGGATCATGGCCCAGCCCAGCTCCTCCGCGAGCGAGAGGGGGAAGAGCGCCCCGTAGGCGGTGATCAGACGCTCGGCGATGAGGCCGTAGGCGCGGGGCATCGGCGTCTTCTTGATCCGCTCGCAGCCGCCCTGGACGTCGAGCAGCGTCGCCATCGTCCCGTCGAAGGACTGGAGGCGACGCTCGTCGATCTCACCGGCCGCCGCCGCCGCGGTGAGCTCCTCAAGCTGGCGAAAGAGGAGCGCGTGGGTCGGGCTCGACTCGCCGCGCAGCACCTCGCGGGTGTCGGCGTCGACCAGGCGGACGACGTGCTCGTCGGCCCAGGGATCCTGCTGCCGGAGGAGACAGCGGAGCACGTGCACATAGGCCGCGTGACGGCGGACGATCCGCCCCGCGAACTCGCCCGCGCCGAGGTAGCAGAGCGCCTGCGAGGTCAGATGTCGGCTCGAGTTGACGAGCTGCCCCCAGAGCTTGCGACCCTCCCACCAGCGCTCGTAGGCCGAATTTGTCCGGAACGAGACGAAGATGCCGAGCGCCGCGCCGATGACCAGGACCGGCGTGGTCGGGATCAGAAAATGACCGATGTCACCGTACTTGTGGAGCAGCGTGATGAGCGTCCCGGTCGCCGTGAAGAAGAGGGCGTTCCTCCACTGCCACTGGAGGAGCCGGAGGACCGAACCATTCGTCGCGACGATCATCGCCGGTCACGGTACACGATCCGAGGCCTGGACGACCCCAGCGCAAGCTCCCGCGCTCCCGCGCTCCCGCGCCGCAGGCTCACCCGCGACGCGGCTT
>Ga0316189_10007618_pt1 | contig 10221 bp, 12 predicted proteins | sample LowCovwburrow_MG_FD_204930 | JGI IMG/M metagenome (GOLD analysis project Ga0316189, IMG submission 204930) | Coastal sediment microbial communities from Maine, United States - Lowes Cove worm burrow | ecosystem: Environmental > Aquatic > Marine > Coastal > Sediment | place: USA: Maine... | reverse complement strand
TGCGAACGGCACGGTGAATCCCACGTAGCCGACGTAGAGGAGCGGCGGATGAACGGCCATCAGGATGTGATTCGCGAGAAGCGGGTTTGGGCCGACTCCGTCAGCGGGAGCCGTCGATGCGGCGAGTGGCGACCACGCTGTCTGTGAACAGAACCCGTTTGCGACCTCCGTGCAGACCGCGAACGGATTGGCTGCGGTCGCCATCAATCCGAACCAGAACACGGCCACCGCGCCCATGATCGAGAGCGCCAATACGCCGAGACCGTCGCCGGACTTGACCGTGCGCCACACCAACCATGTGAAGACAGAGAGCATCAGACCCCACAACACAACGCTCCCCTCGAGCGCCGCCCAACCCGCGGCGAAGAGGAAGATGAATGGCGTCGCGAGCGCGGTGTTCTTTGCAATGTACGCGACGCTGAAGTCGTGCAGCAGGATGCCGATCTCGAGGAGAGAGAACGCCGCGACTCCACCAATGGCGAGGCCGTAGGCCGGGATGCGCAGTCGTTTCGGATCGGGGGTCGAATCGCGCGATACCCGTATGCCCTGGATGACGAGCGCCACCGATGACGCCAAGGCGACCAGGATCGAGAGGTAGCCGAAGAATGCGATCACGCTTGATCCGAGTCTTCTCCGTAGGGATGCTCCGGGTTGTACGTTCCCTCATCGGTGCTGTACGTCTCGTCGTGCTTGACCAGCATCGTGTTGGAGTGGAATTCGCTGCCATCCCAGGTCCCCTCCACGACGACGCCGATGCCCTCCTGGAAGAGCTGTTGCGGTGCTCCGGTGTACACGACCATCACGGCTTCGCGACCGTCCGTCACTTCGAACGTGACTCCTGTGGTGTTGTCGGAGACGCTGCCCGCCACAACCTGTCCTCCGAGCCGAAGCCGGTCGTCGCCGGCCTCGAGGTCCTGGAGCTCTGTGGGCGTGTTGAAGTAGACGAGACTGGCGTTCAGGCTCACAATGAGCACCGCCAACACGACCACGACGATCCCCGCGGGGAGGATGAACTTCCAGTACCGCTTCATTCGATCCCTCCAAGGCTCCGACGGGCATTTCTCATTCGGATGGCGATCGAGGCGCAGTACGCCGCAAGACTCCCGTAGGCGACGCCGTAGGCGAACGCGACCCAACCCCAATCGCTCATCGTTTCGCCCCCAGTTCTGGAATGGTCACGGCCTCGCCGGCAACTGGTCGGTCCGGTGATTGCTCCGCTGCCCGGCGCTGGTCATCGAGGTGGCCGAGCTCGATGCGCTTGACCATCAGCGATACGTACACGACGGTGAACGCAAGCACTCCAACGATCAACGCGACGAGCATCATCGGGTCCTGAATCGATGGGCCGTCCGGGCGCACGATCGATGGGGGCTGGTGCAGGGTCCGCCACCAGACGACGGAGAAGTGGACGATCGGAATCTGGATTGCACCGAGTACGCCCAGAACCGAAGCCCGCGAGGCCCGTGCAACCGGGTCGTCGGTTGTCCTCCGCAGTGCCAGATAGCCGAGGTAGACGAAGAACATGATCGCCGTCAGCGTGAGCCGGGCATCCCACGTCCACCAGACTCCCCACGTGGGTTTCGCCCAAATCATCCCGAGTGCGAGCGCGAGTCCCGTGAAGAACACCCCGATCTCAGCGCTGGCTGCGGCGACCCGGTCGGCCTTGAGACTGCGGGTCAGGAGGTACCAGAGGCTCCCCGCGAAGGTGACGATGAAGGCTGTGTACGCAAGCCACGCTGCCGGCACATGCACATACATGATTCGAACCAGATCACCCTGGACGGAGTCCGCCGGGCTGATCATCGAGAGGGTGAACGCAACGGCTATTGAGCAACCGATTGCTGCCCATGGCCACCATCGATTGCGCGGTTTTGTCACCATTACGACTCCTGTAGGGGTCTCGCCGCTAGAACCCCGATCATGGCCACGACCACGACGACCGCAACCATCAATAACACCCACGAGAGGATAGCGTGGCCATACCTCAAGCCGTCGTACGCCTGGGTCGCCCCGAGGAGCAGCGGAACGGAGAGCGGGGCCACCAACAACGGCACGAGAGCGGCCCCCGCGCTCGAACTGTTGACGATGGCAGCCGTCAGCGTCCCGAGCAGGGCCAACCCGATTGCAGCGATGGACAATGTCAGTATCAGCCAGCCGGGCCCGAGGACGTCGATGTTGTAGAGGCCCACGGCGACGATCCCGACGACGACCTCGAACGCCAGCAGAAGCACCGTCGACGACGCCGTCCGGCCGATGAATCCGGCCGCAGGGTCGAGTCCGAGGAGCGATGACGCGTCCTGCTGCGGGAGCGTCTCTCGTGATGCCTTCCCCACCGCGACCAGCACGCCGAACAGCATCACAACCACCCAGTACATGCCCACGCCGATTTCTCGGAGAAGCTCGGCATCGGTGCCCACGGCGAGTGGCACGAGCAGCAGGGCGAGTGCGCCGAATGGGATGGTGATCCACAGCACGTCGCCGCTGCGACGCTCCCGGAGGAGATCTCGGTCGACGACGGCACGCACCTGATGCCAGAATCCGGTCGTCATGTGAGCGTCCCCCCCGTCAGTTCAACGCTTCGGTGCGCAATCGCATTGATACGGTCTCGATCGTGGGATACGACGACGACCGCTCCACCTTCGGCCGCCTTCCTCTCGATGAGACCTTCAACGAGGTCGACCGCATCGCGATCGAGGGCCGAATGGGGTTCGTCGAGCAATAGCAGTGAGCGATCGATCATCAGCTCCCGAGCGAACTCAGTCCGACGCTGCATGCCGTGCGATGACGCTCCGGCAAGTCGGTTCGCGGCGCCAGACAATCCGACAGCAGCGAGCACCTCGTCTACCCGATCAAGCGACACGCCGGCGACGCGTCCCGCATAGCGAAGATTCTCCGCGAGTGTGAGTTCGGGGAAGAGCCCTGGAACGTGACCGACCATCCCGATCCGACGGCGGACGTCGTATCGCTCCGGCGAGGCGAGGTCGGCACCAAGCACGACCCCCGATCCTTGTGCCGGCCGTATGAGCGTCGCGATCAGCCGAAGGGCGGTCGTCTTGCCGGCTCCGTTCGCTCCGAACAGACCTACGACCTCACCCGCTGTGATTTCGAGATTCACATCACGCAGGATCAGGGTCGATCCGATCTGGACGCCGACGCTGTCAAGTACCACGAGCGGCGCTGTGTTCGCTACACCAGACGGCCGGCGAATCGCTCCATCGGAAGCCGGCGCCGGACGCGATCTGCTCACGGTCGCCGCATTTCGGACGACAGCACAGTCAGATCTCCAAAGACCGCGCCCCCTGAATGCGGCCCTACCGCCATGTCACCCACCACTGCTCCTCGCGTTCGGTCCGTCGCATACCGAGACTGCAATTCGAGCGATTCTAACGCTCGTACTTCCGACCGGGACACGTCGACACATCAGGGGCGACCGACGGCCCGCCACAATCGGTCAACCCCCGGGGCACTCACGGCTGCCGCCTGAGCCAGCGATCAACAAGCCGTGTCCGATCGTCCTCGAAGTCGGTGACACCATCGGCATGGCATTGGGCGCAGGTCGTTGTGGCGTGGCAGCTGAAGCATGTTGCATCTCCAAACTTCACCACATCGGGATGGACAACGAGCCACGGTCGATCTGCTTCGCCCTCGGGGTGATGACACGTCTCACAGTCGCTGCGGGCCTCGCCGCCTTCCTCGGAGTCATGGCATGAAACACACGTATCGCCCTCACCTTCGAAGGAGGCGATCGCATGGTCGGCTGCGTTCCAGCCCTCCGGATGAGGCAGGTCAACCCCGTGACAGGCCGTGCAGAAGTCCGGCTGCACATGACAGGTGGAACACGACTCATCACCTTCGCTGGTCACCACGTCTCCGTGAGCGGCGGACCACGGGTCGCTCTGAACCCCTCCAGGATGGTGACACGTGTCGCAGTCGCTGCGCGCTTCCCCGATCTCCGTGGATCCGTGACACGCGAGGCAGCCGTCCTCCCCGGCTTCCACAGACGCCGCGGCGTGCTGGGATTCGTACCAGCTCTCAGGGTGGGGCATCTCCAGGCCGTGACAGGTATCGCAGAACTGCTCTTCTTGATGACAAGACGTACACGTCGGGTCCGCATCGGGGAGACCGATCCCGTGGCCCCTGGCCCAGCTCGGGTCGACATGGTTCGGTGGCCGAGGAACCACCGACAGCGGGTGGCATGATGAACAGGGCAACGGATCTTCGGCATCGGCCCCGTGGCAGTCGAAACAGGTATCCATCGCGGGCACGATCGTCGTCTCGTCGATATGTGTCTCAACTGGATGGCACGAACCGCAGCCGACCGAATCGGACGCCAGCTCGTGTTCGGCGTGGTCGAAGATCAACGTCTCGGGGCGAGCGCTCGGCCGAATCTCGTCGAGGTCGAAGTGGCACTCCGAACAGCCGTTGAATTCGGTGTTGCTGACTACTGTGGTCGTCGGCGCAGGTAACTCCTCGGGCGCCGCGGTACCGCCGGGACTACATCCACCCGCCACGAGCCCAACAAGCGCAACGGCGCCTGCGAACGTTCCGCGACCGATCATTCGCCGCCACGTCATACGAGCACACCGGAATCAGCAGGACCCGACGCACCCCGCGTCCTAGCCACGATCAGCCTGTGTTGCATCGCTGGCGTCCTATCTCCGTTCGATGCGCGTTCGCCCACTCTCCGTTGCATCGACACGCTATTCGGGCCGACCATGCGGACATAGGGCCGAACGGCCAGAACCTTTCTTTCGGCGGATCGGGATCGAGCATCGGCATCTGTTCGATCCTTCTAGTAGCCCTCTTCCGGGGTGTGGCATCCAGTGCAGTTGATTTCCCTCCACTGCTCGCCGATGTCGACCGGGTGCACAAACTCAAGACCGTTGAGGTTCTGATCAAGTTCGGTGAGATCGTCCGACGGTCCTTGTGCCACGATCGTATGGCAGGAGTCGCAGTCCTTCGTGATGGTGGTACCCACCTCGTCGACCTTGTCCGATCCATGGCACCTGAAACAGCCTTCATTGACGAAATGGCTGAGATTGTTGAGATGGGCCCGGTAGTCGGTCTTCATCTCCGGGAAGAAGTTGCGCGAGTAGATGTCGACGAGCGTGTCGGCGGCGCGATCGATATCACTGCTGAACGCGCCGGCACGATCAGGGTATGTTTCCGAGTAGAAGGCGGCGAGGGCGGACCGAATCGAATCCTCCGCATCCTCCTGGGTCTCGTAGGACGCGTTGAGTAGTTCGAGGCCATTTCGTCGCACGAACGGCAGGTCATCGGAGATACTCCCGAGAGCGATTCCCTCGTTCACCGCGACCGCAGGCGGCAGGAATTTGTGGCTCGGCCGATTGTGACAATCCACACAGTCGAAGACACGAAGGTCCGTGTCCTCGTCCTCTGGATCGGGATAGGAAAGGCTGGGATCGGAGAAAACGCTGACGCTCCCGTCGGCGCGGGTCACTCGCACCCACGGGATCACCTGGCGCTTGTCATCGATCGCCAGATACTCGATCGTCTTCCCGGCGAGCATGTGGTAGTGGATGCCGTCGCTCCCGGCATCCTGGCTGCCCTCCCCGCCCCCCACGTTGACGGCGAGACTGATCGTCCAAGGCGAATTGGCCTCATCGGACCGGTAGTAGTGCTGGGTGACGAGCTTGCGGCCGTAGAACTGACTGGGCCAGTGGCATTGCTCGCAGGTTTGTTGCGCGGGCCGAAGACTCTCGACGGGGGTAGCTATCGGGCGGTCGTACGTATTGGTCACGGTCTTGACGACCTGCCGGATGCCATCGATCTTCGACCTGACCCAGAACGATGCCCCAGATCCGATATGGCATTCGGCACACGGCACCTGTGCGTGCGGCGAGTTCTGGTAGGTGGTGTTCTCCGGTTCCATTACGGTGTGGCACGTCTCTCCGCAGAATGCGACTGAGTCGGTGGTCTCGTACCCTTTGAGACCTGCCCACCCGGTAGTGATCAAGATCACAACTCCCAGGCCCAAGAACAGCCAGAGGCTCCGCATGTACTTCGGATTCGACGGCTCGATGCGCAGGTTGAACCGGACCTTCTCGCCCCGCTTCCTCGCTCCCACCACTTGAATCCGCATCGCCAGCAAGAACAACAGAACCCCGACGACGGCAACCGCCGGAACTGCAAAGTACGTCACCAGCGACCGATAGGCGTTCTCGCCTCCCGACGTCAGATCGATGACCACCAGCAGGACGAAGACAAGCGTGCCGCCGAGCACCAGGGCCCCCCCGATTGCGGCAAGCGGGTGACGATACAGGCTGCGTGCCTCGACGACCGACTCGGAGGTGCCAGGTTCCTTGGGCGGCGTCGCGGGCGGGGGCGTGTCGGTCGGCGGTTCCGCAGTCGCCACTATGGACCTCCCTGGTCATCGGATCCTAGCAATCGTCGCACCACGGTTCTTGCGGCGGGTCGCCGCTCACCGTTGGCAAGCCAATTGCGTTCGTGAGCAGATGAACGGATGCTCATGTCGCGACCAGACGCGTGCCAATACCCGCACGCGGCACCTGGCTCGGTGAGGTACGGCTACGGCACATACGGTGTGTAGATCTCGACGCCGTTGTCCGGAGGCACGACGGTTGTGATGGCGATCTCCTGATAGGTCAAGAAGACAAGAATGAACGCGGCGCCAAGAAGGACAATCGCCGCGTACGCGGGGAAGAACACCCGTCGTCGACGGCGAAGAACCTCGGGAGGAATCGTGATCGTGTCTTCACCGGACTCGATCGCGGCAAGCTGAAGCGGGTGCTCATCGCTCATCTCCTCCTCGTTCAAGTACCCGGTGAAGATCGACGGGTTGAACCGCCGAATGTGTACGAAGTACATGTGCCACACAAGGATTGCCAGAACCGCCAGGATCGCCTCTCCGCCGTGTGCAGCCTTCGCAGCCGGAATGATCTCGCCAGGAAGGAACTTCGTTGTGGCGATCGGATTCCACATCATCAGACCCGTCACGGCCATGAGCACCGTGCCCCAGATGATCGACCAGTACTCCGCCTTCTCCGAGAAGGTGAACTTCCCCTCCAGAGCACGATCGCGGCGGAAGCCAAGGTTGTACGAGAACGAGTGCGCCGCAGCGCGAACGTCCCCCGAATTGGGAAGCATCTGCTTGCCAATTCGTTCTACGAAGAATCGATATCCGGCCGTGCCAAGGTGGTACGCCATGGCGATCAGAACCACAATGCTGAAGGAGCGGTGAACGAACCGGGTGGTGTTGATACCGCCGACACCGGAGATGATCGCCCTGGGGACCGGTGATTCCGACCACATCTGAATGAGTCCGGTGATCGCCAAGCCGGTGAAGGCAATGACCTGAATCCAGTGCTCGAGGCGATCCGACCATGTGAATCTCGCAAAGCGGCGCTGGGCGGTCTCGTCGGTCATGCGACTTGCTCCCTTCTCCGACGCACACGTCCAACGAGGTCGGTTGCCACGTAGATCAACATCCCACCAATCACCACCGGGATGAGGATGCGGTAGAACCATCTCACGTAGTAGACGATTGGCCATTCATTGGAACTCGCGGCGTAGTGACTCATCCAAGCGTCCGGAAAAGCATCCTCCGCATTTGGGTGACACTGCTGACACGTCGCCAGAAGATTCTCCTTCGCGACCGAACTGCCAGCCTCGTCCGCCGGCTGGATGCCGTGAACACCGTGACACGAGACGCACACCGGAGCATTCGTGTCCTGGTCTGGCGTGATCTCCTGGAAGAGAGTGATCGTCCGTCCATGGAAATCCGCTACGTAGGTGTTGAACACATCCGTATTGATCCCGTACTTCTCCATCAACTCCTCGTCGGCGTGGCAGGTTGCACAGATCTCGGGAGAGAAGAGGTGGAACTCGCCGCGGCTCGGTCCGGCGATCTCGTGAACACCATGACAGTCGGTACAGGTCGGCACGTCGGGATTCCCGTCCACGAGGGCACTCCCATGAACGCTCTCGGCATACCGATCGTAAATCTCCGAATGACAGGTACGACATGTCTCAGGGATCGCAGTGTGACTCATCGGGGGGTCCGTCGCATAGTGCGGATCGTGACAATCCGAGCACACCGCCGCCTGATCGTTGCCCTCGGCCCGAGCCTGAGCGTGGACGCTGTCGTCGACGACGGCCTGCTCTCGGTGACATACAACGCAACTGCCGGACTTCTCAATCGCATATTCACGTGCGGTCTCGACTTCGAGAGGGTCATGGGGGATCGCCGTGATCTCGGTGTGACAGAGAATGCACTGCAAATCCCAGTCTGCATGGATCGAGTTGTGCCACAACTCCTCGTCGATGCCGATGTCCAGGGTATCGCCGGAGGGGAGGACCATCGACGACCGGGGCTGACCGTGGCACGCGAGACATGTCTCGTTGTCCCAATCTGAGGTTGACTGTGCGTCCGCGCGGTCCGCCCCACCTGAGACGAGCACGACGAGAATGCCGCTCGCCACGATGAGGCTCCTGACCAGTCGGGTCACCGTCTCCCCTTCATCTCGAACACTCCCGCACTCCCTGATCCCCGTCCGCCCGGCGAGACATCGAACTCGCTTCGAGCCATGCCCCCGGGGCTGATCCGCCGACGAGCTCCGTCATCCGTCTCTTCTGCTCGCACGTGCGCCTCATCACAGGACACTTGGCGATGCAGCGATAGGGACCAATGACCCAATGAACCCGCTGCACGGCCCTCCGCCTCGTGGAAATGCGGTCGCGATGTGCGCGCGAGAGTTCCGCAGTTTGAGAGCGCTCACATACGACCTCCAGATGCCGCGCCATTTGCGACGATCATGCCTTCGGAGCTTGTTGGATCGAGAGTCGATGATGCATTCGGTCCTGGCTGCACCGCTACGTCCTGGTGCTCGGGTGGACGGTGAGATCGTCTGGCGAGAGCAGTGACAGCGCCGGCGAACGCTGCGAGCATGGAACGGTTGAGGCAGTGCCAGGCTCTCGCGTCACTTCGCAGCGTCCGGACCACACCAGCCTCTCGCAGGACACCAAGATGAGTTGAGACGGTGGATTGAGCGAGAGGTAGCGCGGCCACGATGTCCCCCACGGTGCGCGGACAATCGACGTGGAACAACTCGAGAATCTCAAGCCGTATCGGATTGCCGAGCGCTCTCGCAATCGCCGCGGTCTCGACACTGCTGAGACGCGGCAACTCTGCCTGTTCGCTATCGAGACACGAGGGCGGCGATCGGTCACTTCTATCCATTCGGTCCCCCAAGTTCCCGACGTTGTGCCGCCTTGAATTCGCTCCGTCGCCATCCAGCACAACCCGATAACCGACTTCTCGTCGTTCGGGCGATTCCGCGATGAACAAGACCAGCGCGACGTTGGAATGGCGGGCAGATGCCCGAGAGGGTGAGCACCCGACGACGGAGACCACCAGACGCAATTCCCCGGGGACCAGACCGCACACCCATCCCTTCTGCAGCTCCGAGGCCACCGTATCGCAAGCTGGTGGCGCTGAGGCAGGGTCATTCGGCCGTAGTTCGTCGATACACGATGGTCGTGAGAGCGTTGGCCCCCGATTGTCTTGGATCGCGATCGCCGGTACGAAGATCGTGACGTCCAAGGCGCACGACTCTTCCGGCAGAGTCGAGGGGTATGCAGGTGCGGAGAGCGAAGACGCTTCTGGCTTGAAGAACGCAGCACTTCGTCTCAGCGTCCCTCCCGACACAGCACGGAAGGCAAGCATGGACAAGGACCCCGCCGATCTCCAGCGCAGCGATCGTGGATCCAACGCCCGGGTGGTCCCGCAGCGACGGAGACATGCAGGATCGTGTCACATCGAAGACGGAGCATGAGGACAGTGAGATCCGCACCGTGGTGTGCAAGCGTGAGATCCAATCGCTATCGCCCTCGAACGGGTCATCGCTCATCCGATCCAGCGCGATCACCGGCCCCAGATCGAGCAGCTGCCAGTCGGTGAAAGCCGAGAGGTGGGCACCGCTCCCACAGAGAGCCAACGCGCTGTCAACCGAACGGTCTGCGTCGTCGGCGAACACATTCGCTGGCATCGACCGCGCTCTCCCAATCGGTCCAATGCATGAACCAGACGCGAAGTCAGACCGAAAGTCGTTCGGGATGAGTCTCCTCGAAACATGACCGTGACGTTTCGACCCGCACCGACTGTGGTGGCGAATCCGTCTGGAGCACGAAGAAGTGGGGGGCCCGTGGGCAGCCCACATCTTGGAATAGAAGTGTATACTT
>Ga0316189_10007615_pt1 | contig 10221 bp, 8 predicted proteins | sample LowCovwburrow_MG_FD_204930 | JGI IMG/M metagenome (GOLD analysis project Ga0316189, IMG submission 204930) | Coastal sediment microbial communities from Maine, United States - Lowes Cove worm burrow | ecosystem: Environmental > Aquatic > Marine > Coastal > Sediment | place: USA: Maine... | reverse complement strand
TGATTTTCCAATCGATGCGAAACCATGCAACCAGCACAACCCGCCAACGAAGCCATCTGGACGGTATCGGCGCTTAATTTCGAAGTAAAAACCATGCTCAGCCAGGGCATCGGTACGCTGTGGATAGAGGGCGAAATATCCAATTTCGCCCGCCCCGCGTCGGGGCACTGGTACTTCACCCTCAAGGACGAGAAAGCGCAGTGTCGCGCGGCCATGTTCAAGGGGCGTAACAGCCGTGTCAGCTTCCTGCCGGAAAATGGTCAAAAGGTGCTGCTCAGGGCGCAGGTAACACTGTACGAAGCGCGCGGCGAGTTTCAACTGGTGGTCGATCATCTCGAGGATGCCGGCGTGGGTGAGTTGATGCGGCGCTACGAACAGCTCAAAGCCCAGCTGGACAAGGAAGGCCTGTTCGATCACGCGCTAAAGAAAACGCTTCCGGCGCACCCGAAACAGATCGCCCTGGTGACCTCCGCCAGCGGTGCCGCGATTCGCGATGTCCTGTCGGTTATCGCGCGTCGCGCGCCGCATATCCCGGTGGTCGTGTTCCCCACCCCGGTACAGGGAGAAACCGCTGCCAGTCAAATTCGCCAGGCGCTCAAGCGAGTTGTCGATTTCGGGGACTGTGATGTGGTACTGCTGGTGCGTGGCGGTGGTTCACTCGAAGACCTTTGGTGCTTCAATGACGAGGCGCTGGCGCGGGATATATTTGCCTTTCCTATTCCGCTAGTCACCGGGGTGGGTCATGAAATCGATTTTACGATTGCCGATTTCGTCGCTGATTTACGCGCACCGACACCGTCGGTGGCGGCGGAATCGATTACGCCTGATATCAACGAATTGATGCAGGGCATCGACGACCGCGTCGCGCGCCTGCTCGGTCAGCTCGGCTTGCGCCTCGAACAATCCCGTGAACGCCTCGGCTACCTGCTGAAAGCCCTCGATCAACAGCATCCGACGCGCCAGTTTGAGCAATTGAAACTGCGTCTCTATCATGCCTATCGATCTCTGCTGGAACGCCAGCGGGCTCGGCTCGGCGAAGACCGACATCGCCTGCGACTGTGCCAGTCAACCCTGGCACAGAGCAGCCCACAGGTCACTATCGCTCAACACCAGCAAAAGCTGGCCCGTTTGCTGGAGAATCATCAATCATCGATACGGCAGAAACTGTTACTCGCACGCCACCAGCTGTCGTTGCACAGCAGATCCCTGGATACCCTGAGTCCGCTGAAGACGCTGGCGCGCGGTTTTGCCACCATCAGCAAGGATGACAAGCTGGTAACTTCGGTAACACAGTTATCACATGGCGACGAAATCGATATCACCCTCACCGACGGTAAAAAACGCGCGACAGTAGATTGATAAAAGGGGCAGGTTTAGATTTCAGCGGATAGCAACCCGGGACTGGAGCGGAGTCAGACCTGCGACCTGGAGGCCAGCCTGGTGACCGCAGCAGTGATTTCAGCGTTAGCGAAAGGTTTGGTCATGAACAGGTCGGCACCACACTCCAGCGCGGTTTCACGATCGATTCGTTGACCCTTGGCAGTCAGCATCAGCACCGGCAGGTTCTCTCCTTTCGGATCCGCCCGCAGTCGGCGCAAGACTTCATAACCATCGAGTTCCGGTAACATCAGATCCAGCACAAGCACAGCAGGTTGTAGTTCAAGGGCTGATTCCAGAGCCTGTCGACCATCGCTGGCAACGCTGATCTGGAAACCAGCTCGCTCGAGCAAAAAAGTAAGCGATTCAACGATATTGGGTTCGTCTTCAGCCAGCAATACGGTCTTGGTCATGACGCAGGGAAAATATCCTTTGATTTTTCGTTGCAACGATTAGACACCATCCATGGAAACACCGCAACTATCGGACTCCGGGCTCAGGGTCGAAGCAGAGAACCCATCCTGATTACCGGTAAATTATTGACATGATTCCTGCGTGCAGCCGGGCTTAATTGACAAAAATGCCAGGTTTAACCGGCAAAGTACTTGCCAATTTCCTCATTTTGACTAACTTCCCTATACCATATTGCGTTGCAGCATTTGACAGGTCTGCCCGCGGCGTACTGGTATCCCATCTTGCGCCAATTGACAGGAGTAAAGCATGCCCAAGGAGGCGTCCACCGCCCACCTCACGCTGGCACTGAACACGACGCTCGAGCGTGAATTCGTTTCACCACTGACGTCGATTCGCGGTGCTCTCGAAATCATGCGCGATTTCCCTGACCTGTCAGGCGAAGAGCGTAGTCGCTTTCTCAAAAACGCACTGCAAGATTGCGCGCGCCTGGAACTGGGTGTGGAGCATCTCGCTGCCACGGTGTATACCGCCGTTAACTCCCAACACCAGGATCAGTCACAGGCAAAGCAGGCGGAAACCGATTCCGGGTATGCCGATCGCATTCAGTTTTTCGAAGAATTGCAGCTCGTCGAGATCGATTTCAGCGATTTTGTGTTCACCAGTTCCAAAATCGTCAATGACTTCTACGATCTGCTGGACAGGTTGTTTGAAAGCTCCGGGCAACGCTGGTATGTCATCGTCAACTATCACAAATGCAGAATCTGGCCGGAAGCCTGGGTCGCATTCGCGCATCGCGGCAAAAAAGTCAATGTCAGTTACTCCCTCGGCACCGTGCGCTACTTCGACGCAAGCGCGGTCGACGACGATTTGACCCTGCTCAATGACCCGGAATTGCTCCCTTCACGCGACGAGGCTCTGGCCCACATCGAAGCACTGCGCATGGCAAATCGCGACCAATAGGCCAGGTATTTCAACAAGACGGCGCACTCCATAGAAAATCCTGTAGCATCTTAATTCTCTATTATTAGCCCTGTTTCTGGGCGAGACGTAAACGAAAAAAACTGGTTTTATCAGCGGCGAACTCGAGCGTCAGATCACCCCCCATATTGCGCGCGATCGCGCGGCTGATCGAGAGTCCAAGACCTGCACCATGATCCAGATTACTGCGGTGTCCGCGACTGAACTTGTCGAATATTGCAGCAGCTTCCTCGCGCTTGACTCCGCCACCATTGTCCAAAACATCGATATGCAGCGAATCGCCGCTGGACTCGCTGCGAATACTGATCACCGGTTGCTCCGAGGTGTTGTATTTGATCGAATTTGAAATCAGGTTGATCAGTATCTGTTGCATGCGATCTTCGTTAGCCAACACGCAGACGGGATCGGCGCTCGACTGGAGTTCAATCCTGACATCTTTCTTGCGGATCAGGCCGTCGAGTGTATCGATCGCCGCATCGATGACAGCGTCAGCCTCGACATTCGATAGCGGCATTTCCAGGAGGCCGGCTTCGAGCCGACTCATGTCCAGAATTTCATCGAGTAGTCGTGTCAGGCGTTGACTCTCCTCATAAATAATCGAGATAAAGCGATGTTGTTCATCTTCAGTCACCGTCTCCGGACTCAACAGGATTTCCGAAAAGGATCGAATCGATGTCATTGGCGTGCGCAATTCGTGGCTGACCTGGCTCAGGAACTCATCTTTCTGCAGGTCGAGTTGGCGCAGTTGCTGGTTGGCCTTGCGCAGCTGGTTGGAAATCTTCGTCAGTTCGTTGGATTTATTCGACAGTTCACGTGAAGCTTCCATCAGGCGCTGGGTCTCATCGGCGATATCGATCAACTCAGTCATGCTGATACTGCCGCGTCCAGCCACCCGCACGACCATCGCATGGGCCGAGGCGGCACCCACGTTACCCGCCAGCACCCGCTCTAGCTGCACGATCATCGCGTCGGTCGGCCAGGGTAAACCGCTGCTAAGCCCCTGTTCGTGAGCCATGCTGTCGAACAACTTGCGCGCCGGTTCGGTGCCCAGGATTCTCTGTGCCAGCACAAACAGGTCTTCTGCGTTAGCCTGACCGGGCTCAAAACGGGTTGCCTCGTTAGACCGAATACGAAACACATCAACGAACAGCGCCCCCTGCAACCGATCCAGCGGGCTGGCCTCGGACAGAGTGGATACGACCATGAATACCAGGGTATTCACACCGAGACTCCAGATGACGGCATGCACCAGCGGATCATAACCAGCGAGACCAAATAACGCCTGGGGCCTCAGCGCAGCAAGACCGAAGAGGCCGTTGGTGAGAATATCCGCGCTCAGGATCACACTACCCCCGAAACTCGGTAGAAACAGCGTATATGCCCACAGCGCAAAGCCCGTCAGCAATCCCGCCATCGCACCATTGCGGGTGGCTCCGCGCCAGAAAATACCACCGAGAAGACTGGGCAGGAACTGGGCCACGCCGACAAACGCAATCAGGCCGATCGCGGCCAGTGCATCAGACCCTCCGCTAACCTGAAAATACAGGAATCCGAGACCGACGACTGCGGCAATACTGACGCGTCGCGACGTCAGTAGTATCTTGCGCACATCGCCACTGACTTCGTGGCGACCGTGCAACAGATACAGCGAAATTGGAACCACAATGTGATTCGATACCATCGTCGAAACCGCGATTGCGGCGACGATGACCATCGACGTGGCCGATGAAAACCCCCCGAGGAAAGCAAGCAGGGCCAGATCTTCACGCCCGAGCGATAACGGCAAGGTGAGTACGTAAAGGTCGGGGTTGGCTCCCTCTGGCAGAAACTTGAGGCCGGCAATTGCAATCGGCATAACGAACAGGCACATGCCGAACAGATATAACGGGAACAACCAGGATGCCGTCGCCAGATGTCGTTCATCGACGTTTTCGACCACCGTTACCTGAAACTGTCGTGGCAGGCAGATGATCGCGGTTGCCGACAGAAAAGTCAGCGTCACCCAGCGCGCATCAAAGATGTTGCCGGCACCGTAGATGACATCGGTATCGATGTTTTCGAACACTGAACCGACGCCACCTGCCACTCCGAAGACGACGAACAGGCCGACCGCCAGCAGGGCTGCCAGCTTGACCACCGCCTCGACTGCAATTGCCGCAACCACGCCGTGATGGCGTTCATTGGCATCTACATTACGCGTGCCGAAAAGAATCGCGAACAACGCCATCCCTCCAGCAATGACGAGGGCACTCAAGGTCAAGTCGACTTCACCCACAATGGCCTGGTAACTGCGCGTTACCGATTGCAGTTGCAGCGCGATGTAGGGCGTCGTTGCCATCAATGCCATCAGTGTCACCACTACAGCGAGACTGGAACTCTTGCCGTAGCGCGACGAAATCAGATCGGCAATCGAGGTGATGCGATGTACCTTGCCGATCCGTACCAGCTTGCGCAGCAGCCACCACCAACCGATGAAGACCAGTGTTGGTCCGAGATAAATGGTGATGAACTCGAGGCCATTGCGGGCAGCCGAGCCGACCGCGCCGTAAAAAGTCCAGGAGGTACAGTAAACCGAGATCGACAGCGTAAAAACGATCGGCGACTGGATCCAGCGTGCATGGCCCTGGCGTGCGCGGCGATCGACGTAAAATGCGAGCGCGAACAACAACGCTACGTAACCCAGGCACACTGCGAGCAGCAGATCGATGGAGAGCATCAGTCGGTACTGTCCATATCTTGCTGGTGTTGTGTGTCTTCCGGGTTATCCCAATCAGCGCTTTTCTGTATGCGTCTCGCCAGCGCAGCAGCGCCTGCGATCAATCCCGCCCAGACGGCGAACAGGTAAAACCCGGTGAACGGTATGCCTAGAATCCTGATGTCGAGCTGGAAAATGCCGGCCAGAGGCGGAGTCAACAACAGGCAACCAACCAGGAGCAAAATCATCGATCGGTCGCTGGTCTTGCGATCGGACAGAGGACGGATCTGGTCATGTGATTCATTATTCATGATATTGCAATCCTCTTTGGCGTCCGCACACTGCCGCCAGACCGAAAAGACTATCGCCGCTCGGGCCGATTCTAACCGCAACGGCCCGGATAATCACCCGTAACACCGGCATTCTCGCGCCCGTTATCCGGTCAGTGGATCTATGATCCGGTGCTCGCAATTTCGTCGTGGGCAAGTACGGCAGGATAAACCGACAGGTTCGAATGCGGTCACCCGGTCCGGGGCATAAACCGTGTGCCGGGCATCATGGTCGCTAAACACGCACATGTCGGTCAGATAATGCCGCGCCTGCCCGAAACCGATAGAACCGGTACTCGCGGCACGGGCGACGAAAACGAAACCCTCACCGGATGGCAGTTGCACGTGCTGACGCTGCACCGCGTGCGGTGCCTGCTGCGCTCGGTAGAGAATCCACAACGGACAGGACGAACCATAGCGTGGCACCACAAGGCCCGGCAGATTTCGCGACAGGGTAATGTTACCCGAGGCATTGGCCTGGTAAAAACCAAACCTGGGCTGGCCTTCGTCAACCGGGAGAGCGCTCAGACGCTCGCCTATCAACTGGAAATCGACGCCAAAATCGTCACTTAGCATTTCCAGGTCGTACTTAATTTCCGCCGCGCGCTGCTTGAGGGCTCCCATCGGAACCATCACGGCACCAACCGCATAGCGCAGCAGAATTTCGTAGGAACGGGTGCGCGCTACATCGGTTTCGAGCTGGGCTTCCGCAGATACGATTTTTCGTACAATCTTGTCAAGCCGGCTATCGACCAACTCCTGCGCGGCCTTGAAACGGCTGGCAGCAGTTCCCTCGGGAAGCTTCAGGTGCAGTGTTTCGGCCCGGCCCTCAATCTCGTAAAAGTGATTGTGACGGTTGTCGAACAAGGCATCGATTTCGTCCAGCGGCGTCAGCGTACGCCTGGCCCAGGCGGCATTGTCAAAATAACTTGCCAGCGCATCGCCCAGCTTACACAGCTGCTGACTCTCCTCATGCATGATGGTGTAGAACCGGTCGCGGGGGGCGGTATCTATCTCGGGATACTGGTCGATGATTTCAGACGCCGAATTAAGTGATGCGATACGGGTCAACATCTTGTGCACTGTTTCACCGAGGAAGGGATCGTGATTCAAGCGATCGCCAAGTATCTGGGCAGTGTTCGTCGCCTGGTGTTCGGAGCGCGATAAGGCCAGAATGCCGCGCGCCCATCCCGGGAAGCGACCGATTAGTTCGCCAATGCGCTTATCTTCAACCCCGAGGGCCAGCATTTCCGGGCTCAACGAGATTTCCTCGAGCGTTTCCAGCAGGCGACGATCAGCGGCGCCATCAAGTTGATCGAGCGGAAGATCGAGCGCATCGGCCAGCTTACGCAGCAGGGTGCCACCAATGTCCCGCTTGTTATGCTCGATCAGATTGAGATATGACGCCGAGATTTCGATCTGGCGCGCCAGATCAGCCTGGGTAATACCGATTTCGCGACGGCGTTCGCGGATTCTCGGGCCTAGAATATTGCGTTTCATGCTTGCTCTCGACGCACCAGACGAGTTGAGCCTAGTCAATTATTAACAAATTAACATTTCAACTGCTTGCTAAATTTACAAAAGTATTCTTATTTATCACATACTTATTGAATTATTACCTCCAGTCAATGATTCTTGCCCTGCTTAAGTGCATTCAATACGGCTCAAACCGTTATTTGCGACTCGGTAGCCGTACCTAAAATAACTCGGAGGACTCGTAACTAATGAGTAAAATTGATAACTCAAGGCGCAAATTTCTCAAGACCAGCGCACTAGTCGGTGTCGGCGTTTCAGCGCCACTGATTTTTACCAACGCCCATGCGGCATACCGCAACGAGCCGAAGGGTTCTACAGTCACCTTTGGTTTCAACGTACCACAGACCGGTGCCTATGCGGACGAAGGTGCGGATGAACTGCGTGCCTACGAGCTCGCAGTCCAGCATATTAACGGCGAAGGCGACGGCGGCATGTTGAATTCGTTCTCGTCAAAAGCGCTAAAAGGCAACGGAATCAACGGCAAGAAGGTCGTCTACGTCACCGGTGACACTCAAACCAAATCAGACGCGGCGCGGGCCTCGGCCAAGCGCATGATCGAAAAAGATGGCGCGATCATGATTACCGGCGGTTCTTCGTCCGGTGTCGCAATCGCAGTTCAGGGCCTGTGCCAGGAAGCCGGCGTTATCTTCATGGCAGGCCTGACCCACTCCAATGACACCACCGGCAAAGATAAGCGCGCCAACGGTTTTCGTCACTTCTTCAACACTGAAATGTCCGGTGCTGCACTGGCGCCGGTGCTCAAGAACGCGTACGGCACCGATCGCAACGCTTATCACCTGACCGCCGACTACACATGGGGCTGGTCGCAGGAAGGCTCGATCAAGAAGTACACCGAGGCCATAGGCTGGAAGACGGTTGCTGCAGTGCGTACCCCGCTCGGCGCGGGTGACTTTTCCCAGTACATCACGCCAGTGCTGAACTCGGGCGCAGACGTACTCGTGCTGAACCACTACGGTAAGGATATGGTTAACTCGCTGACCCAGGCAGTCCAGTTCGGCCTGCGCGACAAAATGGTTAACGGCAAGAAATTCGAGATCGTGGTACCGCTTTACTCGCGCCTGATGGCACAGGGTGCGGGCGCCAACGTCAAGGGCATTTTCGGTTCAACCAACTGGCACTGGTCACTGCAGGACGAAGGCTCACAGGCATTCGTCAAATCCTTCGGCCAGGCTTACGGCTTCCCGCCGAGCCAGGCTGCCCACACTACCTACTGCCAGGCACTGCTGTACGCTGATGCCTGCCAACGTGCCGGCACCTTCATGCCGAGCGAAGTAGGCAAGGCGCTGGAAGGCTTCAAGTTTGACGGTCTCGGCAACGGTCCGACAGAATACCGCGCCGCCGATCACCAGTGCTTCAAGGATGTCCTCGTGGTACAGGGTAAAGAGAACCCCACATCCAAGTTCGACGTACTCGAAGTGGTTGAAGTCACCCCGCGTTCCCAGGTCGAATACCCGGCCAGCATGCTGGGTGGCAACCTCGGCCCGTACAACAACGGCTAGTACCACAGCAAAACAGAAAGTTTCTTCAAGCTATCTGTGAAACTGCTGACTCAGGGAATTTAGCGGCACAAGGACGTGCCACATTATTTTAAACCCCTGCAAACCATGCCGGGGTTCGCCGCGGTAGCTTTACCGCTGCAATAATCGAAACGATAAACGGGACTAACCAAGTGGACGCTTTTCTATTGCAAGTATTAAACGGCCTGGACAAGGGCGGCGCATATGCTTTGATCGCGCTGGGCCTGACACTCGTATTCGGCACTCTTGGAGTCGTCAACTTTGCTCATGGCGCACTGTTCATGCTTGGCGCCTTCTGTGCGGTGACGCTGCAATCTCTGCTAACGCTGGAGAGGGTCACTCTGGACCCTGAAAAACTCACGGCCTGGGGCACTCCGATGGAGATCCGCACTCCCTACATTGTTGAATGGTTTGGGGATTTCGGCCTGACATTAATCGATTGGTCGGTACCCCTGGCCATCCTGCTCGCGGTCCCGGTCATGCTGTTGCTCGGTGTAATCATGGAACGCGGACTCATTCGCCATTTCTATAAGCGGCTCCACGCCGACCAGATTCTGGTCACCTTCGGTCTCGCCATCGTGCTACAGGAAATCGTCAAGGCGCAGTTCGGGGCCAATCCAATTCCGCAACCGGCACCCGCGATTTTCGCCGGCTCGGCCGACATCGGTCTGATGCTGGGCTTTGCGGAAAATGCCGTGGTCTACCCCTGGTGGCGTATCATTTACCTGCTGTTTGCCGGCGCAGTGATCGCCTCCGTGTTCGCCTTTCTGCAATTCACCACCTTCGGCATGGTGGTGCGTGCCGGCATGGCTGATCGGGAAACGGTTGGACTGCTAGGCATCGACATCGACCGTCGCTTTACTATCGTCTTCGGTATCGCGGCCGTGGTCGCCGGGGTCGCAGGTGTTATGTACACGCCGATCCTGTCGCCTGATTACCATATGGGCATGGACTTTCTGGTGCTCAGTTTCGTCGTCGTAGTAGTCGGCGGCATGGGTAGTCTTGGCGGCGCGGTAGCGGCCGGGTTCCTGCTTGGAATACTGCAATCCTTTGCCTCGATGAACGAGGTGAAATCGCTGTTGCCGGGCATCGACCAGATTGTCATCTATCTGATCGCGGTCATCGTGCTGCTGGTCAGGCCACGCGGCCTGTTCGGGCGCAAAGGCGTAATGGAGAGCTAGACGATGATCAAATTCAATGTAAAGAACAAGGACCACATGCTGCTGATCGGTTTCGTCATAGCGGTCGCTCTGGCACCAATGATTTTCGCGCCAATCGGCGCTGGTTACCCCGATCTGTTACAGAAGTTTGCAATTTTTGGTATTTTCGCAATTGGCTTCAATATTCTGTTCGG
>Ga0316189_10007614_pt1 | contig 10222 bp, 9 predicted proteins | sample LowCovwburrow_MG_FD_204930 | JGI IMG/M metagenome (GOLD analysis project Ga0316189, IMG submission 204930) | Coastal sediment microbial communities from Maine, United States - Lowes Cove worm burrow | ecosystem: Environmental > Aquatic > Marine > Coastal > Sediment | place: USA: Maine... | reverse complement strand
AATTCAGTGCTGTGAGAACCGCCGTGCCTTGGCTGTGCGTATTGTTTACGACCGTGTCTGGCGTCTGGGTGCACGCCACAGTCGTACCAGCCGTGGTGACCTCGTAAATCCGATCGCCAAAGTCTTCCCAGATATATGCAGGTGTCGCAGTGTTGAGATTGCCGGTCGGCGGAGTGAACGTCGTTTCGTGCCGGGCGAAGCCAACGAGAAATTCGAAGCTGTCAACCCATCCGTCGAAATGTTGTGAGATACCGGCGCTATCAATTGCGCCAATAATAAGATCTGATCCACCTGCCTTGGGAGTTGAGGCGGGTGTGGTGGGTCCAGCTTCAATTACACCATCGAGGAATAGGACCCAATCACCATTGGTCTTCCGAACCATTTCAACATGGTAATCTTGACCGGCAATCAAGGTCGTTCCGCCGTTGAACGTGACGTCCGCTGTTACACCATCACTCTGGTAGATGATAGCGTTCAACCCACCGCCGTTCTGCCGGATGAACCAGACACGATTACTAGATGTAGTTGAGTATTGGCTGGCAATCACCCCGAGGTCAGGAACGGTGTTTGGCCGGAAGTGGCAGCTGATAGTGACCGGCTCAGAGTTATTGATATTGAAATCGGATACCGATGTGAACGCCACATAGTCACTGTTGCCATCCAGCAGCAAAGAACTTGTGCTGTCCCCACCGGCTGCTGCAACAGCTGTATCGATTTGTGCTGTACCTGCGATTGTGGAGGGATCAGCGGTCGTGCCGTCATTCGCAAAGCCAACACCAGACGTGGCTCCGTCAGCTCCCTCAAAGTTCATAATGATAGCGGTGCAGTCGGCCGGATCAGGTGCTGTAGGGATCCTGTAATAGTCCCCCAGCGTCAGCGCTGTGCTGGCCGGCAATAGGTCCGGGAATAGGGGAACGGTACACCTGAGTCCTCCCAGATCGTCCCTGCAGTCCTTCGAATAGTATTCCCCGAGCTCCTTAGAGAATACCTGCGTGAGATCCCTCAGCTCGACGTTGAAGAACCCCTTGGGCGTCACCATCACTTCGGCCAGCTGGCCGCGCAGCATTTTGATAATGCCGTCGGACGGGGAGTCCATATTGTAGAAGGCGATACGAACGTCCGCGAAGTCGAATAGCCCAAGGCGCAGTTCGTCCTCCTTGAGCTGAGCGTCGTCGAAGATCCCAACGATGTCGAGGTTGCCGACGTTCATTTCTGAATCTTGTGCGATGTTGCTTCGGCTGAAGCCTTCTGCAGCCGAGAAGGTTTGGTCACCGTCACCAAAGTCTAGGTCCGCGTCGCGCGATCCATTTGTGAACCGATACACCGTGCCGTCAGTGCGTATGATCTGCCACGCTGAGGCGATCGCGGTCGCGTCTTCATCGAGGTGAGTCTGGAGTGCTGCTGGTACTGTTTTCGCCATTAGTCAAGTCCGTTCGAACGAAGCTCGATAGTTGGGAATGAGGGCCAACTACCGGCATTGAAGACTTCCATATTGACATCCAATGCATCCGTATCGAACCGGACATGACAATCGAATTCGCAGCGGATCTGAACCTGCTCCTCACCACCCGGTCCCGTCCCTCCAGTAGCCGCTGGAGGAGTGACCATAGTTATGAGGGCACGGTCCTCGTCGACGGTGTAGTGCGTTGTCAGCGTCTGGAGAACGCCGTCAAGATACACTCGAACTGTGCTGCCAACTATCTTTGTAAGATAGCGGTCGAACGTGGTGGCTGTGTCAGGATGGGAGTACCGTTTGAAAACTTGGATCTGGGTCGTGGTGCCGTCGCCAAGGTGAATGAGCTGCGGCGAGGTTTCATCCACACCGTTCTCCATTCCGATTTCGAAATCAGACCAGTCCTTCTGCCGGAACGAATACCGTTTGCCCTGGCAGACATAGAACATCTTGATGAGTGTGTTGAGGTCAAGCTCTGCCGATGCTTGGTCTTCCTGGAATTTCTGCAGCAACCCATACCCGAGATCCCACTCACCGCGAGTGTCAACCCAGTTGGAGTTGCGCTTTTCGAAACCGCTGTCCAACTCCAGGACCGTCGTATTGAAACGCGGACCACCGAGGGCACCGCGCTCTACTTCTTCCGGTAATTTCAAACCAGTCAGGAACGTCGCCATTTCTATCTCCTCGACCTGGCCCGATTCAATCCAGCCAGTGCCTTGTTTTGTAGCTGAGTTTGGCTCCGGCGGAAACTATTGGCGTCCGGACTCGTGACGTTGAAGACCTGATTGATCGGACCCTGCTGAGCGCCACGCTCGTTCTTGGGTGTGACCGTAACCTTCTCGCCGTCTGCCGCACGGAACGCAATCAGCCGGTTGTCGATACCGGTCAGTGAAGCTGCAGCGCTGTTCGCTCCAACGGTGAACGACCCACCGTTCTGGAAACCAAGTAGGCTGGTGATGCCGCTCGAGATCAGACCGCCGATGCCGCCGCCTCCACCGCCTCCACCGCCTCCGCCGAAGAGGTTGCCGAAACCCTGCTGGCCAGCGGCGAACAACTGCTGTGTTCCGAGCCGGAGGAAGTTGTCTGCCATCTGCCGGAAGAAGTCGTCCATCTCGAACTTGCCAGTCTTGAAGAAACCCACAACCGCTTCTTGGGCTCCTTCGTACGCATCCGTGATAAGCCGCTCGGAAGCAGACGCAAAGTCCTCCAGATCTCGTGTCGCCTTGAGGAAGCCACGTTCGAAACCAGAGAAAGTATCTGTCTGGGTTTCAAGCAATTCAATCCGCAGGTCACGCTGGGTGACCCGGAATTCTTCCATAGTGATTTTGCCGTCGGCCAACAATTTATTCAGTGCGGCCATGCCTTCTTCAAAGGCTTTCTGCGGTCCACGAATTCGCTCGAGCATATCTCGCTGGGCATCCAAGGCGTCAGTTGATTCTCGGATAACCGCCGCTGGGGACGCTGTAGCAGCCGCAGCCGGAGCAGGTGTCAGCGAGGGTGCACCAGCGCCACCCTGGCCAGCTTTGGCAGCTTCCTCTGCGCGACGTGCGGCCGAGACCTGTACCGTCTTGATGAGGACGTCGTCGAACCCTTTCTTGAACGCTGTGCCCAGGACGTCGCCAGCCGTTTCGCCTTCAGCTTTCAAACCATCCAGGTCGAAGAGCTCGAGCTCTTTTGAGATACCGAGAAAGTCGAGAGCCTTGTTGATTGCCTTGACAAACGTGTTCAGCCCGAACTCAGTGATGGACAGGAAGCCATTCCACGCCGATCGGGCGATAGCCTTGAGCGCACGCGGGAAATCCTTGAAGGCTGCGATCATTGCCTGAACCACACCGTTCGTGGTAGCGGCCAGCACGACGAGACCCTTGGAGAAATTGTTGACGACACTGACAACGATCTGGTCGAAATTCTCGAAGGTTCCACCGAGACTGTTCACCGCTTCTGTGAGGCTTGTGCCAATAACGTCACCAGCCGCTGTCATCGCATCGCCGAGGGTAATCGTACCGTCCTCGGTCAACTTGATCTCATCGCGGAAGACTGTGAGCGCTGCCGTTGCTGCCGTGATCCCCACGACGAGAGCCGTAAAGGGATTCAATGCTATAGCAACGGCCAGCGCTCGGAATAATCCGATAAGCCGGGGAAGGCGCATTGCGACAAAGGCACCGGCCATAATCTTCGCAGCAGCCGCCACATCATCGATGTTCTTGGCAACGAACCGCAACGCGTCGGCCAGTTTTCTGAATGCGTTTGTGAGGAACGATTCACTGCCGAGGTCGCCGATAGCGATGATGACCGCTTCAAATGCAGATTTGACTGAGATCAGTGCACCGTTCAAGTTGTCGTCCATGATCCGGGCAACTTCAGCTGCGGTTCCGGCTGCATCTTTGTTGGACTGCGTCAATTCCTTGATCTTCGGAATACTCTGCGTCAGGATCAAGAGGTTTGCAGCCTGTCGGCTTCCGACCAGAGCCGCCGCACCTTCGAGCGAAATATTCGCGGCACGCAAGGATTCTAGGACTGGGACGAGACCGCGTGTCTTGACGTTCACGTCCGCTGTGGTGAGGCCATACTGTTCGAGAACCTTCTGCCCCTTCTTGGAGACGTCGATGGTTTTGATGAAGATTTGCCGCAGCGATGTACCGGCTCGTGTCGACTGGACACCCGCGTCGGACAGCGCACCGACGGCAGCTGACGCCTGTTCAACACTCACGCCAACCGCCGCCGCAGCCGGAGCCAGGAAGCTCATGGCCTGACCGAGTTGTTCGACGTCGGTGTTCGCTTTGTTCGCAGTGTTGACCAGAGTGTCAACAATCCGCGTGGTTTCGGCTGCTTCGAGATTGAAACCCTTCAGGACGTTCGACGCGATATCCGCTGCACTCCCCAATTCCAACGCACCAGCTTGGGCAAGGTTCAGGGTGTCCCCGATCGTGGCCATCACCTCGTTCGTTGTGAAACCGGCTCGGGCCAGAAAGGTCATACCCTCAGCCGCCTGGGTTGCACTGAATCTGGTGGTGGCTCCAAGATCCTTTGCAATATCACGGAGAGCCTTGAACTGCACTTCGGTGGCACCCGTCACGGCGCGAACGGTCGACATCTCCTGGGAGAACTGAGCCAGCGTCCGTAGGGCATTGCCCAGGACAAGTGCGCCACCGAGGGCACCCAGGGAACGACGGAGGAGCTGCACCGCTCCCTGGGCTGACGTCGCACCTTTACCGATGTTCTCGATATTCCGGCGGACGGTCCGGGCACCCTTCTCGGTGACTACAATGTCAATGCGTTCGGTTGCCATGTTACTTCTTCAACACCTTTGCCTTGGCGAGTGCGATGACTCCCTTTTGAGCCGCCTCCTGGACGAAGTTGGCAGGAGCCTGAGCAGACGACCCATCATTCAGTGCACTAATATAATCTAGATTGTTTGAGATATATACTGGACGATCATCGCGCCTTCCAGAGATGGCTGAATTATTTCGGCTTATTGTATTCTGACCGCCTTTGTCATTATCCTCAATGGCATTCTTCACTGAGGCACCAAGCCCGATTTGCCAATTGGCTCGCGCTCGGCCGGTGTCAACCGGTGTGGCGATGATGACCGAGGAACTGATTACCTTGGCAGTCTCAGCAACTACACGATCGACGCCGACCTCGATTTCTTTACCGAGTTCCTCCATTCTTTTCACAAAGGTCTTGAGGTCAGCCATTCTTTTTGTCCACTTCCCTCTTCCATTCAAGATATTGGAAGTATGCTCCATCCATCGCCGGAATATAAGAATGAAGACGTTCTCTTTGTTCGAGATCCAGTTCGTTGATGTTTGCCCACTCATGGATTGCGAGCCATGGGATCGGGCCAGAATTCATGCCAGAGTTGCGGCACGTATTCAGATCCAACCATGCGTCAACATAGATCTGAAGGCCGAGGGTGAGTTCCGGAGCGTTGGCAATCTTGTCCGGAACTCGACCCATACGCATCGACCGTTCTAGGATATCTCGTTCGTGCGGTCCTTGCTCGAGAATGTACCGAAGGACCGCCTTCAGTTTCCCGTGTCGTCTTCCGTCAACTGAGCCCGGAACAAGCCAACCTTGTTCGACTGTTCCTGGATGTCGAGGAATAGATCGGGCAGCGACACAAATGTGGCCAGGACGTTGTCGCGATTGAACGGCAGGAGATCACCGCCGTCAGGATTTTCGATGCCGACTTTCCAGTCGTCCTCAACCTTGGTTTCCCAGTTCAGAATGACCGCGTCGGCATAGGCTTCCTTGACCAGATCCATGGCCTTTTCGTTCTGCATGGTTTCGGTCTGGATGGCGCGGCGATAGGGTTTGGTCTTGGCTTCGAGCACGCGAGCGTACTTCTTGTTCGAACCACCGGCTCGGGCAATGGTCACCCGGAACTCACCGTAGTCCAGGACGATCCCCTTCTTCTCGAGGTTCTCGTCGGTCGCAAATTGTTCGTACATCGACATGACTGTTTGCTCCTCTAGTCATATGTGGAAATTTTGTATACCTGGCTCTGGCTCAAACGAAAAGACCCGTCCCGCTCAATGAAGAACGGGACGGGCAGTTTGCCAGGGAGGTGGACTGGCTAGGATTAGGCGTCCGCTGCGTTGGGCAGGTAATCGAAGAACGACATCAGCAGAGTGTGATCCATGTTGGAATCAACTCCGGCACCCGTCGCCGCGTCGGTTGTCAGGGGCAGCGTGATCGGCTGATCCTGTTCAACGTTCGGTCGGCCATCGCCCAAGGTAATGAGCGGCATGTCGAAGGCGATCCCGGCTTTGGCGCCAGTGGCACCAGCCACCATGATCACGTCCAGGGTGATGTCGGTGTTGGCTTCAACAGCCTCGATCGCGGCCACGTCACCAAAGTACGCTGTGATGTTTCCGCTCACCTCGAAGGTGCCAGCCGTTACCTCGAATGCTCCGAGGGTGCCGACTGCCTTATTCGGCGAGAGGTTGTTGTTGATCGAAATCGTTACTTCCTGGACAAAGGCGAAGAGATCCGTCGGTGCCTCAGTCGTACCATCGTATGCTGCCAGCTTGATCCGGCTGAAGTCAGAACTGGTGTTGAAGGCGTCCGCCTCAACCAGAGACTCACGGTTGCCAGACTTGACTCCGGTCGCACCCGATCGGGTCTCGCTGTCGATGCCAACAAAGGCCAGATCCGTGGACAGCTTATTGGCAGACGGGATATTGAACTGAGCCGTATTGCCAACTGCACCGACGATGTACTGGGACTGGATCTGTGACGGCAGAGCGTCGTCCGGTGCACCGAGGGTGCGTTCCAGATTGTAGCTGCGCCGGGTGATGAGCGTCGGGTCCGATTCATTCTTCAGCACGCGGCCGAAGTAGAAGTGGATTTCGAGACCGGTGCCGGTTTCGGTGACCATGGTGCTTTCGGACTTGTCAACCGTGAGCGTGTTGGCAGCGATGGACTTGACCCGCTTCCAACCGTTGTTCTCAGCGTTGACAAAATCCTGCGAGGCACCGTCGCCGCCGACGAAGATCCACTCACCGGGGACGAGTCCCAGGGTCGTGAAGTCCAGCACGGTGGAGGTGTATGCTGGGAACGTTCCGCTCGCGTCCACGTCGATGTCAGCGGAGCCAGCTTCGTGGCCAACGTTGACGATCTTGGCAGTGGCCGGAGGAGTTTCCGTTACGAGCGTGGCACCGAGCACTTCGATCGTGGTATCGACCACGACAGCGGTAATCGGCTCGGCCACGACGTTGTTGGCATCGTCGACGAAGCCGGTCACGTTGATCAGGTCGCCGACTTGGAAGCCGGTCGTGGACGCCACATCATAGAGATCCGTGGTAGCGGTCGCGTCCGTCGGAACTTCCTCACCCTTGGGCCGGAGATCGGCGAAGAAGAAACCCTGCAAGATATCCTGAAGGTTCGTCTGGGTCAGGTCGGTGTTGATGCCACCGCTGGCGTCTTTGTCAGTGATGACGCCTTTCTTGCGCTGACGGCTCGCGTTGATGGGATTGCGCGCAATGGTTACGACTTGTCCGCCGAAATCATTGTAGCTGTTTGGTTCGAGAGGTTTCCAATCCGGAGTGACCGGCAGCACACCGAGGGAATCTTCCTCGGCATAGCTGAGGCCAGTCGCATTGGAGTCAATTTTGTTTACAGTCGCCATGGCTCATTTCTCCTGCGCACGGTGTTATTTCAATTCATCGTAGGTGAAGTCTACAAGGACACTGACCTGGTACCATTCCCCGTCAGAGCCAATTTCGTTCACCCGGACATTCCGGAACCACACCGCACTGGTTGTGGCAACTCCTTCGAAAGCATCCACAACGATCTTAGCTAACGAATAGCCTTCCGACAAGCCTTCGCCAAGTGGAATGAAGATTTGCACATTCACCAACCCGTCCCGTCGCCAGCGGCGCACACCACTAACATTGGCCAGAGTGGCTTGAGTCCCGAAGGTGTGCCGGACATTGACACGTGCCCAAGGAGTGGCGGTTGCTGGTGGGACATCGGCAGCACTCTTGACGTTCTCGTAGGCAACCGGATATCCAGTTGCATCCCACGCCGCCTTGAACGTTGCCAGGATTTCATTGTTTGCTTCGGCGAACGTTGCGGTCATCTCATAACTCCCACGAAGGCCAAGACCACCACTTCAGCTGGCTTGAGGACTTGTACTCCTACGACCTTCCACCGGGTGCCGTCTGAGTCAATGACTTCCTGATAGGTATCCAAATCGTCAGATGCTCCAGGGGACAGGATCATAATCTGCTCGGACCGCTTCACCATATCGTTGTCAGTGTGGGAAAGTCCGAGGGCACGAGTACTGTCTGGCTCGACGAATACTGCGTTGACGGCCAGCGTTGCGTCCGGCACGGTACGAGGTGCAGCAGCACCGAGCCAGGGTTGCGCTGCGTCAGCAGGAGTTGTGTCGAACTTGATAAAGGACACGCTCCTACCAAATTCGAAGATCAGCGCCTGTGCGTCTGCAACCAGCCCTGTGTAATCAAATCTAGCCACGGATTGTCCCTGTCGTTGTGATGTAGTCCCGCAGCAGTTTGTCCGCCGCCGGATAGGGTTTGATAAGAAGGTCCAGTGTTGCGCCGTCCGCATACCTGAGGGTGATCGGACCGATGGTCTTTTCGATCAAGGCGCGACCAGATGCGTCAACCGAGGGATCTTGGAACAGAGCCGCGTTGGCTGCGCGAACCGCGTATTCAGCCGTGGCGTGCTTGAGATTGAGTGGGACACCCGTTACCCTGACGCCATCCTTGTCGTACAGGGACGAGCGAGGGAACTCGAGCGGCTGGCTACCCTCGTCCCGACCGTTTACGAAGCCGGTCAGTGTGATGTTTCCAGCGGTCGTGGAGAACGTGATATCGTTTCCGGCCGAACCTTCTACTCGTGCACTCAGGTTGATCTGAGTGTCAGTGGTGGCGTCGACCGCCGCATCTGCGTTCTGATTGGCGATGATGTTGGTGGAATAGATGTCGTTGTTGGTGTCTTCCTGGATCGCCGCCGTCAGGTTCGCCGCAGTATCCGCTGCCGTGGCTCCAATTAGGACCTCGAAGTCCCCTGAGAGGACACTGAGAGCCGCGACGAATGTATAGGCATAGTCGCCGACCGTAATCGTCTCGGTGTCTGCTGGCTGACCTGTGAACTCGATAAGTCCTGCCGCCTGGGCACCGTCAAAGTAGGTTGCCCGAACTCCTTTGAACCGATTGCCCCAACGGGTGTCGATGTAGTCCGTCGCGGCAACGCAATACGCTGCCTGTTGGTCGGCGGTCAGGGTGCTCCAGCTGTTTTCCGTTTGGCGTGACCGCGTGGTCAGATACGTCAGGACGAAAGATGCTGGGATATAGCTGTTGGCGTTCTGTACTCCGCCGCCTGTCTCAAGTACGAGTGTCATGGGTTATCCTCCCTGATGCCGTGGCCGCTGTTTGGTGTAGATCGACAGCGGACTTGTGATAGACGCATTGGCCAAGGTAACAGCCTGAGGACCAGGAACACGTGCCGTGACAGTTCCGTTTGCGTCACCAACAGCACCGTCGCCGAGCGGGAGCCAAGATCCCATATAACCGACCGGTGTGGTCGTACGAGCCACCTCTTCTCCATTGGCCCAGATAGTTGCGGTTCCAGTCGCTGGCTTGAGCCCAAAGACCAGATCCACCTTGCGGCCACCAACCCCAGCGCTGTAGTTCATTACGTCAGCCGCCGTTACTGAAAGACCATTCACGGCCATCGGTCCGGTCGGCGGAGTGAATGTGCTGGTGAAGATAGCGGTGTCGTTGATTACGAAGGCGTCATCGATCAGACCGGCGAGAGGTTGCTCGTCGGCCGGATTATCGAACGCACCAAGCCAGAGCTCTGCAGTGCCAGGGAAGACGGTGCCAGTGTTGACGACCGGTGAACCAACCGCCACACCGTCGAAGAACATTTGGATCGTGCCTCCAGCGGTGCGGGAAACCGCAACGTGGTGCCAGCCGGTGGTGATGGTTGGAGATCCGAACGTTGTAACCGCTGTTCCGAAAGCACCATCCGTCGTAAAGACAAACACAACTGTGGTTGTCGTGATGTAGAGTTCCCAGGACCGTTGATTACCACTGATCCTATATTTGCTGATCACCTGTTGTGTTCCGCTGACGGCGTCAACTTTGATCCAAGCACCGACAGTAAACGCTGCGCCAAGATCGTAGTCGTCATGGTCAGCGAAAATGATTGCGGAATCAGATGGCGAAGATGCTGTCGGCTCGAACAATCCGGCATTGCCAATGTTACCAACAACGGGAACCGATGTGTTGGCGC
>Ga0316189_10007613_pt1 | contig 10222 bp, 9 predicted proteins | sample LowCovwburrow_MG_FD_204930 | JGI IMG/M metagenome (GOLD analysis project Ga0316189, IMG submission 204930) | Coastal sediment microbial communities from Maine, United States - Lowes Cove worm burrow | ecosystem: Environmental > Aquatic > Marine > Coastal > Sediment | place: USA: Maine... | reverse complement strand
TCATGAAACCGTCTCCCTCATTGGCAATCAGGTTGGTGGCCGGCACTCGTACGTCCTTGAACAGCACTTCCGAGTGCCCCTCGGGTGAGTGGTGGTTAATGGTGGTGATATTGCGCACCAGTTCCACCCCGGGAGCATCCGTGGGTACCAGCACCATGGACTGCTGCCGGTGAACATCTGCCCCGAAGTCGGTCTTGCCCATCACGATGTAAATCTTGCAGTTGGGGTGGTGGGCATTGGTAATGAACCACTTGCGGCCGTTGATCACATAATCGTCGCCGTCACGGACGATGGATGTCTGGATATTGGTCGCGTCCGAGGAGGCCACATCCGGCTCCGTCATGGCGAAGGCGGAGCGGATCTCACCGTTGAGCAGCGGATCAAGCCATTGCGCTTTCTGCTGCTCATCGCCGAACATATGCAACACTTCCATATTGCCGGTGTCCGGGGCGTTGCAGTTGAATACCTCCGACGACCAGGGAATGCGCCCCATGATCTCCGCCAGGGGCGCGTACTCCAGGTTGGTCAGGCGAGTGCCGGGCTCCTCATCGCGCAGGTGGGGCAGGAACATATTCCACAGGCCTTCTGATTTCGCCAGGGCCTTCAGGTCCTCCATAAAGGACACCGGGAAAGTGCCCGCGTGAATCTCCTCGCTCCAGGGGCGGATGCGCGGCACGATATGGTCGTCCATGAAGTTGTTCAGTTGAGCGCGCAGCTGCTCGGTTTTTTCGCTGTAGGAAAAGTCCATGTTTGTCTCCAGGTTCCGGTTTGGGAATTCCGGCCAATTCACACCAGCCCGCGCGGAAGCGGTCTCATGGTAGCTGGTCGATACCCGCTCAGCCAGGGCTTTGCTTCCGGTGGCAGGTTGGCAATGCCTTGATAAGATACCCCCAGGGTTTGCGGCCGATTGCGGTATTTGCGTATCAGTGCCAGGTGATCCTCACGCATATGGTCGAAGGCGGCCCGGGCCCACAAGTAAGGCGCCATTTTTTGGTGTTCCTCCCGCGGGTCCTTGTACAGGTCAGTATAGCTGGCGCCCAGCGGTTCAACTCTTGAAGGCATCGCCAATGGCGGCCGTATCGTTGTGCTCACGCAGGTAGCAGATCTGCCCCCGCTCATTGAATTTCACCACCCAGACAAAATGCAGGTCGAATATCTTGCCGGTTGGCAGTGCTTTACCATCTTTTTCAAAACCCACCATCACCAGGGTATTGCCAGACTCGATGTACTCAAACTTATCCCACTCGTAGTCACCGATCTCAAAGGTCTCGGCCATCTGCAGAAAGTAAGCAACCACCTCTTCCTTGCCGTTATAGGTGCCACCAAAAGTTACATTCTCAGGCAGTAGATTGATCCACAGGATGTCATCCGCAAGCAGTTCCAGGGAGGCCACGAAATCGGCTTTAAGGGTGGCCGCGTAGTGCTGTATTTTACCGACCAGGTTCATAGTATTTCCTCGTTGCAGGTATTGCGTCGCTTGTGCATTCATAATCTTGTTGCGCTCATTCCGCCATCTATAGTGATAGTTTCGCCGTTCAGGCAGCTGCCGGTACCCGATATCGATATCAGCACCACGCTGTCCGAATGTTATAACATAAGTAAAAATTTAATAACATTTTGGACGATTGTCAATAATAAAGGCAAGTAAATCTGTAGTAATGGATCGATATGGTAAAAATATTATAATATACTATTGGCGGTCGTCGAGCTTTCATATATGATGAATGCCTGAAAGTCATCCGCGGAGAATGCGGCTCTGATCGGCAAAACCGACCTGTACACCGCAACCGCCGGCGAGCTGGCGCGCAGTCTGCAAAGCGGTGAGCTCTCTACGATTACCAGCCCGAACGCCAGGCCCCGGTTGACCCGCGACACAATTTTAAAAAGGAGCTGACAATGAACACAGAACTGGAAAAAACCGTACAACGTCTCGCCGATATCGAGGACATCAAACAACTCAAGGCACGGTACGCCTCCGCCTGTGACGATGACTACAACCCTGAAAAGCTGGCGCTACTGTTTAGTGAAGATGCTGTGTGGGATGGCGGCATCATGGGCTATGCCGAGGGCCGCGAGGGCATCCGGGAGTTCTTTGCCAATGCCAGCAACCTGGTGCCGTTTGCGGTGCACCAGGTTTCCAACCCATTGATCGAAATTGATGGCAACACGGCAACAGGCCAGTGGTTCCTGTGGCAGCCGATGGTTATGGGCGAGCAGGCCCTGTGGCTGTCAGCGGTATACGAGGACAAGTATGTGCGGGTCAACGGCGAGTGGGTTTGCCGGCATCTGAAGCTTAACATTCGCATGCTGACGCCTTTTGAAGAAGGTCCGGCAAAAACACGCATCGTCGAGGTGGATCTTTAAGCGCCAGGATATTTTTCGGCCAAATCGAGGGCTCTGACCATTTATCGTAAAAGTGCGCTGATAATTGTAAACGATTAGCGAGAGGTCAGAGGAAGTGGCCGGTGAAATTATAAGATAGAGGAGAAAGCTCAAGTAACGCGGTGGGCGGGATGGAAAGGTGACCTCCCGCTAAAGAGTGCTAGCCTGCCACTCCAAACACCTGTAGTAATTTGAACAGCCCCAGGGCAGAGACCACCAGCACCACCAGTGCGCCAACGAGATTACTGCCCCAGCGATTTCTATAATCACCGAGCAGGCTGGCGCTGTTCATGACGTAAAGCAGGTAGATTGCAATGATGGGCAGCAGGAACCCGTTGGCCGCCTGGGCAAACATGATGGCGCTGATGGGCCGGGTTCCCACCGCGGCAGCCAGCATGCCGCTGCCCAACACCAGTACCCAGATGATCCTGAAGCGCGCATCCGCGAGGTCCGGCTTCCAGCCCAGGGCGCCGGACACGGCATAGGCTGCCGCCAGTGGCGAGGTGACCGCGCTGGTGAGCCCGGCAGCCAGCAGGCCAATGGCGAAAAAGTATTTTGCCGCCGGCCCCAGCAGGGGCTCCAGTTGCTGGGAGATGGTGGCAGCGGAAAAAGCCACATCACCACCGAAAAAGGCTGCCGCGGCGGTGGTGATGATGGCCAGGGTAATCAGCCCGCCAAGACCGATAGACAGCACGCTGTCTCGGCGCGATTCACGCAGGGCCTGCTCGAGCGGCACGTCGGCTGACCACTTTTCCCGTACCGCACTGGCATGCAGGAACAGGTTGTAGGGGACCACGGTAGTGCCGATCAGGGCTATTACGATGAGGGTGGAGCCGTCTGGCAGGCTGGGACGCGTCAATCCTCTGAGCATTCCGGCCAGGTCGGGCCCGACCATGAGCATGGTGGTAAGGAATACAATGCTCATCACCACCACCAGCATGATCAGGCCGCGCTCCACCACCTTATAGCGCCCCGTTCCCAGCAGGACAAAGGCAATGCCGCCAACCACCAGCGCCCAGAGATTGGTGGGCAGTGGCGTAATGGCCGCCAGACCCATGGCCGCGCCGGAGATATTGCCCGACTCGTAGGCTGCGTTGCCAAAACCAATCGCCAGGACAACGAGTGCGATGGCGAGCACCCTGAACACACGGCTGCTAAAGCTGTTGCGCAGCGCCTGCGACAGACCCTGCCCCGTTACCAGCCCCAGGCGGGCGGCCATCTCCTGCAGTACCAGGGTGGCTGCCACGGAAAACAGCAGTGCCCACATCAGGGCGAAGCCATACTCGGCGCCCGCTTTGCTGGCGGTGGTCACGGTGCCGGGGCCGATAAAGGCCGCCATCACCAGCAGGCCGGGTCCGAAACGCTTCATGATCCCGAGCCGCGGCCCATCAGATATTGCTGTGCCTGCACCACGTAAACCCCCCGGCGTGTTCTTTCCCGCGAAGGCGGGAATTCAGTAAGCCCGCTGCCACCTCGGATCCCCGCCAGCTGGGATAACGCCAGGCTGTAAATGCGAGGTCTCAAAATGGACGCGCGGCATCGCCTGTCAAGAGGCGTTTACCCAGGGCTGCTGCAGTGTCGGGCGCTCACCGGCGACCAGGGCAGCGGTCCACTCGATATGGTACTGGTAGGTCGCTTCCGCACCCGCCGGGTCACCGTTGATAATGGCATCCGTCACGCGTTGGTGATTACGTATGTACATCTGGCCGTAATCGCGCACGGGAATATACTGTGGGAAAAAAATGGCCCAGAAAAAGAACCCCAGACGCCGGGTGGCGTCGTTGAGCTCCGGCATTTCGGCCACGTCGTGTACCACCATGTGGTAGCGCACCAGCACCATCAGGAACTCGAAACCCTCGAGCTGGCCTGCGTTCTCCCGAATGAGGTCCATGGCGTCTTCGATCTTGGCGATATTGTCCGCGCGCCGGTTGATACTGCGGGCCGCGAAGCCCACACCGAGCTTGCCAATGCTGGCCTGTATCCGCCACCAGTTGCCCACTTCCTCCTGGTCCATATTGCGGATGCGAGCGCCCTTGCGCGCGGTCAGGTCAATCACCCCCTCGCCCGCCAGAATGTGGATGGCCTCGCGCACGGGCACGATGCTGACACCCAGCTCCTCCGCCAACTGCCGCGCCACCACCCGCTCTCCGGGCTGGTAGCGACCCTCCAGCAGTCCTTCGATAATGGTCTGCAGGACGCGGTCGGAGGAGTCCCGGCCGGTATTGAGGCTCTCGAAAATATCGGGGAAGGAAATATCTGTAATAGTGCTCATACAGGCAGCGCCCTGGCTTATTTCAACATTATAAGATTCTACCTTGCTCACATCGCTTGCACCATCCACCCCCTGGGCTGACCCTACTAACTGCCGGAAATCGTATCACATCAAGGGCATTTATTATAATTATTGCTTGATTTCTTCACGGTTTTAGCTATTATTTCGACATATGTTATAACCTTTGAGCAATTTTGAGGGCGGGTATATGAAAAAGCTGGACCGGCGCGACTTTCTTAAAACGTCCTCCCTGGCCGGTATCGGCCTGCTCGGCGCGAATAACACCTGGTCGCTGACCACCCTGGAGCCCATCCATGACACCCCGGGGGCCGATTACCCCTACCGTGGTTGGGAGGAGGTGTACCGCAGGGAGTACGAGCACGACCAGGTGGGCTTCTCCGCCCACTGTGTGAACTGCCATGGGAACTGTGCGTTCAAGATCCTGGCCAAGGACGGCATTGTGATCCGTGAGGAGCAACTGGCCCAGTATCCGCAAATCGCGCCCGATATTCCCGACACCAACCCTCGCGGCTGCCAGAAAGGGGCGATCAACTCGCAGGCCATGTATGAGCCTGACCGCATCCGCTATCCCATGAAACGCGTTGGGGAGCGCGGCGAGGGAAAGTGGCAGCGTATTTCCTGGGACCAGGCCACCGGTGAGATCGCCGACAAAATCATCGACTTGTACGAGCAATTCGGCCCGGGCTGCCTGGCGACGCACACGGGCACTGGCACCGTGTCCAATGGCAAGCTCGCCGCCGGTATGCGCTTCGCGGCTTTCCTGGGCGGCATCCAGGAGGATGCGCTGACCGATGTGGGCGATGGCCAGGCCGGTCAGTACCTGGCCTTCGGCGACAACATGCAGAACGCGACCTCCGACGCCTGGTTCGATGCCGACTACCTGCTGTTGTCCTTTCTCAACGTCAATGCAACCCGTATTCCCGACGCGCACTACGTCTGGGAGGCCAGGTACAACGGTGCCCGTGTCGTTACCACCTCGCCGGACTACAACCCCACCGCGATCCACGCCGATCGCTGGCTGAACGTCCTGCCCGGGGCGGACCCCTTCCTCTACATGGCCATGGTCCACACTATTCTCGAGGAGAACCTGGTCGATAGGGACTTCGTGCGCGAACAGACCGACCTCGTCCTGCTGGTGCGCGATGACAATGGCAAACTGCTGCGCGCGTCGGACCTCCAAGAGGGGGGTGCCGAGGATGTGTTCTATTTCTGGGACGAAAAATCAGGCGCGGCGGTAACGGCCCCGGGATCCATGGGCAGCGAGGTGAAGAACCTGGCGTTGGGCAATTTCAAGCCCGCCCTCGAGGGCAGCTTCAGCGTTGGCAAAATAGCCGTGCAACCGGCTTTTGTTCACATGCGCGCGGAGGCAATGAAATTCTCTCCGGAGGCAACCCGGGAGAAGTCGGGGATACACCCGGACATCGTGCGTGACGAGGCCCGCCGCTTCGCCTCAGCCAACAAGGCCGTGGTCGCCTCCGGTTTTGCCTCGGCCAAGATGTTGAACGGCATCTATACCCAGTGGGCGCAGTGCTTGATGTGCGCGCTGACCGGTCATGTTGGCGAGCGCGGCGGCTACTGGAGCCCCTTCAGCCTGTGGGGCTTTGAGTCGACCTTTTTCATGACCCTGATCCAGCCCGGCAAGATGCCCCGTCTGGAATGCGGCGGACTGGGTGAGTTCGTCCACGGCCAGAAAATTATTGAGGCCCGTGCTCATTATGACAATGACAAACTGAAGCAGCGTGCCGGATTCGATGTGGAAGAGATGCAGCACATGATCGAGGAGTCCATCCACAGCGGGCAGATGCCTGTGTATGAGGGGCTCAAGGGCGCCATACTGCAGGCCGATAACAAGTTTACTCGCAACAAGGGCCCCCATTACCGGGAGCGCATGCTAGAGCATTTCTCCGAGTTGTTCGTCAATGTCAATGTACGCATGGACTCTACCGCCATCTACGCAGACTACGTTCTGCCGGCCGCCGGGCATTATGAAGGCTGGGATATGCGCACCACGCCCCTGCACCGTTTCGGCAACCTGTTCACGGCACCGGTAAAGCCCATCGGAGAAGCAAAACCCGAATGGGAACTGTATGTCTTGTTGACCAAAAAAATCCAGGAGCGGGCCATCGCCCGCGGTATATCCTCCTACCAGGACGGCCCATTCACCCGGGATTTGCACACGATTCATGACGATTACACCATGGGCGGCAAGCTTATGACGGCGAAGGAGCAGGTACGTTTCCTGGTGGAGAATAACCCGCAGTTCCAGGGACAGTCCTTCGATGAGGCAGTGGACAAGGGTTTCGTTACGATGTGGGAGAGTCCATCCCCGGAAAGTGCCAAAGTCACGCCGGACAAACCTGTGAAAGCCTGGCGGGCCCAGGTGGAGGACAAGACCCCATATCCGACACTTTCCGGCCGTATTACCTTTTACTGCGACCACGACTGGTACCAGCAACTGGGCTCCAGCGTGCCCACGGCGCGGGACAACGCAGGCCCTGCAGCCTCGAAGTACCCCTACACCTTTTACACGCCCCACACCCGCTGGGGTATTCACTCCACCTGGCGTGCCAACAAGTACATGATGCGCCTGCAGCGGGGGGAGCCCAACGTCTATATCAGTGCAGCCATGGCCGCGGCCAAGGGCATTGAAGATGGCGGCCAGGTGCGGGTGTTCAACGGGCTGGGTGAGTTCTACGCCCAGGCCAAGGTGGTACCAACGGTAAGGGACAACCAGGTGATGATGGAGCATGCCTGGGAGCCTTACCAGATGCGCGACCGCAAGGGGCTTAACACGGTGGTCGCAACCTTGATCCAGCCGCTGGAACTGGTCGGCAATTGGGGTCACCTGAAGTTCGACTTTTACAAGTGGAACCCCAACCAGTTATCCAACGAATCGGGCGTCGACATCGAACGCGCGGATCAAGCACAGGAGGCCTGACAGATGAGTAACAGACAACTGGCCATGGTCATGGACCTCAACAAATGTATCGGCTGCCATACCTGCACTGCGGCCTGCAAAACCCAGTGGACCAATCGCAACGGCCGCGAGTACATGTACTGGAATAATGTGGAAACCCGGCCCGGCGCCGGCTACCCGCGCGATTTCGAATCCAGCGGCGGCGGCTTTGATGAAAAAGGACAGCTGAAAATGGGCGAGCTACCCAGCGCACAGGACTACGGCGAGCCCTGGGAGTACAACTACGAAGAGGCCCTGATGACGGGCACCGACCCCTGGCTGCGTCCCAATGTAAAACCCACCTGGGGCGCTAACTGGGACGAGGACCAGGGTGAGGGCCAGTACCCGAACAGCTATCACTTCTATTTGCCGCGTATCTGCAACCACTGTACCAATCCGGCCTGCCTGGCGGCCTGCTCGCGCAACGCCATTTATAAACGTCAGGAAGACGGTATCGTGCTGATCGACCAGGAGCGCTGCCGAGGCTATCGCTACTGTGTCACCGCCTGCCCTTACAAGAAAGTGTACTTCAACGAAAAGCTGTCCAAGTCGGAGAAGTGCATCTTCTGTTACCCGCGCATCGAGAAGGGCCTGCCCACCGCCTGCGCCCAGCAGTGCGTGGGCCGCATCCGCTGGATCGGTTACCGGGATGACCAGGACAGCGCTATTCATACCCTAGTGGAGAAATACAAGGTGGCCCTGCCCCTGCACGCCGAATGGGGCACCCAGCCCAATGTTTTCTACGTCCCCCCCACCGCGCCGGACGCCTACAATGCGGACGGCACGGCGGCCAACGACGATCGCATCCCCCTGTCCTACCTGGAGAGCCTGTTTGGTGAGGGAGTGCGTGCAGCGCTCGATACCCTGGAGGCGGAGCGTGCCAAAAAACAGGCCGGCAAGGAGTCCGAACTGATGGATACCCTGATCGCCTACAAGCACGGCGACATGTTCAAATTGGGATAGGCCATGATGATACTCAATGATACCGCCCGAGCACGCTCGCAACTGTTCCAGTTGCTGGCGCTCGGGTTCATGCACCCCGACGCCGCCTTTCACCGGGTGCTGGTAGACGGCAGCTATACACATGCCCTGGTGCAGGCGGCCAGCAGCGCCGGCTGCGCCGGCCAGTTCGCACACCGGGAGGCATCCGGCTTCGCTGACTTCGAAGCGGGTTACATTCACCTGTTCCAGATGGGCCGGGGCGGCAAACCCGTTGTTGCCCTCACTGCGGGGGACCACAAGGAGATTGCCTGGGCGCATGGCCCGACGGAAGGGCGCCCGGCTGAGGGGCGCCCGGAGTTTCTGCTGCAATACACCGCCTGGTATCGGCACTTCGGGCTGAAGATCAACGAAGACGAAAACGCCAATGAACTGCCGGATCACCTGGCCTGCCAACTGGAGTTCATGGCCTGGCTGAACCACCTGGAAGGGAATGCAGCTCAGGACGAGGTGCATCGGCGGGGCTACCAGCGCGCCCAGATGGATTTTCTGCAGCGCCACCTCTTGCCCTTCCTCGAAACACTGGTGATGGAGCTTCGGCGACACAGCGAACAGTCACCGTGTTGTCTGTTCCACCTGTCCCTTGCGATTTGGGCGCTGGCAGCCACCGATACAATGCTGGCACTGCTGGCGTCTTCGATCGCTCTGGTCAACCCGACCGAAACTGATGGCGACACGGATCAGATCGCCGCCGTAAACTTATGGGGTTAAACCTGATGAAAAATGCACTCTCCTCACTGCTGTTAATGGGCATCCTCGTCAGCGCTTATAGCGCTGCGCAGCCCGAACAGGCGAAGCAGACAGCGCCGGTCAAAAAGACAGCCCCGCTTCCGGCTGTCGTGGACGATACCCCGGTGGAAGCACTGCAGGTAGGGGGTAGCGTCGTGGTACTGAAAACATCCGCAGGCCTGGGCGATCCGGACAGCGTCGCCTGGCGCGAGGCCCAGGAATACCTTATGGAGCTTGGGCTGGCTCCCCCGGTGCACCCCTCGATCAACCTGCGTTATGACGCGACGACACCGCCGGCCGCGGTATTCCTGCGTGCGGCCACCGATGGCGAGCGCCTGTACCTGCGCCTGCGCTGGCCAGACGCCTCGCAGAACATGGCCGGCAACCGCAGCGAATTTGCCGACGGCGCCGCCGTACAGTTTGCCCTGGGAGATAGCGCCACCACCTCCTTTATGATGGGGGCACCCGCCGGCCCGGTAAATATCTGGTACTGGAAAGCGGGGCAGACGCCGGCGCAGAACCTGGCGGCGGGCGGCTTTGGCAGCACCACGGCGCTGGAACTGGCCGGGCTGAATGCCAGCAGCCTGTATCGGGACAGCGGGGAATGGGTCGTCGTTTTCAGTCGCCCCCTGGACCAGGCGGGTGAGTACCAGGTGCAATTGCAAAACGTTACAGCCAGTATCGCCCTGGCATTGTGGCAGGGGGATGGCAAGCAGCGGGACGGTCTCAAACATGTCTCCATGGGCTGGGTGTCCCTTGCCGCGACCGGGGGAGTACCTGCTTCATGAGCGGCACCGTGCAGTACATAGACAGCGTAGAACCGGTAGAGGAATGCGGCCGGGGTCACGCCTGCGGCTTTTGCC
>Ga0316189_10007612_pt1 | contig 10223 bp, 7 predicted proteins | sample LowCovwburrow_MG_FD_204930 | JGI IMG/M metagenome (GOLD analysis project Ga0316189, IMG submission 204930) | Coastal sediment microbial communities from Maine, United States - Lowes Cove worm burrow | ecosystem: Environmental > Aquatic > Marine > Coastal > Sediment | place: USA: Maine... | reverse complement strand
CCGGATCATCAGCGATTTCCAGTTGGGAGACAAGCTTACCCAGCTGAAGACGGAAGTCAGTCGCGAGGACAACCAACCCTGCTGGATCAGCCTGCACAAAACCGATACCGGCAGTGATAGCCAGGCGCACGCATCGGACACGGTAATTCTGGTTGAAGACATCACCGACTTCGAACGACTCGAGGAGGAGCTCCTGCACAACGAGCGACTGGCGTCTATTGGGCGGCTGGCGGCCGGGGTTGCCCACGAAATTGGCAATCCGGTGACGGGTATCGCCTGCCTCGCCCAGAACCTGGAGTACGAAACCGATACTGACGAAATTCGCTTTGCTGCACAGGACATACTCAAGCAGACCGAACGCATAAGCCGCATTGTTGATTCGCTGGTCAATTTCTCACACGCCGGCTCCCATTCCGGGGAGGTGACGCTGATGCCGTCAAATCTGGCGGACTGTGTGGATGAAGCCACCCACTTGCTGACGCTGGATCGCGAAGCCAAACCCGTCAATTTCAGTAATCTCTGCGACCGGGAACTGCTGGTATTGGCAGACAGCCAGCGCCTGTTACAGGTATTTGTCAATTTACTGGGAAATGCGCGGGACGCCTGTGATGAATTCGGCAAAGTCATCATTACGGCAGACGGCGGTGACGAACTTGTCATCATTAAAGTTCAGGACAATGGCTGCGGTATTCCGCCAGGGGTACAGGCGCACGTATTTGAGCCATTTTTTACCACCAAGGACCCCGGCGAGGGGACCGGGCTGGGGCTCGCGCTGGTGTTCAGTATCATGGATGACATGGGGGGCAGTGTCAGCGTGGCAAGTCCACTATCCGACGGCCCCAACCCAGGTACACGAGTCACCCTGCAATTGTCGGTAGCAAGTTACGGTGACGCCTTCGAAGCCTAGGCCGCCGATACACACCGACCGCGGCGCGCGCTTTCACTGGAATATCCGGAGTAGGAATAGTATGTTGTGTAGCAATTACACAATCGGTAACACTTGTGGCATTTCTGCTTAATTCGGTCATGCTCAGGGCTGTGCGTAGCAATTTCCCGCAAGGCGGCCTTCGCTGAGGCGTTACCGAACTGATCAGAGGTGCCTTAATGCTCAAGATCCTGATTGTTGAAGACGAAACGGTTATTCGCACAGCCCTGAGACGCCTGCTGGAACGCAACGGCTATCAGGTCAATGAGTCGGGCTCGGTACAGGAAGCAGAGTCCGACCATGAGCTGGATCAATTCGACCTTGTCATCAGCGACCTGCGTCTGCCCGGCGCGCCCGGCACAGACCTGATCCACAAAGCGGGTGAGGTCCCGGTGTTGATCATGACCAGCTACGCCAGCCTTCGCTCTGCGGTCGATTCCATGCGCATGGGAGCGGTGGATTACATTGCCAAGCCCTTCGATCACGGTGACATGATTGCCGCCGTACAGCGTATCATTGCAGACCACCCGGCGCCGCGTCAGGCGCAACACAAAAATGGCAGCGCCAGCCAGGCCAAACCCGCAGGCGTCACCGGCATCACGGGCAATTGCCCGGCCATGCATGTCTTGTTCGAACATATTCGCAAGGTCTCACCCACCGATTCCACGGTGCTGGTGCTGGGGGAGACAGGCACAGGTAAGGAGATAGTAGCGCGCAGCGTACACAGCCACAGTATGCGTGCAGACAAGATCATCATCTCCGTGAATTGCGCCGCCATTCCAGACACGCTGATAGAGTCCGAGCTATTTGGTTATGAGAAGGGCGCGTTCACCGGCGCCAACGCCAGCCGTATGGGTCTCATCGAGGCAGCCGATGGCGGCACACTGTTCCTGGATGAAATAGGTGAGTTACCAATGGAAGCACAGGCTCGCCTTTTGCGCTTTATACAGGAGGGCGAAATACGCCGCATCGGCTCGGTGCACTCCCGCAAGGTAAATGTTCGCCTTATTTGCGCTACCCACCGCGACCTGCAGGCCCTGTCCGCAGAGGGTGAATTCCGCCAGGACCTGTTTTATCGTATCAATGTGCTGCAGCTTTCACTCCCGCCGCTGCGGGACCGGGGCAAAGACATTCTGCAACTGGCGGAAGCCATGCTGCAAACCCAGACAGAGCGGCTGGGGAAAGACACGATGCGGCTCTCTCCACGCGCTATCCAGGCCATTACCACCTACCAGTGGCCCGGTAATGTGCGCGAGCTGGAACACGCCATTGAGCGCGCGGTGATTCTCTCTGACGGCGAGGAAATTGATAACGAAGCGCTGGGCATAGACCTTGAACTGGTCAATATCAATCGTATCCGCGGACAGCAGGGCATTAGCCAGCCGGCCAGAAAGTCCAACGCCAGCAGTAGCGACCCGCAGGAGGATCTCTCACTGGAGGATTATTTCCAGCGCTTCGTAATGGAGCACCAGGACTCCATGAGCGAGACAGAACTCGCGCAAAAGCTCGGTGTCAGTCGCAAGTGTCTGTGGGAGCGACGCCAGCGATTAGGCATTCCCCGCAAGAGATCAACCAGCCCCAACCAGGTGAGAAAGGCCGCTGCGCAGGGAAAATGAGCGTTACCCGGCAGGTCTGACGTTACACAAAGCGGTGTAGTTCGGTAACAAGCGCTCCATAATTCGGGGAGCAAAAATACCCATATTTTTCTTAACTAAATGATTTATATGATATTTATCGATTTTGGCACGTGACCTGCAATTGTTGGGCAGGTACGAAAAATAAAAATAACAGTTACCGTAATAAAAATAACACGCTCCACTATGGACCTGGATGGGGAAGTTTACTTCCCCTTCTATTTCCTTGTGCAAAAGTAGGTTTGGCCAGTGATCATTCGGCCGGTGAATTGTTCATGAGCTGGTAATTTTTTACCTAAAAGCGCTTGGGCATCTTCATAAACTGTGTTTTTATACGCATCATAAAAATAACAGACCTCAAGAAATAACAATAATTCTCTGTGTGAGACCTGGATGGGGAAAACACTGTTTTCCCCTTCATTCACGCCCTTATCACTCACTGACAGTAACCCTTGCTTACCCGACTAATCCGGCTTCTGAACTATGCTAGACTGCGCCGCTTACCCAAACCGGCACAGGCACAGCTTCGATTGAAAATCATCCCCAGGGATCAGCACTGTATATCCCGTAAAAACATCAGCGACGGTGCCCTCAAGGTCATGTCTCGTCTGCGCGGCGATGGACACCAGGCCTATCTGGTCGGCGGCGCGGTACGCGACCTGCTTCTGGGTGGCCACCCCAAAGACTTCGATATAGCCACGGACGCCACCCCGGAGACCGTACACGCATTATTTCGCAACTCCCGCATTATTGGCCGCCGTTTTCGCATCGTCCACGTGCGTTTCGGGCGAGAGATCATTGAAGTCACAACCTTTCGCGGCCATCACGAAAATGACGCCAAGCCCACCTCGGAAACGGGCGGCAATCACTCCCGGCAGTCCGATAAAGGCCTGCTGCTGCGCGATAATGTCTATGGCACCCTCGCGGAAGACGCCGTGAGACGCGACCTCACAGTCAATGGTCTCTACTACGATTCAGGCAAATTTGAAGTATTTGATCACGTGGATGGTCTCGGCGACCTGGAGCGGCGCAGCATCCGCATCATTGGTGAGCCCGAGGTGCGTTTTACCGAGGACCCGGTGCGCATGCTCCGCGTACTGCGATTTGCCGCCAAGCTGCAGTTCAGCATCGAACCGGGCACTGCCAATGCCATACCGCAATGTGCTCACCTGCTGGCTGAGATTCCTGCCGCGCGTTTGTTCGATGAGTTTCTCAAGCTGTTCCTGGCTGGCTACGCTACAGCGACCTTTGATCAATTACACCAACACGATCTGTTGCAGTATCTGTTCCCGGAAACCAACGCCGAAATACAACGGGATGGAAACGCCCTGGCGCTGGTGCGTGCCGCAATGGAAAGCACCGACAAACGCATCGCCATCGGTAAGCCTGTGACACCGGCCTTTATCCTGGCTGCACTGTTATGGCCATCTGTAGAGCGCCAGGCAAAGCAACTCCAGGAACGCGGCGACCCGCCCATTCCCGCCATGCATTCAGCGGCCCAGCAGGTTGTTAGTGAGGCCGCGCGCCACATTTCCATACCCAAACGCTTCAGCCAACCCATGCGCGAAATATGGGAATTCCAGTTACGCCTGCAAAACCGCCGCGGTCGCAAGGCCGCCGAACTGGTCGATCACCGCAGATTCCGGGCCGCCTATGACTTCTTGCTGCTGCGGGAACAGGCAGGGGAAGAGACAGGTAATCTCGGTAGTTGGTGGACAGACTTCCAGGAATTGCCCATGGAACAACGCCTGGAGCAAGCGGCCAAGGAAAAGGGCACCGGCGGTGGGCGCCGATCCCGCAAAAGGCGCAGTAGCCAGACATGATCCCAGCCTATATTGGCCTGGGCAGCAATCTGCAGGAACCCATTGAGCAATTGCGATCCGCTGTCATCGCCCTGGGGGTATTACGCGACTCTCAGGTGGCAGCTTTTTCCCACGTCTATCGCAGCGCTGCAGTGGGCCCAGGTGACCAACCCGACTATCTCAATGCCGTACTGCGCCTGGATACAGAAATAGCACCAGAGGCCCTCTTGCAAGAGCTTCAGGGTATTGAGAGCAGCCACGGCCGAATCAGACTGGAGCGCTGGGGCGCCCGCACGCTGGATCTGGATATTCTACTGTACGGCGAGCTGGAACTCGCCACACCTACACTGACCATACCCCACCCGGCGCTACCACTACGCAATTTCGTGTTGTACCCGTTGGCAGATATAGGCGGGTCAAAATTGGTGCTGCCGGATGGTTCGGATCTTGGTACATTACTCGCCCGGTGCCCGCGAGGCGACCTGGTAAGAACCACATTGCAGCTGAACCCGTCCATATCATGTTAATCAATCGCTAAAGGGAATACCTACACCGGATGCAGGAAGACAGGGCTATAGAGATCGATCTGAAGGGGCGCAGACCCCCGGCCTATATCGCCGTAGAAGGCCCCATCGGAGTGGGCAAAACCACGCTGGCAAAACGCCTGGCAGCCAGCTTCAATTACCAGACCTTGCTGGAAGATGCCGAACAGAACCCCTTCCTGGAACGCTTCTACCGCAATCGCAAACAGGCGGCACTCGCCACCCAACTCTTTTTCCTGTTCCAGCGCTCCCAGAAGATTCATGACCTGCGCCAGGCGGATATTTTCGAGCCGGTGCGGGTGGCGGACTTCCTGATAGAGAAAGATCCGTTGTTTGCCCGGATCAACCTCGACGGCGATGAGTTCCAGCTCTATGAGAAGGTATATCAACAGCTCACCATTGATGCACCCAAGCCTGACCTGGTGATCTATCTGCAGGCCTCCCCCGACGTGCTGCTGGGACGCATAGACAACCGGGGTATCGCCGCCGAAAAAGCGATAGAACGGGACTATCTGGAGCGGCTGAACGAAGTGTACAGTGAGTTCTTTCTATATTACGATGACGCGCCTCTGCTGATTGTAAATGCCAGTGAGCTGGACCTGGCCAACAGCGAGGCAGACTATATTCATCTGGTTGACTACCTGCTGGAAATTCGCAGCGGTCGCCACTACTTCAACCCCACATTTTTCGGATAGCGCATGGCCAAGGTAACCATAAGCACCCTGGGCAAAATGAAAACCGCGGGGGAAAAGTTCGTCTGCATCACGGCCTATGATGCGACCTTTGCCCGGGTTATCAGTGAAGCCGGCGCCGAGACCATCCTGGTAGGTGACTCCCTGGGGATGGTTTTGCAGGGTCACGACAGCACCATCCCTGTCACCATGGATCACATGAGCTACCACACAGAGTGCGTCTGCCGCGCCGCCACCGATGCCCTGGTGATCGCCGACATGCCTTTTATGACCTATACCACCCCCGATCAGGCCATGGCCAACGCCACCCGACTGATGCAGGCGGGCGCTCAAATGGTGAAAATGGAAGGCGGCACCTGGCTGAGCGGCACGATCAGCAAACTGGTCGAGCGCGGAATACCGGTGTGTGCCCACCTGGGCCTGACACCCCAATCGGTCAACACCTTCGGCGGCTTCAAGGTGCAGGGCCGAACACCGAAAGAGGCCAAGTCAATCCTGGCAGATGCGGTCGAAATCAAGGACGCCGGGGCCAGCCTGCTGGTACTGGAGTGCGTTCCGGCCAACCTCGCCGGTGATATCAGCCGCAAACTGGATATACCTGTTATCGGAATTGGCGCCGGCCCCGGCACGGACGCCCAAGTGCTCGTAATGCACGACCTGCTGGGGCTTTCTGGCCATACCGCACGATTCGTGCAGAATTTCATGGAAGGGCAGACAACCATTCAAGGTGCCCTCCAATCCTTTGTGCAGGCAGTCAAGACGGGCGAATACCCCACCGAAGAGCACTCGTACCGCTAACCCCCCTCGAAGCCCCGTTACCCGGTTCAACCACTTTCGAGCTGTTTTACACTGTCACGGCGCAAAGTGACCGCAAAGGTAAGTGTGTACCCACTACCAACAGGCCTTTGATCCACGTCACATAAGTGCTTCTTTTAGTAACAGATCGCGTGAATTTTTCACGAAAATCCGTTGCCGGGTACCGGACCTTGGTCCATACTTCCGGTCCCGCGAAGGTTTACTCACCCTTGTGGGGCAAGCCCGTGATTTCTATTCGTTTGGCATCACCGTTCCGCAAATAAGGGGATGAGGTCGATATGCGAACTTACAGCAGCAACGCGCAGTTACAGTCCGCCTTACAACGCTTTCGCCAACAGGGCCAGAGCATCGCCTTCGTTCCCACGATGGGCAACCTGCATGAAGGCCATTTGAAGCTTGTACGCAAGGCGCGAGCGCTGTGTGATGTGGTAGTCGTCAGCATTTTCGTCAACCCCCTGCAGTTTGGCGCCAACGAAGACCTGGACGCCTATCCCCGCACGATGGCTGCAGATAAAGAAAAACTGTTCGGTGAAGGCGCTCAAATTCTCTACGCACCTGAAGCCAAAGAGATATACCCCGAGGGCATGACAGCCCAAACCCAGGTACGAGTACCTGACCTGTCCGAAACCCTCTGCGGCAGCAGTCGCCCCGGGCACTTTGACGGCGTCACCACGGTGGTGGCCAAACTGTTCAATATCGTTCAACCCGACGTTGCCGTTTTCGGCGAGAAGGATTACCAGCAGCTGTCCATCGTGCGCAAAATGGTCAGCGACCTGTGTATGCCGGTGAACATTGTTGGCGTTGCGACGGCGCGCGACGACGATGGGTTGGCCAAGAGCTCCCGCAACGGCTTTCTTTCACCTGCGCAACGCCATATCGCCCCTGTCATTCACCAGACCCTCAACAGCTGCCGGGAGGCCATTGCCTGCGGCTTTGACAACTTCCTGCAACTCGAATCCCACGCCCGCATGAAGTTGCTGCAGGCCGGGCTGGAACCGGATTATTTCGCTATTCGCGATGCCAGAACTCTGCGCTCGGTTACAGAAGACACCGAGGAGATTGCCATTCTGGCTGCGGCACGACTGGGGACAACCCGGCTTATAGACAATGTTCGCCTCGCGCTGAATCCGGTATCTGACTGGGGCATGCTCGCCGGCAGGCAGTAGGAAAATATCGTCTCTATGGCCGGCAGACAGCTGGTCGCATCCCCGCCCGGACCTTCGACCTTGGTCGGCTTGATAAACCGGCTGGGCACAGTATCATCCCACTCTCACCTCCCACCTTCTGACATTCACAAACACACAGGGGATAGGCCACCATGTCTGATAATTCCAGCCACCCGGTACCAGCAAACTTCAGTGATGCCCACATCAACCTGGAACAGTACCAGGCGATGTACCAACGCTCCATTACAGACCGCGACGGCTTCTGGAGCGAGATGGCCAATGAGTTCCTGTCGTGGGACAAACCCTGGGATAGCGTAGTCAGTTATGACTTCGTCAAGGGCGAAGCCCAGTGGTTTGCAGGCGGCAAGCTGAATGTAAGCTACAACTGCATCGACAGACACCTACCGGCGCGCGCCGACCAGACTGCCTTCATCTGGGAGGGTGATGATCCGGCTGACAGCAAGCATATTACCTACGCCGAGCTGAAGGAGCAGGTCTGCAAGTTGGCGAACGCGCTGAAGAGTCGCGGTGTGAGCAAAGGCGACCGGGTCTGCATTTACATGCCCATGATTCCGGAGGCAGCGTACGCCATGCTGGCCTGTACCCGCATCGGTGCAGTGCATTCAGTGGTATTTGGTGGCTTTTCACCCGAGGCCCTGAAAGATCGCATCCTTGATTCCGACTGCCAGACGCTGATCACTGCGGACGAAGGCATGCGCGGTGGCCGCGCAATTCCGCTTAAGGTCAACGCCGACAAGGCCCTGGACGCATGCCCCAATGTGCATACCTGCCTGGTGGTCCAACGCACTGGCGGCACCGTTGCCTGGCGCGAAGGCCGCGACATCTGGTATCACGAGGCCACTGCGGACGCTTCCGCAGATTGCGCGCCGGAGCCCATGGACGCTGAGGACCCATTGTTCATCCTGTACACCTCCGGCTCCACTGGCAAACCCAAGGGTGTGTTACACACCACCGGCGGCTACCTGCTGCAGGCGGCGATGACCTTCAAATACGTTTTCGACTACCGCGAGGGCGAGATTTACTGGTGCACCGCGGATGTCGGCTGGGTTACAGGCCACACCTATATCGTGTACGGACCACTGGCCAATGGCGCCATATCGTTGATGTTTGAAGGTGTCCCCACCTACCCCGATGCCGGGCGTTGCTGGGAAGTGGTGGACAAACACCAGGTAAATATTTTTTACACTGCCCCTACGGCCATCCGCGCCCTGCACGCAGTCGGCAATGAGCCTGTCACACGCAGCTCACGGGCAAGCTTGCGCCTGCTGGGCACTGTGGGGGAGCCCATCAACCCGGAGGCCTGGAACTGGTATTACGAGGTGGTGGGCGATTCCCGCTGCCCCATCGTTGACACCTGGTGGCAGACCGAAACCGGCGGCCACATGATCACCCCCTTACCCGGTGCAACCGCCCTGAAACCCGGCTCCGCAACCGTGCCATTTTTTGGTGTTGAGCTGGCACTGTTGGATGAAGGTGGCTCCGAGATCGAGGGGGCCGGCTCAGGCTACCTCGTAATTAAAGCCTCCTGGCCAGGACAGATCCGCAGCATATACGGCGACCACCAGCGCATGATCGACACCTACTTCAGCAACTACCCGGGTTATTACTTCACCGGTGACGGCGCGACCCGTGACGAAGACAACTACTATTGGATCACCGGCAGGGTAGACGATGTGCTCAATGTCTCCGGGCACCGCATGGGCACTGCCGAGGTGGAAAGCGCACTGGTATTGCACGAGCAGATTGCTGAGGCCGCAGTAGTAGGTTTCCCCCACGATATAAAGGGCCAGGGCATCTACGCCTATGTCACCCCAATGCAGGGGGTCGAACCCAGTGACGAGTTGCGCGCTGAGCTGATTGCCCTGTGTGTCCAGGAGATCGGGCCCATCGCCAAGCCCGATGTCATCCAGTGGGCGCCCGGCTTACCAAAGACCCGCTCTGGCAAGATCATGCGCCGTATCCTGCGCAAGATTGCCGAGAACGAGTTGGACAGCCTGGGAGACACCAGTACCCTGGCAGACCCCTCGGTAGTGGACAGCCTGGTCGCCGATCGGCCCAGCTAGCCAGCGCATTTCGGTATCCGTCGCGCCCGGATATAGATGGCAAGCTCACTGCGGATGCGCTACGGTCAGGTTCAAAGTGACAGCGAGTCAGGGCGGTATCATGGTGACACAACAGACACCTGCGGTGGGCCGTAAGACGATTCAGCGCCCCCTGGGCGGCACCGAGAAAATCTACTGGCTGCTGGACAAGCTCTACAGCCTGAATTTCGCCGCCTATGTAGAGCTCGAGGGCGAACTGGACCCGGATACTTTGCAAGCCGCCCTGAGCGAGGTGCAGGAGGCGACACCGCTGCTGCGTTCGCGCATCGTTGTTGAAAACAAACAACCGGCGTTTGAGCCGGTAGACCTCAAGAAGCATCCCCTGCGGTTGGAAATTCTGGCCCTGCGAGGCTGGCGCCGACAACTGGAGCGGCAGCTGGATGCCGCGTTTCCTACCGGCACCGCTCCACTTGCCCGCCTCCTGTGGTTTCGCGGCAAGGCCGCAAAATCTGTGGTAGCCATCGTGTTTCACCACCCTATTGCAGACGGACGTTCAGGCGTACACATACTGCTTCAGACCTTG
>Ga0316189_10007611_pt1 | contig 10223 bp, 10 predicted proteins | sample LowCovwburrow_MG_FD_204930 | JGI IMG/M metagenome (GOLD analysis project Ga0316189, IMG submission 204930) | Coastal sediment microbial communities from Maine, United States - Lowes Cove worm burrow | ecosystem: Environmental > Aquatic > Marine > Coastal > Sediment | place: USA: Maine... | reverse complement strand
CCTCGCCCCCAGCGCGAGATGCCTTGCTGTACATCGCGTAGCCCTTGCGCCCGAAGACCATCTTGCCGAGCAGATAAAAGAACACCGCGGCCACGAGCAGCACCAGCGTGAGTGCGTAGGGCTCGGCGTTGTTCTGCACATCCTTGAGCCCGTAGAAGATCTGCACGCTGGTGACGCCATAGTAATCGAACATCAGCGGCGTGCCCAGCTCTGTAAAGCTCCAGATGAACACGATCGTCGCGCCTGCGAACAGGCCCGGTCGGATTAGCGGCAGGGTGATCTTGATGAAGCGTTTCCATCCGCTCGCACCAAGGTTCTCCGCGCTCTCGTCGAGCGCCGGGTCAAGGTTCGCCAGCGATGCCGTCGCGTTAAGGTAGATGATGGGGTAGAGGTGCAGGGCCATGACGCTGACCACACCCCAGAACTTCGCCTGTCCCAGGATGTCCCACTCGGTGCCAAGCAGCGCGTTGAGAGCGCCCTCGCGACCCAGCAGCGCCCGGATCCCGATCGCCCCAACAAACGGCGGCAAGATCAGAGGCACCAATATCGAAGCGTTCAGTATTTTTTTGCCCGGGAAGGTGAATCGGGCACTCAGCACCGCCAGCGGGAGCGAGATGATGATGCACAGCAGGGTCGTTGCGACCGCGATTTTGAACGCGTTGGCGATCCCGTTGAGCAGGTTCGGGTCCTGGAAGATCAGACGGAGGTGATCGAGGGTCCAGCCCTCGCCTGTCGCTGGATCTGCGGCGAAACCGCCACGCACCGTCAGCCCGATCGGGTAGAGCAGGAAGAGCGTGAGCAGGAACAGGATAAAGCCCATGAGCCCATACTGAATCAGATTTCGCATCGTGCGTGCTGACATGCATGCGAGTGTATGTATGCGGGCACCCCTGGGCACCCCTGAGTTGTGTCAAACCGTGCCCGGAGCGGGTCAATTGAGACCCGAATGTTCTCGCGTGCAATTGGGCCGGGCTTCACCTAGAATAGATCGGTTCGAGCCCGCTTCTGCTGGGAGCATCCACCTTGGCACCGGTGGGCTCAGAGGGAAAGAAAGGAACAGCCCATGCGTACCAATGTTGTTGCACGACACATGGAAGTCACCGATCCCATCCGCGAGCATGCCGAGAACAAGGCAAAGAAGCTCGATAAGTTCAACGATCTCATCCAGCAGATCGACATCAAGTTCTGGAAAGAGAACTCGGCACAAGAGAACTTCACCGTCGAGATCGTGGTCGATGTGATCAATCACGCCGATTTCATCGCCAAAGCCGACGGTCACGACCTGTATGCTGTGATCGACGACGCGATCGCCAAGGTCGCCCGACAGCTCAACGATCACCGAGAGAAGCTCAAAGTCGAGCACCAGCGGGGCTGAATAGCCCTGCGAAGAAGGACGCATCGCAATGAAACTGACGGAGATCATCCAGCCCAGCTCGATCCGGGTCCCGCTTGATAGCAGCGAACGCGACGAAGCGATCCGAGAGCTCATCGACTCATTGGTCGATTCCGGTGCCGCGCCAGCTGACATCAGGGACGACTTGCTCGAAAAGGTGCTCGAACGCGAACGCAAACATTCGACTGGATTCGGGCGAGGAGTCGCGGTCCCCCATGTCAAGCACTCCAAGATCGAGACGATGACCGCTGCGGTCGGGATCACACCCAGCGGCATCGATTTCAACTCGCTCGATAAGCAGCCCGTGTACACGATTTTTTTGCTGCTGAGCCCGCAGAGCAGGCCCGAAGAGCATCTCCAGGCGATGGAGGTCATCTTCAAGAATCTCTCGAAGGACACCTTCCGAAGAGAGTTGCGACAAGCCGACAACGCCGAGATGATCCACACCCTGCTCGATGACGCCGACAACCACCGCGTCGTCAGCTGACTTTCAACCCCTTATCTGCTGTTTATGACTGACTCCGTACCCCTCCCGGAACACGCCCATCGTGAGTGACACCTGCTCATCCAAGCTGAAGATCACCAATCGCTACGGGCTCCACGCGCGCCCAGCGACCGACTTTGCGCAGGCAGCCGGGGGATTCCAGGCGAACATCCTTGTTCGTCATGAAGAAGAAGAGGCCGACGGCAAATCGGTGATGGAGCTGATGATGCTCGCCGCGACCCAGGGCGCCGAGATCGAGATCATGTGCAAAGGGCCCGACGCGAAGAACGCGCTCGAGCATCTCGCCGATCTCGTCTCCCGCGGCTTTGATGAAGAAGATGACGAATAGGACTGTGCGGCAGATTCAACTCTCGTTCGCGATGAGCCCTCGCTCGCTGAGTTCGTCCTCGCTCACACGCGAGATTGCCGCGCCGATTGAGCCCAATCGCTCTTCGAGGCGCTCGTAGCCGCGATCGATGTGATACACACGATGGACGAGGGTTGTGCCCTCAGCCGCGAGCCCCGCGATCACCAAACACGCACTGGCGCGGAGATCGCTCGCCATCACCGGCGCGCCGGTGAGCTGTTCGACGCCCGATATCACCGCGGTCGTCCCATGACGATGCACCTGCGCACCCATGCGAGTGAGCTCGGCGACATGCAGGAATCGTTCGGGGAAGATTTTTTCGGTGATAACCGAGTTGCCCTGCGCCAGGCAGAGCATGGCCATGAACTGGGCCTGGAGATCCGTCGGGAACCCGGGGTGCGGCTGGGTGGTAATCTGTACCGATCGCAGCGGTTCGGGTGCGCTGATCGTGCATGTGCGCCGCAGCGGATCGCTCGGCGTGACCCCGCGTGGATGATCCGTAGGGTCGATATGCACACCGACCGCTTCGAGCCGATCGATCGCGGACATCATCGCGTCGAGCGGGCAGTTTGTCAGTTCGATCGTCGAGCCCGTCGCGGCCGCCGCGCACATGTAGGTACCCGCCTCGATGCGATCTGGCATGATGGTGTGGTCGACACTGCCAAGGGAATCAACCCCCTCGATTGTGATTCGAGGCGAGCCCGCGCCGCTGATCTTCGCGCCCATCGCGTTGAGCATCTTCGCCAGATCGACAATCTCCGGCTCGCACGCGGCACATTCGATAACCGTCGTCCCAACTGCGATGGTCGCTGCAGACATGACATTCGCTGTGCCCAACACGGTTGACCCAAAGGGCCCACCCAGGAAAACCGTGTCCCCGATCAGTCGCCCTGATTGCGGGACCTTCGCGATAATGTCGCCGCCCTTGAGCTCGATCTGAGCGCCCAGGGCTTCGAGCCCACGCAGGTGCAGATCGACTGGGCGCTGCCCGATCGCACACCCGCCGGGCATCGATACCCGTGCTGTGCCGCGCCGAGCGAGCATTGGGCCGAGCACGCAGATGCTCGCACGCATGGTTCTGACGATGTCATATCGGGCGTGAACTTCAGTCTCATCAGTGACTTGCAGTCGTGCCGTGGTTCCATCACGCTCTATATCAACTCCAAGCTCGCCGAGCAAACGCAACATATTGCGTATGTCAGAGAGCTCGGGCATGTCGCGCAGGGTCATTGGCTGATCGCTGAGCAATGCCGCCGCGAGGAGGGGCAGAGCCGCGTTTTTGGACCCGTTGACTCGTAATGAGCCGCTGAGTTTGCGTCCACCCTCGATGACGAATACATCCATGTCTGCATCTCCCGCGTCGTTGCGTTGCTGAGTGTACCACGCGCGACGGTTTGAGAACGTGGCGTCGCGTGATTATGCCCGAAACATCGACCGAATCGCCCCCTCGTCTCCCCAAACCGCTGCCTTAAAAAGGACGCATGGAGCACGCTCGACGGGGATATCCAATCCTCTCAAACCTCATGTTCGTCACAGACCCCGAATTCAACGCGCAATTCTGGCCCGTTCTGTTTGCGTCAATCTGGGTGAAATGGACATTCTGAGTGACACCCCCGCCGGCTGAGTGAGCCCAAGCGGGAAACACATGCACCAACTGGAGTCCTGCCATGAGTACGGCTGAACAACACATTCATCTACCTGAGCAGCAAGAGGTTTCGGCTGGTAGCCGCCTCATGCAAGCGCTACTCATCGCCGCGATCGCTGCTTCAGCGCTCTCGATGATCTTCTCGGTCGGTACGGCCGTTGCTTCCGCATCGGATCAAGTGAACCCGGAGACACATGTCGTCTCGGGCGATCAGTAACACGGGGGAGTCGCCGTATACAGCGACAGGAGCGCATATGAGTCTGCAGAAAATTACAACTCGATCAGCAAAGCTTTGTCTCGGAGCAGCAGCCATCACCATGGTTGTGGGTTCGACAGGCTATGTCTCGGCAGCTTCAGCCCACACAGTAGTCGATGATGAAAGCGACAATCTTCCCGATGTCCTCTCGCTTGACGCGGTCATCCGCGATTTCAAGGCCGCACAGGCCCAGGGCGGACACCCCGATTTCCAGAGCTTTGCGGGTACGACCACGGTCGGTCTTGTCGAAGAGTACCTCGGCGATGACGGGAACCCCGCCGTTGCCGACCTCCGAGGGATGAAAATCAGCTCAGAGTTCCGCGATAGCGACGGGCGCAACATCATGCCCTCGCTCTATAACCCGGAACTAGGTGATACCCAGGGCTACCTGCAACAGGGCGGGAGCGGTAACGGATTTAGCAGCGAAAATTCATTCTCGCAATGGTATCGCGATGTCCCAGGCGTCAATGTCAGCAAGAGCATCTCGCTCGAGCTCAAACGCGTTCCGGGCACGAACCGGTATGTGTTCGATAGCGGCACCGATGCGCCGTACAACTCAATGGGCGGGTTCTTCCCGATCAACGGCGAGCTCTTCGGCAACTACACAGCGGACAAGAACTTTCACTTCACCACCGAGGTCCGAACGCAGTTCAACTTCGATCGTGACTCGGGTCAGACCTTCAAGTTCACCGGCGACGACGATGTCTGGGTGTACATTGATGGGCGACTCGTGATCGACCTTGGTGGTTTGCATCCTGAGCGTGAGCAGTTCATCGATCTTGATCGTCTCGATTGGCTCCAGGACGGCAAAACATATGACCTGTCGATCTTCCACGCAGAGCGCCGGACATCCGGCTCGAACTTCCGAATTGAAACCACAATCCAGTTGAGAGGTGTTGAACTGCCGATCACTTCAGCCCTCTTTGACTAAGACAGATCCCAACTCTCTCCTTCTATCCAGAGTGTTCCAATCGCTCAAATCTACGGAGTACATCATGCAACTCAGTACCGCAACAAGCCGAAACCTATCGACCAAACTCTTCACCCTTACAATGATCTCAGGCAGCGCGGTCACGATGTGCACCGGAACAGCGACGGCACAGGATTCGGGTAGCGACTACTCGAATCTCCCAGAGCAGATTGTGCTCACGGGTACCGTTCGAGATTTTAAAGAGCGCAGCACCAGCGGCGGGCATACCGATTTCGAGTATCGCCCCGCTGGTGGCTTTGGGCACTATATGGGCGTCGTCTCAGACTACCTAGGCGACGATGACAAGCCCGTCTTCAACTCGACCGGACTCAAGGTCGGTGGGCATTGGAAGGACGCAGACAATCGCAAGGTGATCTCGTCCAAGTCCTACATCGCCTCGCGCGAGGGCGACATCGAGGGGTGGCTCCGCTCCAACGCGGGCGCAATCCATGATGCGGGCGCATTCGATCAATGGTTCCGTGATGTACCGGGCATGAATGTGTCCAAGCCACAGGATCTGACCCTTGTGCGTCAGCAGGGAAGCAACGTGTATGTCTTCGATGACAAGCAAGACGCGACCTTCGGGGATCTGGGCGGCTTCTTCCCGGTCAACGGCGAGCTCTTCGGTAACTCAGCCGGCAACAACAAGAACTTCCACTTCACCTTCGAGCTGCAGACCGAGTTCTCGTACGACGAGGATGCGGGCATGAGCTTCACCTTCACGGGCGACGATGATGTCTGGGTCTATGTAGACGGCCACCTAGTCATCGATATCGGTGGCGTCCACTCTGCCGTCTCGCAGACGATCGATCTCGATCGGCTCGAATGGCTCGAAGACGGGAAGCGATACAAGCTCAGCTTCTTCTTCGCAGAGCGTCACCGGACGCAGTCGAACTTCCGAATTGAAACAACCATGCAGCTTCGTACGGTACAGTTGCCGCCCACCGCGGCGCTCTACGACTGAGCTGCGTGCAACGGCGCATGTTGGTGTTGGTGCGAGGCCGATCCGTTTTAACGGGTCGGCCTCCTCCTCTTTTGATTGTTGAAGATTTGTCGGCTCAGCGCACGCGTCGTCGTGGGTACACGCCGTGACTGCGGCTTGAGCCGCGGTGCGATCGCGACGAATGCCCGTCACGGCCGGGGTAGGTGTACACATTCGCGTTACGACTCGAGTGGAAGTATTCCTGGTCTTCGAGCGTGGGCTGCTCGTTCACAGGCCAACGGTACCAGTCCGCGGTCGGGTCGGGCTCGCCAACGGCGAGCGCCCCGTCGCGTCGATCCTGTTCGGGTGCGATCTGTCGCTGGTACGCGTACCACGATGGGTCCGCCTCAGCACCGGGCGCGAAGATCACGGCGCCCGAGTTCCCCGAATGGGTCATGAGTTGCTCACGCTGCACCTGCTGCTCACACTGGGGGATCTCCCAATGCGGGATATCATAGCGAGAATGATGACGGCTGCTGCTGGCGCAACCAGCGAGCATCAATGTGACGAGCACGGGGAACGCGGCAATCACTACGTGGCGGTTCATAATCTTGAGTTGGGTAGGCATACACCTATACACAACCACAAAGCCACGCCCGCTGCCAACAAACTGAGCGGATGTTGCGCAGGGCGGGTGTTTGACGCATTTGAAGCTATATTTATCGGGTCGAATCAGTCGTTGAACATGCGATCGATACGCTCTTTGCTTCGTGCAAGGCGTTCTTCGCCGTCTGCGAATCGCCCCGAGCGGACAGCGCTGCTGATTGCGTTGACGATTCGCGCCGGGGAATGCGGCTCGCGGAAGCCCGGCGCGTTGATGCCGTCGATCACAATGTCACAGCCCGCGGCCAGCGCCAGAGCCGCAGAGCGCCCTTCGCCGAACTGCTTGGTGATGGCGCGCATATCGAGCGAGTCGCTGATGATCAGGCCATCGAACCCGAGCTTGGAACGCAGCGTTTCCTCGAGGTGCGCAGAGGAGAGAGACGCGGGCAGGCGCTGATCAATGCGCTGATCGATCAGGTGACCGGGCATGACCGCGATGTCGCTGCCGAACTGATCAATCAGGGTCTTAAAAACCGACGACTCTTCGGGCGTGTGCGTCTCGCTGATATCGCACATGCCCAGGTGCGAATCGATCAGCGTGGATCCGTGACCGGGGTAGTGCTTGATGCAACAGCGAACACCCTCGTTCTCGTGCGCCTCGATGATCCTGCTCGCGCAGCGTACGACGGTGTCGTGGTTCTCGCCGAATGCTCGCTCCTTTTCTGCGATGATCGGGCAAGCGGGCTCGACGGCAAGATCAACACAGGGCGCGAGATTCAGATCGATTCCGAGATGACGGAGCTGGCGCGCGTGTCGTTGGGCGTGCTGGAGCTGATCGATCTCTTCCAAGCCCGCGAACTCGATCGCGCTCAGGCTGGGCAGGAACCCACGCTCTTGCTTCAATCGGCTGACCTGCCCGCCCTCTTGGTCGATCGCGACGATCAGGTCTTCTCCCAGCTCGTTGCGGAGATTCGCGATGAACTGCTCGAGCTGCTCGGGACTGAGAATATTGCGATGTGAGTTCCCCGCGATGTCGTGGTCGAACAGCACGATGCCCTTGCAATGAATGCCCGAGAGTGTTTCAAGATCAGCGCGGGTTTCTACTTGGTTGACCGAGCACCCACGGATTCCCAGCATCAGTGATGACCCAATAAGCTCGGCGAGATTCATTGCCCACCCCCGATGATCTTGGACAGGCGCCCGTCCGCCTGCACAATCAGCTTGTCGGCTTGCTCGCGATTCACGCCGCGTTGTTGCATCACGATCGCGTGCTTGACGCTATTGTTCGCCTGGTCGAGCAGAGAGAGCGCTTCGTCGCGAGATACGGTGCAGAACACGATGATGATCCGGGCCGCCCTGTCGCGCAGCTTGTTGTTGGTGGCACGAAGGTCCACCATCATGTTCGAGCAGGTCTTGCCCAGCCCGACCATTGCGCCTGTGGTGATCATGTTGAGCACCATCTTGGTCGCGCTGCCCGCCTTCATGCGGGTCGAGCCCGTGAGCACCTCGGGTCCGGTCTCAACACCGATCAGCACATCGCACCAGCTGGGACGCTCGATCGGTGTGCAGGTGAGCAGCCCGGTGCTTGCCCCGAGCGACTTGGCATACTCGACCCCGCCCAGAACATACGGCGTCGTCCCGCCCGCAGCGATCCCCAGCACCGAGTCATGCTCGTTCACGCCCAGTTTGTTCAACTCGTCGTGTGCCCCGTCTGGCTCGTCCTCGCGATGCTCCGACGAGACCCGCAGCGACGAATCGCCCCCGGCGATGATCCCGACAACCTGTGTCGGCTCGCTCTGGAAAGTGGGGGGGCATTCCGAGGCGTCGAGCACCCCAAGGCGCCCGCTGGTCCCTGCGCCGAGGTAGATGAGCCGACCGCCCTGATTCAGCGATGTGATCACCCGTTCCGTAAATGACGCGATTGGCCCGATCTGATCACCCACGGCGTCGGCGATCGTTCGATCCTCCTCGTTGATAAGGCGGAGGCATTCGAGCGTGCTCAGGGTGTCAAGATCCGTCGAATGGGTGTTGCGTTGCTCCGTGAGCAGGTGCCCGCGATCAGCAATCTGGTTTTTGTTGGGCTCACTCAAAGCACCCCCGGCAGGGCTCGAACCTGCGACCTGCGCTTTAGGAAAGCGCTGCTCTATCCTGCTGAGCTACGAGGGCAATATCGTTCAAAGGGTAGCACATCTCGTCGATCCGAGCGAACAATCGGAGCGATCGGGCTGGGTTCTGATCGCCTATGATCTCAGCCCAAAACCGCAAGCAACGCGCTCGAATCGCGATCCGGAGATCACCATGAAGGCAGGCATCGTCGGGCTTCCCAATGTCGGCAAATCGACCCTCTTTAACGCGTTGACCAACGCGGGCGCGTTGGCCGCGAACTACCCATTCGCCACCATCGACCCCAACATCGGCGTCGTGCCCATCCCCGACTCACGCCTGAATGTCATCCAGGGCTACATCAAGACCGAGAAGGTCATCCCCGCCGCGCTCGAGTTGGTGGACATCGCCGGGCTCGTCCGCGGCGCCAGCAAGGGCGAGGGCAAGGGCAACGCGTTCCTGGGTCACATCAAGGATGTCGATGCGATCATCCAGGTCGTCCGCTGCTTCGAGAAAGCGCCCGGCGGCGAAGACATCACCCATGTAGAGGGCAATGTCGATCCACTCCGCGATATCGAGACCATCGAGCTTGAGCTGATCCTCGCGGACCTGCAGACCTGCGAGAACGCGCTCCCCAAGGCCCAACGCACCGCTAGGGGCAAGGACCGCGACTCGATCGCACGTGTTGCGGTGATCGAGAAGATTATGCCCGCGCTCGAACAGGGCAAGCCGGCAAGAACGGTCGAACTGGTCGATCCCGAACTGATCCGCGCCCGCAAAATGCTGGCGCTGATCACCACAAAGCCAATCCTGTACATCGCCAATGTCAGCGACGACGATCCCAACGGCGAGGGCGAACTCGCCCAGCGCGTCAAACAGTACGCCGATTCGCACGGCTCAGAAATGGTACCCGTCTGCGCTCGCATCGAGAGCGAACTCTCCGAGCTCGACGACGAGGACAAGGCCGAGATGCTCAGTGATATGGGCATGGACGAGCCCGCGCTCAACAAGCTCGCACAAGCCGCGTATCGCCTGCTGGGATATCAGTCCTACTACACCGCCGGCGAGAAGGAAGTGCGTGCTTGGACCATCCCGGTCGGGTCCAAGGCTCCCCAGGCAGCAGGCGTGATCCATACCGACTTTGAGAAGGGTTTCATCCGCGTCGAGTGCTACAGCGTGAACGACCTGATCGAGCACGAGAGCGAGAAGGCGATCAAGGAAGCGGGCAAGATGCGGATCGAGGGTAAGGAATACACGATGCAGGACGCGGATGTGTGCCACTTCTTGTTTAGCCGCTGATCAGTTCAGCTTAGCGCTTGCGCCGCTTCGTGCATGTCCCCGCGTTCCCGCCCGAACTCAGGTCGTAGAGCACGGCCAGCACCATGAAGACGATCCATAACGGCGTGAACTCGCCATTTGCGTAGACATGGCACAGCCCGAAGGTGAGGGTCGTCGCGGGGAGGAAGAAGAACCCGATCAG
>Ga0316189_10007609_pt1 | contig 10223 bp, 7 predicted proteins | sample LowCovwburrow_MG_FD_204930 | JGI IMG/M metagenome (GOLD analysis project Ga0316189, IMG submission 204930) | Coastal sediment microbial communities from Maine, United States - Lowes Cove worm burrow | ecosystem: Environmental > Aquatic > Marine > Coastal > Sediment | place: USA: Maine... | reverse complement strand
AGCGGCTCACTACCTTGAGCATCCCTGAACTATCCGAAATCCCGGGCCTGGAAGGTCAGGGATTTGGCGCGAATCTGGGGCCAGCCACCACCACGATCCCGGCCCCGACGGCCACAACCACAACCACAACCACTTCAGCGGCTGGTGATGGGCCCTAGCCAGCGCGGCTAGTTCTTTGGCAGCTCTTTGAACGGGGTATCACGGGCTGGGCCCGGTTCGCGGGGCAATCCCAGGCCTCGTTCGCCCATCACGTTGCGTTGGATTTCGTCGCTTCCGCCGTAGATCGACGGCCCGGGCGAGAACAAGATGGCTTCTTGGAGCATGCCGTCGGTGGCCGCGTCGTCGCCCACGATCTGGGCGTCCGGCCCCAAAATCTTGCTGGTAAGCGACCGAGCAAGATGCAACATCTGGGTGTTGAGGAGTTTGGCGATATTTCCGGTCGCTGGGTGTTTGGTGTATTTCGACCAGCCCATGTGGTAGCCGGCGATCCGATGGAGCGAATGGAGTTGCGCCAACTCCTGGCGGATCACCGGATCACCGATGACCCCACGCTCTACCGCTTCGTCGTGTAACACTCGGAGCATGCGGCGTCCGACACCACCAACCGACAGCGCCGCCCGCTTACCAACAAACTGGCCGATGGGTTTGTCGAGATTTCCGACGATACCGCCGGGCGATGTGGTGCCATACCCGAGCCCTGGTCCGCTGATGCCGGCGCGTTCAAAGGCCAGCGTGGTGTTGGCCACCCGCCAGCCGTCGTTGAGGTCGCCGATGACATTGTCGTTGTGCACCCGGGCTTCTTCGATGAACACCTCGTTGAACATCGCCCGACCCGTCATCTCCACCAGTGGTCGTACCTCTACTCCGTCCTGAATCATAGGAAAGGCAAAAAACGTGATGCCTTTATGTTTGGGGGCGTCGGGATCGGTGCGGGCAATCAGAATGCCCCATTCGGTTTCGTGTCCGTTGGAAGTCCACACCTTCTGGCCTGTGATTATCCACTCGTCGCCGTCGCGTTCGGCCCGGCACTGCAGGCCAGCAAGGTCTGATCCCGCCCCTGGTTCGCTAAATAACTGGCACCAGGCGTAGGTGCCGTCAAGGATGGTGGGAATGAGGCGTTGTTTCTGTTCGAGGTTTCCGTGAGTAGCGATGGTGGGGGCGGCCAACATCATTCCCAGGCCCCCGGGAGCACCCACCACTCGCTTGGCAACGAGCGCTGAGTTGACGATGGCGGCGGCGCGGTTCGACCAGCCCCGGCCCCCTGAATCCTCGGGAAGGGTAGCGTTTGACAGGCGGGCGTCGGCAAGGAGCTTCCACCAAGCGTGCACTGGCATTTCTGGATTCCAGTTGGCATCGACAAACTCGTTGACTTCAGCGGTGATTTCGTGTTCAGGAGGAATTGGAGCCATGCCAGGCATGGTACTCAACACCGGCCCCAAACCATAAAAGCGTGGCCAGACCGTTGCGACCTATCAAACCTGGTGGGCATTCTGGAGAGTTCTGACATCATGTCGCCGCCCGGCGAGGAGTAGCATTGAGCATGAGTTCCGAGATACAAGTCGATGTGACACGAGCCGGAGTGGCGGAAAGCAGCCATCAGGTTCTGGCGGTGGTAAGCGACCGCCTCGGCAACCTGGAAGTATGGGGCGACCCCGAGCGGGCCACCATCGCTCGTTCAGCGATCAAGTCGATTCAAGCTATGCCCCTGGTAACCTCTGGTGCCGCCGATGCGTTCGAACTCAGCGACCAGGAACTCGCCTTAGCGTGCGCCAGCCATAGCGCCGAACCCGACCAGGTGGAGGCCGTGCGAACATGGCTGGCCCGCATCGGGCTCAGCGAAAACGACCTCGAATGTGGCGCCGATGAACCGATCGGAGTAGAGCCACGGCGCGAGTTGATCAGGGCCGGTGTACCGTTTGGTCGGATCCATAACTGCTGCTCCGGCAAGCATGCCGGATTTTTGTCGGTGGCTGTCCACAACGGCTGGCCCACGGGCGGTTATCTCGATCCGAGATCAGCAGTGCAAAAGGCGGTGTTTGCCGCTGTCAACGCCTTTGTCGGATGTGATGTTCGTGAAGCGCCCACCGGGATCGACGGCTGTGGTTCTCCGGTGTTCGCTATTCCGGCGTGGCGGTTGGCGTTGGCCATGGCTCGGCTGGCCGACCCGGTGGACTTGTCGGTCGAATACGCAGAAGCGGCCACCCGGATTGTGCCTGCGGCCCAACTGGCGTACTGGGTTTCCGGGCCCCGACGCACGGAAGTGATCGTGAGCGAGGCCGCCAAAGAGCCGGTCGTGATCAAGGGCGGAGCCGAGGCCGTGTATATGGTTGCCCTTCCCAATCGGGGTTTGGGTGTTCTGATCAAGGCCCTCGACGGATCATCGCGGGCAGCGGAGGCCGCGGTGGGGGCCTTGCTGACACAGATGGATGTGATTGCTTCCGATGGAGTAGAGACCCCGCTGTTGAACAAGGCGGGTGTGGTGTCGGGCTACACCAAGGTCACGATTCCAGCCCCCGACCAAAGGCGAGAGCGGTAGCCAAGCCGGAGTATTTGGGCTGGTCGATCGCAACCTGGTTGGTCACAGCCAGCCGAAGGTGCTCCGCCAAACCGGGTCGATCAAGAGGGAGGGAACCGTCGCGTAAGCTTCGGGTGAGTTCCCACCGCAACGCCAACAAGGCATCGCCATCGTGTTGATCGGAGCCGAGCTCATAGGCTGGGTTTGTCCCTTTGCCCATCCCCAAATCCAGTAGGCGTTTGGTCTCTGCCGCTCGGTGAGCTGGAGAGCTCGCGAACTCGCGTCGCACGATGTCCAGCGAATTTGCGGCCACTCGAGCCAGAAATTGGGTGCGGCCTTCGGTGTGGGCCATCACGTCTTCGCGAAGAAACGCGATCACTGATGCTACTAGTTCGTCGTTGGTTGGCAGGTCGCTTGATGAGCCGTCGCGAGGAGGGGTATCGGCGGGCACCAGCGAAGTCGGGCCGGGAATGAGCAGGTTGACACAATCGATCTGGCATTCTGAGGATCGGCGCGCGATAGCGGGGCGCTCGACGGAAGGGTCGGGCCCGTTGCGCCAGTGCTCACCCATACCCAGGGTGCCCGCGGCCCACCAAAACGATCCGAATACTTCCCAGTACTTCACATGTTCAGCGTCGACGCGGATCCCAGACTCGTCTTCGTACCCGGCGAACAGGTCGTTGTAGTGGCCAAAGCCACCGACGGGAAGGTCGCTACGGCCAAAACGCCATGAGTTGGTGCAGATCCAGCCGAGATCTCGCATGGGGTCGCCAATGTGGGCGGTCTCCCAATCCAACACGGCCACTACTCCCGTGTGATCAACCATGATGTTGCCGTTGCGGAAATCGTTGTGCACCAGCCGGGGAGTCACCGCTGGCGGCAGATTGTCGAGCAGCCACCGGGCAGTGTAATCGATCATGGGTTGGGGAGTGCCGAGATCCTGATAACGCTGCCAGGTCTCGTTCACATAGTCTTCAGTGGATTTGGTGGTGAGCAGAGCGTCGAGGCCGGTAGCGGCTACATCGATTTGGTGGATACGAGCTAGAATCCGCCCGATCTGATACGCAAGCCGAGATCGCACATCGTCGAGTTCGGGGGCACGAACGATACGAGCGCCCAGGGTCTCACCTTCGAGCCACTCCATCACGAAACCCAGGCCGAGGCCGGTGTCGACCGGGTGACGTTGGGGGTCGATGACGGCCAGAACTTCCGGCTCCGGTACCCCGGCTGCGGCGGCCACTCGCATCAGTTCCGCCTCGGCAGCAAGCCCCGGGCGACCCTCGACCACCTCAGTAGCGCCGCCAGCCGAACGGCGAAAGGCCAACGTTTGCTCAACCCCGTCGATCCGGGCAACCAGGCGGTAGGTTTCCTGGCTGGCGCCGCCAGTGAGGCGTTCAGCAGAGATCAGCGTTTCAAAGGCATCAATCTCGCGACGCAACACGTTTTCTAGGGCAGCTTCGAATTCGGCCATGACAAGTCAATAGCACGCCCGGGCCTGGTTGCGCCACCGCGCCGGTTATTCGTCGAGGCGTTGTATCCGTCGTGCCGCCGCCCGATGGCGGGCTACCCGGTCGGCGAGGTCAGGATTCACGGGGCGTCCGTGCTCCACTACGACGTTGCCGTTGACAATGGTGGTGTCGGCTCGTGTCGGCCCGCCGCGCAGCAACCCTTCGACGGGATCGGCTTCGGCTCCAGCGAAACTCAGATCATCCATTCGCCACAACACAATGTCGGCGGCCGCTCCAACGCTGAGTTGGCCAATCTCTCCTTCTCGTCCTAGGCAGCGGGCCCCGCCACGGGTTGCCATCTCGATCGAGTCGCGAGCGTTTGTGCTGTCAGCGCCGCTTCCGACCTTCCCCAGCAGCATGGCCAGTCGGGCTTCTTGCCACATCGAAGCTGAATCGGCTGACGACGACCCGTCAACGCCCAAACCAACAGCCATTCCGGCCTCCCTCATTGCTGGTACCGGGGCGATGCCTGAGGCCAGGATCATGTTGGAACTCGGGCAGTGGGCCACCCCAACCCCGTGGGTCGCCATTCGCGAGATGTCGACGTCACGGAGACGAACCGCGTGGGCGACCCACGATCGCTCCTGCAGCCATCCAATCTCGGCGAACTGGTCGACCGGCATCATGCCGAACTTCTCCATCGAGAAGTCGTCGTCTTGAGAGTTCTCAGCTAGGTGGGTGTGGAGACGCACATCGAGTTTCTCGGCCAGTTCGGCCGATGTTCGCATCAGTTCAGGTGTGGAGGTAAACGGGGAACAAGGGGCCAAAGCGATACGCACCATAGCCCCGTGGGAGCGGTCGTGGTGTACTTCAACCAACCGCTGCGACTCGGCCAGGATCTCGTCGTCGTCACGGACGACATTGTCGGGAGGGAGGCCTCCGTCCTTCTCTGAAAGGTTCATTGAGCCGTGGGTGGGGTGAAAACGCATCCCGAGTTCTTTGGCGGCGTTGATGCTGGCCGTGATCAGATCTCCGGCCCCTCGGGGGTGGAGGTACAGATGGTCGGTGGAAGTGGTACAGCCCCCAACGGCCAATTCCGCCAACCCGATCCATGCCGCCAGATACGCGGCCTCCTCATCAAGGGACGCCCACAAGGGATACAACGACTGGAGCCACTCGAAGAGAGGAGCCTGGGTCATCGGAGGATAAGCCCGGGTGAGGTTTTGGAACATATGATGGTGGGTGTTGACGAACCCTGGAGTCACCACACATTCGCTGGCATCAATTACTCGTTGGGCCGACGGGGCAGGGTCGGTGCTGGCGCCAACAGCTGTCACCAGGCCATCACGAACCGCCACCCAACCGCCTGGAATCTCCCTACGGTCATCGTCCATGGTTACCAGGTGCAGAGCGTTCGTTACGACAAGATCGACTACCTCAGATTGATTTCCCATAGTGTGAGTTTGGCGGACAATTCGGCATTTTCATCGGGTTTTGACGCCGGTGATGCGTTGTCGACATGATTAACTCAAAGCACAGCATCCAAAGGCCCGCGGCAACGTTGGAAAGGTGGCGGTGATGGACCAGTTGGTATCGACCGAATGGCTGGAGCACGAGATGGGGGAACCCGATGTTCGGATCCTCGACTGCACCGTGTTCCTCCGATCACCCGAGCCGTCCGTGGGGAGCAGCCCTCGGGCCGCCTATCGGGCCGAACCCGGCCGGCCCGAGTGGGAGGCTGGGCACATCCCCCACAGTGGGTTTTGTGACCAGGTGGTGGCCCTATCGGATCAGGAATCTCCGTTGACGTTCACGGCGCTGGCGCCTGAACAGCTTGCGGCGGCGTTCGAAGCTATGGGTATCGGCGCCGACACCCGGGTGGTGCTCTACGACCGACTGTTTAACATGTGGGCGACCAGGGTGTGGTGGTTGCTGCGCTCGATCGGGTTCGACAACGCCGCCGTTCTTGATGGTGGTTGGTCGGCGTGGACCACTGATGGGCGTCCCACGTCCATCTCCGCCGACCCGGGCTCTCGGATTCCGGTTTCGCCCCTGGTGATGCAACCCCGTCCCGGCCTATTGGTGGCGGCCGAAGATGTGGTTCGAGCCGGTGAAGACGCTGAGACCTGTCTGATCAACGCCTTGTCGCCCGAGTTGCACGGCGGCTCCGACGCCCGGTACGGGCGCCCCGGCCATATTCCGGGTTCCGCCAACGTGTACGCCGTAGATCTGGTTGATCCCACCACTCACCGGTACCGGCCACTCGATGAGTTGCGAACAAAATTTGTTGATGCTGGCGCTCTCCCGCCCACCAGTGGCGGTGAGGCGCCGAGCCGAGTAATCACCTGGTGCGGGGGTGGTATTGCCGCCACCAGCGATGCGTTTATCCTGACCATGCTGGGATTGAGCGATGTGGCCGTATACGACGGTTCGCTTTCCGATTGGATCGCTCGCGACCTTCCGCTTACTAACCCCCAAACCACGAACAGCTAGGACATCCAGTGAGCCAGATTACCATCACCCGTGACAACTGGGGAATTGGCCATGCCGTCGCCTCCCACGCCGCCGGAGCGTTCTGGGCCCAAGGTTGGATGGCGGCCGAAGACCGGATTTGGCAGATGGAATACGACCGTCGTCGCGCCTTCGGCCGCTGGGCTGAAGTAGCGGGAGCGGGTGCCGTGCGAGAGGACGTCTTCTTTCGTCGTCTGAATCTCGCCCATTACGCCAAATCGCATTGGCAGGAACTGCAGCCAGAAACTCAGGAGATGACCGTCCATTATGTTGCCGGTGTGAACGCATGGTTGGAGGCCAACGAGAACAACCTTCCCGCCGAGTTCGCGTATCACCCGGGCCCCCCTGAGCAGTGGCTTCCCTGGCATTGCTTGGCCGTCTACAAGGTTCGCCATTTCTTTATGGGTACCTTCAATCGGAAACTGTGGCGGGCCTTGGTGGCTGGAACTGCGGGGGTCGACATGCTTCGTGCTGTGCAACCCGAGTTTGACCCGGCCAGCGCCATCGTTCCTCCCAACGCTGGAGACTACGCTGGTCGAGCCACGCCAGAAGCTGCTGCCCCTGTTGCCCCAACAGCTTTGACCGATGATGAACTCGTTGTGATCAACGAAGCCGCTGCCCTGCTGAATCCGTTGATGGACGACGAAGGGGGATCGAACTCGTGGGCCGTACATGGCTCCAAAACCGCAACCGGCAAGCCGCTCTTGGCTGGCGACCCGCATCGTGGGATCGAATTTCCCAACGTGTACCACCAGTGCCACATCGCCTGCGACGAATTCGACACCATCGGTTTGGCGTTCCCCGGCGTGCCCGGGTTTGCCCATTTCGGACACAATGAGCATGTTGCGTGGTGTATCACCCACGGCATGGCCGATGACACGGACGTTTTCATCGAACATGGGCCGTTCAGTCCTGATCGTCACGAGACTGTGGCCGTGGCCGGTGGAGAGTCGCTCACCGTTGGGTGTAGTGCGACCGAACGCGGGCCGGTGGTGATAGAACACCCGGAGTCGGGCGTAGGCCTGTCGCTCCAGTGGACCGGGGTTGTGGGGCTCGATACCACGTTCGACGCCTTGCGGCCCATGCTGCGGGCGGCGTCGGCGGGCGAGTTTGAGGAGGCCGTTGAACCTTGGGTCATCCCGGTAAACAGTCTGCTGGTGGCCGACGTAGAAGGCGACATCGTGTTTCGGGTGCGAGGTCGGGTAGTGGAGCGCCCAACCCCAAACCGGTGGCTGCCCGTTCCTGGCCGAGATGAATTCGATTGGAGGGCCACCGAACCAGTCCCGTTTGCGTCGCTACCTCGGTGGGCGAACCCGGACCGGGGGTTCCTGGTGACGGCCAACAACTTCATTGCCCCCGACGGACCGTACATATCGATGGACTTCGTTGGACCTGAGCGGCACAACCGAATTGTGCAACTACTCACTGGCCGCTCCGGCCTTACCGTGGCCGACATGGCCGCTATCCACACCGACGTGGTGTCGTTGCTCGCTCCCCAGATCCTGGAGATTCTGGCCCCCGCTACCCCGGCTACCGAGTTGGGGCGCCAAGCCCACGAGTTGCTGACCGATTGGGACGGCGCACTCGACGCCGAATCGGCGGCGGCCGTGGTGTATTCGGTAGTGAGGCGACTCTGGGCCGAAGAAGTTACCCGCCGCCTCGGTCTAACCGGGGGAGAAGTGGGGGAACCAGGTTGGCCAGCTCAAGACATGCGTTCTCGTCAAGCCTTCGACGGGGCAAACCGACTACTCGTGAGCGGCCAGTGGAAGGCAATCTCCGGTCTCGACGACCACGACGACCTCCACCAGTTGTTGGGCCAGCTAATCGACGACACGGCCGTCCACCTCGCCCAAGTTTTTGGCGGCGCCCCCGACGGAGCACCGCTGTCCGGGGATTCTGGTGCATCATCGAATCAGCCGCAACCGTGGACATGGGGTGCCGTGCACCAGATGGTGTCGCCTCACCCGTTGGCAACCCAGGTTTCAGCGGCCCAGGATCTCCATCCGCCCGTTGATGGGGTAGGAGGAGACCGCGAGACTGTCCGGGCTGCTCCCATCAGCATGCATCATGGGGATCGGATGGGGAGTGGTTCGGTGGCTCGATACGCGTTCGACCTGGCCCGCTGGGATGACTCCCAATGGGTGGTCTGTCACGGAGTGAGCGGGGTGCGCGGATCGGGGCACGATCTCGATCAGCGGTCAAATTGGGTGGCGGGCACGATGATCCCCATGGTCTACAGCGCCCAAGCGGTCGCGGATCACGCCACTTCAGTATCCACCCACACCTACGCCCCTTTGGGTGACGAGTGATGCGCATCGGGATCTCATTAACGTCATCATGGGGCGGCACTGCTCCTTCGGCGGCCGCCGCGGCCATGATTGAACGAACCGCCGCGGCCTACGAGGCAGGGCTTGATTCGCTCAGCGTGGGCGACCATCACGGCCAAGCGACAAATTACGTTCAAAACACCCCGATCCTGGGGCGGTTGCTGGCCGAATGGCCCGACCGGCGCGTCGGAGCCTTGTTTCTCCTTCCCCTGTGGAACCCGGTATTAGTGGCTGAACAGGTAGCCACTCTGGCGGCGCTAACCGACGCACCGTTCATTGTCCAGACCGGGATTGGGAGCGGTGAGGCCCAGTTTGGGGCCATGGGGGCCAGCCAAAACACCAGGGGAGTTGTCACCGACGAATCGATCCGCCTGATTCAAGAGCTGCTGACCGGCGAGCTTTCGGCCAGCGATCGGCTCAATGTGGCGCCCACACGGCTGGGCATGGTCCCGTCGAACGATATTGAGTGGTGGATCGGCGGGCATTCCGGAGCAGCAATCCGGCGTACCGCCGAGTACGGAAATGTATGGTACGCCGGTCCGGTGCTGGCTGACGACGATGCCACACGCATCGCGGCCGCCTACCGTACCCAATGCGAAGCCCGAGGTAAGGTGCCCCGGATGACAGCGCGGCGAGATGTGTTAGTGCTCGACGATGGGGAACGGGCACACCAGTTGGTGGACGACGCCGTGGCCCGCGGCTATCGGGGCATGAGCCGAGAACAGCTTCTCGTTGGTGATGTGGACGACGCTGTCGCGGACGCTCAGCGGCTAGCGGCGCTGGGATTCGAGGCGCTCATCATGCGATGCGTGTCGGACGACCAAAACGTTGCGTTGGAAACCATCAAGGTGATGGGGGAGGCCAATCGCCGCCTCGCTGCCGTGTTGCCCTAAGCCGCCTTCACCCAGATACCGAAATGTGACGTTCCGTAGCCTTCGATGTCTGCTTGCCATCGAGCCAAGGTTTTGTTTTGGTCGACGATCGCCTGCAGGGCTTCTTCGTCATGGACAATTCCCGGATCGAGCCGTATCCGGTCTTTCGACGCTTCGTTCACCAGGCGAGAAAGCACATTCGCCACTTCAGTGTAGTTCTCCAGGAGATCTTGGCTGGTCGTTTCGTTGATGTCTTCGAGCATGGCATTGGGCACCATGGCCAGCGCTGCCCCAGACTGGTGAGCGAACGCGAGATCACCGGCAACCACGGCCACCAGATGATTCGATTCGGTTACCAGGCCGCGAAAGGTGTTGCTGTCGGCGTGCACCTCGGAAACCGGGTGTAGATGAACGGCACGGCCGAGCAGTTGGCCCAGGAGTTCACGTATCTGTTCAGGGCGTAGACGCATCGGGAGCCTACCCTCTGGTTCGTACTCGGACGCTGCTGAGCGCTCGTTCAAGGTTTGTAGGGTTGATGGGTTTAGAAATG
>Ga0316189_10007607_pt1 | contig 10225 bp, 7 predicted proteins | sample LowCovwburrow_MG_FD_204930 | JGI IMG/M metagenome (GOLD analysis project Ga0316189, IMG submission 204930) | Coastal sediment microbial communities from Maine, United States - Lowes Cove worm burrow | ecosystem: Environmental > Aquatic > Marine > Coastal > Sediment | place: USA: Maine... | reverse complement strand
TGGGGCTCAGCGGATCGAGGTTGCGGAAGTCTTTCTCGTGGAGCGACTGCGGCGTCTCTTGAAAGACCCAGAACTCGAACTCCGCGGAGAACTTGGCCTTGAGACCCAGGTCGCTTGCCTTCTTGGCTACCGACTTGAGCAAGTTCCGCGGGCAGGCAGGGTGGGGCTCGCCGTCCTCTGTATAGAAGTCGACGATGAAGTTTGCCGTGTCTGGAGCGTCGGGGAGAACCCGAAAGGTCGACGCATCGATTCGGGCCAGGGCATCTGGGTAGCCGGTTTGCCAGCCGGTTACCGTCGCGTTGTCATAGAGCTGATCGCAGATGTCCCAGCCGAAAATGACGTCGCAGAAGCCGAAACCCTTTTCGAGGGCGGACCAGAACTTGTCGAGGCTGATGTGCTTGCCTCTGAGCAGCCCGTCGACGTCGAAGCCGCCGACCTTGACCTTCCTGATGCCCTTCTCGTTGAACTCGCGACGCAGCTCTTCGCTCACAGATCCTCCTCGGCGGCGGAAGCATACCCGTTTTTTCGCCTGAGGGAGTAGGGAACCTGCGCTGCGACCGGAGTCCGCTATTTCGCGGGAACGAAACGGTGAACCAAGCCCAAACCGACGACGAACAAGACCGCTACCGAGGCGTGCCCCAGGAGCTCGTGTGAGGTTCCCGGTACGGTGCAGTGCGCTTTGAGCACGAAGTTCCCCGCAAGGCCCGCTGCGGCCGCAGCGACTAGACTCCCGAACGCGTTGCCGCGATCGACTAGACGCAGCAAGGCATAGACCGGGACGCCAAGGAGCAGTCCGACCCCCATGCAGGCGCCGACCATCACGCCGCCGGCCTCACCATTCGCTGCCGCCTGAGCGGCAGGGTGGGGCCAGAACGCAGCCAAGGCCGTCGCTCCGAGCGCGATGCAAATCAAGCACACGGACTGCCACTGCGGGAGCGCTGGAAGGTGAACGGGACGCGTGACCATGAACATCGCGATCAGCAGAAGGATGGAGAAGGTCACCAGGCTCGTCGTCCACTGGATCGTCCGGGCCTGGTCGCCCACCAAGGGGAATGCGAACCAGCCAACGACGGCGAGCACTGCGAACACGCCAAGGACGATTAGGCGCCGCGCCATTGTCGAGCGGCTTCTGAGAATGCCGGGAACCGTCCGGTCGCTCTTGTCACACTTCGCTTTCACGTCGGCGAACATGCGGTCCATGAGCTCGCCGTTGCCCAGCGTGTCGGGCGCATCGAGCTCGCGCAGGCGCTCGCCGAGACCATCGTCCGGTCTGTTGCTGCCACTAGTCATTCATCACCACGTATTTCCAAGACCAACAATTGTTTCAGAGTTGCGTACGCGCGATGTGCGCGAACACGCACAGCACCCTCCGAAGTGCCCACAATTCGAGCGACTTCCGCGTATGGACGCTCTTGAAACCAATGAAGCTCCACGACTTCGCGCTGGCTCGCAGGCAGCTTTTCGAGGGCCACATGAAGGAGCTCGGAGCGCTGCCGCAGCTCAATTGGCATGAAATCCGCCTCGGGCGCGGCCTGAGTCTCGACCTCCAGGTTGGTCATCTTGCGCCGCTTCGTTCGCCGCCAGTGCTCGCGGACAAGGTTCATCGCGATGGTCATGACCCATGGACGCAACTTCGAGCCGCGCCGAAAGTCGTTCCGGGCGCCGTGGAGCCGAAAGAAAGTTTGCTGGACGATCTCTTCGGCCAGCTCTTCGTTGCGAAGGTGACGTCGCGTGAGGCGCAGCAGGATCGGCGCGTACCGTTCGAACAGCGCTCGAAAGGCGGCCTCGTCGCCATCGACGTAGGCATCCATGAGCTCTTCGTCGCTTGGCTTGGACTTGGGGGAGCTACTGGCCATTTTCTGCGCCGGCTTGGAGGCCCAAGGGCAGCGCCGTTTCGTTCTGACTGAGTTGCGACTTCCACCAGTACCCGGAAAAGACGAGGCTGCCCAGTAGGATCAAGAGCAGGGCGAGTTGACGCCAGCGCAGATTCGAGTCGGATCTGGGCTCTTCCACCAGCACTGGCGCGACTGGAATCGGACGGGCGCCCGACGTGCTGAGGATCTTCCCGGGCGGATGGCTGCTGGTCACGAGCGCGGGCGGGAGCGTCGAGGCGAGCGTAGGGACGGGTATGGAACCGATGTGTGAGGTCTCCATCCAGGGGGCGATGTCTTGGGTCCGAGGGTTCTGCTTGGCCGATTCGACCTCGAGCCACTCGAGCGCGGCCTGCATGGCCGCCGCGTCGGGGTATCGTTTGTGTGCCTGTCTAGACATCGCGCGCCGGATCACATCGGGCAGGCCGGGCACATCGTCAAACCCCTGATCGCTTTCCCAGCCGACGGGCGGCGAACCAATCACCATGTGGTGGAGCAGCGCCCCAACGGAATACAGGTCCGCAGCGGGGCCGAAGCCGCTCTCGCCGAAGGTTTCGGGCGCCATGTACGCGACCGCGTGCTGACCCGAGCCGGTGTGGGCCGCGTAGGGGCTCGCCTCGGGAAAGGAGCGGATCAGAGGCACGATGCCCAAGCCGATCAGTCGCGCACCGAGCCGGCCATCTCGTTTTCGGGTGACGACGATGTTCTGTGGCGTGAGGTCTCCGTGCACCAAGCCCTGGGCGTGCGCGGCACCGAGGGCTTCGAGAACTTCGGAGACTAGACGGAGCACGGTGAGTGAGCTCAGCGGGCGCTCGCACAGGAGCTTGCTCAGCGGGGTGCCCCGCGTGTCTTGAAAGGCCAGGTACGGAACGCCGTCGATGATGCCGGCGTCGAGGATTCTCGAGACCGCAGAGGAGCGGATCGCCCCGAGGCCGTGCGCCAGGTGGGAGAACGCAGCCTGGGCCGGCCTCGAGCGGCCCAGGTCGATCGGCAAGACGCACAAGATCAGAGCAGTGCCCTCGGAGTACGCGCGGTAGTACGAAGCCACCCCGCCCCACGGCAGAGTGCCGTCGACCGCATAGCGTCCGGCAAAGAGCTCTTCTGGCGGGAGATACGCGCCACCAGGCGGGGGAAACATCGAGGGCGAGGATAGACCCAATGCCTCGTCGACGCGAAACTTTAGCGTTTCGACCCGGTCGCCTGACCGCGGGAGAGCAGTTCTCCACTCGGTTGCCGGCTGAGCTCATAGGCGCGACGGCGATCGCCGGTCACCCAGGTTTCCATTTGAACCCGTTCGCCCGCGTGAGTTTCCCGGAGGTACTCGACCGTGAGGGTCTCCAAAGGACCTTCCAAGCCGGCCGCGGCCCCCGCTTGAGAGGCGAACCATCTGGTATCGTCGATGTAGTCGACGTAGCGGGCCTGATTCACGTGCCGAAAGCTGTCCTGGTCGCTCGGGCGAACGATCCATTCGCGCGTCCACGACCGGGTCCGTTCGCCTTGGACCCAGGGCTGCGCCGCCGGGGTTGGCTCATCCACCACGAAGCTGGCGACGAGGGGCTCGATCGGCGCGGGCCCATCGGGACCGAGGTTGACCACCGTCATGCGTGCGCGCGCGGCGATCGCTCCATCGCGCAGGCGGGTGACTCGATGACCGAAGTCGAAGCTGGTTCGGCCTACTCGGGCGACCCAGGTGAGGATCTCGAGCTCGTCTTGGTAGCTCAGCGGCGCCCCATACTCGAACGTCCCCGCTCGCGCGACGCCGCCTTCCAAGCGGTTGCGGAGGGCGAAATCGTCCATCGCAAACACCTTCCAGCGGGTGTGCTCGAAAATGCGGGAAAACCACCCGGGAGATACCGAGCCGCTAGCGTCGAGCTCGATACCTCGGACCGTGTAGCGGGTGATGGTGATCTTCTGTGCCGAGTCGTCCATCAGCGGCCCGCGCCCTCTTTGCCTCGAATACGCTTGGCGATGTATTCGCCTCCGGCCTTCAACGCTTCTGGATCCGCGAGCGAGGACAGCAGAGCAGTCGCATCTTCGCGCGGGTCGAAGCTCTGTTCGCGAATCGCGAGTATCTGTTGCTTGGTGATTCGGAGCACGATGCTCGGCTTCTGCGCGATGGCAGACAGAAGGCTTTCGAGCTCCCCGTCCAGTAGATCAGCCGGAACGACGCGGCTCACCAAGCCAGTTCGAAGGGCTTCCTCCGAAAGAAACGGCCTGCCGCTCAAGACCCAGTCCGCAGTCATCGTCTCGCCAACGAGGCGGACCAGATGTCCCATGGCGCCCCAGCCGAGCGGAATTCCAGCCTCGAGCTCTGGAATCATGAATCGGGCATCGTCTGCCGCGATGCGAATGTCGCATGCGCCGGCAAGGACCAGTCCGCCTCCGACGCAATGGCTGCGAATCCCTGCGACCGTGATCTGCGGGAGCTTCGCGACGGCGTTGGTGGTGCGCCGGCCGAGATCGGCCGTGGCCTTCGCGTCAGCGCCGGAAAGATAGGGGAGAAAGGCGGGTAGGTCAGCCCCCGCCGAAAAACAGCTCCCCGCTCCGGCGAACGCGACGACCCGGACGGCGTCGTTCTTGCCGAGGTCGGCACAGAGCTCGATCAGCTCTTTCAGCATGCTCGGCGATAGGGCGTTGAGCGCTTTGGGCCGATCGAGGACTACCTTCGCCACGGCCCCATCTATCGAGACGTTCAATCCGGACATCGCCAATCCTTTCAGCTGAAATTCGCCGGGCGCTCGACGCAGTAGATGCCGCCAGGCGCCTCGATCAAGGTGGCGCACTGGTTGCAGTGGTTGCAGCCGTTCTTGTAGTTCTCTCGCTCGCGTGCCCGCTTCGGAAAATCAGGATCGAAGATCAGAGCCCTACCGAGTTGAATGAAGTCGAAGCCCGCGTCCATCACGGTGCGGATGCTCTCGTTGGTGCAAACCCCGCCGATGTAACAGACGCCACACTGCACGCGATCGCGTATCCGCTGGGCGTGCTGTAGGAAATACATCTCTTCGTAGGGGTAGTTCTTGAACATGATCGGCGCGGCCAGTCGAATGCCGATCTTCATGAGCCGACTCTTCTCGTGTTTGACCAGGCCGGGGACCATGCTGTCGCCCCGGAACAAGAGCATGGGGTTCATGCTGCTCGTGCCGCCGCTGCAGATGATGACGTCGAGGCCGCCGGCTTCGAGCATCACCGCGATTTCTATCGAGTCGTCGTAGCTGACCCCGCCCGGCACGCCGTCGGTCATGCTGATCTTGCCGAGCAGCGGGTAGTCGTCGCCTACGTTCTTCCTGCATTCGGCCAGCACTTCCAGCGCAAACCTCATGCGATTGTGAAGGCTGCCGCCGTATTCGTCGTTACGCTTGTTGGTCTTGGGGCTGATGAACTGGCTGATTCCGTAGCCGTGGCCGAAGTGAATTTCGACGGCGTCGAAACCGACGGATTTCATGAATCCCGCTGCGCGGCCCATGATCTCGGCGCGCTCTCTTATCTGCGGCTTGGTCATCTCCGCGATGCGCGATAGGCCGTACGCGAGCCCGAGGGCGTTGGTCCCCTTGGAAGGGCCGAGCGGTCGCCTTCCGCTGAACTCCTTGTTCTTGGTGAACGCGCCGCAGTGTCCGAGCTGTCCGCACACCTTCGCGCCTGTCGTCTGTACGGTCCGGACGAAGCGCTGGAGCTCCGGCCGGATCCCCTCGTGCATGTACATCATGTCTTCGTGGATCCGTCCGTCCGACTCGGCGGCACAGTAGGCGATGGTCGTCATGCCGATGCCGCCTTGGCCGATGCGCTCGTGGAATTCGACTAGGGCCTGGCTGGGCACGCCGCCGGGAGACTTGCCTTCAAAGGTCGCCGCCTTGATGAGGCGGTTGCGCAAGGCGAGACCATTGATCTTGGCAGGGGCAAAACATTTATCCAACGAGCCGGTCATGATTTTCCTGGGTTCATACCACCGACTCCCTGCGGCTGGTAGCAGCGCCGGGACGTCTAGGGCCGGTTTCCGAGATAGGCGCGGACCGCTCGCGGTATCGATTGCCGCGCAAGGGCTTGGCTGAGCGCCCAGCGTTCGTCGGCTGGATCTTCGAGAAAGTGCGTTTCGCTGCCTTCGCGGAAGGCGATGGGGATGCCGTCCCGGAAGAGGATGCGGTTCTTGGGGGTCGCGGGGACGCGGTGGTCGGGGGTGATGATTCCGACCAGGTTCAGTGGGTCGGCCGCGCTGATCGAGACCAGCTCGCCCGTCTTGTCCTGACGGCGCACCTTGCGAAGGGAGGTCACTGCCTCGGGAAGGGCGTATTGCTCTCCGGCGAAACCTGCGACAAATCGACCGCCGCGGATCCGGCCCTGGGCTTCGAGCCGCCGGTATACGCGCAGGAGCGTGTACCAGGGTGGCAGGTCGCCTTCGCGATCGAGAAGCCGGCGAAAGACCACGCCCCAGCGGCGAAGTAAGGTCCAGGCGACGCTTTCGACGTCGTACTCCCTGCTCACGTCAGGCAAGACCGTCCATCGGCCGGCGGCCTCCATGCTGTACGCCGCGACCGCGCGCCGACCCGGACGCGGCCGTTTTGGATCGGGCGCCAGCAACGCGCGCAAGCCGGTGAAGCCATCCGCCGTCACCAGGCCGAGCGAGACGAGCTCTCCGAGCGCGGCCTCGGTTCGCGTCGCCAAGAGACCCGTTTGACGAACGATGTCGTCGAAGAAGCTCGCGCCGGATCCTCGAAGCGCGCGTAGGGTGTGGGCCGCGTCGGGCGAGGTCGGCTCGTCCGGCAGCGAGCGAAAGCGCCAAGTGCGCAGGTGCTCGCGGCGGGAAAACGCGATCGGGCTGGTGCGGATGGGGCTCGATGCCCGGCCCTGCGGCGGGGTGCGCCGGCTCCAGCTGACTCTGCCCGAGATACAGAGCTGGTCGAGCCAGGTCGGGTCGTACCCCTCCATTCGAACGGGCAAGACGTCGGCTTCCCAGGCTGCAGCCCCGGCTTCCATGCCTTCGAGTTGTTCGATGACCGCAGCCAAGCCTTCGGGGCCTTCCATCCGTGCACTGGGTGCGGCGTGCTGCCAGCCGAGCAGGAAGCGCATGTAGTCCGCGGCCGAGACGGCTTCGATTTCTTTTCGCAGGCGGTTGAGGGTGTAGCGGTGAATGCGAGCAAGCAGGCCGCGCTCGCACCATTCTACGTCCGTCGACTTGGGCGTGAATGATCCGCGAAGAACGAAGCCTTCTCCTTCGAGCGCGGCCAGGGCGGCGTCGACCAGGCCTCGGTCCAAGCCGAGCAAACCCAGCAATTGGCGCGCCGTCATCGGCCCCGACCCCTGAAGACGGCCTCGTACGATTTCCCGGGCAGAGTCCTGTGCGGACCAGGTTTCTTCACGGTGGCGTTGAGGCACTTCGATCTGTGCTTCCGGGCGCCCATCGGGCCAAGCCGCTTCCAGGAGCGGGAGGCGCTCGGCGGCCGTCCAGAGCGTCACGCTCTTGTTGACGAAGCGCGTCGCACGTCCTGCTTCGACGAGCTCCATCAGCCAACCCAGCCAGTCGCTCCGCGCGGCTTCTTCTTCGGTGACGCAGTTGTGCAGTAGAAGCGCGTCGTGCATTTCCTCGGCATCGCGAGGCTCCGGCCATGCTTCTCCACGCACGCGGTCGATTGCGGCGCTGTCTAGCGCACCTAGGTCCGAAGCCCGGCTGGGGTCGAGCCATCTACGCGACATGACCGCCTGTGTTCGTCGCTCTTCGAGCGGCGCGTCATCGAGGAACGCGTAGGGCTTCGCGTTCAAAATCTCCTGGGCGAGCGGAGACGGCTCGGTGAGGTCTCGCGCGACGAGATTCAGTCGGCCGGACTGCAATCGCTCGAGGAGCGCCTCGAGCCCTTCGATGTCCATGGCCTCGTGAAGGCAGTCCTCGATCGTCTGGCGTACGAGCGGATGGTCGGGAATCTCGCGGTCGCCCGCTACGTTTTCGAGACAGGCGACCTGATCGGGGAAGCAGAGGCCTAGAAGGTCATCCGCCTGCATGCGCTGAAATGGCGGTGGCACCTTCTTGCCGCCACGGAATCGGGAAACGGCAAGAGCACGGGTGACGTTCCATCGCCAACGAGTCTGAAACATCGGGGCGTCGAGCAAGGCCTGGACCAAGACTTCGCGGACGTTTTCCGTGCGAAGAAACTTGAAGACGTCTTCGAGGGGAAAGCTGTGCGTTGGGCCGAGCGAGAGAACGATCGCGTCTTCGGTCGCTGCCGCCTGCAGCTCGACGTTGAAGCTTCGGCAGAAGCGCTTGCGTAGCGATAAGCCCCAGGCGCGATTGACCCGACTTCCGAAGGGGGAATGAACGACCAGGTGCATTGCACCGGTTTCGTCGAAGAAGCGTTCGAGGACGAGCGTATTACGCGTCGGCATGGTGCCCAGGGCCATTCGGGAGGCGACCAGGTACTCGGCAAGCTGCTGTGCTGCGAGCTCGCCAATTGCGGTTTCACGCTGCAGCCAGTCGCCGACCTCTTCTAGGTCCCGATGCCGTTCTTCGGTCCCCTCGCGAATCGCGTTGACCGAGCTGGAAAGGAGATCGGAGCGCGACGGCGCCTCGCCAAACCAGAACGGAAGCATCGGAGGCTGACCCTTTGCGTCTGCCACCCGGACCACGCCCGGCTCGACCCTCAGAATCCGGTAGGAGACATTGCCAAGTTGGAAGATGTCCCCCGCCATGCTCTCGATGGCAAAGTCTTCGTTCACGGAACCAACCCGCAGGCCCTCGGGCTCGAGCCGCACCTCGTAGTCGAAGTTGTCTGCAATCGCGCCACCGTTCGTGATCGCGATGAGTCGAGCGCTTCGCCGCGGACGAATCAGTCCGTTGACCTCGTCGTGATGCAAGAACGCGCCTCGCCTTCCGCGGCTGGTCGCGAAGCCCTCCGACAGCACGTTCAAGACCTTCCCGAACGTTCCCTTGTCGAGCGCGCGATAGGGCCAGGCTCGGCGGACCATCGCGAAGAGACCGTCTTCGCTCCACTCCTCGGTGGCCGCACAGGATGCGACGATCTGCTGCGCCAGGATGTCGAGCGGACCTTCGGGGATTTCGATGCGGTCGAGCTCGCGCCGCCGGACGGAGCGCATCAGGGCAGCGCATTCCACGAGGTCGTCACGGCTCATCGGGAACAACCGGCCCTTCGGTGTACCGCCATGCCAGTGACCGGAGCGCCCGACACGCTGAAGAAACGTGGACACCGAATGCGGGGAGCCCAGTTGGCAGACGAGGTCCACGTCGCCCACGTCGATCCCAAGCTCCAGCGACGCGGTCGCGACGATGGCCCGGAGCTCGCCCGACTTCAAACGCCGCTCGGCTTCGAGCCGGTGCGCTCGCGCGAGGCTGCCGTGATGTGAAGTGATCGCCTCTTCGCCGATTATGTCTCCCAGATGTCGCGTGACTCGCTCGGCGAGACGGCGCGCGTTGACGAAGATCAAAGTGGTTCGGTGCTCTTCGATTAGCCCGGCCAGCTTCGCATAGATCTCCTCCCAAACCTCGAGGGACATCACTGTTTCGAGTGGCGAGCCTGGCAGCTCGACGTCGAGATCCATCTCGCGCTGGTGCCCGACGTCGACGATTCGACAGCGCGGCCGCTCATCGGCGTCTCGTGGCGAATCCCGTTCTCCAACCAGGAACCGAGCCACGTCTTCGATAGGGTTCTGTGTCGCCGACAAGCCAATCCGAGTGATGTCACGCCCGACCAGGGCTTCGAGCCGTTCCAAAGACAGAGCTAGGTGCGCGCCGCGCTTGTTGGTGACCACGGCGTGGATTTCGTCGACGATGACGGTGCGCACATCCGCGAGCATCCGTCGGCCACCTTCGCTGGTGAGCAAGATATAGAGCGACTCCGGGGTGGTCACGAAGATGTGTGGCGGCTTCTTCACCATTTTCGTTCGCATGTGCGAAGGCGTGTCCCCGGTGCGCACCGCCGTTCGGATGTCGACATCGTCGTAACCGAGCTCCGCCAAAGTTCCGCGGATCCCCTCGAGCGGTGCCTGCAGGTTCTTCTCGATGTCGTTGCTGAGCGCCTTGAGGGGCGACAGGTAGAGGACGCTCACGCGATCCTCTAAGCCCTCGCTAAGCCCGCGTTTGATAAGCTCATCGATCGCGCAAAGGAACGCCGCCAGCGTTTTGCCCGAGCCGGTTGGTGAGGCGATCAGCGTGTGCTCCCCCTCGCGAATCGCCGGCCATCCTTCGACCTGAGGCGGCGTCGGCTCACCGAACGTTCGGCCGAACCAAGTCGCGACGGCAGGGTGAAAGCCGGACAGAGACATTGAGCTCATCTAGCACCGGGGGGCGTCGATCGACAGTGGGCATGGACAGCGTTTGGTTACACCGCCCGCCCGCCCCCACCCGTAATCCTCCC
>Ga0316189_10007606_pt1 | contig 10225 bp, 5 predicted proteins | sample LowCovwburrow_MG_FD_204930 | JGI IMG/M metagenome (GOLD analysis project Ga0316189, IMG submission 204930) | Coastal sediment microbial communities from Maine, United States - Lowes Cove worm burrow | ecosystem: Environmental > Aquatic > Marine > Coastal > Sediment | place: USA: Maine... | reverse complement strand
CGATCGAGGAAGATTGACGTTGTGCCCTGCTCATCGTGGGTGACGAGCAACACGGTGGCGGCCACATCACTTACCTCGTCGCGGCCCACGAACTCGGTCACACCGTGGGTATCGATGAGTTTTTGGAGGTCTTCCAAGTCGGCGGCTTGCCCCGCCGTTTTGCGGCCCTGGCGAGCCCGTTCCCGCTGGGCGGCCATCTCACGGTCGAAGCCATCCATGTCTACCGGGTGGCCTCGTTCGGCGGCCACTTCAGCGGTCACCTCAACCGGGAACCCGTAGGTGTCATGGAGGAGGAACGCCACGGAACCGTCGAGCTCGGCGCCGGGGTCCAGCTTGGCCATGTGATCGTCCAAGATCCCGGAGCCGGTGGCCAGGGTTTTCCGAAACTGGCTTTCTTCGCGCTCCACCACCGAACGCACGAGTTCCTGGCTTTCCAACAGTTCGGGATAGTCGGCGCCCATGATCTCTACCACCGCATCCACCAGCTTGGGGGTTACGAGCTCTTGCACCCCGAGGAGGTAGGCGAACCGAATAGCCCGCCGCATGATGCGCCGGAGCACATAACCCCGGTCTTCGTTGGATGGGAATACCCCATCACTGATGAGGAAGGTCATCGTGCGGGAGTGTTCAGCCAACACCCGCAGGGCGAGGTCGGAGTTTTCGTCGCTACCAAGTCGGTAGCCGGTGACGGTTTCGGCCACCGAAATCAGGCGAGCCATCTCGTCGATCTCGAAAACGCTGTCCTTTCCTTGCAAAACCGCCAGGACCCGTTCAAGCCCGGCCCCGGTGTCGATGGACGGCCGAGGCAGTGGAGTGCTCTCCCCCGATTCATCGGTGTCGAACTGCATGAATACCAGGTTCCAAATCTCAACGAAACGCTCCTCGCCCCCCTCAGCTGGCCCACCCGGCTCACCATATTCGGGGCCCTTGTCCCAGAAGATTTCGGAGCTTGGCCCGTTGGGGCCGGTGTCGGCCATGCGCCACCAGTTGTCATCATCGAGCCTTTGGATCCGTTCTGCCGGGAGACCCACATCATTTCGCCAGATATCGGCCGCCTCATCGTCGCTGAGATGAACGGTCACCCAGAGTCGATCTGGGTCGAGTCCCAACACCTCAGTTACGAATTCCCAAGCCATGGGGATAGCGGCTTCTTTGAAGTAGTCGCCGAAACTGAAGTTGCCCATCATCTCGAAAAACGTGAGATGTCGACTGGTGCGCCCCACTTCGTCGAGATCATTGTGTTTACCACCAGCCCGCACGGCCTTTTGCACCGAAACGGCCCGATGGTGCGGGGGACGTTCTTCACCAATGAAATAGGGCTTAAACGGCACCATGCCTGAGTTCACGAACAGCAGCGTGTCGTCATGGGGGATCAAGCTGGCTGACGCGATCTCCAGGTGATCACGGTCGACAAAAAACTGGGTGAAGGCGCGTCGCAACTCGTTGGCTTTCATAAACAAGCAGGGTACCTGGCCTTCGGCCGTGTGATCTACCGAAATACGAGGGAAGGCCAGCGACAATGTGCCCGAATGATGTCGAAGCTTGCATACTATGATGTGTGCGATCCTTCCGGCCATTGCCCCGATGTGCTGTCATAGGTTTGACTACGGCCGCCCTGGTGGCGGGAGCAGGCTGCAGCCCCGCCCCTTCCTCCGGCACCCAGAACGGAGCGACCCCCCAATTCGACTCCGCGTTGTCGTCGCCCCTCGTGGACCAAGGCCAGACTCAACTGGAAGCGTTTTCGGTACTCCCGCAAGCATCACCGGAAACGTCGCCCGCCCCGCTATTACCTATCGGACCCCCGGCACCACAACTTCGCACGTTCACGGCCGCGTTTACGGGCGACATGCTCCTCCACAATCGGGTGAACCGCACTGCCCAAACTCTCGGGAACTCCGACTCCGACGACGATCTCGAGTACGACTATCGCCCCCTGCTCGCCCCGATCGAGCCATGGTTGCAGGCAGCCGACTGGGCGGTGTGCCATATGGAGGTTCCACTATCGGCCGACAACACACGACTACGCCCATTCCCCACGTTCCGGGCGCCCGGCGACATCGCCGCTTCAGCAAAGGCCCTAGGCTACGACTCGTGCACCACAGCCTCAAACCACACCCTCGACCAGGGCTCGTCGGGAGTCCACGAGACCTTGGAGGTATTGGAAGCCGCTGGCTTGCATTCCACCGGAGCAGCCCGCAGCGCCGAGGAAGCTGAGTCTCAGATCTGGTTGGACCTGGGGGGCGTACGAGTAGCCCACTTTTCGTATACCTATAGTTTTAACGGCTTCCGCCTCCCCTCGGATTCGCCCTGGATGTCGAACCTCATAGATCCTGACGAGATCCTCACACGAACCACCCAGGCCCGCAACGACGGCGCCGAGTACGTCATCGTCTCGCTCCACTGGGGCAACGAGTATGTCCACACCCCCAACTACCAACAATCTCAACTGGGCCCCCAACTGTTGGCCTCCCCGGACATCGACCTGATCATTGGCCATCACGCCCACGTGGTACAACCGATCGATCGCATCGACGACGAATGGCTGGTGTACGGGCTTGGAAATCTGTTGTCCAATATGTCAGCCGGAGTACGCCGCGACGAACTTCTCGTGACCGTCACAGTCGATGAGCAACTCAACGGTTCGTTCACCACGTCGCTGGAAGTGGTGCCCTTATATATGGACTACAACAATGTCACCGTGTACCCGAGCGCCCCTTCATTACGGCCTAACGATCTCCCCGACTGGCTGGATCAAGAGCTGGATTCATCGTGGGACCGGGTGAGGTCGGTACTAGAAGACGGTTCAGCATGGGATGACCTCGGCCTACCTCCGGTGTCGTGAAACTTGGCTTCGTTGCCATGACGGGTAGGCCGCCAGTAGCGCACATCGGCGATTTCTTCGGGCAGGTATTGCTGCTCCACCCAACCCTCGGGATGATCGTGAGGGTACTGGTAGCCAGCACCGTGCCCGAGGCTGGCGGCCCCTCGATAATGGGCATCCCTCAGGTGCAGGGGTACTTCCCCGGCCGGCCGTTGCTGCACATCGGCCATCGCCGCGTTGAGGGCCTGATAAGCCGATGCCGATTTGGGTGCCGTCGCCAGGTGGACGGTGGCTTGGGCCAGATTGATCCGAGCTTCCGGCAACCCGACCCGCTCCACGGCGTTGGCTGCTGCGTCAGCCACGAGCAGGCTCAGAGGGTCAGCCATCCCAATATCTTCCGAAGCGGCGATCACCAGCCTCCGGGCAATAAACTTTGGGTCTTCGCCCGCGGTTAACATGCGAGCCAGCCAATAAACAGCAGCATCAGGGTCACTTCCCCGAATGCTTTTAATAAAGGCGCTCACCACATCGTAATGTTCATCTCGCCCGTACCGTAGGGCTTTCAGGTCCGTGGCCGATTCAGCATGAGCCAGCGTTACCCGGGCCGCTCCGAGTCGATCGGGGTCAAGGTCGGGGTTTTTGTCATCTCGCTCGACCAAAGCTAATGCGATCGCCACCTCCAAGGTGGTGAGTGCTTGCCGGGCGTCGCCGGCCGCCCGCTCAGCCAGATATACCAACGCTTCATCATCACCGACGGCTCCTTCTTCAGCCAGCCCTCGTGCCAACACGGTGAGCAGATCGGCCTCGGTGAGGGGTTCGAGCCGGAAAAGAGTTGATCGGCTTCGGAGCGGTGCGGTCACCTCGAAAAACGGGTTTTCGGTTGTGGCCCCGATGAGGGTGAGCACTCCCGACTCCACCGCAGGCAGAAGCGCATCCATCTGAGCTTTGTTGAACCGATGCACCTCATCGAGAAATAGGATGGTGCCTTTCTGATAAGCTCCGAGCTGGTTTTCGGCTTCAGAGATCACGGCTCGAACGTCTTTCACCGTGGCCGAAACCGCCGAAAGCTGCTCGAAACGTTTTGCCGAACCTGAAGCTACGAGCTGGGCTAACGTGGTTTTTCCGGTGCCCGCTGGCCCCCACAGAATTGCCGATGACAAGCGGTCGGCCTTCACCAGCCTGGCCAGTGTGCCTTTTGGGCCGAGCAGATGTCGTTGCCCAACAACCTCGTCCAACGAGGTGGGCCGTAAACGTGCCGCCAACGGGGCACGGGCCCGAAGACGGTGCTCCACCGCGGCTGAGAACAGATCGTCTTGGGTCACGGGGTCTAGGTTATTCCGGCCGTTTCGAAACCCCACGACCGCCGGATATGACCCTGGCGAGACCGTCGGGCCTAGGCCCGCGACCAATCTTGTGGCACCTTCGGCTACCATTGCTCCAGTTCTCAATAGGCCTGCTGAACAGGAGCACATCTTGAAAAGAGCGGCGGATTCATGACCCAATCATTTCCAGGTGACGTTGGAGCGGCCAATGGCCCACCCCCGTCACGATCGCGCACCACCATCGCCTTCACTGGGCTGATGAGTTGTCTCCTCCTCGCCTCCGCATGTAGCGGAGGGGGTGAAGATGTGCTCACCATCGACTCATTGACCGCAGAAGTCAATGCCTCGGCTGACAGCACCGGGAGCAGCACTACCGATGGATCTGCGGCGGACCAAGACCTCGGCGGCGAAGAGAACGAAGCTCCTGACACAACCGAGTCGAGTGTCATCGGCGTAGAAGCCATCACTTCGACCACCGAGCCTTCGGTCACCACTACCGGCGTCCCTGTTCCCCCGACGCTGGCGGTCGTGCAGACGACGGAGTCTACGGCACCCTCGTCCAGTGAAACCACCGAGACCACGGTGGCCACCACGGAGAGCCAGCCCGAACAGGCAACCACCGCTTCGACCGTTCCGGTGACTGCTCCCCAGACCACCCAGGCACCAACCACCAAAGCGCCAACCACCCAGGCGCCAACCACCAAGGCACCAACCACCAAGGCACCAACCACGACCGGAGCACATTCGTTCCCCAACATCGAAGTGACGTTGGTGTCCGATGGCTCAAAGACCAATCTCGGCAATCTGGCTGCCTCGATGAACAAACCGGTGTTGTTCTGGTTCTGGCAACCTGGTTGACCCCCTTGTCGGCGCGAAGCGCCGATCGTCGAGCAGTTGGCTCGCGAGCACAGTGATTCCGTCGCCGTAATCGGCGTCGGAGCGGGAAGCACCTCAAACCTACAGAATTGGCTTTCCACCAACGGAGTAAACACTCCGATTAATATCAATAACAATCGGGTGTTCGGACATTACGGTGTGTCAGGTACCCCCACCAACATCTTGCTCGATGCGTCAGGCAAGGAAATCGGTCGACCCCGAGGGCTCAGCATCAGCGGTGTCCTCTCGATGTTGCCGTAACACCGAAAGAACCAGTGAGAAAACGAAATGGGAGGCGGGGCATATCGCCCTCGCCTCCCATTTCGCGTTTGTGTGGCGATGATGACGCCCCGACCCCCGTAACCCCGCTGGCTAGGTAGCCGGAGGCAGCAGCCGAAGGCCAAGTTCGTTGAGGGCTGCGTCTTCGATTTCGGTGGGTGCACCCGTGAGTGGATCCGAACCCGACTGTGGTTTGGGGAACGCGATGACCTCACGAATATTGTCTTCGCCCGCGAGAATGGCCACGAGGCGATCAAGACCGAAAGCGAAACCGCCGTGGGGCGGAGCCCCGTAGCGGAACGGGTTGAGAAAGAACCCAAACCGCTTGTTGGCTTCGGCCTCGTCGATACCGAGGAGGCTAAACACCCGCTGCTGCAGTTGCGGATCATGGATTCTGATGCTCCCAGAGCCTAACTCCCAACCGTTCAGCACCAGGTCATAAGCCCAGGCACGAACCGACATAGGATCCGATTCGAGCTTGTCAAGGTCTTCAAGGTGGGGATGACAGAATGCGTGGTGACCGGGGCGCGGCAGACCAGTGGCTTCGTCAACACCAACAAAGAGGGGGAAATCCACCACCCACACATACTTGTAGGGGCCTTCACTAACCGGGGGACGGCCAAGCTCGTTGCGGAGCCCACCCAGCACTTCACAGGTCGTGAGCCAATCATCGGCCACCAGAAGTAGCAGATCGCCTGGCTGAGCCTCAAACCGATCAATGATGGCCGACACTTCCGCGTCAGACAAGAACTTGGCCACCGGCGAATCGAACGACTTGTCGGCGGTGACCTTCAACCACACCATCCCCTTCGCTCCCATGGATTTGGCCGTGTCGGTGAGGCCATCAAGCTTGTTGCGCCCCCAATCCTGCGCTGCTCCCTCGGCTCGGATCCCCTTGATCGATTCCGCCGTAGCGAACGCTTTGAACCCGGTTTCAGCGAAGATGTCGGTGAGTTCCATCAACTCCATGCCGAAACGCAGGTCGGGTTTGTCGATGCCAAACCGGTTCATGGCGTCGTGCCAGGTGATTCGCTCGACTGGCCCGGGACGTTCTCCGGTCACCGCCTCAGCGGCATCAAGGACTGCTACCTCAACCGCGTCGAGCACGTCGTCGACCTCGACGAAACTCATTTCCATATCGAGTTGCATGAACTCGTATTGACGGTCGGCTCGGAGGTCTTCGTCTCGCAAACAGCGAGCTATCTGGAAATATCGATCGAGGCCGCCCACCATCAGGAGCTGCTTATACAGCTGGGGTGACTGAGGAAGGGCGTAGAACGTGCCCGGCCGCTGCCGCGACGGCACCACGAACTCGCGTGCCCCTTCCGGCGTGGTGGGCATCAGCATCGGGGTTTCGACCTCGACAAAGTCCTGCGCCACCATGGCGCCGCGGATCGCCGCGTTTACCCGTGACCGGACACGCAAGTTGTGCTGGAGGCGAGGGCGCCGGAGATCCAGATAGCGGTGACGCAAGCGGACCATCTCATCCACCTGATCGGCCCGTTCATCGAGCGGGAACGGGGGCGGCTCTGCGGCCGACAAAATCTCTACCGTGGTGTCGGTGATCTCCACTTCCCCCGTGGCCAGGCCAGGGTTGACCGTGCCCTCGGGGCGTTCGGTGACCGTACCCGACACCTTGACCACAAACTCGCTTCGTACATCGACGGTGTTGTCCACCACACACTGCACAATTCCGTCGTGATCACGAAGATCCACGAACGCCAGGTGTTCCCCGTGCTCGCGACGACGGTGAACCCAGCCGGTTACGACTACCGATTCACCAATGTTTTCGCGACGCAATTCGCCGCAACGGTGTGTGCGCATCATGGCTCAAACCATAACCGATCGGTAGTGATTCGCCATCTTGTTTTCATGCACGTGGGCCGGTTTCTCCCACCCCGCGATCCAGCTATCCGTGTTCGCTCAATAATTCCCGACCGCGGGCGAAAAAGTCGATGGCTACCTGGCGCTGATCGGCCGATGCCAGTAATTGGTCGTAGGTGAGCACCGCACCGGGAAAGGTGCTGCTGTTCCAAAACGGGTCCGACAGATCAAGGGGATACCAGGGCATGATGTAGAGATACGGCTCTCCCCCGTATCCGGTCTTGTCGCCGGGCGACACCCCAAAACTGGCCTTATCTTGGCCCACCTGGGTGCCGGCTTCGAGCGACACGTCGAAATACTCGGGCCACAGCTGAGGACGGGTGGGTTCCACCGTTTTCGGGTCGGCTCGCAATTCTTCGAGGACCGAGAAAGCAAAACCATACAACGCTGCGAGTGAACTGGCGGCTTCCACATCGATAACAAGCGGCATATTGATATCGGGGAGTTCGGGGATGTCGAGGGTTGACGCCCAGGTAATGTCGGGAGTCATCCCCAGGAATAATGAGGCATCAGCAATGGTGGTGAGTGGGATACCCGATACCTCATCACCCCGCTGCCAAACGAGTTGGTCGAGTTCTACCCGTAGCTGGGCGAGTTTCTTACCCTCACGGCCGGGGTCGAGAAAGAACGGGGTACCGAAACCTTCCAGACAATGCCGAAGGCCGATCTTTCCGGTGGCGACGCGACGCATGGGTGACACCAGGTAGGCGCCGACAAGGTGGAGGGCATGGCGAGTGGTGGCATACGTTTCCGGCAGGTCCTTGAGGCGAGCCCAGGCTCCCAACCACCGCTCCGACGCGAATTGGCGCAGGTCCGAGTTCTCTTGCACCAACTCATTCCAGGTGATGGTCAGATCGGTGTGAGCCTTTGCCAATGGGACCACCACCAGACCCTCGCCTTCAGATGGAGCCATCGGATCCTCGGCCATATAGGTTTCGTCGGTATCTTCGACCGGTGAAGGTTCCAGCACCAATGGGCGCCACCCCTTACCCAGGGTTGCATTAGCCTCCGCTCTTGCATTGCGGTGAACCGCGACATAGCTCGCTGACACATCACCTTCCACGGTGCCTCCTACCGTTCGCTACCGGGCAGGACCCGGTAGACGTCGTACACCCCATCGACTTGCCTCAGCGACCGTATTAACCAATCGAGGTGGGCGGCCTCGCGAATTTCGAAATCGAATGTCAATCGGGCAATCCGATCGGCGCTGGTAGTGGTGGTGCATCCGATGATATTGATATGACGGTCTGAGAAAGTCTGCGACACGGTCGCGAGAAGTTGCGCCCGATCGTAGGCTTTCACCTCAACGGTCGCCACAAACCCTTCGGTCTTCATCTCCTGATTCCATTGCACCCCGATCACTCGGCCGCTCTGGTTGCCCATGAGCGAGACGGCGTTGGCGCAGTCGGTTCGATGCACCGAAACGCCTCGCCCTCGGGTAACGAATCCCATGATCTGATCGGGGGGCACTGGGGTGCAGCACCGAGACAACTTCACAAATACATCCTCGAAGCCCTCCACCAGTACATCATCTGCCCGGGAACCGTCGGGAAGGATCTCTCGCATCCGAGGCGCAACCGGAGAAGCCGGAGGCCTTTCAGGCTCTCCCTTCAGATGCTTCACGACCCGTGCCGCCACCGATTCAGCCGAATGTCTACCTTCGCCGATCTGGGCGTACAAACTATCGATGTCGGCAAATCCGATTGATTCGACTATCGCAGCTAAGCTGCTGGGCCCCTTCTTGGAGTCGCCCTTCTTTCCGGCTCGTTGCAGCCGGTCTAGGTCGGCCTTCGACCAACCCTCGCGACGTAGGGCCAGGTCGAGGCGTCGCTTGCCGTCTACGGCGGCGGCCTCACGACGTTCTTGCGAGAACCACGCCTTGATCTTGTTGCTCGCCTTCTTGGAGCGGACATAGTCGAGCCAATCGCTTGACGGACCGGCCCCTGAGACCTTGGAGGTGAAGATCTCCACCGTTTCGCCCGAGTTGAGTCGGGTAGACAAAGGCACCAGCTTGCCGTCTACCTTGGCCCCCACACACTTGTGACCGAGATCGGTATGGATCGCATACGCAAAATCAACGGGACACGAACCGCCGGGCAAGGCTTGCACCTCACCAGTGGGCGTGAACACATAAACTTCCTCGTGGTCCAGGTCGATCTTCAGCGAGTCCATGAACTCGGCTGGATCGGAAATGTCTTTTTCCCAGTCGGTGATACGCGAGAGCCAGGCAAGTTCCTGGGGTTTGCCACTCGCTTTGTCCTTGTAGTTGTAGTGCGCGGCCACGCCAGATTCGGCCCGGTGATGCATTTCTACCGTTCGGATCTGCACCTCAATGATCTTGCCTTTTGGCCCCACCACCGTGGTATGCAACGACTGGTAGAGGTTGAATTTGGGCATGGCGATGTAATCTTTGAACCGCCCCGGAATCGGTTTCCAGGTGGCATGGATGCAGCCGAGGGCGGCGTAACAATCGCGAATCCCGTCGACAATCACCCGGATGCCGACCAGGTCGTTGATTTCGGTGAAATCTTTCTCTTTGATCTGCATCTTTTCGTATACCGAGTACAGATGCTTCTCCCGGCCGGTTACCTGGGCATCGATCCCGAGTTCCTTGACCCGGGCTTCCACCTCTTCCAACGCTTGATGCAGATAGAAGTCTCGTTCGGGGGCCCGACTGTTGACCATGAACTCGATCTCGGCATAGCGCTTCGGGTGCATCGCAGCAAAAGCCAGGTCTTGGAGCTGTGCTTTCACGTCTTCCATACCCAAGCGGTGAGCGAGAGGGGCGTAAATGTCGAGCGATTCCCGAGCGATACGTTCCTGTTTCCATTGGGGCATGGCCGACAAGGTGAGCATGTTGTGCAACCGGTCACACAACTTGATAATCAATACCCTGGTGTCTTTGGCGATAGCCAGAATCATCTTTCGGAACGTTTCAGCCTGGGCTGTTTCACGCGAGTATTTCTTGAGCCGTTCCAGCTTGGTTAACCCGTCAACGATGGTGGCTACCTCGGGGCCAAAGGCCCGCCGGAGGTCGTCGACT
>Ga0316189_10007605_pt1 | contig 10226 bp, 3 predicted proteins | sample LowCovwburrow_MG_FD_204930 | JGI IMG/M metagenome (GOLD analysis project Ga0316189, IMG submission 204930) | Coastal sediment microbial communities from Maine, United States - Lowes Cove worm burrow | ecosystem: Environmental > Aquatic > Marine > Coastal > Sediment | place: USA: Maine... | reverse complement strand
TTGAGGAACTTGCCGCGCTGATGGCCGAAGGTGATGTTCCGGAGGAACCAGGAGGATCTTTGGCATTGGAGTCGGTGGCTGAACTGCCCGCCACCCTTCGAGGCACGATTTCCGCCCGGCTAGATGCCTTGGACTACGGCGAACGAGCCTTGTTGGAAGATGCCTCGGTTTTGGGACGCGGTGGTTCTGTCCATGGCCTCGCAACATTGGTAACCACAAGTCGAAACGTGAGTGATATTTCGTCCGACCTGGAGTCGCTGGCTTCCAAAGACCTGATTGAGTTAAATGGTTCTACCTTTCGGTTCCTATCCAATCTGGTTCGGGATGTGGCGTATGGGCGTCTGACAAAGACGGTCCGGGTGGGGCGGCATTTCGGGATTGCCCAATACCTGGAGAGCATCCAAGGCGAACGGATCAGGAATTCGGTAGCGGCCGCGATCGCCGATCACTATCGGGCCGCAGCGGTGCTTTCCTCCGAAGTGTCTGACGTTCCAGGGGTCGATATCGACTTGTTGTACGAACGGACCCGCTACTGGCTTCGGGAGGCTGCGGGGCGGGCCCTCGACGTTGGTGCTTTGTCCGATGCGGTTCGTTGGTATGAGGCAGGGATCGAGTTGTGCAGCGATGAAGATTGCTTGATTGCGTTCCTGTTTGGGCGAGCTAGGGCCAAGTCCGAGCAGAATGACTTGGCTGCAGCACGGGCCGATCTCGACCGGCTTGAAGCGTTGCGCACCGTCGATCAGTTGACGCTGGCCAAGTGCAGCATCATCCGAGGAGATATTGATCGTCGGGCCGGTGATCTTTCGTCAGCCTCCCACCGGCTCCGGGAGGCTGCCGCCCGGATGGGTGGCATGGGGAAGTATTCGCAACAGGCGTTTGCCCTTCGGCTCTTAGGTCTCGCCGAAATGGCTCGAGGCGACGTTCCGCTGGCTCGCCAAGCTCTCAATGATTCTCACCGGGTAGCAGTTGAAGCCGGAGATCTTCGCAACCAGGCGTGGACGATGCAAACGATGGCTCTCCACGCCTTTGTCCAGGGACAGGTCTCGCGGGCTGAAGATCTGATTTCCGATGCCATCGATCTTTTCTCTTCGATTGAGGATCAGGGCGGCTTGATTTGGGCTCAAGGGGTTCAAGCTTGGGTGGCGTTCCATACGGGCGACTTTGCTAAAGCCGACCGTCTCGTGAATGATCTCCTGCCCGAATCTCGACACCAGGGTGACCCGTGGGCATCGGTTGTCATGCTGAACCTCGACGCGTCTCTTCGTCTCTGGACGGGCCAAGCTCGCCTAGCCGCTGAACGGGCGGAAATTTCTCAGAGCGCGGCTGTTCGAATGGATAACGTCTCTCATCTCGTTGAAGCGACGGCATTGGAAGGTCGAGCTCGGATTTCGTTGGGGCAGATCGAGCGAGGGGTTGAGATTCTTGAACATGCCTATTCCCAAGGTGAGCTGGCTGGTGACATTGACAGCATGAGGCTGGCAGCGGTGGCCAATGTCGGGTCTTCGGCCCGATTGGGAGAGGCCGAGCGGGCATTGCGGTGGGTCGAACGCTATGAAGAAATCACCAGTGAACATCGGCTGGGTCACGTGGATCTTGTGGGATCGAAAGCGTTAGCCTTCCTCCACCAGGGTGAGGTTGGCCAGGCGCGGCAGGCACTCAACGAACTCGATATCGTGGATCCTGAGAGGCGTAGCCAGCACCCTGAAGCGGTTTCGGCCCTTGTTGCTGCTGCGGCAAATAATGTAACCGCAGCCCAAGAATCGATTCGGCTGACACTCAATGGTCCAGCCACCTATCTTGACAGGGTCTATGCCTACCTGGCCCAGGCCGCGTTGGCACGACGAGATGGGGATGTGGCCGACGTCAACCAGGCCGTCACCGAAGCTCGCAGGATTCTGGCGCCAACCGATGACCAGCCAAGCCGCCTGCTAGTGGATTTGGCGGCCGCGATGTTCACCGATGGCTCCTCGGGACGGGCCGAAAGGCGGATGAACGGAGGCGGAATGAACTCCGCCGGGTGGACCCAGACCTTAGGTTTGGCGTCTGGGATACTCGAACCGCTGATCGATAGTTGACCAACACAGATCGGGACACAAGAACATGGTTTGGTGGGAAGCGGCTTTGCTTGTCGTGGGTGGCTTGGTGGCCGGAATCATCAACGCCGTCGCCGGTGGGGGTTCGACGCTGACCGTTCCGTTGCTGGTGCTGGCCGGTGTTCCCGGAGCCAGCGCCAACGGGTCCAACCGGGTTGGCATCTTCACGTCGAACTTGGCTTCGAGCGCTTCGTTCAAGAAACTTGGCGTTGATGGGCTTTCGGGAGCGGTGCCGGTGTTGTTGCCGGTGGTCCTTGGGTCGTTGATCGGTTCATTCGGTATTAGCCGACTGACCGACGGTACCTTCGAGACGGTTTTTGGTCTTTTGATGGTCCCTCTCGTTATCATGTCGATTCGCAAGCCGAACTTTCGAACCACCAACGTCACCCAATGGAGCCGCCCGGTCACCCTATTGGTATTTCTTGGAATCGGGGCCTACGGCGGGGCAGTCCAGGCCGGGGTTGGGCTCGTGATGTTGGCGGCCCTAAGCCGCGCTGGGTTCGATCTGGTGATGGCCAACAGCATCAAGGTGTTGATCAACATCGTCGTCACCATGGTGGCTCTGCCGGTCTTCATATGGCAGGGGAAGGTTGTCTGGATACCGGCCATCATTCTGGCTCTTGGGCTTACCACCGGTGGTTGGCTGGGAGCAAAAGTGGCGGTTTATGGCGGTGAGAAAATAATTCGAGCGGTGATGGCTGTTGCGGCCGTGATCCTGGCGGCCAAGCTTTTGGGTGCCTTTGGCTGATTACCCGGCACCCCATCTTTCAGCTGGAGCCCAGAGCCTGCTAAAACGTGACCTATGGTTTCAATCAAAGACACCGACGGCATCAAAGCACTGGTAACCGAAGAATGGTCGGAATGGACTGATTCGATCACCATCAACCAAGAGATGGTGAACACCTTTGCCGACGTCACCAAAGACAATCAGTGGATTCACGTTGACGAGGAAAGATCGGCGGCCGGCCCCTTCGGCGGAACCATCGTTCACGGTTTCTACACCCTCAGTCTGGCCTCCTACTTCCTTGGCCAACTAGGTCCGCAAATCGATGGGCTCCTCGGGGTTCTCAACTACGGTGGTGACAAGTTTCGCTTTTTGGCCCCGGTTCCAGTTGGGTCGGAACTTCACGCTCGGGATCGGATTGTCGAAGTGACCTTCAAAGATTCCGGCGTGCTCGTAAAACGCGAGGTTGCGATTCATGTCGTGGGTAACGAAACACCGTCGATGGTTCTCGAAAGTCTCACTCTCATGCTGGGATAGCTTCGACCGAAATACTGATCAGCGCTCCTAGTTAAGAACTTCTGAGTCAGGACACTAGTTGAAATGGTCTAGGGCCTGGGCCGCAATTCGGTGACCGATAGCCAGCGAAGCCGTTGCGGCCGGGGACGGTGCGTTGATCAGCGATACAACCCGCTGGGTCTCGGACCACACAAAGTCGTCGAGTAGGTCACCGCTGGGGGCGACCGCCTGGGCTCGCACACCCGCCGGTGCCCGGACAAGATCAGATGCGGTCAATTCCGGCACGAGACGCCGTAGCGATCGGGCGAAGGCACGCTTTGACATAGAGCGAGCGACCTCCCCGATCCCTGTCGGCCAATGACGGGCCGCCAAGCGCCACCAGCCACCGAATTGAGCCACTTCAAACATGTCGCCCAAGCTGAACGACGTCCACCGGTAGCCCTCACGGGCCAGGGCTAGAACGGCATTTGGGCCAGCATGAATCGAGCCGTCAATCATACGAGTCAGGTGTACCCCAAGGAACGGGAACCGGGGGTCGGGCACCGGGTAGATCAAACCGTTCACCAGGTGACGGCGGTCGGGGGCCAGCTCGAAATATTCCCCTCGGAAGGCAAGGATTCGTTCTTTAAGTTCAGGGTTGGTGTGCATGGCGAGCCGGTCGGCATGAAGCCCACCGCAGGTGACAACAAGGTCGGCAACGAGGGTGTCGCCTCCACTCAACTCCACCTGGACCTCTCGATCGGTTTCGACCATGGAAATCACCTTGGCCGATGTCCGCACTTCGGCACCCCTGTTGGTAATGCCGGACTGGAGTGCACGGGTCACAGCGCCAAAGTCAACGATGCCCGCCTCGGGCACATGTAAGGCAGCGATTCCTGCTGCATTGGGCTCTATTTCAGCCAACTCCGATGGGCTGATTTTGCGAACCTGCACGCCATTTTTTCGACCGTGCTCGGCTAAGGCTTCGAGGCCGTCCAATTCCTTTTCCGATGTGGCCACAATAACCTTGCCGGTTATCTCGCAGGCGATGCCGTTGGCGTCGCAATACTGAATCATTGCCTTTCGGCCTTGGCTGCATGTCGTGGCCTTAACACTGCCTGGCCGATAGTAGATTCCTGAGTGCAGCACCCCCGAGTTGTGCCCAGTTTGGTGGACCCCCACCGTCGATTCTTTTTCGACAACCTTTAGCCGGATCGACGGATCAGAAGTCAACAACTGATTAGCTGTCGCCAGGCCGACTATTCCGCCACCGACTACCAGAATCCGCTTTCGTGGTCCCACGTGGTCAACCTACCGGCTTCCGGCTTCAGCGATGGGCCACGCTAGGCCAAGCCGGGCGCTTCGCTGATGGTTGGCTGACGTTACAAAAATTCAAGGATGAGGACCCGCCGGTCGATAGCCGAGTTATGAGGAATCTTTCGTCCACCCACAGGAACTGGTTCGTCGCTCTTTCGGTTGCCACTCTAATGACTGTAATTTTGGCGGCATCTGTTGAGGCCCAATCTGATGACATCGCGATTGATCTGATCGCCAACCTGGTTCCGTCTGACCTATCCGGTGGGAGTCCGGTGTCGTATCCGGGTTCGGAGAGGATGGTATGGACAGCGGAGATTGATAGCAACGGGACCGAGGATGCCGTCGACGTCGATTTCGACCTGCAGTTCAGTCGCTCGTTTTTCCACGTCGAGGTCGTGTGCCGAGCGAGCGCCGGTTCGGTGTGTCCCGACTCGACGGCGTATTCGATCACGCCAGGGGACGCACCGACGAACGTTTCGGTCGTCATCCCCAAGGTGAGCAGATCCAACACGCCGAACCAGAGTTCACTCGAGTTTGAAGTCATCGGCTACACGGCCCCGTCGGGCTTGAACGGCGCCACGATGACCGGCAACGTGACGGTGACGGCGGGTCCTGGTTTCGAAGAGGTCGAGCCCTCGACCAACAGCGCGATTCAAAATATCTTGATTGATAGCACAGTCGCTGATGTCGAGGTGACCAAACGCATCCTCCCGGCGTCTGAAGGTGGTTCTGACTACAACGACTGGGGCGACACGATGACTTATGAGGTCACTGTCGAGAACCTTGGCCCCAAAGAAGAATTGCTCGGCGTCGGCATCATCGACCAACTCACCGTCGCCAGAACGGGTGGAACGGGAGACGCCGCGTTGACGCTGACCGATACGAGCGTCGTGTGTACTACGTCTGGTGGCCCTGCTGGGTTTGAGTGTCCGCCGTATCTTTCCACCCGAACCGGAACATGGTCTCCCGGCTCCGGAACGCGAGGAACCACCAACCACACGCTATTCTCCACACAGGACACCGGCCTCCGGAACGACAGCTATATCATGCCGATCGGTGCGAAGCTGACTTATCGGGTGCAGTTCACCACTGTTGAACCTACTGCGTGTTCACGGGCTACAGGTGTCCAGTTCAATAACCGGGCCACGTTGACCGATATTGCGTGGGATGACCAGGTTGCTGAGAACAATACTGAGGGCACGCCTAATGTGGTGGCTGGCGCCGACTACGAACAGTGTCCGCCTGATCCGACTCCGAACGGTGGTGGGTCCGCAACCAAGATGGTCTCCCGTGTTCAGCCGGATGGAACAACGTTCGATGAGTGGGGCGACGCGTTGCACTACACCGTCACCTACACCAACAGTCAGGATTTTGACATCACCGGAATGGACTTCCGCGACTACCGCGATTCTCGACGCTGGGGCTCGTACATCGCGCCGGAGGACCGATACGTGAGGTCAACGCTACTTGACCCGGCTGACCCGAACGACGGATTCGCGTTCCGTTGTAACTACACCGGAACGGGTGAATGCCCAACGTTTTCCAAAACCACCAGCACCCACTCGGCGGTGGGCAGAGAGAACTACTGGACAACCAACACCGAAGAGAACGAAGACTGGGTGTTCGAGGCTGGGTCGACGATTACTGTTGATTTCTGGGTCAGGATTGAGCCGGTCGCCTGCTTCCCATCGACAGCGACCAAGACTCCGTATATTCGTAACCACACGACCAGCATCATTAATGGCATTACCGATCCGGTTGATGTGATAAACCGGACGATGGCGGCGCAGGTCGACGCTGTCCTGGTACCTCTGGAGCCTTGCCCAACATTTGACATTGCGGTCTCCAAGACCCAAGTCGATCCCGCACCCGGTGAGCCCGTGGGCTTCGGCGACGAGATTACCTACGAGGTCTCTTATGAGAACCTCGGAGAGAACGCGGCGACTATCAATGTGCGAGATGTCGTCACGAGCGCCGTTAGGACCAGCAGGCCGCGGGTCGAAGTCACACAGTTGGAGTGCATATTTGAAGAGGGTACGACGTGCCCCGAGTTCGGCACCAATCTACCGTTCAACTCCACTGCGGCCGTGTATAACGGCACGTGGCGAGATTTCCTCGGTGAGATTTTTAGACACGACGTGGAGATGCCACCCGGCGCCAAGTTCGGGTTCCGGATCGCGATAGTCGTCCCACGGGCAAACAATTGTGGAACTCTGAACCTGAACCAGCGTGCCGATTTCAAAGTCGTTTCGTCCGAGAACAACAGTTTCGACTCCGTGGCGAGCAACAATGTGGCCGCCCCCCAAATTCCGTTGCCGCTGGCGCGTTGTGTCGACCTTGTCACCCAGAAGTCGCAGGATGTAGCGCAGCCTGCCCCTGGTGTGCCGTTCAACTACACGTTGACTATCTCTAACACGATTGGTGAACACACTGCAATCAATGCGTCGTTCTCCGATCCACTCAAGAATTATATCCAGTTAGCAGGCACCCCTACGTGTGAGGTGTCCGCTGGTGATGCGGTTTGTCCGGTCACCTTCACCGGCGAGGTTGGTGGTTTCGGCCAAGATGTCTCTGGTGTCATCCCGTCGCTGCCCGCTGGGTCGGCGATCAAGATCTCTATCCCTGTTCAAACCGAGTTCATTGGGTCGCTCGCTAACAAGTTCAGCACCGAACCGGGGCCTGACACCATTGACAAGGACCTCTCGAACGATGAGGCGTCAGTCAATATTTTCGCTGCCGGCGAAGCTGACACCTGGCTGAAAAAGGAACGCCTCCCTAAAGACGGTGCGCCGTATATCCCAGGTGATGTGATCTCTTGGAAGATCATCGCTGGCAACAACGGCCCCGACAGTGTTGCCGGTGTCTGGGTTCAAGATATTCCTGGCGATGGCCTCACCGCTGTTGAGTGGACCTGTGAAGCTGTAGCACCAAACGACTGCACTAGGGCAGGAGAAGGTAATTTGTTCGACCGTCAAGCAGCGCTCGTCGCTGGTGGAACCGTCGAGTACACCATTTACGCAAAAACTGATCCTGACAGGACCGAACCGGTCCTTAACGATGCGATCACCAGCCCACCGGCCGGTACCACGGACGCCGACCTGACCAACAACGAAGACGACACCGAGTCCGAACCAGCGATACCGAGTGTCGAACTCGTCAAGTCGGTTGCATCAACCAACCTCACTATTGCCGGCTCCAATAACCGTGCCGATGCTGGCGACACGCTCACATACAGTTTCGAGTTGTTCAACACCGGTGGCTGGAATCTCGACATCGACGCCGACTCGGTGACTGATGACGTGCTCGCAGCCTCAATACCCGAAGCAGTCATCACCTGCCCCGACGTGACCTTAGCCCCAGGTACGAGCGTGACGTGTACGGCCACCGCTTACACCCTGACTCAGATCGACATTGATCGTGGTGGTCTGGAGAACAGCGCAAACGTGACCGTCGGCGTGGTACACGAGGACGGAAAACCCGTACTCCAAGACGCTCGCGACGGCGACACGGCCCACGAGGTAAGCGACGTGTCCGACACCGGCACCGAGGCCGGCACCGACGGGGAAACACCCGACACAATCCCCGATGGCGAGGATGTCGAGACCGATAACCCGCTCGAGGTCTTCCCCAACGATGAGACCGATCCTGACGAGGATCCAACGACCTGGCTGTTCAAACAAGCCCCCGAGATCACCCTCGTCAAGTCACTAGCCCAACTCGACGCTTCAGTAGTCGCACCCGACACCCTGGTTCAGCCCGGCGATGTCGCTGAGTACACCTTCACCGTGTTCAACACCGGCAACATCACCCTCGACGACATCACCATCACCGACGATGTACTGTCCATCTCCAACCAGGTGTGCACAACCGAAACACTGCCACCAGGCGACTCCACCGAGTGCGAATTCGATACCCGATATGTGCTCACACAGGCAGATATCGATAATCAAGGCGTCGAAAACTCCGCCACCGTCGACTCGGTCGCTGTCCTGACCGACGGGACAGTCCTCGCTGAGTCCGTTAGCGACGTGTCCGACACTGGAACTGATGTCGCCACCGACCAAACTCCCCCTGGCGTCATCACCGAACCCGGTGCCGTTGAAACCAACAACCCGCTCGACATCAACGACTCTGCCGATAACAAAGACGACCCAACAACGTTGCTGTTAACCCCCAAACCCTCAATCGAGCTCCGTAAAGCCGTCACCTCCGTCGACCTCACAGTCACCGGACCGGCGGATCGCGCTGACGCTGGCGACACCGTCACCTACCAGTTCGTTGCCCGCAACAACGGCAACACCCACCTCACCGAAATTCTCGTGTCCGACCCGATGGTCGGAATCAACCAAGTCCCCTGCACCAACGACCCCCTTACCCTGGCGCCAGGTGAAACTGTCACCTGCGACGTCGCCCCGATCTACACCCTGACCAAAGACGACATCGATCGTGGTGGCGTCGAGAACTCCGCGGTGGCAACCGCCACTCCGGTTCGTGGTGACGGTGGTCCACTACTGACCGACATCAACGACCCCGACTCCCCGGCGATGGCACCGATCACCGACACCTCGGACACAGCGTCTGAGGCCGGCACCGGCGGACAAACCCCCGAGGTCATCGGCGAACCCGGTGCCGTTGAAACCGACAACCCGCTTGACCAGAACCCCAACGACGGCGACGACGACGGCGACGACCCGACGACCTGGTTCTTCACCCCCAAGCCCGAACTCGTGCTCGTTAAGTCCGTCAGCGACACCGACGCTACGGTTGTCGGTTCGGCAACGGCGCTTGATGCCGGCGACACGGTCACTTACTCGTTTGCGGTCACTAACACCGGTAACACTCACCTCGCCGATATCACCATCGACGATGCCCGCCTTGGGGTGACCGACATCGCATGTGTCGATAGCCTGGATATCGACGAAACCGTTGCCTGTTCCGGCACCATCACCTACACCCTCACCCAGGACGACATCGACGCTCGCGGCGTAGAGAACACCGCCGTTGTATCCGCTTTCCCGGTCAACAAGAATGGCGATCCCCTTTCCGTAGACCCCACCGACCCCGACGCTGGGACGATAGGGCCGGTAATCGACGTGTCCGACACCGGCACTGAGCCGGGCAGTGACATCGAGGACGCGAAGAGCGTTGACAAACCAGCGACCACCGAAACCGGCAACCCGTTGGGTGAACACGTGTCCGAGGACGCTAAGGATGATCCCACGACCTGGCTGATCACACCGGCACCTGGCGTGGAGTTAGTCAAGGCGGTGGCCGCCGTTGACCTCACCGTCGCCGGCCCCGACGATCGAGCCGATGTCGGCGACACCGTCACCTACTCGTTTACGGTGACCAACACCGGCAACACCCACCTCACAAACGTGGTCTTCGACGACGCCAAACTTAACTTGGTCGACGCTGCGTGTGCGGACTTCGTCGCCATCGGTACCACTGCTACTTGCACCACCATCGTCGAGTATGCGCTGACCCAGGACGACATCGACAACAACGGTGTCGAGAACACCGCAACCGTCACCGCCACGCCATCGGACAACAACGGCGATGCGTTGCTGATTGACAAGAACAACCCCGATGCCGGC
>Ga0316189_10007604_pt1 | contig 10226 bp, 11 predicted proteins | sample LowCovwburrow_MG_FD_204930 | JGI IMG/M metagenome (GOLD analysis project Ga0316189, IMG submission 204930) | Coastal sediment microbial communities from Maine, United States - Lowes Cove worm burrow | ecosystem: Environmental > Aquatic > Marine > Coastal > Sediment | place: USA: Maine... | reverse complement strand
TCGCTCGAATTGAAGTATTTGAACGGGTCACATTTCTTCATCCGGGGACACTACCCAGTCCCCCCACCCCGCAGCAAGCCAAGTTGCTCTGACAACGCCTCACCGCCAGGCGGATGATTTCTGGGCTGCTTTGAAAGCCCTTGAACGGGTCAGATTTGGTCATGTTCGGACGCTACGAGGCCGCCCTGCCCGTCTCAACTGGAATCTTTCTGACAACACCTCGTCGGACATGTGGCATATCCCTTTCTCGGCTGAGAATTGAAGGCGCTTCGACAACGCCATGATATGCCGCCCCTCAGGGCATCACCAACTTTCGCGTGTTTCTCAAAATGGATTGGGCACCATGCCCTATCGCGATGAAGCGATTATTCTCGATTCCAGTTCGACCCGCGCTTCGGCAAGAGCCCGGCGTTTTTCTGCCGCACGTTCTGCATTCCGGTTTTCCAGTGCGCCAGTCAGCTCCATTTCCAGTTCCATGCATTTCAGCCGCAAATAATAATCAAGACCTTCCTTCAGATGCGCCAGGACGATACGACCTGTTAAAACGGGATGATTGTTACTGACATTTGCGTCAGAGAACATGGTCCCATGTTCCAGCTCCACCTCGAGACCCAGTCTGAAATCAGACAGAGAGATTTCAAGTGCCTCACCGCCAACTATCTTGCGAATGATTTCCGCCTCGTTGCCATCAACGGTTGCATCGGTCCGGTTTGACCAATCGCTGATGCCAATATCGGCGCATACCCGCGTTACTTCTTCGGAGGTGATATAGGTGTATTCTGGCATGGTCTTTCCTTATGTTGTGGACACGTCTGATGGCACTCCCTGCCAGCTAGGACGTGGAGTGAACTGTCGTAACAGCCGCTGGTTTCTTCATCTCATCCTTCTTGTGGCCCTCCCTAGATGCGCGGAGTTGTGACGCACCCATCTACTCACTCGGGCGCCGGCTGGCGAATGCCCCATTATGTCATGTTTCGTTCGTCGGTGCTTCGCAAAGGCACAACTTCGTGGAATTTGCCGCTTGCGGTAAATTCGGGAAGTCCTTCAGCTGCTCGCACTGTGACATCATCCAGGCCGTTGTTGCGAAATACTTTCTTCAACGACCCGATGACGTCCTCGAAAACAAGCCCCGCCTCCGCACCCTCTGCCAGATGCACGCGCAGTTCAAATTCGAATTCGCCGGTCTGGACCAGTTGGATACGCTTGGCTTGGTCGTGCTCAAGATCGAAAACCAGTGGCGACAGTGTCACCTTGCCTACGCGAACAAGCGTCGCTTGGCGTCCCTCGACCTGAAAACTGCGAAACGGAGATCCGCAGAGGCAAGCATCCTGGTCAAATCGAATACAGTCACCCAAGTCATAGCGGATGAAGGGCTGAACCTCGTTTGCGAGTACGGTCAGAAGAACAGTCGCTGACAACGTGCCGTCGGGGACGGGCTGCAGCGCCTCGTCGACCGCTTCCAGGACGACCCAGTCTTCGTTCACGTGTTTCCGGCCATGGCTGCACTCGAACGAAAGTGCCAGACACTCGGTGCACCCATAGGGATCAGCAATGGCGTATTTCAGCGAAGGGAAGGCGCGCCCGACCCGTTCGCGCAGATCGTCCGTGAGTGTCTCGCCTCCCGTAGTAATGAACGCCGGTTCGATCTGCAGCCGCCCGGCCTCCTTTTCCTTGACCAGGATGGCCAGCATGCTGGGGTACGTCACGATCCAAGCGATTTTCCCAATCGCATTCAGCCTTTTGACAAGCTGACCAATCGGCTGCTCGGCCTCCACGAAGGTGACACCAAAGCCCTTGGCGAGCCGCGGATTCAACCGTTGCACCAGTTTGTTGAATCCGTTTCCGGCAAAATGGCCGTTCCCGCCTGTTATCGTCACTCTGTCGCCAAGCTTTCGGACGTCTCGCACAAGCTTTCGATGATATCGCTCGAAGCGTGCCAGCATGATGCCATAGGCATATTCTACGAACGATTCAGACATAACGATAACGGCAGGCTCACCCGATGTCCCAGATGTCTGAAAGACTGCGACATCGTCGATCGGCACACCAACCTTGCGCAGGTCCCGCAGATGTTCTCGGGCCTTGTCGAGTGGAAGGGACCGGATTGTCAGCCAGTCGTCGAACTCAGCCATGAGCTCGGGTTTACGGGTCACCGGTAGGTCGTACAGTTCGATCTCGGCTGTTGATGGCAGCTCTGCGTAAAGTCGGCAAAAGAGCGGTGAGTCATGGCGCGCTTTGTCGACGAGCCGCCTCAGGTTGCGGAGTTGCCTGGCTTCTATTCGCCTGCGTCCACCCCAACCCGTCCAGAGCCCGCCTGCCAAATATCCCAGTGCTCTAGGAAGGCTGAAATGCATCTTCTTTGCCAATTTCCATTCTTAGCGTCACGTTTCAAAGAGTTCGTTTAAGCGCGTGTTCCAAAGCCTCGCTAAAGGCATGCAGCCGTTTGTGAAAATGATGCTTTCTCTGGACATGCCGACACATGAGCCCGGCGGTGAACGCACCGATGAATCCATAACCTTCTGCCAGTTCGACGAGACCGTAGCACAGCAGCACCGCCCCGAGGGCCAGAACGCCGGGACCGCCGTTCTCGATTGTGGTACTACCCCAGCCGGAAAACAGGCTCTGGCCAAGACCTGCCCGTCTTAAGTCGGTTTCTTCTGAAAACGCCATTTAATGCCCCGATGACGCGGCCACTCGCTGCGGCCTACCACCGCCAAAAGCGGGCTTGGGATCAGATTTGGTGAACGTAGCTGCCAGGCGCCGGTACGATCGGCACGAAGCCCTTGTCTGGCGCACCTATGGAGGGCGCCTGCACGTCACCGCTGCTATTTTCTTTGAGCCAGGTCGTCCATGCGGGCCACCAGGAGCCCGGTTGGGGCGTATTTTGCGCAACCCAAGCTTCAGGACCCACATAAAGCGCCCCAGCTGAGCGATGCGAGATCCGATAGTGACCGCGCGCCAACTTTGGCTCATTGATAATGCCGCTGTTGTGGCCGCCGCTTGTGAGGACAAATACCATATCGTTGTCGGTAAAAAGTTGGGTTTTGTAGACGGATTTCCACGGCGCGATGTGATCGGTTTCAGTGCCCACCGCGAATATCGGGGCCGAGATGTCCTTGAGCGCGATGACCCGTCCCTTTACGGCAAATCGACCTGCGGTAATACGGTTTTCAAGAAACAGGCCGCGCAGATACTCTGAATGCATTCTGGCAGGCATCCGCGTCGTGTCGGAAACCCAGACTCCCATGTCGGTCGGCAGGTCCTCTTTCCCAAGGTAATAGCGCCGCACGGCACGGGAATAGATAAGGTCTTCCGACCTGATAGCAGAAAAGGCGCGAGCCATTTGGGGCCGGTCAAGATAGCCCTTCTCCCACATCAGGTCCTCAAGGAACGCGATCTGGCTTTCATCCAAAAACAACAGCAACTCGCCCGCCTCGGCAAAGTCGACCTGTGCGGCCATCAGCGAGATCGACGCAAGCCGTTCGTCGTTTTCACGCGCCATCGTAGCCGCCGCGATCGCGAGGATTGTGCCACCCAAGCAATAGCCGACCGCATGAACCTTGCGCTCCGGCACAATGGCATTCACCGCATCGAGAGCCGCGATGACGCCGCGTTCGCGGTAGTCCTCCAGCGACAGGTCTGCTTGATCAGCGGTCGGGTTGCACCACGAAATCATGAAGACGGTAAATCCCTGATCCACAAGGTGTTTGACCATTGAATTATGCGGCGAGAGATCAAGTATATAATACTTCATGATCCAGGCCGGAACGATCAGGATCGGCTCGGACTGCACCTTATCGGTCTGAGGCGCATACTGGATCAACTCGAAAAGATCATTGCTGAACACCACCTCGCCGGGTGTACAGGCCAGATCCTTGCCGATCTGAAAGCCCTCTGGTGCGGGTTCATGGACCTGAGCAACGGTGTTTACAAAATCATGCATGAAGTTGCGCGCACCCTCCACCAAAGTCTTGCCGCTGCTCTTGCGCGTTTTCTCGATGATCTCGGGATTAAGGGCGGGGAAATTGGACGGCGACAACAGGTCCAGCATCTGACGCGCCATGAAACGGGTCCTGTCTGCGTCCTCGGGGCGCAATCCGCGCAGATGGTCGGTTGCATAATCCCACCAATCCTGCACCGCGAGAAACCCCTGCTGCATGTTTTTGAACGGTGGCTTTTCCCATCCGGGATGCCGGAAACGATGATCGTAGGCCTTTGGCACAAAGGCCGGTTCCGCGTCGATGTTTGGCAAAAGCGACTGCCCCAACAGCCTTGTCATGTTTTCCTGCGCGCGCTCGGCCAATTCAAGTTGGCGACCCGGAGCCTGGGCCAGATGCTGTGCCCAATCGCTCCAGGCTTCGATGAACGCATGGGGCGACACGCCTGCCGACATATACGCGACCGCCGCACGGGACGCGCGATCCAGGTTTTCGTGCGGATGCGCCGCGCTCGGCCCGGCATTGGGCTGCGACGCGGGGACGATCTTGGCGGGAAGCTGGACCTGCTGCGCGTCTTTTGCAGGTGTCTTGGGCTGCGCCGTGCGCTTGGTCATCTGAACCTATCCTATGCCGATGTGCCTTTTTGCTGAATGCCGGTCTCGGGGTCGCTGTGATCGCGCTAGCACAAGCCGCATCAGGGCATGTGTCCTGTGTGGCAGAAACCAGTGGCGATCGCATTGATCCAGATCAGTGTCCAGCTTTGCTAAGCTTTCTATGCTTCTTCCAAGTCTTCCCCGCAGGCAGTGCTTTCTGACTGGCTGCCGCCACCAGACGAACAATGAGGCCCCGTTTGACATCCACACGCGTAGATCAACCATGGAGCAACGGCTCTATCCGTGCCGGGACGGGCGCGGATGTGGGCGACCCTGATCTGCCCGGTGGGATGCGGACTCATATCCCGAACGACCCTGGCGCCCCGCTTGGTGGCGTCGTACATGCCGTCCGGGGGGCGGTGGTGGATGTCGTCTTTGCCGGATCCGACCTGCCGCCGATCAATTCCGCGCTGTTGGTGAAATGGGACCGCCCGACCGTCCTCACTCTCGAAGTCCACAGCCACCTCGATCAGAAAACCGTCCGTGCGGTGGCGTTCCAATCTACCGCGGGGCTTGCCCGAGGCGTGCCGGTGCAGGCCAGCGGCGCGCCGGTGACCGTGCCTGTGGGCGAAGCCGTTCTCGGCAGGCTTCTGGATGTGGTGGGCAGTCCGCAGGACGACGGGCCTGCCTTGCCTGAGGATACACCACGTCGCTCGATCCATGCCCTGCCGCCGCTTCTGAAATCCCAGACTGGCGCCACCGACGTATTTGAGACGGGGATCAAGGTGATCGACCTGCTGACGCCGATGGCTCAGGGCGGCAAGGCCGCGATGTTCGGCGGCGCCGGCGTGGGCAAGACCGTTCTGGTGATGGAATTGATCCGCGCCATGGTCGAGAAATATGAAGGTATCTCCGTCTTCGCGGGCGTCGGTGAGAGATCACGCGAGGGGCATGAGCTGCTGACTGAAATGCAGGACTCGGGCGTTCTGGAGCGCACCGTGCTGGTCTATGGTCAGATGAACGAGCCGCCCGGCGCGCGCTGGCGGGCTCCGCTCACAGCCTTGACGATTTCGGAATTTTTCCGCGACCAGAAGCACAAGAATGTCCTTCTTCTGATGGATAACGTGTTCCGCTTTGTTCAGGCCGGGGCCGAGGTATCCAGCTTGCTGGGCCGCCTTCCCTCGCGCGTGGGCTACCAGCCGACGCTCGCGACCGAAGTGGCGGGCCTGCAGGAGCGTATTGCCTCTGTGGCAGGCTCTGCCGTGACCGCCATTCAGGCGGTCTATGTGCCTGCCGACGATTTCACGGACCCCGCGGTGACCACGATTTCCGGGCACATGGATTGCGTCATCATGTTGTCCCGCGCCCAGGCCTCCGAGGGGTTTTATCCGGCGATTGACCCGCTGGGCTCGTCATCGATGCTGCTCGATCCGCTGGTTGTCGGTGACGAGCATTACCAGACCGCCGAGGCGGTCCGGCAGGCGCTAGCAAGGTTCCGCGAGTTAACTGACATCATTTCGCTGCTGGGAGTCGAGGAACTGGGCACCGCCGACCGCTTGATCGTCAAACGCGCACGCCGGTTGCAACGGTTCCTGACCCAGCCCTTCATGGTGACCGAGGCCTTTACCGGCACACCGGGCGCCAGCGTGCCCCTCACCGAGACCCTCTCTGGGTGCCGCGCCATTCTGGACGGCGAAGCCGACGCGTGGTCCGAAAGCTCGCTCTACATGATCGGAACGCTGGAGGACGCAAGACAGAAAGAGGCCGCCGCAAATGCCTCGGACACCACCGACGCCGAAGCCGCTGCATGAGATTGCGGATCGTGACTCCCCTGTCCGTCGTTGTGGACGAGGATGCTGAAAGCTTGCGGGCTCAGGACGCCAGCGGCAGCTTCGGCATTCGCCCCGGCCACGCCCCATTCCTGACCGCGCTCTCGGTTTCCATCCTCAGTTGGAAGACCACCGGGCTTGAGCGGTTCTGCGCATTGCGCGGCGGGGTGCTGACCGTGACCGGCGGTAGCAGTGTCGCAATCGCCACCCGCGAGGCCGTGGCGGGCGACGATCTGGCCACGCTGGACGCGGAGGTTCTGACCCGGTTTCAGTCGGACGCTGACGAAGAACGGGTTGAACATGTCGAGACGATGCGCCTGCAGATGGACGCCGTCCGCCAGATGATCAGCAGGTTGCGGCAGGGCGCAGACAAGGGACAGTTCCGGTGACCGAAAACCAATCTGAGCCCTCAGAGACCGATCCTCTGGTCGAGGAAATCCGCAAGCATCGCAGCCGTCACGAGAAGTGGCTGCGCGAAGGCGACATGTCCGTCGGTCGACGTTTGGCGCAGATCGGCGTGCTGGGCTGGATCTTCGTGGTGCCGACTCTGGCGGGCCTGTTCTTCGGACGCTGGCTCGATACGCTATTTGAGACGGGCATCTTCTGGAGCGCCCCGATGATGCTGCTCGGGCTTTGCATAGGCGGTTGGACCGCTTGGAAATGGATGAACGCACGATGACAGATCCCTCCACTCTCCCGCTAATCGTCCTTCTTCCGATCTGCTTTCTGGGTGGGTTATTCATCGGATGGGGCTATTTCCGCGCGCTTCGCGAGACTGCCAATCTGATCGTGGGTGGGGGCAAACCGCTCAGGGCGATCGTCCTGACCCTCGCGCGCATCTCGCTTCTGGCTACCGGGTTCTTCATCGCCGTTCTGGCAGGCGGCCTTGCCCTGTTGGCGGCCCTTGCGGGAGTCCTCTGCGCCAAGTGGATCATGCTCCGCAGGATGCAGGAGATCCAAACATGAACTCTCCGCTCGACTCCACCGTTCTGTTCCAGATTGGACCGGTTCCGATCACGCAAGCCATCGTCACGACATGGGCGATCATGGCGATACTGGTGATCGGGGCTTTTGCCCTGACCCGCCGCTCAGACCTCAGACCAACCCGGCGGCAGGCCGCGCTGGAACTGATGGTCGCCACGGTCGACACCCAGATTACCGAGACAACGGGCGCGGCGCCCGCACCCTATCGAGGGTTCATCGGCACGCTCTTTCTGTTCATCCTCGTGGCGAATTGGTCCTCGCTTGTCCCGGGGGTCGACCCTCCGACCGCACAGCTTGAAACCGACGCCGCCCTCGCCGTTCTGGTGTTCCTGTCCGTGATCTGGTTCGGCATACGCGCGGGCGGCGTTGGCGGCTGGCTGAAAACTTTCGCCGCGCCCAATCCGGTGATGATCCCGCTGAACATCCTGCAAAGCCTGACGCGGGTCTTTTCCATGTTCGTCCGACTGTTCGGCAACGTGATGAGCGGCGTATTCGTCATTGGCATCGTCGCCTCGCTGGCGGGCCTGCTGGTACCGATCCCATTGATGGCGCTCGATCTGCTGACCGGGCTGGTGCAGGCCTACATCTTTGCGGTGCTGGCGATGGTGTTCATCACCTCCGCAGTCGAGGCCGGCGCACCCAGCCCTCCGAACAGCGACACGGCCCCTACCCCAACGAAAAAGGATAAATGATGGACTATGCTCCGCTTGCCAGTATCTTCTGCGCCGCCTTCGCCGTGGCCTTTGGCGCTATCGGCCCTGCCCTTGCCGAGGGGCGCGCCGTTGCCGCAGCGATGGATGCCATCGCGCGTCAACCCGATGCGGCAAACACGATTTCGCGCACGCTGTTCGTCGGGCTCGCGATGATCGAGACGACGGCAATCTATTGTCTGGTTATTGCGCTCCTGCTGCTCTTCGCCAACCCGCTACTGGCATGAGCGCATGACCCTCGATTGGTGGGGACTGGGTCTTCAGGCCATCAACGTCCTGATCCTCGTCTGGCTGCTCAGCCGCGTATTCTGGCGGCCGATAGCCGGGGCCATCACCCGGCGACAGGACGCGGCGCAGGCCATGCTGGAGGAAGGCAAGACAGCACAAGCGAAGGCCGATGCTGCGCTTGCAGAGGTCGCTGAGACTCGCGCAGGCATCGCGGCCGAACGCGAGGCCATACTTGCTGAGGCCAAAGCGACAGCAGACACAGTAGCGAAAGCCGCGCTGAAGGATGCTCAAACCAAGGCAGACTCCCTGATCGCTGCCGCGCGCACCGCCATTGACCGCGACAGAAACACAGCGCGGAAAGAGAACGCAACGAGGGCCGCCGAATTGTCGGTCGAGATTGCAGCCCGGCTTCTGGGCCGGTTCAACACGCCTGCGGTTCAGGCGACGTTCCTTGCGCAACTTGTCGAGGCGATCGCGGGCATGTCCGCCTCCGACCGAACGGCGCTGATGGCCTCGGCAGACGACATCGAGATCATCACCGCGACAAACCCGGAGGACGCGGAAAGGGCCAAGATCGAACAAGCGGTAAAGGATGCGTTGGACGGCACGCCCAGCGTTCGTCTTGTCACCGATCCCGACCTGATCGCCGGACTGGAACTCCGCAGCGGGCATTTCGTGCTTCACAACAGCTGGCGGGCCGATCTGGAGAATATCCTGAAGGAGGTCGAGAATGCCGCCTGACGCGCCAGACTGGTTCGCCTCGGCGCAAGGCGCAGTGCGTCGCGCGGCACTGGGTCCGCGACCCGAACACAGGGGCCGTGTCGAGGAGATCGGGGACGGTGTGGCGATGATCTCGGGCTTGCGCGACGTGCGGTTGGACGAGGTTCTGCGGTTCGAGGGCGGCCAGTTCGGGTTCGCCCGGGTTCTGGACCCCGATCTGATTGGCTGCGTGTTCGTTGACGCCGCGACCAAGGTCGAGGCGGGCGATGCCGTTTTCGGCACCGGCGAAGTGGTAAGCGTGCCTGTCGGAGAGGCGCTGCTCGGGCGCATCGTCGACCCGCTCGGCCGCCCGCTGGACGGAAAGGGGGCAATTGAGGCCGAAGAGCGGTGGCCGATCGAGCGCCCGGCGCCGTCGATCATCGAACGAGATCTCGTGACCCAGCCGGTGCAAACCGGGATACTCGTGATGGACACACTGTTCGCGCTTGGCCGGGGCCAGCGCGAGTTGATCGTCGGCGACCATTCCACCGGAAAGACGACACTGGCCACCGACACGATGATCGCGCAGCGCGACAGCGACATGATCTGCGTCTATGTCGCGGTGGGGCAAAAGACATCCAGCGTACGCCGCGCCATCGACGCGCTGCAGGCGCATGGGAATTTCGCGCGCTGCATCGTGATTGTCGCGGGCTCCGCCTCGGCGCCGGGGCTGCAATGGATAGCACCCTATGCGGGCGTCACGATGGCGGAATATTTCCGCGAAAAGGGCGGTCACGCCCTCGTTGTGATCGACGATCTGTCCAAACACGCCGCCACCCACCGAGAGATTGCCCTTCTGACCCGGCAATCACCGGGGCGCGAGGCCTATCCGGGAGATGTTTTCTACATCCATGCCCGCTTATTGGAACGGGCTGCTAAGCTGTCCAAGGCGCGTGGCGGGGGGTCTTTGACGGCTCTGCCGATTGCGGAAACTGATGCCGGAAACCTGTCGGCCTATATCCCGACCAACCTGATCTCGATCACCGACGGGCAGATCGTGCTGGATTCGAGCCTGTTTCATCAGGGGCAGAAACCGGCGGTGGATGTGGGGCTGAGCGTCAGCCGTGTCGGCGGCAAGACCCAGGCGCCCGTGCTGCGCAAGGCGGCCGGCACGCTGCGGCTCGACTATGCGCAGTTTCTGGAGCTCGAGGTCTTCACCCGGTTCGGAGGCATGCCCGAAGGTCG
>Ga0316189_10007603_pt1 | contig 10227 bp, 7 predicted proteins | sample LowCovwburrow_MG_FD_204930 | JGI IMG/M metagenome (GOLD analysis project Ga0316189, IMG submission 204930) | Coastal sediment microbial communities from Maine, United States - Lowes Cove worm burrow | ecosystem: Environmental > Aquatic > Marine > Coastal > Sediment | place: USA: Maine... | reverse complement strand
TCAGCAGGTCGGCCGCGAACACGATGAACGCGACCAGCAGAATGGCCGAGACCAGGTTGGCGACCTGGGTGCGGCCGCCGCTGGCGCTGTTCAGTAGTGTCCGCGTCTGGCTGCCACCGACGCTGAAGCCCAGGAAGGCACCGGACGCGAGGTTGGCCGAGCCCAGTGCGAACAGCTCGCGATTCGCGTTGACCTCGTAATCGTGCTTCTCCGCCATCGCCCGCCCGAGCAGCACGCCTTCGGGAAAAACCAGCATCGCGAGCCCGAGCGCTCCCACAGCAAGCTTGGCAATATCGTTCAGGTCCAGGGTAAACCCAACAGAGTGTGGTGTCAGCTCGCGGATCTCGCCGATCACGCCGACATCCATGGCCTTGAAATCGATAAAGTAGCTGGACACGAACATGAGAAAGAACACCGGCACCAATGGTGGCAACCGCGGGATCAGCCATTTGGCGACGACCAGCAGCACGATCACACCGGCTCCGACTGCCAGCGTTGTCGTGTGCATATTATCCAGCTTCTGAACCCATTCGATCAGACGCTGAATAAAACCCTCCTGCTCCAGGTCGATACCGAACAGCTTGCCCCACTGGCTGACGATGATCACGAAAGCGGCGCCATTCAGGTAACCCATCAGTACCGGCGTCGACAGGAAACTGGCGACAACGCCAAGACGCAGTGCTGCCGCCGCAACCAGTATGATGCCGGTGAACACCGCCAGCCATGAGCTGGCGATCAATGCATTGGCCGGATCACCACCGGTCAACGGCAGTATTACGACACCGGCGAGTAATGCAACGGCGCCGTCGGGACCGACGTTCATATGCCGCGAGCTGGCAAACAGGAAATAGGCAATGGTTGCGGCCACCGCCGCGTAGATGCCACCCACCGGCCCGGAACCGGCCAGCTCGGCGTAGGCCAGTACCGAAGGAATCAGCACCAGGCAGATTACCAGGCCAGAAAGAACATCGGGGCCGAGGTCGCTGCCCTTGTATTCGCGCAAGACCCGAAGACCCGGCATTGCTCCGAGGAGTCGTCCGGAAATCGATACCCTTTCCGTCGTTTTTGATTGCTTTTTGAAATTGGTCATTTTTGTGTGCAGTTTCTACGGAACCATCCGACCACGTTACCCCTGTAACTTCCGCGGGAGTGACGTAGTCTTTTGTATCTATATGTTCGCACAAAAACCATGTTCGCATCAAAACCGTTCAGGTAGGAACTACATGGTTACCAGATTTCGTTATCCCGAGCGTTTTGAACAATTTTCTACCAAATGTCCGCCCAATGCGTTCAATGAAAAAATTGGCTCTTCGGAAAAAATAGTGGGTTAAAATATTGCGAATTTGAAGCAAGAGAGATAGTTTTCCGGGAAATAAGGGTAGAGCATCCTGACTCCAAGTCTGAGAAGATGGAAGTGCGAACTAACCGTCTGACAGAGAAAAAGCAACAGGATGCTGATCCAGACTATCCTGGCCTCCTTCGTCTGAGCGGTGTTGTCTTGGCAACTCCATCTTCTCAGACTTGGAGCCAGGGTGCGCCTCTGCATTCAAAACCCGGCCCTACAGCTTCAAATTAACGACAAATTCTGCGGAGGAGCTTTGATTGTTAATGCGGAAACATGACAAAATGACCACATCTGCACGACTACCTACTTCTGCAAACCACCAGTTACCGGGATGTCGATTCCAGATCGTTGATGGCCAAATGCAGTTGATCTGATATGAAGCGCCTGCTCATCGGTATCGCATTTCTGTTGGTCGGCCTACCGGTCTTGGCGATTAGCGTGCTGATAATCGCCAAAGTGGAGTTGGATCTCGCGCCCTATCGCACCACCATCAACCGCTGGGCCAGCATGGCGGCTGATCGGCAGGTCACGCTCGATGGTGATCTGCGTCTCGGGTTCGGCACGCAGCCATCCCTAACCATATCCCAGCTGAGTGTCTCCGACGGACTCGACGACTCCCTTAGCTTGGCGAAAGCCGATCAGTTGTTTGTAAAGACAAATCTCGGCGTACTGTTCGGTGCTCACCTGGAAGTGCTCGAGTTCGATCTCGCTGGCGGCGAATTGAATTTGCGCGTCGACCCGATGGGTCGATCGAATTGGGTGTTCGGCGAGAACGGTGATGACAGCGACGAGTTCGAGCTGGACGAGGCATACCTTCCGCAACGTGCCCGCATCGACATCCGTGACTTCCACGTGCGTTACGAAGATCGGCAACAGGATGCCAGCTGGACGCTCGATTTGGCGGCGGCTCGCGCCGGGCTGAAGGACGCGGATGACCCGCTCGAGCTGCTCGTGGAAGGCGTCTGGGACCAACTGCCCCTCAAGGTCTCCGGCAACGTAAGGCCGTCACCGGATGCGGGTGGCCCCGACGCTCCCCAGCTCCTGTCGTTCACGGCGCAGGTGCTGGGCATCGAGGCGAGGGCCGAAGGCAGCATCACGGGTATGGGGAGCCGTGCTCAGCATGTGGATGTGAATGCAGACGCCAGTACCAATGAGCTATCGCACTTGCGCGATGTGTTCGGCGAGGTCATTCCCGCGGCGCAGGGGGCGTCGCTGCACTTCGAGATCAAGGACGACAGTGAAGTCCTGCAGGTCGCTGGCGTCGACGCCCGGATTGACAGGGCCAAGATTGTCGGCGACCTCTCGGTGAACCGGGCGGGCGAGCGGCCGGCGTTACTGGGCAAGTTTCAGGTAAGCGACCTGGATACCCGCCTGTGGATGCCGTCAGACGCCGCAGCGAAAGAGGATTCTGCCGCCAGGCCAGTGCGTCCGCTCGAGCCGCTGGCGCACTTGCCCCTGCCCCCGCCCGTCGATGCCGAGGTTTCGGTGATGGTGCGGAATATCGTGTGGCCGGAAGGGGTGAAGAGTAGCCTTACGATCGACCTCAATGTCGATGAGCGCAACTTCGGGGTCGAGCTCTCAGAGCTCGACGGCTTCAAGGCTCCGTTCAAGGGCTCGCTGCGCAAGCAGCTTCGTGGCGAGGGGGTGCCGACTTACGCCTTTAAACTGCACGATCCGGACTTCAGCCTTGCAGAATTGGCGTCGGTTCTCGGCATGGCGGGACAAATCCAGGGGCAGCTGCTCGTGGACGTGGATCTGCGCAGCCGCGGCGCTTCGGAAGACGAGATCCGGAAGGCACTGGACGGGCATGTGCGCCTGCTGATGGGCGCCGGTAAGGCGAACGTGGCGGCGCTCGACCGTCTGGTCGGTGGCCTGACGGCCAATGTGGGGCAGGTGTTGGCCGAAAAATCAGAGCTTGCTGTGGTGAACTGCTTGGCCGCCAATATCGCGTTCGGGGGCGGGCGGGCGAAGGTAGACCTCGGGCTGATCGACACCGCGTACTCGACCGTACTCGTCGATGGCGCGGTGGACCTCACCAATCGAACGCTCGACCTGCAGGTGATGCCCAGGCAGAAGGCGCTAGCGTTGAGCGTCGCGCCGAAGGTCCTGATCAAGGGATCGGTGGACGCCCCGGAGTTCATTATCGAGGAGGGGTCGTTGGTCCTATCGCTCGGCCAGTTCATTGCCAATGTCGCCTATCCACCTGCTCTCCTCGTGGGTGTGTTTGACGAGGCGGCACGCCAGAACCCGTGCGTCGCCATGTTGACCGGTGAAGATTCCCCGACTGCGGCCAGGTAGTGCTCCGCAGGTCTTTTCACCACTTATCTGCGTCATTCCTCAGTTCGCCAGCCACCTGATCCAGAAGGCCGGGTTCACTCGCAAGACCGCACGCACCGGCGCGGTGACGCTGATCCAGCGCTTCGGTAGTGCGCTGAACTTGAACCTTCACTTCCACATGCTGTTCCTGGATGGGGTCTATGTCGTGGGGGCTAATGGAGAGGTCGAGTGGTTTCGCTGGGTGAGGGTGCCGACCACTGCCGAGCTCACCGAGCTGACGCACACCATCGCCGAGCGGGTCGGGCGCTTTCTGCAGCGGCAGGGACTGCTGGAGTGCGACGGCGAGCAGAGCTATCTGGCCGCGGAGGCGGTGGACGAGGGGACGATGGATCCTCTCTTGGTCCGCTCAATCACCTACCGCATTGCTGTAGGGCCGCAGGCGGGCCGCAAGGTGTCCCTTGAAGAACGAGACCACGCCACCGCCGGTCTGCAGTCGTGGCTGGTAGGCGTTGAGATAAAGTCGGTCGATGCCCTCAAGATCCAATTAAACCTTGTCTTCCAGCAATTTCCCCAACGTCTGTTCTATCATTAGTAGTGGCCCCGGTTGACGCTTGGACTCAACGTCCTCCCGCCGCTTATGCGGCTACACTGGAAGTTTAGCGACTTCCATGATCAACCGGGGCCGCCTCAGGACTCGTTGGTCTGAGGCGAAGCCTCGCTAGTGGTTCTTGCGATAACTCGCTGCTAAGTTGCAGCTTTCGAATGGGTATCGCGAATTCAATCCCGGCTGCTTCGAACGCTTCTACTATCCGCATATTCAACTGTTCACAATGAGCCATGTAATCCCAGTAGTCAGGAGGGGCGAACCAATAAATAACAAACAAGTTTAAGCTGTCGGTGTTGAAATCACTGAAATAGACCCTTGGTTCCAAAACGTCTCCGTTGATTACAGGACGAATTCTTTCGCCAATATCGTCTTTTTTCAGGAGGTCTCGGATAATTTGCACTGCTCGATCGAGCTTTTCTTTCTGCGTATGTAGTGGAAGCGTGATATTCATAATCCGGCGTATGGTGGGACGAGCACTGATATTCTCCACAGCGTCACCGGTCAAGCCAGCATTCGGGATGGTCACTAAGTGACCATTGAGTGTGCGCACTTTTGTCGAACGAAAGCCAATGTACTCGATAATACCATCATAATTTTGATACAGAATGCGGTCTCCCGTCTTGAAAGGTTTATCGAGAAAAATTGTCATTCCGCCAAAAAGGTTACGGACCATATCTTGTGCAGCAAATGATACCGCTAGACCCGCTAACCCCAGGCTGCCCAGGAGAGGTAGCAGGTTTACCTCGAGTGCATTTGCGGTATACACGAGCGCGAAAGCGAATATCAATAATTTTGCTGCTCGTCGTAACAGGGGAATGAGCATGTTATCCAGGGAAATCCCCGTCGTTTCTGATTTGCGTAGGGATGCACCCGATACGATGTCGGTTAATGACCAAGCTACCCACGCGACTGCAAAGCCAAAGACCAATTTCATAGCCACGAAGAGCACCACGAGAGCAACACCTACCAAGCCCAATACACCGAGTAACCACCAGAACGTTAGCACGGCAATAAGTAATCCGTACGGTCTTGCCGTAGCCCGGACGGTATCTATATCGGTTTCACCAGTGGTCTTGTAGAGTATCCAGCGCATCATCGGACGAAAGAGTAGACGTACAAGAGCATCGACGAGAACGACAATAAACAGTGCGACAAAGAGCCCGACCCATTGCCACAACTCAATACCCAGAAAAAAGCTGCCCTTCAACACCTTGGGTACATAATGCGTTCGAATTTTCTGCGTCAGACTCACTTCGCTGATATCGATACCGTACTTGACGCCGCGACTTTCGATCCAGCTCCAGAGCTTGGTGATGTTGTCGAAGGTCTCCGCTGAGAACTTCCACTCCCCACTATCTGTTACAACTAAAACGATTTTGGCAGGTGGCTCGCTGCCTACATCAGCGATAGCCTGCCTGATCATTCGTTTTGCTGCGGGATAAGGATTATCGGGAAAAAATTCAAAACTCTTGAGTTTTTTCTCATTCACTTCATCAACGCCAGGGGCCATAGTTTCTACGTCGATACGGCCTAGACTGTTGAAGACACCCATTAGATTATCCGCCATCGATGCCGCCTGTTTGCCTAATGTTTCTGGAACGTCAAACGTTCTTAGGACTTGTTTTATGGCAGCTTCGCTTTCAACACCTTCTGCGAGCTGGGCCATGTTGAGCTGAAAAGTATTGATCGTATCGCGAGGGCTGGCGAAGTCTGCAGATTCTTTGAGGGCCACTGTCTCGGCTGGCTTTTCTTCGCCTTTCGCCTTGTCGGACGGTGTTGCCGGAACTTCAGCACGAGCAAGTAATGCTATGGAAAATATCGCAAAAATAATAATGCGTGATAGTTGTAACCAACTTCTATTCGTCATTTTTTGCTCCAGTACGCGTTTTCCGTTCGTGGATGCACCTCGCATTGACGTGCTCAATTAGGCGCTAGCCCGCATTTCTCACCAGGATTACTCCAGGCGTCCTGCCTTCCGCCCTGTCGGGCCAGCCTTCGGCTGTTCAAAATCGCTCCAGGCGATTTTGGGTCGTCCTGGGGGGCGACTTTTGGGACAAACTGCGCTCGTTGTTTATTCATGGGGCTAAGACTGTGTTTCCAATAACGACCCAATTATCGGAAGACGACACCCGGTAATCCAAATCATAGCTGCAGTTCGTTATCGATAGGTGAGGTGCACCAAAGACCGGATTACACATCATGGTCAGTCGTCAGAAGACACCGCCCCTGCAGGATGCCGCTTACCTCGCCTGAAACCCAAGGACACGACCATCATCACCAGGATGACACCCATAATGATGACCAGGGTATCCTGATAGGCGGACAGATAGGCATCGGCCACGATCGCCTCGTAGGCATTACCAGTGACATCCGGCAAACGATCCAGAAATGCCTTCCACTGGTCATCCGTGATCCTGGCCGCCCAGTCCTCGAGCTCGATCGCCGCCTCAGCGTGCATCGCCGCAGTCACCACTGGCTGGCCATGAAACTCGAAGTAGCCGTCCCCGACGCGGCCGAACATCAGCGCCAGGAAGATCGAACCGAGGACCGATACGCCGAATGCAACACCCAGTTCCTTGCCTGTCGAGTCTCCACCTGTCGCCTCTCCCAGTTCTTCAGGCTGCACCTCAGCGAGCGTGATCTCCGTCAACCGCGCCAGCACCATGCCGGCGCCAGCGCCAAAGCAGAACAGCGCCGGCACCAGACTACTCAATACAAGCTGCAGACTCGCTGTCTGGTACACCCACCAGCCACCGACGAGCATCAGGATCAAGCCGATGCGAACCACCAGCACGGGGGAGATCCTGGCCGGCAGGCGCGACGCCCCCAGCGCGAACACAAAAATGCCGAGGGTGTAAGGCAAGAGGACCAGGCCCGTATCCAGGGCATCCAGGAATAGGGCCGATTGCAGAAACACTGGCAAAACGAACAACAGACCGCCGACCGCCAGTTGAAAACATAAGCCCAAGGCCGCAGCCACGGAGAAGTTGCGATTACGGAATATACTGACCCGGAACAGCGGCGCCAGTTTGCGCCGAGCACGCAGCTCAGACCAACCAGCGTAGGCAAGCAGCACCGCGCCGCCGCCCAGCATGAACACCAAGGCTGCCGACAACCCGAAAGGCGCGAACACCTCAGCGCCGATATAGAAGGGTCGCCGCGCACTCCACCAGCCAAATTCTCCAGCGAGCGTTGCCCCGAGCACCAGCAGGCCAAAACCGATAAAGGTCAACAACGCACCCAGGCTGTCGAAGGGCACCCGCTGCTCACGCTTCGTCTCAGTCACCATGCTGGCGAAGAACAGCAGCAGCAGGATAAGCAAGGGTTCTGAGGCAAAGGCCCAGCGCCAGCTGATGAGGTTCGCCATGGCCCCCATCCACACCGGCCCGATCACCGCAGCGGCCGCGACGAAGGCGGAGAAGATACCGAACGCGGTGGTCCGCTGTTGGCCTGCATAGTTGAGCACGATCAATGAACTGGCCGCTGGGATCATCATCGCCCCGCCCACCGGCTTGATCAGTGACCAACCGAGGATGAGCAACCAGATGTTTGGGCTCAGCGCAGCAAGGATGACACCCGCCGCGAATACCAGGGCGCCCAGCACAAAGATTCGCTTCTCCCCGTACTTGAGGGCGAGCTTGCCGGCTGCGAGATAGGTCGATGCCATGACCAGCGAATGCAACGCCATGGCCGCCTGCACGAAGGCCACCTGGGTGTTCAGATCATCGACGATCGAGCCGATGGCTACCGGCATCATTGATCCATCCAGGGTGATGGTGAAGATGCCGAGAGAGACCGCAAGCAGCGCGCCCCAGGTGCCGAAGATCGATATCGATGGATGCTTAGTCATCGTACTCAAAGCATGTAGGATATTGGATACAGAGCGACCCTTTTACCGGCCACCCGCTGCCTGGGGATAGTGCAGCGCCAGCTCATCGGTATAACGCTGCGCCTGCGCCGTATCGCCCTGCGCTTGGTGCATACTGACCAGCACCGTGAGTATTTCATGGTTCCCCGGATGGCGTTCGTTTGCCTGCGTTAGCACCGTCGTGTGCAAGCGATTCAGCTTCAACCCCGGCACAAGAGGTCCCAATAACACGACTTTAGAATCAGCCTTCCCCACATGGGCGGGCAGGTCGGCCTGTGCATCGGCATTTTCGAGGATTGCTCAGCGTTCACTCACGTTACGGCCTGCACACTCGCTGGATCACCCAAAGTGATCCGTTACATCGAAGGCTTCAGCCACTTCGTTGCCTCCATGACTGCTCCAATTGCTTCCGGCTGGAGCAACATCGCCGGGTGGGGTTCGCACCCACTGAGAAACGCCGCCTTTACACGGCGCACGCCAGAACCGGACCTTCGTACCGATAAACCAGTCTGGTTATTTGGGAAATAGAAACTGGAAGGTAAAGGCAATGTTCCAGTCCGGCGCAGCATCAGGTGCCTCAACATTGTAGTAGGCCTCAAGACGTGAGTTGATCGCCTGGTTTCCTATTTTGAATATCCTCCCTGCGCCACCACCGATTGGAACCGTCCATCGTTGACTGGAAGGTGCATCCCAGTTGGCTGTAATGATCATATCGGTAATCAGGAACCAGCCACCCTCAAGGTTGTAGTTGAGAAAGGGCTCGAGCAAAAACTGATTGACATCCTCGCGGTCCGAATCTCCTGCAAACGACCACAGCTGTCGCCCGAGCACACCCATGGTACCCCAGCCGGGTTGTGTCAGCCCCACCGCGGTCAACCCCGCACTCCACTTGCCACTGCCGAGCGCGTCGTCGGTTGCCGTGTCCATATTCAGGGATGGACCCACGCCCCAGATAACCTTGTCGTAATCGACGGGCGAGAAATACAGCGAGTAGTTGATGTCGCCAAGGCCACTGGCACTGCCGCCGCCCGGCTGCGGACTCGGGTTGTTTGCACCCTGTATGGCGCCATCAACATGAGCGAGTGGAATAATGGCACGGTTCACCAGGTTCCACTTGCCAACAGTGACCGGTATCACCGGTTGTACGTTCAGGATGGTTGCATCACCATTCTCGGCACCGTAGTCAAGATTTAACTTGAACGGCAGACTGATCATCGAGCTGATCGGGTTCTGCACGGCAGAGCGTAGATCATCCCCTGACCAAGCATTCATGCTAAGCACAACAGCAATTAAAAATATGGCTACTTTTTTCATTACCAGAACCTCTGATCAGAATTCGGCTCCATCAGTAAAACAGCGGGATGTTACGCATCGGGCGTATACCAGATCGGCGAAGTGTAAGCGCGTTCCTGCGTGATCATAGGCACCTCTTCGGACAGGGTCAACTCGTAGCGCTTGCCGTTCACGATCAGCAAGCTATACTAGCACTTTTGGCCACAAGCTGTCTTAGGCTGCAGGTCCTAAAATCGTCCGCTCCAAACGCAAAACTGGACTAAAAAGGTCACGGAATCGAGACGTATGGTGTTTCGTCAGATTTCACCCTACGCTAATCAGGCAAGCGTAGGGCTTTGGCCCTATATGAGCCCTTCGAGGCTTGGCGTACCATCAGGAAAATCACATGCGAGGGAAATCCCATGTTCAGAATAATCACACTTGCTGCCACTGTCGCCGCCGTCCTTTTCGCCGCCAACCTGCAGGCAGAAACGCTCGACACCCGGATCGGCAAGCTTGAATTTACCCACGACTTCGCCAACGGCTACCCGACCGATGCAACCGTCAAGAAGCTGTTCGATGAAATGGACTTCCAACGGGCCGTACAGGCTTATATCTGGGCCATTCCCGCGGTCTCCATGTCGCAGTGGCAGCATGAGCATATGGCGACATTGGGAGCTGAAAATGGCCAAATCGTTTTCATCGAGTCGTACGATGATCGTGCGGGGGGGTTGACTTACAACTCGACAACTCCCTACGTGCTGCCTTTTATCGACCTTGCAGAGGGACCATGGGTAGCAGTGATGCCCGAGGGAGAGGTTCGTGGCGCCGCCCACGACATGTGGCAGCTCTCCATGA
>Ga0316189_10007602_pt1 | contig 10228 bp, 7 predicted proteins | sample LowCovwburrow_MG_FD_204930 | JGI IMG/M metagenome (GOLD analysis project Ga0316189, IMG submission 204930) | Coastal sediment microbial communities from Maine, United States - Lowes Cove worm burrow | ecosystem: Environmental > Aquatic > Marine > Coastal > Sediment | place: USA: Maine... | reverse complement strand
TGGTTATTTCGACCAAAGAGAGAAAATCAATATTTTTTCTAGATATCTCAATCCCTTAAATCCTTTCAAACTCATTTAGAAATGACTTCTTATTTATAGTACCTTTGCTTTTATGTTGTCTAACTTCAAAGAACATATTCAAGCTAATTTTGCCTTTATAAAGGGCAAAAAAATACTTCTTGCTATTTCTGGAGGTATTGATAGCGTGGTTCTTGCTCATCTATTTCAAAATTTGAATTTTGAATTTGCATTGGCACATTGTAATTTTAGCTTACGTGGAAAAGAGGCTGATGACGATGAACAATTTGTAAAAGAGTTAGGACAGCTGTTGAATGTGACTGTCTATACGAAAACCTTTAGCACAGAAAAATATGCAAAAGAGCATAAACTTTCTATTCAAATGGCTGCCCGTAAATTACGCTATGATTGGTTTGATTCTCTTCTTAAAATAAATCAATTCAATTATACTGCTACAGCACATCACTTAGATGATAATCTTGAAACGGTTTTAATAAACTTTACAAGAGGAACTGGTTTAAATGGCTTGACAGGAATTCCTGAAATTAATGGAAATACAATTCGCCCTTTATTGCCTTTTTCAAGAGATGAAATTGAAAGTTTTGCAAAAAAAAATAAAATTATTTGGAAAGAAGACAAAAGTAACGCTCAAATAAAATACAAACGGAATAAAATCAGGCATCAGATCATTCCTTTATTAAAAGAACTGAACCCTAATTTACTTTCTTCATTTAAAGAAACTACAGCACATTTAAAAGAAAGCCAGGAAATCGTGAATATGGCTATTGAAGAGCTTAAAAAAGCAATTATCATTCCGGTAAAAGAAGGGGTTCAGAAAATAGACATCCATAAACTCAAAGAACTTGCGAATCCAAAAGCTTACCTCTTCGAACTATTAAAAGACTATGGTTTTACCGAATGGAATGATGTTACAAACTTACTCGACGCCCAATCTGGCAAACAGCTATTTAGTAAAACTCATCGGCTGTTAAAAGATAGAGAGTATCTATTGTTGACTGAAATAAATTCTGCCAAAGCCAAGGCAAATCAACATGAAATCAAAAAAAGTCAAAAAAGCATAGCGTTAGAAAAATTCAAATTAGTCTTTCGAGAAACTGAACATCTGGAAACCAAAGTTGAAAGTAAAGATATTGTCTTTATAAATATGGATAAACTTCAATTTCCCTTACAACTAAGAAAATGGCAAAAAGGAGATTTTTTTTATCCATTAGGAATGAATGGAAAAAAGAAACTAAGTAAATTTTTTAAAGATGAAAAACTCTCTTTAGTTGATAAAGAGAATATTTGGTTATTATGTTCTGCCAATGCAATTGTATGGATTCTGGGTAAACGTTTAGATGATCGTTTTAAAATTAATAACAACACAAAAAATATAGTGCGCATAGATTTGATAAAAGCATAAACGACACACACTATTTTTATTTTATATTTGCCAAATACAATTAGAAAATGAGTAAAGAAATTGAAAAAAAAGTACAGCAGTTACAAGAAAAATATGACGCTATTGGTCAAGATCTAGGTACTCATCTTGACGGATTAATTCAAAGTAAGCCCAGTACTTATTGGGATTATATTCAAACCGACGCACTTTTAAATTTACAAGTACAAAGAACTTTGCTGCCTGATGAAATGGTGTTTATAATGTATCATCAAATCAATGAATTAATTTTCAAGATGATTCTTTGGGAAATTGATCAAATTGCCCGTCATAAAACACTAACATCTGAATTTTTTATTACCCGCTTAAAGCGTATTAGTCGCTATTTTGATATGTTGGCTCAATCATTTATTATAATGGGCGACGGTATGGAAGTTGACCAGTATATCAAGTTTAGAGATACCTTAACTCCTGCAAGTGGTTTTCAAAGTGCACAATATAGAATGATTGAATTTACGTCAACCGAACTTATCAATTTAATTGATTACAGGTTTAGAGAAACAATTGATAGATTCACGCCTTTTGAGCATGCTTTTGATCATTTGTATTGGCAGGCTGCAGGAAAAGATTATAAAACTGGTGCTAAGTTATTTTTCTTAGAACAGTTTGAAGAAAAATACAAAGATCAATTCATTAGAACAATGAAAGAATATAATACGATCAATTTGTATACTAAGTTCAAATCTCTTCCCGAAAAAGAACAACAAAATATTGATTTAAGAAATGAAATGCGTCATTATGATCATACGGTAAATGTACGATGGGTAATGGCACATTACAATGCGGCCGAAAAATATATTGGTAGTGGCGATATAGAAGCAACCGGTGGAAGCGAATGGCAAAAATATATGCATCCAAGATATCAAAGACGTATTTTTTTTCCGGATTTATGGAGTAAAGCAGAATTAGATAATTGGGGCGTTGATAATTTAGAATCTCATAAAATATTAAGTTAGTTAATTAGTTGTAAATAAAGATGTTATTTTTTTGGAACGGTAATTGTATTTACTCAATTGCTAAACAGTAAATTATGAAGAAAATACTAATTACAGTACTATTATTTACCTCAGTTATTTCAGTGGCTCAAACAGAACCTAAAGCTTATAAAGACGGTGAGTGGTTAAAGTTTAGAATTAGTTATAGTAATTTTTTTAATGCCGGTAATGCTACCATGCAGGTAAAACAAACTAAAAACAAGGGTAGAGATGCTTTTCATGTAGTTGGTAAAGGCAAAACGACAGGCGTAATTAGCTGGTTTTTTAAGGTCAATGATGACTACCAATCATATTTTTATAAAGATAATATAAAGCCATATCGTTTTATTAGAAAAATTAATGAAGGTGGTTATAAAAAAAATAAAGAGATATTATTTGATCAGTCAAATAAAACTGCTGTTGTTAAAGATTACAAACATAAAACTGAAAAGACATTCGTTACTGAAAATAGTGTTCAAGACATGGTATCTACATTATACCACCTAAGAAATAAAGACCTTAATAATATGCAAGTTGGTGATGAAATTCAACTGACAATGTTTTTTGATGAAACCAACTATGGTTTTAAATTACGTTATTTAGGTAAAGAAATTATTAGAACAAAGTTCGGTAAAGTGGCTACGGTAAAATTCAGGCCCCTTGTTCAAGCAGGTAGGGTTTTTAAGGAAAACGAAAGTTTAACGGTTTGGGTGAGTGATGATGAAAATAAAATTCCATTAAGGATCAAAGCCTCTTTAGCTGTTGGGTCATTAAGAGCAGATTTACATGCGTATAAAGGTTTGGCAAATCCGTTTCCAATAATTTTTTAGTGAAACACTGTTTTGAAAATTTACTTAGGAAAGAATTCAAAAATAGCTAGTTGAACTAATCCCGCTAAAAAGCGGGATCTTTTAATTCCTGCTAACTTTTAACAAAATCAGGCTTTCACTTTAACATTAAAAATGGTAGATTTGTCACATTATTTCTAAAATTAGATTAATACCTTGAGGCTACTTATACCCCTACTGCTAATATTTTTAGTGTTTTCCTGTAAAAATAATGAAGAACCAGCACCTTTAAAAGCTGAAGTTATTCTTCCAAAAATTATCAATAAATACGGATATGTTTTTAACAATTATAAGGTAGTTGAAGACACGATCAGAAGAGGTGAAAGTTTCGGTGAGATCTTAGACAGAAATCATGTAGAATATCCGGAGGTCTATAAAATTGCCCAATCTATTAAAGATTCCTTTGATGTTCGCCGGTTAAATGCCGGCAAACCCTATACAATACTTGCCAAAAATGATTCTACGGAAAAAGCACAGGTTTTTATCTATAGACCGAACAAAATAGAATATGTAGTTATCGATTTTACTGATTCTATAACAACAAATCACCACAAAAAAGAAATCAAAGCACTTACCAAAACGGCGTCAGGTGTAATTACTGATACGCTCTCTTCCTTATCTTTATTGATTGATAAAAAAGGATTAGACTATAATATCGTAAATGAAATGTCTGAAATTTACGCTTGGACCGTTGACTTTTTTCACTTGCAAAGGGGTGATAGTTTTAAGATTATTTACGAAGAAAAATTTGTTGATGATACTACTTATGTAGGTATTGGTAAAGTAAAAGCTGCTTATTTTGAACATAAGAAAACACCTTTCTACGCCTTTAATTATGTGACCGATTCCACTAAAAATATTTATGATTTTTATGATGATAAAGCGGGAAATTTAAGAAAGCAATTTTTAAAAGCACCTTTAAAATTTGGCAGTCGAATATCTTCAAGGTATAACTTAAAAAGAAGAATCGCTCATTATGGTTATAGAGTTAAAGCCCATAGGGGTACCGATTTTCCTGCTGCACACGGAACACCAATTATTACTACTGCAAATGGTACCGTTGTAGAATCTCGTTACAGGGGTGGTAATGGTAATTATGTGAAAGTGAAACACAACTCTACATATAGTACCCAGTATTTGCATATGTCTAAAAGAAAAGTCAAAGTTGGTGAATTTGTTAAACAAGGAGATGTAATAGGTTATGTTGGTAATACAGGAAGTTCTGCTGGAAATCACGTATGCTATCGCTTCTGGAAACATGGCAGGCAAGTAGATCCATTACGACAAAAATTACCTTCTGCCGAACCTATGAAAGAAGATTTAAAAGAGGGTTATTTTAAATACATTTCTTCATTTAAAGATGCTCTCGATAACGTTATCGTAAAATAAATATAAGCTTATTTATTGTTCGTTGTTTATTTGTTTTAATTTTGAACTCTTCAATAATATAAGATGTCACTAAAAAAAATCAATCCAACTAGTACAGAAGCCTGGCAAAAATTACAGGAACATTTTGAAGAAATTAAAGATGTTAAAATGCAATCATTGTTTGTAAAAAATGAGGCGAGAAAAGACAGTTTTTCGGCTGCATTTAATGATATCGATTTAGATTTTTCAAAAAATAGGATCACCCAGGAAACATTTCAATATCTATTAGATTTAGCAAACCAGGTTGATTTAAAAGATGGTATCGAACAATTATTTTCTGGTGAAAGTATAAATGAGACTGAGAATAGAGCTGTTTTACATACTGCGTTACGAAATAAATCAGGCAACCCGGTATTAGTTGACGGACACAATATAATGCCTGAAGTAGAAAAGTCACATTACAAAATGAGAGCCTTTTCTGAAAAGGTAATTTCGGGCACTCATAGGGGCTTTACAAAAAAAGCAATTACAGATATTGTAAATATTGGTATTGGAGGTTCAGATCTAGGCCCAAGAATGGTTGTTGAAGCCTTACCTTTTTATAAAAATCATCTAAACACCCATTTCATTTCGAATATTGATGGTGACCATGTTACAGAAACTATAAAAGATCTTAATCCGGAAACTACGCTCTTTGTTATTGTTTCAAAAACGTTTACTACCCAAGAAACTTTAACCAATGCAGAGACCGTTAAAAAGTGGTTCTTAAAATCGGCAAAAGAAAGTGATATCAAACATAATTTTGTTGCTGTTTCAACTAATTTAGAAAAGGTCAAAGCTTTTGGTATTGATTCCGATAATATTTTTACGATGTGGGATTGGGTTGGAGGCCGTTACTCAATGTGGAGTGCCGTTGGATTATCAATTTGTCTTGCAATTGGCTATAAAAATTTTGATGAATTCTTAGCAGGAGCATATGAAACTGACGCTCATTTTAAAACAGCTCCTTTCAATGAAAATATTCCTGTTATTTTAGCTTTATTAAGTATTTGGTATAATAATTTCTATAAAACAGAAAGTGAAGTAGTGATTCCTTTTTCACAATATTTGACTCAATTAGTACCATACTTACAACAGCTTTCTATGGAGAGTAATGGTAAAGCCGTTGATAGAAGTGGTGAGACTATAAGCTATCAAACAGGAAATATTATTTGGGGCAATACCGGTACGAATGTACAGCATGCATTTATGCAACTAGTGCATCAAGGCACAAAATTAATCCCGGCAGATTTTGTTGGCTTTAAAGAATCTCTATATGGCAATAAAGAACATCATGAAAAATTGATGGCAAATTTTTTCGCTCAAGCGGAAGCCCTATACCTGGGTAAAACAAAAGAGCAGGTTCATTTAGAATTAAAACTTGCTAACAATGAAGATAAGATTGCTCAATTACTTCCCTACAAAGTCTTTGAAGGCAACAGACCATCGAACACCATTTTAATAAACAAATTAACTCCTAACTCCCTTGGAAGTTTAATTGCTATTTATGAACATAAAACCTTTGTTCAAGGCTATATTTGGAATATTTATAGCTTTGACCAGTTTGGTGTTGAACTTGGTAAAGAAATGGCTAAAAAAATATACAATCAATCAAAATAAAATCATTTTACAGAAGGTATTATAACAATATGGTTGTTAATAAGTTGACCTCTATCTGGAACTTCTTTTCTCTATCTTTTTTTAATTTAGAGTGTTGGTTAAAAAGTTAATGTTTTCTTAAAGTTTGTTTATGAAAAAGTATTACTTTTGCCTTCGTAAAACATAAACTAATTCAATTTACACATGAAAAAAATTACTAATTTATTAATGGTTTTGATGTTCATTATGACATCATCCATTTTTGCGCAAACCATTACGGGTACTGTAAACGATGAAAACGGGCCGCTCCCGGGAGCGAATATCATCGAAAAAGGTACAACTAATGGCACAACCACAGATTTTGATGGAAAATTTTCATTAACTGTTTCCGAAGGCTCAGGTATAATCACAGTATCTTTTATAGGGTATAATAACAAAGATGTTAGTTATACTGTAGCTGCTGGTGAAACTAAAGATTTAGGTACAATTACTGTAGTATCTGACAATACCTTAAATGAGATTGTCGTAACTGCTACATCTTTTGCTATTGACAGGCAAACGCCTGTTGCCGTTTCTACAGTAAAAGCAGCAGAAATAGAAAATAAATTAGGTTCACAAGAATTTCCAGAAATTTTAAAATCTACACCCGGTATCTACGCCACAAAGTCTGGTGGTGGTTTTGGTGATGGAGACTTAACTGTTAGAGGGTTTGGGTCTGTGAATGTTGCAGTAATGATCAATGGAGTGCCTGTAAATGATATGGAGAACGGCCGTGTATTCTGGTCTAACTGGGCTGGTTTATCAGATGTTACTTCTGCCATGCAAGTGCAACGTGGTTTAGGAGCGTCTAAAGTTGCTGTACCTTCTACAGGGGGTACTGTAAATATTATTACTAAAAACACAGATGCTGAAAAAGGTGGTAGCGTGTTTGTTTCAACAGGTAATGATAACTACCAAAAATATGGTGTTACCTTATCTACAGGTCTACTTGAAAACGGTTTTGCCGCTACAGTTTCTGCGGCTAAAACAACTGGTGACGGCTATGTTGACGGAACTGAATTTAAAGGGGTTAATTACTTTGTGAACGTTTCAAAACAATTAGGTGATAGTCATAAATTATCGTTGACTTCTTTTGGGGCTCCACAGCGTCATGGTCAAAGACAAGATAGATCTCTTATTTCTACCTATAGAAACGCCGAAACGGATGTTAAGTTTAACCCTAACTGGGGTTATAAAAATGGTCAGGTTGTACATATTGAAGATAACTTCTATCACAAATCTCAAACTTCATTAAATCACGATTGGACGATTTCTGACAATACGTTCTTATCTACTGCTTTATATGCCTCTTGGGGTACTGGAGGTGGTGGTGGTACTGTCGGATCAAACCGCGATCTTTTTAGAGTAAGACTTGGAGGCGATGATCAACCGGTAGATCTAGATAATATTGTTGAAATAAATAGTGCGAATGGAGCATTAGGTTCTGAAGCGGCTTTAAGAGCTTCTAGAAATGACCACAGCTGGTTTGGTTTATTGTCTACCTTTAAAACGGAGATCAATGAAAATATTGACTTTATTGGGGGTCTTGATTTAAGAACATATACTGGTAAACACTTTAGAGAAGTGACTGATCTATTAGGAGGAGAATTCCTCTTAGATAATAGTGATGTGAATAACCCTAATAAAGCTGCACGTGTTGGTGATAAAATCGCATACAACAACGACGGTGAGGTGGGTTGGCAAGGTCTCTTTGCACAAGTAGAATATAATAACGATGTGTGGGCAGGATTTATTTCTGCGTCAGCTTCAAATACTTCGTATAGACGTATTGATTATTTTACTTACCTAGATAGTGATCCGCTTCAAACAACTGATAGATATAACTTTTTTGGTTATCAAATCAAGGGAGGAGCGAACTATAATATTGATGAAATACACAACGTTTTTGCAAATATTGGTTATTTTGAAAAAGCTGCCTTCTTTGACGCAGTATTTTTAAACTTTGACAATGAAACGATCAATGAAGATGCAGAAACTGAAAAAATATTTAGTGCCGAAATAGGTTATGGTATTCGTTCTGAAAAGTTTTCCGCTAATTTAAATGTTTATAGAACTCAGTGGAACGATAGAACGTTTCCACGATTTTTTCAAAATCCCGATGGTACCAACAGTGTTGCCAATATTACAGGCGTAAATGCATTACACCAAGGTATTGAATTTGATTTTGAATATAGACCAACTACTCAATTTAGATTAACAGGTATGTTATCATTAGGTGATTGGGAATGGGCTAATAATATTGAAAATGTTCAAATTTTTGATGAAGAGCAAAACTTAATCGAAACAGTAGATTTGTTTATTAAAGGCTTAAAAGTTGGTGGGCCGGCGCATACAACTGCTGCATTAGGCTTTGACTGGGAGCTTCTTGAGAAAACACATTTTACAGTTGATTATAACTATTTCGGAGATATCTATACGAGTTACGACCCTAACGATAGAGGTACAGAAGGACCTCAAGCATGGGAGATTCCAGATTATCATACCTTCGATGCTAGTTTAAGATATGGTTTCAAAATATTAGATTTTGATACTGTTGTAACTGCTAGAATGAACAATGTATTTAATGTTGATTATATTCAAAGTGGTTTAGATGGTACGGGTTCTACGGCAGATACAGCTTTAGTATATTTTGGTTTTGGAAGAACCTTCAACCTTAGTGCAAGAATTAATTTTTAAGAAATAAAGAAAAATGAAAAAAGTAATTTATTTATTAGCATTTGTAGCAGTATTTTTTACTAGCTGTGATCCTCTTGATGAAGTCTATACTGAATTAGATGCTCAAGAAAACCCTATTGTTGGGGAATCAAAATTTACCTTAACTGATGAGGACTATGATGAACTAGGTTTAAACTTTGGTAATTTTAGTTCTACCGATGATGCAAAAGCAATGCTACCCGATTTTTTAACAGACAAATTCCCTGTTTGGGGAGAAGGTTCACTTGCAGAAGTCACCTATGATCTATTTTCTAGAAGAAGTGACGAAAGAAGTTTGATTAGATATACAGTGTCTGATGATGATTATGCCGATTTGGGACATACCTTCGGTAACTTTGATAGTTTTAGTGATTTAATTGGATTCTTAGAATTTAAATATCCTGATCCAGAAGATAGAGTGCTAGTTTCACTTACCTATGATTATTTTAGTGGAAGTGTGAATGAGTTAAATAATGGGTTTTTATACTTAGATGATGAATGGCAATTTATTCAAGGTTTTACCGAAGATGAGTATGCTGTAATGGGAGAAGGGTTTCCTAATTTTTCTAGTGAAGATGAAGCAGATGCTAAAATTCCAATCTTTTTGCTGGATAAATTCAAATTCGACGGTAAAGAAGCCGGTGATATTGAAGCGATTATGTATAAGCTATTTGTAGTTGATGAAGATGATATTGATGGAGATGGGCGTACTGATGATAGAACAACCTATAGTTTTGTAAAGTATTTCATTTTTAACGGTTCTAGTTGGTCAGTTTATAATAATGTAATACAAGAAACATTACAGTTTGGTCATGACGGCAATACTTGGGTACCTGATAATACTATTAGATATACCATTAATAGTACTGATGTTGCATTCATATCTAATGCCTTTATTGCAATTTATCCGGGTCCTGCTGATAATGTAGGTTTCTTTGGTAGTTTTGACAGAAGAGCTAGTAGTTCTAACTATTGGTCAGATGAGATGCTTCTTGAGGCCTTTAACGTACTTTTAGATAGTATAGATCCTTCTGCGGAAGAAGGACAAAAGTATGTGCTTACTTATATCATTTATAACGGATCTACAACTAACGAAACTATGAGTGTCATCAAAACTGGTGGTGTTTGGATTTATAATAACTAAATATTCGTTATTTAAAATATCAAAA
>Ga0316189_10007600_pt1 | contig 10229 bp, 10 predicted proteins | sample LowCovwburrow_MG_FD_204930 | JGI IMG/M metagenome (GOLD analysis project Ga0316189, IMG submission 204930) | Coastal sediment microbial communities from Maine, United States - Lowes Cove worm burrow | ecosystem: Environmental > Aquatic > Marine > Coastal > Sediment | place: USA: Maine... | reverse complement strand
GGGATTGGCGCTGACCATCTCGGACACGGCAAAACCCGCACCCAATCTCCGACAGAGCTGCCGGAAAGGACGGTCGGTTACGCCGGCCATGGGCGCGAGAGCGACGTTATTTGTCAGTTCGTAGGGCCCGATACGCATGGTGCCTGGCAAAGCTGTATCGGGCCGATGGGCCCGATCGTCAACGCCGCAGAGGGCTGCGGCTCAATAGGATCGCCTGCTGTCAGGTGATCCCGAATTTCATCTTCGTTATACGCTCAGAATAGTATAGAAACACGCGTTCGAAAACCGGTTAAGGATGCGCAGTCGATCAGGCTGGCACATGCCGGGTGCCGTCCAGAAGGATCCAGTCGTCCCGCTCCAGCCGAGGCCCGAAATGGAACGCGCCCTGATAGGCCTGCTCGATCTCATCGGCATGGCGGCTGAGCAGTCCGGACATGATCAGTTTGCCCCCCGGCCGCACACGGTCGCGCAGCCGATCCCGCAGCGCCATCAGCGGTCCGGCCAGGATGTTGGCCATGACCAGGTCCGATGGGTGTGGCCTCATGTCGTCCGGAAACGATACCTGGACCCGTTCCGATACACCGTTCCGTTCCGCGTTGGTTCGCGTCGACAGCAGCGCCTGGGGATCGATGTCCAGCGCCAGCGCATGTTGCGCGCCCAGCAACAGCGCCGCGATGGCGAGAATGCCTGAGCCGCAGCCGTAGTCGACCACCGACCAGCCGGTTACCTCATGGGCGGACAACCATTCCAAACACAAAGCGGTGGTGGCATGGGTTCCGGTGCCGAAGGCGAGGCCCGGATCCATCATGATGGTGGTGGCGCAGGGGTCGGGTGGCGTCAGATGACTGGGGCAAATCCAAAGGCCCGCACCAAAACGCATGGGGTGATAGTGATCCATCCAGGCCCGAACCCAGTCACGCTGCTCCAAGGGCGAAGCCCGGTACGGGGGAACACACGGGGTCGCGAGCGCGTCTCGCATGGCCTGTTCCACCTTTCCCAGATTCAGGGTGCGGCCGTCGTATAAACCGGTGACCCGAGTCTGCTTCCAAAGCGGTGTTTCCCCCGGTGGTGGTTCCAGCACCGGGTCATCTGCCGCATCTTCCAGCGTAACCGCCACCGCCCCGCTGGCCTGCAAGGCATGCTCCAGTGCTTCGACCGAATGGGTGCCGGTCTCGAATGAGAGTTGGATCCAGGGCGGGCCGGCCGGTTCAGCGCCGGTCACAGGCCCAACATCTTTTCCAGATAGTGGATATTCGTGCCCCCAGCCTGAAATTTCCCATCATTCAGAATGCGGCGGTGCAGGGGTACGTTGGTTTTGATGCCATCGATTACGATTTCCGACAGTGCGCCGCGCATTCGGGCCAACGCGGTCGCCCGATCGCCGCCGTAGGCAATCAGCTTGGCGATCATCGAATCGTAATAGGGTGGCACCCGGTAATTGTTGTAGACATGGGTGTCTACCCGAATGCCAGGGCCGCCGGGGGCGTGATACTGGGTGATGGTGCCTGGACAGGGCACAAAGGTGTCGGGGTCTTCGGCATTGATCCGGCACTCGATTGCGTGCCCTCGAATGACGATGTCGTCCTGGTTCAGTTTGAGTCCTTCGCCGGCTGCGATCCTGAGCTGTTCCTTGACGATATCCACGCCGGTCACCAGTTCGGTCACCGGATGCTCCACCTGAACCCGGGTGTTCATCTCGATGAAGAAGAAGTCACCATCCTGATATAGAAACTCAAAGGTTCCCGCCCCGCGGTAGTCCAACTGCAGGCAGGCATCCACGCAGCGACGCCCGATTTTGGTCCGCTGCTCCTCGGTGATTCCCGGGGCGGGTGACTCCTCCACCACCTTCTGATGCCGGCGCTGCATGGAACAGTCTCGTTCACCCAGATGGATCGCCTTGCCCTGGCCATCCGCCAGCACCTGGATCTCGATATGGCGTGGCCGCTCCAGAAACTTCTCCATATACAGCGTGTCGTTGCCGAACGCGGCACCGGCCTCTGCGCGGGTCAGGGATATGGCGTCCAGAAGCGTGGCTTCCCCATGCACCACCCGCATGCCGCGCCCGCCTCCGCCGCCGGAGGCCTTGACGATGACCGGGAATCCGATGTCCCGAGCCAGGCGCAGGTTTTCCTCGTCATCGCTGCCCAGAGGGCCATCGGATCCGGGGACGCAGGGCACGTCGGCGGCCTGCATCGCCCGGATGGCGGACACTTTGTCTCCCATCAGGCGGATGGTTTCCGCCTTCGGGCCGATGAAAATGAACCCGCTCTGCTCGACCCGTTCGGCAAAGTCCGCGTTCTCGGACAAAAATCCGTAGCCGGGATGAATGGCCACTGCGTCCGTTACCTCGGCGGCGCTGATGATGGCCGGCATATTAAGGTAGCTGTCCACCGACGCTGGGGGGCCGATACACACGGCCTCGTCGGCCAGCAGTACATGTTTCAGTTGGCGATCGGCGCTCGAGTGCGCCGCCACCGTCGGGATTCCGAGTTCGCGGCAGGCCCGAAGTATTCGCAGGGCGATCTCACCACGATTCGCGATGACCACTTTGTCCAGCATGATTTCAGGGTCCGATACGGCTGCGGCGACCATGCTCAACGACGCTCGTCGAGAATGGCGCGGGATGATACGGATTCACTCTATGACGAACAGGGGCTGGTCGTACTCGACCGGATCGCCGTTTTCGGCCAGGATGGCCTTGATCACCCCGGATACGTCGGCCTCGATCTGATTGAACATCTTCATGGCTTCGATGATACACAGCGTATCGCCGGCATTGACCCGATTGCCCAGTTCCACAAAGGACTTGCCCCCCGGGGTTGCCGAGCGGTAGAAGCTGCCCACCATGGGCGAGCGTACTTTGTGCCCGGACGGCTCTTCTTCAACCCGCTGCTCGGTGCTGCCGCGGGCGACATCGCCGGGTATGGGCGCATTCGTTGCGGCGGGTGCGGGTGCTGCCGGCAGAATCGACGGGGCGGCGGCCGGTGCGGGGGCGTTAACGGCGTATCGACTGATGCGCACCGATTCCTCGCCTTCGCGGATCTCGATCTCTGCCACGCCCGATTCTTCCAATAGATCGATCAGTTTTTTTATCTTGCGAATGTCCATCAGGGTCCAGTGTCCTGTTGTTGCAAATGGGCCCGGGCGGCGGACAGGGCCAATTCGTAGCCCTGCGCGCCCAAGCCCGCGATAACCCCCACTGCCACATCTGACAGGTAGGAATGTCGGCGAAACGGTTCCCGTGCGTGCACATTTGAAAGATGTACTTCGATAAACGGGATCTGAACGCCCAGCAGCGCATCCCGCGTGGCCACACTGGTGTGGGTCCAGGCGGCCGGATTGATGATGATGAACCGGGTCCCGTCCTTGGCGGCCTGATGAATCCGCTCCACCATTTGATGCTCGGCGTTGGTTTGAAAAAACGCCAGGGTATCCCCCCAGGCCTCCGCCATGTCCATGCAGACGCGCTCGATGTCCTCCAGGGTTGCCGCGCCGTATAGACCGGGTTCCCGGCTGCCGAGGAGATTGAGGTTGGGACCGTTTAGAACCAGGAATGTTGCCATGGAACTCATTGTGCGGGGCCCCGAATGGCCTGTTTAGGAGCCTGTCGGGTTTGGCCGTTCAAAGCAAAAATGCGTCGGGGGCAAATCACATCAGTTTATCGTTCGAGGCGAATAGCCATGCTGTCTAACGAGCGGGATGGATTGAGTTGATCGGCAACCCGTGGATCCGCAGCCGAACAGAGCCGAATCCGACAAACTCCTGCAATGGCCGGGGGCGGTTTGACGGAGAAGTATGATCCAAATGCTGTTTGCTGTCCATGTATCGGCGAGTTCGGAGACGATCGGGGCGTTTTCGGTTCAAATCGCCGCAGTTTCAGAGCAGAGCGTCCAGTTGGGCCTGCAGTTGCTGGGCGCTCAACTTACCGAAATGTGTGAGTGCGACCCGTCCGTTCCGGTCCAGCAACACACTGTAGGGCAGGGCGCCCTGGGGATTGCCCCATGGAATAAGACTGCTGCCACCGTGGATGGGATCCAGCAGAATGGGATAGGGAATCGCCAGCTCCAAGGCATATTCCATGACGTAATCGGGTCGATCGACGGCGATTCCAATCACTTCGAACGGCCGATCCCGGTTGCGCGCCCTGACCTCGATAAAACTCGGGATTTCGGCTCGGCAGGGCGCGCACCAAGTTGCCCAGAAATTCACCAGCAGAACCTTGCCTTGCCACTCCGTGAGCGTGCGGCGCTTGCCATTCAGATCAAACAAAGCCAGCTGGGGACCGGGACTTCCCGTGGGCAAACCCGCCGACGTATTCCCGCGCTCGTCCGAGTCGCATGCGAGCAGGCCAAAACCCAGCATCAGGGCAAGCAGCCCGTGCCGCAAAGTCACCGGATGGCGGCCTGAACGTGCACTTGGAACTCATCCGCCGGAACAAAGCCTACAGTGCGGTAGCCGGTGCGTTCGACGCCATCCGTTCCGAAGAACAGGATGGCCGGTGGTCCGATCAGGTTGAAGCGCGCCAGCAAAGCCTGATCCTCGGCATCGTTGGCGGTCACGTCGGCCTGCAGCAGTGTCGCGGGCGAGAGCGCAGCGATAACCGCTGGATCGGTGAAGGTGTATTTTTCCATCTCCTTGCAGGACACGCACCAGTCGGCGTAGAAATCCACCATCACCGGCCGCCCGGTTGCCACCGCTGCGGCAATTTCCCGGTCCAGATCGGCACTGGATTTGATTCTCTTGAACGCGACCTCCTGGTGAGCCGAGGCACCACCGAACACGCCGCGTAAAGGTTGCAGGGTATCGCGGCCCCCCATTGCCGCGCCAACCAACATCAGGGCGCCATAGACCGCAAGCGCCAGGCCCAGGCCCCTCCATAGGCGTGACCATCCGCTTTCGACCGCCTCGAACGCCCGCAGGTATACCGCCGAGCCAATCATCAGCAGCCCCCACAGGACCATGGACACAGCCGCTGGCAGCACCCGCTCAAGCAGCACGATGGCCACCGCCAGCAGTCCCACCCCGAACACCGCCTTGATCGCATCCATCCAGGCGCCTGCCCGGGGCAGAAACTTACCGGCCGATGCGCCAATCACCAGCAACGGAGCGCCCATCCCCATGCTGAGTGCGAACAAGGCCAGACCGCCCAGAACCGCGTCCCCCGTCTGGCCGATGTAGATCAATGCGCCGGCCAGCGGGGGTGCGACGCAGGGGCCGACGATCAGGGCGGACAGAAAGCCCATGATCGCCACCCCCAGGTAGTCTCCGCCCCGCTGGCGATTGCTCATGGTGGCCAGCCGGGTTTGCAGCGCCGACGGCAGTTGCAGTTCGTAGAATCCGAACATCGACAGGGACAACAGCACGAACACGATGGCGAATACCACCAATATCCAGGTTTGCTGGAACAGCGCCTGCAGATTTTGCCCGAACAGACCGGCCAATACCCCGGCCACCGTGTAGGTAAGCGCCATTGCCAGGACGTAGATCAGCGACAGCAGCAGGGCCCGTCGAACGGTGATGTCCTTGCCCTGACCCACGATGATGCCCGACAGGATCGGGATCATTGGGAACACACAGGGGGTAAAGGCCAGCAGCAGACCGAGGCCGAAAAAAGTGGCAACCGTCAACAATCCGCCCTGGGCCAGGCTCGTTGCCAGCCGATCCTGTTCCGCCACCGGTTGCGGCATGCCGAGCAATGCATCTACAGAACTCGCAGTTGCCTGGGTCGGCAGGACCGCGGTCGGCGCCGCTTCGGCCGCGGTAATGGCTCGGAGCAGCACCGGGATCGTCGTTTCCATCGGGGGATAACAGACGCCAATGTCCGCACAGCCCTGGTACTCGGCTTTGAGCATTACCTCGGTTGCGTTGGGTTCCGTTCGTCGAAGCTGCGCCGTGGCCTCCCCCGACCCGTAATAAACTTGCGTGCGGCCGAAGAACTCGTCCTCTTTCTCCTCCCCCTCGGGCGTGGTGACCGTGCCCAGTTCGACGCCGTCGGCTTCGGTCAACGTCAGTCCGATCTTGTCCCGGTACAGATAATAACCGTCGGCGATATGCCATTTGATGCGGATGCTGCGGCCATCTGTGGATTCGGCCGTAGGCATAAAAGCCTCTTCAGGCGGCAGAAGATCGTCGCCGGCGATACCCAGGCTTTGACTTCCGCCGCCAAGGAGATTTTGCAGACGCTGGCTGGCTGGGGCGGCCGGCGGGGTGGGCGCGGGGGCAAATTGAGCAGGTTGGGCTTGCGCCATCAACGGCAACTCGATTGCAACCGGTTGCGACATGGGGGGATAGCAGATGCCAAGATCGGCACAGCCTTGGGATGCGAGATCCAGCATCACCGGCGTTGCGCCGGGCGGGCGCTTGAGGACCGGGATTTGGGCGGCCACCCGGGTGCGGTAGGTCACAACGCGGCCGAAAAACTCGTCCTCTTTTTCCGCGCCCGGCGGCAGAATCGGTTCGCCCAGTACAACACCGGGGGTGGTCGTGGTGACCGCCAGGCGGTGCTGGTAGAGATAGTAGCCTTCGGCGATTTCCCAGCTCGCCTCTATTCGTTCCGGCCCCAGCGCGACAGCGCCGCCCGGAAAGGCTTGTTCCGGAGGCAGCAGTTCCGACTCGTTTATCGCCGAGGCGAGCATCGGTGCCAGCCAGATCAGCGCGAACAAAATTCGGCTCATTCACAATTTCCTTAGATCTACTGCAGGCTCAATTCAGCGTTTTCCGGGGTGCGCGCACACCTGCGCACGCCGCGGGTGCACCTTGCCATTCGGAACAGCGCAGTTGAGCACAGTTCCAAATTCCTGCCCCAAGGCACTTGCATGTACGCATCCAGGGGCAAAGCTGACGCGCTTGCCCCCGACCGCTGTCAATGACACATCTGTAACGAGGGCAGCCCGCGGCTGCGTCGGCTGGCCGATTATAATAAGATGCTCGATCGGCATCACTCACCGGAGCGCCGCATTGCGTGTTGGTCAACTCATACTCCTCGCGTTTCTGATCGTTCCGATCCTTGAGATCTACCTCTTGATCACCGTCGGAGGCTGGATCGGCGTCCTGCCCACCATCGGCTTGATTATTTTGACGGCGATTCTGGGCTCCATGCTGTTACGACAGCAGGGACTGGCCACGTTGCGCGAAGCGCAACGCAGCATGGCGCAGGGCGCCGTTCCAGCCAAGTCGCTGCTGGATGCGGTGTTTTTGGCGGTCGGTGGAGTGCTTCTGCTGACCCCCGGGTTCTTCACCGACGCCATCGGGTTCGCCTGTCTGCTTCCGGCAGGCCGTTCCTGGTTGGTCAAACTCGCCCTTCGCCGCGTGGGCCTTGTTTCCGCAGCGGCCGGCGCCGAGCCGGCTATTGACGTCTCTGCAACCGGAGCTCGGAGCAAACAAGGACGCTCGACCATCGAGGGTGAGTGGCGCCGGGAGGACGACTAGGGAAGGTCTGAACAATTGATACGACCGCAGCAATTGTTCAGACCTTCCCTAGGTTAGAGGCGCGCTGCGCCCCCCGATCCTTGGTTGTTGCCCTGTCCACACTTCATTTCCTTTCGGCACTTGAAAGCGCGGTTAGCCGACCCCATACCTTGGGCCACGTGTTGACAGATGTGAGTTGCTGACTATTATTAGCACTCGCTCGAGGCGAGTGCTAACAGCCTCGCGAATTGTATTAGGACCGTTTCCCCAAGGAGAAACCTGAGAATGAATATTCGTCCCTTGCACGATCGTGTCGTCGTCAAGCGTATGGAAGAAGAGACCACCACGGCAGGCGGCATTGTCCTGCCGGGCTCGGCGGCGGAAAAGCCCTCTCGCGGCGAGATCGTCGCCATCGGCAACGGTAAGGTACTGGATACCGGTGAGCGTCGCACGCTGGACGTCAAAGTGGGAGACCAGGTGCTGTTCGGCAAGTATTCCGGCAGTGAGGTCAAGCTGGGTGACGATGAGCTGCTGGTGATGCGCGAAGACGACATCATGGCAGTGATCGACAACTGATCGCCCGGAGTCCCGTCTCCTCCGTTCAACAATTTTTAGATAGGGAAGGCAAATGGCTGCCAAAGATGTGAAATTCGGTGAAGATGCGCGCCAGCGCATGGTTCGAGGCGTAAACATTCTTGCAAACGCAGTGAAGGTTACGTTGGGTCCCAAGGGTCGTAACGTGGTGCTGGACAAGGCATTTGGTGCCCCCACCATGACCAAGGACGGCGTTTCTGTCGCCAAGGAAATCGAACTGGAAGACAAGTTCGAGAACATGGGTGCACAGATGGTGAAGGAAGTGTCCTCGCACACGTCCGATGTGGCCGGTGACGGCACCACCACCGCCACAGTGCTGGCTCAGGCCATCGTGCGTGAGGGCATGAAGTCGGTGGCTGCGGGCATGAACCCCATGGACCTGAAGCGCGGTGTCGACAAGGCGGTGATCGCCGCTGTGGAAGAGCTGAAGAAAATCTCCAAGCCCTGTCAGGACAACAAGTCCATCGCCCAGGTTGGCACCATCTCCGCCAATACCGATGAGAACATCGGGAACATCATCGCCGAGGCGATGGAGAAAGTGGGTAAGGAAGGCGTTATAACAGTTGAGGAAGGTTCCGGTCTGACCAACGAACTGGATATCGTCGAAGGTATGCAGTTTGATCGCGGTTATCTGTCGCCCTACTTCATCAATGAGCAGCAGAGCATGACTGCCGAGCTGGAAAGCCCGTACGTGCTTCTGTACGACAAGAAGATCTCCAACATTCGTGATCTGCTGCCCGTGCTGGAGGCTGTCGCCAAGTCGGGCAAGCCGCTGCTGCTGATCGCGGAAGATGTGGAAGGCGAGGCGCTGGCCACCCTGGTGGTCAACACCATGCGCGGCATCGTCAAGGTCGCCGCCGTCAAGGCGCCCGGTTTTGGTGATCGTCGTAAGGCAATGCTGCAGGACATCGCTGTTCTGACCGGCGGTCAAGTGATCTCCGAAGAAGTCGGGCTCAGCCTTGAGAAGGCCGACCTGTCCATGCTGGGCAGCGCCAAGAAGATTTCGGTCAGCAAGGAAAACACCACCATCATCGATGGCGCCGGTGTTGCGGCCGAAATCAAGGCGCGAGTCGAGCAGATCCGCGTTCAGATCGAAGAGGCGACCTCAGACTACGATCGCGAAAAGCTGCAGGAACGTGTCGCCAAGCTGGCGGGCGGCGTGGCCGTGATCAAGGTAGGCGCTGCCACTGAAGTTGAAATGAAGGAAAAGAAGGCGCGTGTCGAAGATGCGCTGCACGCCACCCGCGCTGCGGTTGAAGAAGGCGTGGTGGCCGGCGGCGGCGTTGCCCTGGTTCGTGCCCTGCATGTGGTGCGTGATCTCAAGGGTGACAACCATGATCAGAATGTGGGCATCGCCATCGCTTGCCGTGCAATGGAAGAACCGCTGCGCCAGATCGTGGCAAATGCAGGTGAAGAAGCCTCTGTAATCCTCAATAAGGTGGAGGAAGCCAAAGGCGACTTCGGGTACAACGCAGCCACTGGCGAATATGGCGATATGGTCAAAATGGGTATTCTGGACCCGACCAAGGTGGCCCGTACCGCGCTGCAGAACGCCGCCTCTGTTGCGGGTCTGCTGATCACCACCGAAGCCATGGTGGCCGAGCTGCCTAAGAAGGACGAGGGCGGGATGCCCGGCGGCGGCATGGGCGACATGGGCGGTATGGGCGGCATGGGCGGCATGATGTAAATCAGCGCGCCATAGCAACGCCAAAAAAAGGCCCCCGCTAGAGATCTCTGCGGGGGCCTTTTCTTTAGGAGCCTCTGATTTATTCTGGACGAAGCAGATTGGAGGCTCCTTATATGTGCTCGGTCTAAACCGAGCCGAGCAACAAAATAGCGCCGGCCAGCGTGCTGACGAAGGCGATTGCCCGCAAGGCCGGTTTTTGCAGGACCCATACAGCAAGCAACCCTGCGGCAACCAGCACCGCGCCCGTCAGCAGGTGATCTGCGCTGGTGATGAGGTGCAGCAGCGTCGCCAGAATGCCGCCGGGGTGTTCGCCGTCGCTGTGGGCCAGGACCGGTAACGATGCCAGCAATAAGAAGCTGCCAACCAGGCTTTTGTTCATCGTGATCTCCATTGGATGTTTCATCAGCGCACTTTCACTTCAACCAGATGTTTGCCCTCCGGATCGGATACATGCACTGCGCAGGCGATGCAGGGATCGAAGCTGTGGATGGTGCGCAGGATCTCCAGCGGTTGCTGAGGGTCGTACAGCGCATGGCGGTCC
>Ga0316189_10007599_pt1 | contig 10229 bp, 12 predicted proteins | sample LowCovwburrow_MG_FD_204930 | JGI IMG/M metagenome (GOLD analysis project Ga0316189, IMG submission 204930) | Coastal sediment microbial communities from Maine, United States - Lowes Cove worm burrow | ecosystem: Environmental > Aquatic > Marine > Coastal > Sediment | place: USA: Maine... | reverse complement strand
TTCCCCGTGTCCGTCGCGCTTGTGGGTATGCGCGATTTGCGGGACTATCTCGTGTCCAGCAAGGACGGCATGCTGCTTAATCCGGGCAGTCCCTTTAATATAAAAGAGGACTCTGTCACTCTGGGTAATTTTTCCCGCTCTGATATCACCGCCCTTGTCGGCCAGCATACTGCGGAGACCGGGCAAGTCTTTTCCGAAGCGGCTTTGGACCAGATCTATGCCTGTTCTTCGGGCCAGCCTTGGTTGGTCAATGCCCTGGCCAAAGAATGCGTCCTGCGTGTTGTCCCCACAGAAAGCGGGGAAGCCGTGTTGCCGGAGCATGTGGAGCAGGCAAAGAAACAGCTCATCGTCTCCCGAGCAACCCATATCGACTCGCTCAGTGTACGGCTCAGAGAACCGAAGATACGGAAGATTGTGCAGCCGATCCTGACAGGCGAATCAGACCCGACCATGGCCGACGGCGATGACTTTACCTTTTGCCTGGATCTCGGCATGGTGGCCTTTGACGAAAACGGCACGCCGGGCATTGCCAACGCCATCTATCGGGAAGTGTTTGCCCGCGAATTGAGCTATGGTATGCAGGTGGCTATTCCGGCTCCAGAATTCACTTGGCAACGTACAGACGGCGGCCTGGCTATGGATGCCCTGATGGACGAGTTTCAGAAGTTTTGGGCCTGGAATTCGGAAATTTGGGAGGAGAAGGCCGACTACACCGAGGCCTTTCCCCATCTCTTGCTCATGGCCTTTCTCCAGCGCGTCGTTAATGGTGGCGGCATGGTTGATCGGGAATACGCTGCCGGGCGGGGGAGAATGGACCTGCTGATTCGCTTCGGTGGCCGCAGCAATCTTGTGGAGATCAAGCTCGTGCATCCCAGAATGGGCAGGGAAACGACCCGTGATCAGGGCTTGGGGCAGGTTGACCGCTATGCCGACCAAACCGGCCCGGACACCTGCCACTTGGTTATTTTCGACCGGCGTCCTGAACAGCGTACCCTTTCTTGGGAGGAGCGGCTCTCCCGCGAAACCTGTACAACGCCGAGCGGGCGAGCCGTGGAGGTGGTCTGGTGTTGAAGGTAAATATGAATCCCTCAAGGGATGCGGAACCTGTTGATCTGCCGTAGGGGGACGACGCGTCGTGCCCTTACGAAAAATGCCGACACAAGTTACACCGTATGCACAGTGGAGATCACAGCCGTAGCAATAAGCCCGCCAACGACAAAGATTGAACTGCCGATAAAAACTGCGGCTGCCGCCGCGACATAACGAGGTCCGGCAGTTGCCATATAGCGCATACTGACCACCATCCCTGATGCCCCGATGCCCACCACAGCAACAGAGATAACCAGAATCATCTTCTGGAGAGCACTCAGGTTATCAAGGGTTTCATGTTTTGACATTTTCAACCCGGAGGCCAGTTCAGGCTGCGCCCGCCCAGGACATGCATGTGGATGTGAAAAACCGTCTGTCCGGCCTCTGCCCCGTTATTAAAGACAAGGCGAAACTGCTCAATGCCTTCTTTCTTGGCAATCTGATTGCCGATCCGTATCAGCTTGCCCATGAGTTGTTCATCCTCTTCAGCCACGGCGGAAGGGCCGTTGATATGTTTTTTCGGAATAACGAGAAAATGCACAGGCGCTGCGGGAGCAATGTCCCGAAAAGCCAGTACCTCATCATCTTCATAGAGTTTGTCCGAGGGGATATCTCCCTGGATAATCTTACAGAACAGACAGTTTTCAGCCATAACTTGCTCCTTTTTAACGTATGATTATTTTCTCCCGGTTCCTGTCGGGTCGATTTTACCGGCATGGGGACGAAACTGAAACACCAGAGAGTCCCCGTTTAAGCGGATATCCACCGGCTCCAGCTGGACAAAGATCGGGGTGATTCCCAGTTTTCCGACGAGCGGATCCAGTTTATTCAGGGGCAGGGTATATTCTTTATTCAGCCCCTCCAGCAGGGGGGCCAGGGCGGTCGCCGCAGGATCGTGTTGCGGGGCTTGATTATAAAATGTCGGTCTGAGAGAAAGGGTTTTTCTCTTTTGATCATAACGGAGTGCTATGTCGCAACTGATCGGCAGAACCATCTGTCCCAGTTTGATCTGGATGGTTTGGCCTCCGACCTGAGCGTTGACCGCCATATTCCTGCCGCTGAGCTGCCCTTGAAGGGCTATGGCATTCTGCTTCACAGCAAGCCTGCTGATGGAATCTATGACAAAGGTGCCTCGGAAATTGCTGTTTTTTTTCTTTTGCTCAACGGGGAGGGGCAGGAGGCTGCTCAGGGCCTGATGCAGGGTTGCCAGAGGCAGCGTCAGGGAGACCGGCGGCGTTTGTCCGGCCTTTGCCGGGACTGTGATCAGGTAAAATGCGCAGAGGATAAGCAGGGAAATATATTGACGACGGCAAGGGGCGATCATGTGTTCAACCAAAAAATCTTGTTTATAGGAGCCGATAAAAGCGAAATTTTTTTTATCAGTCTTGTTTTATTGTTTCGCCTATCCTACTACGTTTTTCCCAGAGTGCAACTCGCCAGACCGTCCCGAGGAAAAATATTCCGATTTTGGAAGCAATATCAGCGTAGCACTGATGACGTGACATTTCTTGAAAAAGAGGGTGCGGTTGTCAAGGAATTGACCTCGCAGGGAAAGAATGCTATTTTGAACGGGGAGCTTGCTGCCTTTGAGCCGGAAGTACTCAACTGGAAGAAAAGCTGCACACCAAGTGGTTGTTGCTCAAGAGAAACCGGCATTCCGTACCTCTTTTTTAAGCATGGACCAACGGGAAAGTCAACAGGCAGAAAACAGGACGCGGTATTTTTTTCGGCTGAGCAGCTGATTGAGCAGATCCGGCGGTAAAACCGACAAGGAGAAAAACATGGCAGCACCGCAGTTGCCCGTGCAATTAACTGTGAAATCCGAATGCGTTTTGAACGGGGCTCCGGAAGAACTCCGGGCCGTGATCCGAGAGCAGCTGACCGTGGATAATCCCAAATATCTGGCTGCTCAGCGTTATTCCCGTTGGCTGGGCAAGCAGATCAAACCGAAATTATATTTTTATCGCGAGGAAGGGGACAGTCTTGTCTTTCCCCGAGGTTTCGGCAACCGAGCAGTGCTCATCTGTCGCCGCCTGTTGGGTGTTGATCCGGTGCTTATCGATCAGCGGAGAAAGGTGGCTCCTGTTAATTATGATTTTATAGGGGAGCTGCGTCCTTACCAGCAAGAGGCTGTTCAGGCTCTGACCGGGCATGCCTTCGGGGTGTTGGAGGCGGGGACCGGTTCCGGCAAGACCGTCATGGCCCTGAAAGTCATTGCGGAACGTCGGCAACCCGCTATCATTCTTGTTCACTCCCGCGAGCTGCTGGAGCAGTGGATGGAGCGGATCGCGACCTTTCTCAACATACGGGCCGGGCAGGCCGGGGGCGGGCGTTATGATCCCCGGCCCGTGACCGTGGCCATAGTCAATACAGCCCGTAATCGTTTGGCAGATCTGGTTCCGCGCTTTGGTCAGCTTATTGTTGATGAATGTCATCGGGTTCCGGCCACCCTCTTTACCGAGGTGGTGAGCGGCTTTGACAGCTTTTACATGCTGGGCCTGTCCGCCACCGCCTTTCGCCGTGAGATCGGAATGACCAGACTTATCTACAGCTATATGGGGGATCGGGTCCATGCGGTGGACCCGGGAGTGCTGGCGGAAACAGGTGCTGTTGTCCGGCCCGATCTTATCCAGCAGGAGACGGCCTTTTTTGCTCCGTATTCCGGGGAATACCCCAAGCTGATCAAGGCCCTGACCCAGGATCGGGAGCGCAACCGGCAGATCATCAGAGATGTGGTCGAGAAGATTCAACAGGGAACCGAGGGGACAGTGCTGCTGGTCTCAGACCGGGTGGCCCATTGTCAGGAACTGCTCAACGGTCTGCAACAGGAAGGCATTATAGCGGAAATGCTCACCGGTAGTATTTCGCTGAGCACCCGAACCGAAATCGTGCAGCGGGTGCAAAAGGGCGAAGTTCAGGTGCTGCTTTCCACCTTGCAGCTGATCAGCGAGGGTTTTGACTGCCCCGGTCTTTCCACTCTGGTGCTGACAACGCCGATCCGCTTTGAAGGCCGTCTTCTTCAGGTGGTCGGGCGGATTATGCGTCCGGCAGAGGGCAAGAAGGCCTTGGTTATTGATTATGTGGACACCAAGATCGGGGTGCTGTATCGTTCCGGTCTTGCTCGGGCCGAGATGTTTGAGCGTTGGCAGTAGGGACTCAATAGGTACTGTTTCCGGTTAAGTCATGATCTTTCAATGGCATATTACAAACAGGTGCAATCTTCGTTGCCTGCATTGTTACCAGACAGCATATGATGACAGGAGCGAACTCACGCTTTCACAAATCGAAGAAGTTCTTTGTCAACTTGATCAATTTAGCGCGGAAAATCCAAAACAGGGCCGTCTCCATCTCACGATAACCGGAGGAGAACCCTTCCTCTTTCGCCATCTTGATGTCTTGTTGGGAAAGGTACATGACAGGAAAAATATTAAAAGTTACAGCCTGCTGTCTAATGGGCACTGTGTAAATGCAGAACGTATTCAATTGCTTGAAAAATATCCTCCTTCTTATGTCCAGATCAGCTTGGATGGAATGAGAAGGAAGCATGAAGCAATACGAGGGCAAGGAAGTTTTGAGAAGGCTGTTCAGGGAATGCAACAGCTGATCGCAGCAAAAATCAGAACAACGGTGTCCTTTACGGCAACAAGGAGGAATTATCAGGATCTTTTGAGATTATCCTTTTTCTGTAACCGGCTGAATGTTCATCATCTCTGGACAGATCGGGTGATACCGAGCCCCGGCGATAAAAAGGGGCTCTCGCTTGGTCCTGATGAAGTCAGAAAGTATATTCGGCTGCTGCGGCTTGCCGTTATCATCAATCTGCTTGATCCGGTTACGAGAAACAGGATCTCTTTTTCCAGGGGCTTGCAATTTCTTACTTTTCCCTTCCGGAAGCCCTATAGATGTTCCGCCGGGAGGAATTTGCTTGCCATAATGCCTGACGGTGATGTTTATCCATGCAGAAGAATGGAGTACACGGTGGGGAATCTTTTTGAAAGCAGTTTATCAGCAATATACAGGACAACCTTTCTTGTCCGTCTTCGGGATAATGCCGCGACTGTACGCGGTTGCGAAACATGCAGGCATGAGCGGACCTGCCGAGGCGGTTTGAAATGTCTTGCCATGGCGGAAAAAGGAGATCCGTTTACGCGGGATCCGGGCTGTTATATACAATCAGGAGGTGTGTAGGATGGGTGGATTGAGTTCGTTTCTTTTGTTTGAAATCGGTGCGGTATATCTTTCCTTTTCCATGACCCCCGATGTCAAAGGGCCTGCTTTTCTTTTCTATTATGGTTTTCTTTGGTTTATCCTGCTGGCTGCTGCAAAATGGAAGCAATGGAAAGTGCTTCTTCCGATTATAATTTACCTGTCCGCCGGAATTGCTCGTTTTATCGCGGGGCAGGAACACGGCATGTCCCGGTTCGGTAGTATGTGGTTTATGATGTTCGGAGGCGTCATTTTTTATTTCATTTTTGCAGTGGGCTTTGATTCAGGCGGAGGGAGTGGTCGTAGCGGGTTCGGCGGCTGCGGAGGTGGAGGCGGTTGCGGCGGTGGAGGTGGGGGAGGGTGTGGTGGCTGTGGCGGGGATTGATTTTTTTTTTTTAAGACTGACCCAATTGAAAGGACAATAACTCATGGCTGAACTTTTAAGCCCGCTTCGCTGTAGTAACACAGAAGAACGAAGAAAAAAGGCCGAAAATGTGGTGAATGTCGGCCTTTTCTTTAACACTGTCCTTGCGCTGGTCAAGGTGATTGCAGGTATCATAGGGCATAGCCAGGCATTGCTGGCCGACGGTATCAACTCGATATCCGATGTGGCCTATTTCATTGTGGTGAAGATTTTTGTCCGGCTTTCCGGGAAGCCTGCGGATTCGGAACACCCCTACGGACATCACCAGCTTGAGAGTATTGCCGCCCTGGTTGTCGGGGCCTTTGTGATTACCACGGGCATGGCCATATTTTGGGACTCCGTCAATACGGCATATCGATTGCTGATCGGTTCTCTCCAGTCGCATGCCATAGGGGAGTTTGCATTTTATGTGGCAATAGCGACTATTTTTCTCAAAATTCTGCTCATGCTGCAAGCGAGCAGGGTAGGACGAGAGATAGAAAATTTGGCTATCAAGGCCTTGGCCCATGATCATCGCAATGATATCTTCGCCTCGACCGGGGCTGCTGTCGGGATTTATCTGAGCAGGTTGGGCGCAGCCTGGGTTGATCCGGTTGCCGGGGCAGTCGTGGCTGTGATCATGGCGAAAACAGGTTTTGATATTCTCCGCGAGGCTTCTTCCGATCTTATGGATAACGTCCCGAGCGAGGAGCTTGCCCGCGAAATTCAAGGGTTGCTTGATGAGATAACCGAGGTTGAGACCGTTGAAGACATTCATGCCCATCGCTTTGGACCGTATCTTGTCGTGAATCTGACCATCGGTATTGACGGAAATCTGACAGTCCGGAAAGGGGATGAGATTGCCGACAGGGTTGAGAAGAAGCTGCTCGCCGGGATTGAGATGCTCCGAAAGGTCTATGTGCATTACCATCCTTCCCGGAAACTTAAGGAAGGTCAATGAACCGGTCGTACGGCCGGGGCGGCATTACGACGTATTGACGGTCAAACCTGTTTACACGATATTTCAGATGAATTACAATGAGATCAAGCTGTATTCGCAACCACCCGGAAGAGGCTGTCTCTTACGGGCCGGTGCGTTTCTGCTCATCACAGTTTACAGGGGGCGGACCTGCGTGTCCGCCCGGCATAAAGGGCAAGATATTTCTTGCTGAATCCCTAATCGAACAATCGGAGAGTTCCATGATACAGACATTGGGAAGGTTCCCTTGGATCTTCAGCCCTATCATCTATCTGGTGGCGGTCCATCAGCTCAACATCTCGTTGGAAGGTCCGTTGGGCTATACTTTTATCGGCGTGGCCGTGGTGGTGCTGTTTATCGAGTTTGTGAAATCAGGGGATATCGGGGTGGTTTCGTTTCTGCTCGATACCACCTCTTCGGTCATTGCGGTGATAGTCTCTACGGCACTGCTCACCTATATGGTTTTCACCCTTGATGAGACGCCGACTTTTTTCCATTGGTTCGGTTACGCAATCGTTGTCGGTGACGCCCTGTTCAGTCCGGCCAACGCTTTTCGGACCGCGCTGCGGAACTTCGGGGTTGCCGGGCAGTAGCGGTGAACGCCGCTTGTGTATGGGGGGCACAAAAGCAATGCCCGGCGCAGGTTACCGGGCCCTGCCCCGATACTCGCCGAACATGCTGCGCAGCACATTGCAACACCGGGCTTTTTCATGCGGTTTATGTCGGGATATCTGTTCTTCGTCCCGGCAGAGTCGTAATCCGTAGTCTGTTCGGATAAGTCGGAACGAATATTGCGAAACAGGCCCCCGACTTTAATCCAAAGAATTTGGATTGCACAAAACTCGGTGAATTGATCGAGGCAACAGAGCTTTTTGATATAAACAAGACCAAATCCAGTGATAACGATACAAAAATTATTTATATCCGTAATCAGCGAAAGAAGGCGGAGAACGAAAGAAAACAACATGATTTCGCATGCACAGTGCAGCAATGGGAGCATTTTATACAACGATATGCAGAAGGCGATACTTGTAACGGGACGATAGAAAGCATATCGTGGATGGGCTTATTCATCACTGTGGCGGATAGTGGCGTAATAGGACTTCTTCATAAATCAAATTTGCCAGAGGATTTTATAACCTGTTTCACAATCGGTCTAAAAATTTCTGTGACCATTAAGGTTATTTATACAGACAAGCAGCGAGTCGAATTTCAGAGAGCTTCCTGACCAATGATCCTGAAAAAATTCAACACCACCGGCCCCTGCCACCAGGAACGTCATTACATGCTCCCCCCGGAACAGCGGCTTGCCGAAGTCCGGGATCTGATCGACGATCAGGATTTTTTTGTGATTCACGCGCCCCGGCAGACCGGTAAAACCACCTTGCTGCGTAACCTCTCCAGGAAGTTAACCCAAGAAGGTCGCTATGCGGCCATGACCTGTTCTCTGGAAAGTCTTACTCTGCCTGACATTGACAAAATGGTGCCGCAACTTCTGGACAAGCTGGAATATGACTCCCGATTTCAGCTGCCGCCGGAACTTGGTCCACCATCCCCAGACGCCTTTACCTTTAAATCTTCTGTCTCCCTGACACAATATCTTTCAGACTGGAGCAGTAACATCAACCGCCCCTTGGTCATTTTCTTTGATGAGATTGATTCATTACCGGGTGTTGTGCTCCGGCCCCGCCCCTTTTCCGCAGAGCATCGCCCTGGTCGGGCTCAAGGATATACGTGATTACAAAATTAGTATCCGCCAGGATGCGGAGAGCCAGGGCACGGCCAGCCCCTTTAATATCAAGGCCCGTTCCCTGAAATAAGCTCAGGGAACACCCTGAGCATAACGAAGCCGATCACCGACAAGGTGAAGGAGAGCACCCGATGAATCCGGAGCTGCGCCCAGACTTTTCCCTTCCAGGAGAAGATGAAATTTTCAAGGAAATGATCAAACTGACCATCGGCATGATGGAGAAATCGCAAAACGGCTGCCCGCTCCGTGTTCAGCACGCCAAGGCCAATGCCTGCGTGACGGCGACCTTTGAGATCGCTTCAGAGATCCCGGCTGATCTTCAATACGGGGTATTCAGCCAACCCGGTCAGCTCTTTGAGGCCATTGTCCGCTTTTCCACTGCTCAAGGGACGATTGAACCTGACAGCGATCCGACAGCACGGGGCCTGGCCATCAAACTGCTCAATGTCGAAGGGCAACGGGCAATGAATGGAGACACGGAGCAAAGTCAGGACTTCCTCTTTGTGGATCATCCGGTCTTTCCCTTTCCTAACCCGAAAGAGTACCGGGATGTTATCAAATACAAGAGCATCCCGCTGATCGGCGATCTCCTGGCCTTTGGCCATCTCCTACTCTTTGATTATGACCAGCTGAAGATTGTTCAGGAGATCAGGAAAAAGACCGTGGCCAGCCCGCTTAATATAACCTACTGGAGCGGTGTACCCTGCTGGCTCGGCGATGCTGGTGATGCTGTCGGAACAACCGGCCAGGCTGTGAAGTATTCAGCTGTCCCGCCTGCCATTGGCGCAGGCCCTGCTGATCCCAAGAAACTGCCTGACGACTATCTGCGAGAGGCGGTTGCCAAGCAGCTGGCTGAAGGTGAAGCGGTGTTTGACTTCAAGGTGCAGCGGCAGGGAGATCCGGCAAAAATGCCGATCGAGGATGCGTCGGTCTATTGGGATGAAAACGGGGACGCGGGCGAGCAACAATCTGTACCGGTCAAGGTGGCCACCTTGCGGATCAGCAAACAAACGGTCACCAGCAACAGCGAGCTGGAAAAACGCTGCGAAGGCATGTCGTTCAACCCGTGGCATGCGCTCAAGGAGCATCGTCCGATAAGCGGACTGAACCGGCTGCGCAGGGCGGTCTATGAAGCCAGTTTCAGCGAGCGTGAACGACGGAAAAAAACAGCATAACCTACAACAATGCGACCTCTATCATTATGCCCTTCGATAATTTATTCCATAGGTTCAGTGAGCTTATCTTCAATGGCTGCTTTCCCTCAAGCGTACATGACCAGCTTGCAGGTGAGCTGGTCAAGGCTCGGCTCTTGAAAGCGTCGGACCGCTTTGATGAGGCCCTTGAAGTTGTTGACAGCACACTCCGCAGACTGCCGGATTATCCGGAGGCGTTGTTCCTCAAGGCGCAGATACTCTGGGAAGGATATGGCGATTATCCGGCGGCAAAGGCCTGTTTACAACACGTTCTCCAGATGAAAAAAATGAGAAACGAAAAGGACGAGACTGTTCGTCGATGGTCTGAGAATCTAGTGCAGGAGATGCTTGAGGAGAAACGGGCGCAGAACAGGAGAGCAGAGGCAGATAAGCGGCGGGGATAGGCAAACACGGCCCGCCGGCCGGTTCTCCTTTTATCGAGATGAGCCATGGTGACTCATTTCAATTTTATACTACAAGGGGCAGACCTGCACGCCTGCCCGGAATAACAGGACGACTGCGGGTCGCCCCTACGGCACCCTGCATACAAAAAAATTTATTACCTATCAGGAAATACGGTCAGACAATATCCAGCGGTTTTGTTGCCAA
>Ga0316189_10007598_pt1 | contig 10230 bp, 6 predicted proteins | sample LowCovwburrow_MG_FD_204930 | JGI IMG/M metagenome (GOLD analysis project Ga0316189, IMG submission 204930) | Coastal sediment microbial communities from Maine, United States - Lowes Cove worm burrow | ecosystem: Environmental > Aquatic > Marine > Coastal > Sediment | place: USA: Maine... | reverse complement strand
GTCGACCTGATGGACAATCCAAAGGCGCTGAAGAACTTCATGCGCATGGAAAAATGGATCTTCGACAGTCCCGACCAGGCAGGTGAGACCTTCCGTCAGTTTGCCAAGGACTTTTTCCAGGAAAACAAGCTGATGAAAGGCGAGGTGGAGATTGGCGATTACACGGTGGATCTGGCCAATGTCACCATGCCGGTACTAAATGTGTTTGCCGAGCAGGATCATCTGGTGCCACCGGATGCCTCGAGGGCGATGAAAAAGTACGTTGGCAGCAAGGACTACAATGAGCTGTCATTCCCGGGTGGTCATATCGGCATCTACGTCAGCGGCAAGGCGCAGAAGATGATCCCGCCGGCAATCGGTGAGTGGCTGGACAAGCGTTAATTCCGATTGTTTTCAGTATCTAACCGGCCTGCTGCAATTGCAGCAGGCCGGTTTTTTCGCGCCCATAGTGTTCGGACACGGTCCTTATACAGGCCGGGCCGACACCTTCGCGGGATCGTTTCTATGTTCGCCGCACCATAATTGTGCCTGCTAATGATGAGGTCGACGAATTACCTATGAGAATTTGGCGCCCAAGGCTTTTAGGCTACGGCCATTGAATGGTCGTAATTTAGGGAAGTTTTGTCATGACTGAGCGCGTGTCCGTTGGTGATTTGCAGATAGCGAAGACGCTTTACGATTTTATTGTAGAAAAGGCCCTCCCAGGCACCGGCGTCGAGCCGGAGGATTTTTGGCGTGGTTTCAATCAGGTCGTTGCCGACCTGGCGCCGGTTAACAAGGCGCTGCTGGAAAAGCGTGACCTTATCCAGGAAAAGCTGGACACCTGGTGCAAGGAGCATAGCGGCGCCGCGATCGATATGGCGGGCTACAAGGCGTTTCTGAGCGATATCGGTTACCTGGTGCCGGAGGGTGACGCGTTTCAGATCACCACAGAGAACGTGGATGAAGAGATCGCGAGCATCGCCGGCCCGCAGCTCGTGGTACCGGTCAACAACGCCCGCTATGCGCTGAATGCAGCCAACGCTCGCTGGGGCAGCCTGTACGACGCTTTCTACGGCACGGATGTGATCCCTGAAGACGGCGGGTTGGAAAAAGGGCTCAGCTTCAACAAGGCGCGTGGTGCCGCAGTGGTTGCCCATGTTGCCGAGTTTCTGGATGACGCGGTACCCCTGACGGATGGTTCGCATGCTGACGTCACCGAATATTCGCTGGCCAGTTTCAACGATCACAAGGGCCTGGCCGCGACGCTGCGCAACGGCGTCAAGACCGGTCTGGTCAATCCTGCGGAGTTTTCCGGCTACGTCGAAGAAGACGGGCAGTTAAGCAGGATCCTGCTGTGCAACCACAGGCTCCACATCGAGATTCAGATCGATCGCGATCATCCGGTTGCCGAGCTGCATCCTGCCGGGGTTCGCGATGTCCAGATGGAGTCGGCCATCACGACCATCATGGATTGCGAGGACTCGGTTGCCGCGGTGGATGCCGAGGACAAAGTCCAGGTCTATTCGAACTGGCTGGGTCTGATGCGTGGTGATCTCACCGAGACCTTTCACAAGCAGGGCAAGCCGCTCGAACGCAAACTGAACCCGGACCGCGAGTACACGGCATCTCGCGGTGGGGCATTGGTCCTTCAGGGGCGTAGCCTTATGCTGATCCGCAACGTCGGACACCTGATGACCAACAGCGCGGTACTCGATGCGAGTGGCGGCGAGGTGCCGGAGGGCATGCTCGATGCCCTGATTACGGGCCTGATCGCCATGCATGATCTGCGTGGTAATGGTCTTTATCGTAATTCGCGCACAGGCAGTGTATACATCGTCAAACCGAAGATGCATGGCCCGGAAGAGGTCGCATTCACAAACACCCTGTTCAATCAGGTGGAGGATGTGCTCGGTCTCAATCGTAATACCCTGAAAGTCGGGATCATGGATGAGGAGCGGCGTACCACGGTCAACCTCAAGGAGTGTATCCGTGAAGCGAGTGAGCGCCTGATCTTCATCAATACCGGGTTCCTGGATCGCACCGGCGATGAGATCCATACGAGCATGGAATTGGGGCCGGTTCTGCCCAAGGCCGAGATCAAGAACCAGAAGTGGATCTCTGCCTACGAAGACTGGAATGTCGACATCGGCCTGGCTTGCGGCCTCTCGGGACGCGCCCAGATCGGTAAGGGGATGTGGCCGATTCCCGATCAGATGGCAAACATGATCCAGAACAAGGTCGGGCATCCGCAGGCTGGTGCCAACTGTGCCTGGGTGCCTTCGCCGACCGCGGCGACCCTGCATGCCATGCACTATCACGACATCGACGTCGGTCAACGCCAGGAAGAGCTGAAAGGCAGGGAGTGTGCCAATCTCGACGATATTCTCACCCCGCCGATGATGGCCGATCCGGGCAACCTTAGCCCCGAGCAGATTCAGCGTGAGCTGGACAACAATGCACAGGGTATTCTCGGTTACGTCGTGCGCTGGATCGATCAGGGCGTCGGCTGTTCCAAGGTGCCGGACATCAACGACGTCGGCCTGATGGAAGACCGTGCGACCCTGCGAATCTCCAGCCAGCACATGGCCAACTGGCTGCATCACGGTATCTGCGATGAGGCGCAGGTGATGGCGACTTTCAGGCGCATGGCGGAGGTCGTTGACCAGCAGAATGCGGCAGATCCGGAATACCGCCCGATGGCGCCGGAATTCGATGGTATCGCCTTCCAGGCCGCGCTGGATCTTGTGTTGAAGGGCAGGGTGCAACCCAACGGATATACCGAACCCGTGCTGCATGCCCGTCGCGTGGAGCTGAAAACATCACTCAAGCAGACCGCCTGACCCCGGAGAGACCATGGCCAGAATCAGCCCCTACTACAACTATAAGCACGACAGCGACGGCAACGGGTATCTCGAGGTCTGTCTGCGTGGCATGGCGCTGCTGCGCATGTCGGCAACCAACAAGGGTACCGCGTTCACCGAGGAAGAACGGCGTGAGCTGGGACTGGAGGGTGCATTGCCACCTCAGGTCACCAATCTGGAGCATCAGGTCGCCAAGCTTTACCGCACCTTCATCCGTCAGCCGGATGACATAGCAAAGTATCAGTTCCTGCGTGATACGCAGGAACGGTCCGAGGTGCGCTTCTATGCGCTGCTGCAGCAACATCTCGAGGAGATGATGCCGATCGTCTACACGCCAACCGTTGGCAAGGCGGTACAGCAATACAGCGATCTGTACACGGCGCCGCGCGGCATTACCGTGTCACCCCGCAATATCGATCACATCGACCAGATCCTGGAAGATTATCCGCTGCACGATGTCCGTATGGTGGTGGCGACCGATTCCTCGGCGATTCTGGGTATCGGTGACCAGGGCCACGGTGGTCTGGCAATCTGTATCGGCAAGCTGGCCCTCTATACGGCCGGTGCCGGCGTCAGCCCCTTCCATACCATGCCGGTCAATATCGATGTGGGGACCGACCGCAAGGAACTGCTGATCGACCCGGACTATCTCGGTGTCCACCAGAAGCGACTGAAGGGCGATGATTACTTCGATCTGCTCGATCGTTTCGTCGACGCGGTGGAGCGTCGCTGGCCCAAAAGCATCATCCAGTGGGAGGACTTCTCCAAGGACGTGGCTTTTAAGGTACTCGAGCGCTACAAGGCCACGGTGCCGTCGTTTAACGACGACATCCAGGGTACCGGTGCGGTCACGCTCGCCGGGCTGATCGCCGCCTGCAAGTTGAAAGGTGAGGAACTCACCGACCAGACTATCGTCGTCGTGGGTGCCGGCGCCGGCGGCGTCGGCGTTGCCAAGGCAATCCAGGATGGCCTGGTACATGAGGGCCTGAGTGTGGAGCAGGCGCGTCGACAGATGTTCATCATGGATGCCGGAGGCCTGGTGGTGGAAGACGTCCATTGCCTGCCGTATCAGGCACCGGTTTCCCAATTTGCCGAGACCTACGCGGATTGGTCGATCGACGGTGAGGTGCCCACCCTGCTCGAGGTCGTCACGGAGGCCAAGCCCACGGTGCTTCTGGGTCTGACCGGCGTCAGCGGGCTGTTCAATGAGCCACTGATCCGGCAGATGGCCGAGAATTCGAAGCGCCCGATTATCTTCCCTTTGTCCAACCCGACCGCCAATTGTGAGGCGGTACCGGACGACCTGATTCAGTGGACCCTGGGCAAGGCTATTATCGCGACGGGCAGCCCGTTCCCCGACGTTCAGTATGAAGGGCGCAGCTATCCGGTCGGGCAGGGTAACAATGCTTTCGTGTTCCCCGGTATCGGGTTTGCGGCCATCCTTGGGCGCTGCAAGAAAATCAGCGACGCGATGATCATCGAATCCGCCTTTGCATTGGCCAACTACACCGACAAGCACTACCACGGTCTGGGGCGAATCTTCCCGCCGATCAAGGACCTGCAGGATGTCAGCATGGTGGTTGCCACGCAGGTGCTGGCCACGGCACTGAATGATGGTTCGGCGACCCGGGACGATATCGATGGCGACGACTACGGCACCATCAGTGATTTCGTACGCTCGCGGGTCTGGCGACCCAAATACCTGCCGTTCAAGGTGGCGGAAAACGCGATTTAGGGTGGTTTTCGGAGCTCACGCGACCGTCTGGCCGCGGCTCGGAAGATAGGGATTATCAATGCTGTGCATTTAATCCCCATGATGCGCCGCACAAATCCGAGAAAACGAATGTAACCGGCTGTTTCTATTGTTTAAAATGCAACGATAGGGCTGTTCAATCCGCCAATTAACCAGCACTTTTTATGATTGATTGAATCCGGCTCTAAGGTTAGTTTTACCGGATTGCTGCAATGCAGCATCGAGATACCCACCGCCGACGGCTGGTTGTGAGATGGCTCGGCGCAATTCTTATAAACAATGATGGCAAAGACGGGAGTTAGATTCATGACCCGAGAAGAACAGATCAAGGCACTGGAAAAAGATTGGGCCGAAAACCCGCGTTGGGCGAACGTAAAGCGTGGTTACAGCGCCGAAGACGTCGTACGTCTGCGTGGCTCCATCCAGCCTGAGTACACTTTGGCCCGTCGTGGCGCGGAGAAGCTCTGGGAAAAGATCAACGGCACCGCCAAGAAGGGTTACGTCAATGCCTTCGGAGCCATCACCGCCGGTCAGGCGATGCAGCAGGCCAAGGCCGGACTGGAAGCGGTCTATCTCTCGGGTTGGCAGGTTGCTGCCGACGGCAACACCTCCGAGACCATGTATCCGGACCAGTCCCTGTATGCCTACGACTCTGTTCCGACCATGGTCCGCCGCATCAACAACACCTTCAAGCGTGCCGACGAGATCCAGTGGGGTCGCGGTGTCAACCCGGGTGATGAGGAATACGTCGACTACTTCCTACCGATCGTCGCCGACGCAGAGGCCGGTTTCGGTGGCGTCCTCAATGCCTTCGAGCTGATGAAGAACATGATCTCCGCCGGTGCTGCAGGCGTTCACTTCGAAGACCAGTTGGCTGCGGTCAAGAAGTGTGGCCACATGGGCGGCAAGGTCCTGGTGCCGACCTCCGAGGCCATCCAGAAGCTGATCGCCGCACGTTTCGCAGCGGACGTCATGGGTGTTCCCAGCATCGTTCTGGCGCGTACCGATGCGGAGGCCGCCAACCTGGTGACCTCTGATTTCGACGCAAACGACAAGCCCTTCCTGACCGGTGAGCGCACCGCAGAGGGTTTCTATCGCGTGAACAACGGTCTCGAGCAGGCCATCAGCCGTGGCATCGCCTACGCGCCTTACGCGGATCTGGTCTGGTGTGAGACCGGAACCCCGGACATTGGCTTCGCACGCGAGTTCGCCCAGGCGGTACTGGCCGAGAACCCCGGTCAACTGTTGTCGTACAACTGCTCGCCGTCGTTCAACTGGAGAAAGAACCTGTCCGAGTCGCAGATCGCGTCTTTCCAGGAAGAACTGTCTGATCTGGGCTACAAGTACCAGTTCATCACCCTGGCGGGTATCCATGTCAACTGGTACAACACCTTCCAGTTTGCCCATGCCTATGCACGCGGGGAGGGCATGAAGCACTACACTGAGATGGTTCAGGAGCCGGAATTCGCTGCGCGTGACAAGGGTTACACCTTCGTATCGCATCAACAGGAAGTCGGTGCCGGCTATTTCGATGACGTCACCACGGTTATTCAGGGCGGTGCCTCTTCCGTCACCGCATTGACCGGTTCGACCGAAGAAGAGCAGTTCGGCTAAGGAACCCTCAGGACCGGTCCGGCCACTGGGGTGTCCATGACTCCGGTGCCGGCCCGGGTCCTGCCGAGTCCTGTTGACTGCATCCCGGATCTATTGCTGTGTCAGAGCCCATGCTTGATCCAGTCGGTGCTACCATGGCGCCTGCCGAGGGCGACGTGGGTCCCCTGGTGCGTTCCGCATTGGCCACGCAAACGGCCGGCACGATCGATCGCACAAGCATGACTGAACTCAATGCCCGTCGCATTGCAGAAACCATTCTCGATGGATTCAACCGGCACTACCGGATCTTCCTGGAGATCACGGCGGCTGCGAGGCTGCGTTTCGACGACTGCGACTGGAAAGGCCAGCGTCAGGCAGCCAGTGACCGTATCAATCTCTACGCCCAGCGGGTCGCCGAGGCGATAGCCCGGCTGAAAGAAGAGTTCGATCTGGACAGCGAGGTCGACGAAGAACTATGGCGCGAGGTAAAGCTCCGATACATCGGCCTGCTTTATGAACACAAGCAGCCGGAACTGGCCGAGACTTTCTACAACTCGGTCTTTACCTGGCTTTTTCATCGGCGCTACTACAACAACGACAACATCTTCGTGAGGCCGGGCCTGTCCACCGAGTTCCTCGACGACAACGATCCGGTCTACGACAGCTACTACCCGACACGACAGGGGCTTACCCAGTCTGTTCGCGCCATTCTGAATGCCTGTGACTGCGACCTGGGGTTCGAGGACATCAATCGCGATGTGCGGCACCTGGTTGCGCATGTGAAGAAGAAGCGGTTGACCGGCATGGAACTGCGGAAGCATTTTCATCTACAGGTGCTACGTGCACCCTTCTATCGCAACAAGGCGGCCTACGTGGTCGGGCGTGCCATCAACGGTGCCGATGTCATCCCCTTCGTCATTCCCATCCTGAACAATGGCAGCGGCAAGGTGTATGTCGACACCTTGCTGATGGAACTCGACGACATCGCCAACCTGTTCAGTTTTGCGCGCGCCTACTTCATGGTCGAGACAGAGACACCGGCAGCGGTGGTGCGTTTTCTCATGCGGATGCTGCCGACCAAGACAAAGGCGGATCTGTATACCTCGATTGGTCTGCAGAAGCAGGGCAAGACCGAGTTTTACCGCAACTTTCTGCATCATCTTTCACATTCGACCGATCAACTCGACATGGCGCCCGGGGTCAAGGGCATGGTGATGACGGTGTTCACCATGCCGTCCTACCCCTACGTATTCAAGGTGATCAACGATTACTTCAAGCCCCCGAAAGAGGTGGATCGGGCGACAGTCAAGCGCAAGTACCAGATAGTCAAGATGCATGACAGGGTAGGGCGCATGGCGGATACGCTCGAATATTCCTACGCGGCATTTCCTGTCGAACGTATCAGCGAGCGATTGATGGCGGAACTCAAGGAGAAGTGCGGCAAGAGCCTGGAGATCGAGGGTGACAAGGTGATCGTTCGCCACCTTTACATCGAACGTCGACTCGATCCACTGAATCTGTTTTTCAAGACGGCCTCGGCAGAACAGAAGGAAGATGCCGTTCTCGGCTTTGGCAATGCTGTCAAGGATATGGTGGCTGCAAACATCTTTCCTGGCGATCTGCTGTACAAGAACTTTGGCGTGACACGCCATGGTCGTGTGATCTTTTACGATTACGACGAAATCGAGTTCATGACCGACATGAACTTTCGGCATATACCGGAACCACGTACGCCGGAAGACGAGATGGCGGCAGAACCCTGGTATTCGGTTGCACCCAATGACGTCTTTCCGGAGGAGTTTGCGAGCTTTCTCCTGATCGATCCCGAACTGCGCAGGTCGTTCATGAAGCACCATCGTGACCTGCTGAATGCGGATTACTGGAAGGGGGTTCAACAGGATATCCGCAACGAGCGTCAGAGGGATGTTTTTCCTTATGCGGTCAGCAAACGTTTTCGTTATATCTACGGCGAGGAATGAACGGCTAACATGAGCTTCAAGACAGCGGACCTATGCGATGAATATCCGGATTCACTTCAGATCTGTGAGCCGGGGTTTGCGAGCTACGGCGGCAAACCCCGCTTTTTTGGTCAGATATCCACGATCAAATGCTTTGAAGACAACTCGTTGGTGAGGGAGGCGGTGGCCGAGCCCGGTGAGGGACGGGTACTGGTAGTGGATGCGGGCGGTTCGAAACGCTGCGCCATGTTGGGTGACATGCTGGCGGCGAAGGCGGCGGCAGAAGGCTGGTCGGGCGTATTGATGTATGGATTAATTCGAGATTCTGCCGATATAGCTCAGATGGACCTGGGGGTAAAGGCACTCGGAACCTGTCCGCTGAAGAGCGTCAAGAAGGGTGTGGGCGAGCGTGACGTCGTGGTGCAGTTTGGCGGTGTCACCTTTGTGCCCGGGGAATACCTGTATGCGGATGAAGATGGGATCGTGTGTAGCTCGACGGCATTGTTGCCATAGAGAAGACAGCGGGTTTGATGCGAGAATCAGGCTCTTTGCAAGTGAACAGAAGGCCGCATCTGAGTGCCGATCGTGGCACTAACAAAGCCCCGCGCAGCCGGCGTGTCGACCAGGCTCTGAATTGTGGGACCAAAGTAGAAACAATACTGAGGGATTAAGTTGATGAGCAAACCTGATTCAGCGCTCGATAAACCGATCGTCGCAAGGGTGGTACACCGGTCCGTCGTGGTGGATCAGGCAGGCTGCAGGCCGGTTATCAAACTGATGCTTAACGTTCTGCCGCAGGGACGAAAGTTCGAGGCAGGCGCGGATATCGGCTTTCTGGCTCCGGGTTATGCGGGTGGCGATATCGGGCGGGGACTGCGACGCTACTCGATCGAATCGGTTGGCGAGGTGCCGTTTGAAGACTCGATCGATGTCACGATCTATGTCCGAGACCATGGCGGAAGCAGTGGAACCGGCATCTCGCAGCACCTCGGCAATCTCGCCCTGGGTGCTGTCGTGGATGTGTACGGGCCCTTTGCCTATCCCTTCTATCCACCAATGGGTTCACGGAGCAACATGATTATCATCGGGGCCGGCTGCGGTATGGTCCCGTTCCGCTGGCTCGCACACAAGGTCCAGGAGCGTAAACTCGATTGGATGGGTAAGGTGCTGATGCTGGAAGGCCCCGTGACGGGGCTTGAAAATCTGTACCTGAACGATGCCGGTGCGGATCAAGATCAATATTTCGACAGCGCAAGCCATCGTGCCTTCGAGGCGCTGAAGACCCGCTATTCGGCGACGTCACTCGATCGAGTCAAGAGCGAATCCACCCACATGGATGCCCTTTGGCGTCTTATGGGAAAGGGTGGAGTCTATGTCTATCTCGCGGGTTATCGCAGTGTTGCCGAGGCCATGGATGAGGCTATGGCGAAACACCTGCGCCTGCCAGGGCGGTGGCAGGAAGCCAAAACGGAGCTGATCAGTAACGGTCATTGGTTGGAATATCTGTATGACTGAGGATCTGAATTATTCGGTCTATTTCGTCTCCGAAAGTACCGGGATTACCGCAGAGGCCTACGGCCATAGTCTGTTGTCTCAGTTCGAGAAGGCGCGTTTCAGCATCAAGTACACGCCGTTCATCAATACCCGCGACAAGGCCCAGGCCCTGGCCAACGAGTTTATTCATCGTGCCGAGGCCGAAGGTAAGAAGCCGATCGTGTTTGCGACCATGGTGGACGAGGAGATCAATGCCCTGTTGAAGCACTCGGAGTGCCACTACTTCGAACTGTTCGACCGGTTCATGCCGGATCTGCTCAAGGTCATCGAACTCGAACCCTCACGACAGTCCGGGGTCAGTCACGGTCTGAACAACCCTGACAACTATGAAGCCCGCATCGATACTATCAATTACGCTTTGAACAACGATGACGGGATGCGCCTGAACAAATTCGACCAGGCCGATGTGATCCTGGTCGGTGTGTCGCGCTCCGGAAAGACCCCGACCTGTCTCTACCTGGCGCTGCATTTCTGTATGCGCGCGGCCAATTATCCGATCACCGAAGAAGACTTCGAGAGCGGTGATCTG
>Ga0316189_10007597_pt1 | contig 10231 bp, 3 predicted proteins | sample LowCovwburrow_MG_FD_204930 | JGI IMG/M metagenome (GOLD analysis project Ga0316189, IMG submission 204930) | Coastal sediment microbial communities from Maine, United States - Lowes Cove worm burrow | ecosystem: Environmental > Aquatic > Marine > Coastal > Sediment | place: USA: Maine... | reverse complement strand
GGATCCGGACAGGAAGTTCGTGACGTAGGCGATGGAGCCCGCGGAGTTGACCGTGATGGAGGAAGGCCCGAAGCCGGTTGCGAAGGGCGAGCCCGAGACTTCGCTCAGCTCGCCGACGTTCGGGTCATAGCTGAAACTCGAGATCGTGTTGTCATCGGTGTTCGCGACGAGAATCAGCCCATCGCCTGTCGACGAGGCCACCGCGGTCGGATTGACGCCCGTTGCGAAGGGCGAGTTCATGACTTCGGTGAGGACTCCCGTGGCCGTATCGACCGAGAACACCGAAACCGTGTTGTCGCCCGAGTTCGCCACGAAGACGAAGGTGCCCGACGGACTCACGGCGACAGACTTGGGAGCTGCGCCGGTGCTGAAGGGGGAGCCCGCAACCTCGGTCAGTCGGCCACTGTCCGGATCTGCGCTGTAGGCCGAGAGGCCGTCATCTCCCGAGTTGGCGACGAAGACGAAGCTCCCCGACGGATCGGCGGCGACAGAGACGGGTTCCATTCCAGTAACCACATACCCGTTGTGCCGCAGCTGTCCCTTGTCGCCGTTGACGTCGTACTCGGTATCGAAGACGTAGATCGAGAGCGTGTTGTCATTCCTGTTGGCGACGTAGGCAAAGCGAGTGTTGGAGCCCGCACTGAGGCCGGTCGAGACTACCACGACTTTCAGATCTCCCGTGCAGGACGAGACAACTGCAAGGAACACAACCAGGACTGTCGAGCAGAAGCGGGCAAAGCTGTGCTGAACGATCGGCGCGCAGCTCTTCCAGGTTTGTCTGAATGCCATGGGAGTCTTCAAGGGACGTTGAACAGGACCAGCGTTCATTCTCACTCTGCACAGTCATCCCACTTGATGAAGCGGAATGCGACCAGCGCATCATAACCGGATGGGGGCGTGCTAGCGACAGGGGGCGTGCGCCCACCGGCCGCGACCGCAGGGCCCCACACGAGAGCCTCTCGAACGGTGAGCTAGCTCGGTTTCCTGGGAAGCACTTTCGCGATACGCGTGTGTCGCTGGTTCTGATAGAGCCATCACGTGTCGCCTTCGAGCACCCCCAATGAGGCCTGATGGGCGAGGTCTGCCCCCATCCTGAAACGGCACGTCCGCCGAAGATCGAGTAGCCTGGCTAGACGCCCATGCGCTTGTAGCGGTGAGGGGCAGTGCTCCCATTTATTCCATTCAGCTCCATATGAGAGATTCATCTCGGTACTGCGCGATCGCCCTCGTCGCCATCGCGAGCGCCTGCGGCTCTTCATCGTCGACGAGCGAGCACAACCTCTTGCTCGTGACGATCGACACCGTGCGAGCGGACCACCTCGGCGCCTACGGTTACGCCGACGCGCACACCCCTGCGATCGATAGCCTTGCACTGCGCGGCGTCGTCTTCGAGCAGGCCTACACGCCGGCGCCGATGACGCTCCCGGCGCATTCGACGATGATGACCGGGCTGCTTCCGCCGCAGCACGGCGCGCGCGTCAATGGCGTCCACAAGCTCGACGACGAAGTCACGACCTTGGCGGAGCGGCTGTCCGCTGAGGGCTATCGCACCGGCGGCTTCGTGGCTGCCTTCGTCCTCAATCGGCGCTTCGGACTCGCTCAGGGCTTCGATCAGTTCGACGACGACCTCTCGAATGCCTACGAGCAGAAGGTCGACAACGGGCTCGCCAGGTACCGGGCGGGAGATCAGGTGGTGGACTCCGCGCTGGAGTGGTTGGGCGAAGAGAGCGAGCAGCCCTTCTTCGCCTGGGTGCACATGTACGACGCGCACTTTCCCTGGTACGCGCACGGCCAGGAAGCCGAATCGACCGAGCCGGGCACCTACGACGGCGAGATTGCCTTCGTTGACTCGCAGGTCGGGCGGCTGGTGGAGTGGCTGGAGGAGAGCGGGAATCAGGACAACACGATCGTCATTGTCGTCGCCGACCATGGCGAGGGGCTCGGGGATCACCACGAGATCGAGCACGCCTACTTGTTGAACGAAGAGGTGCTCCACGTGCCGCTGATCGTGGTCGGGCCCGGCGTCCAGGCCGGGCACCGGGTCGGAGCGCTGGTGACGCTCGAGGACCTGCACCCGACTCTGGTGGAGCTCTTCCAGGTCCCGAGCGAGCGCACGCGGGGTCGCAGCCTCGTCCCGGCGCTGCGCGGAGAGTCGATCGAGTCGAGCGTGAGCTACGCCGAGACGGACCTGCCCTGGACGAGCTTCCGCTGGGCCCCGCAGCGCAGCCTGACCACGGAAGACTGGAAGTACATCCGCACGCCGCAGACCGAGCTGTACGACCGCGCTACCGATCGCGCCGAGATTGCCAACCTCGCGGTCGCGAAGAAGAAGCTGGTGCGTGAGCTGGAGGAGCAGCTGAGCGCCCTCGAGGCGGAGCTCGGCAGTCGCTCGAGCACGATCACTTCGCTCTCCACCGAAGAGGCCGAGCAGCTGGCGGCGTTGGGCTACACCGCCAGCGACACCACGGCTGTCCCGGACGAGTGGATGGGCCTGGCCGACATGAAGGAGCGCTTGGCGGTCAAGGACCTCAACGGAAAGCTGCGCAAGCGCGTCGGTGAGGAGAGCATCTCGAAGGAGGAGCACCTCGCGATTGCCAGGCAGCTCGTCGAGCTGAGTCCGGAGACGCCGAGCTTCCACGCCGAGCTGGGCAAGGTGCTGGTCGAGCTGGGTGACTTCGAGAGCGCGCTCGTGCCGCTCGAGCGCGCCGTCGACCTGGCGCCCGAAGACGTGGGCGTTCACTACGCCTTCGGCGATGCGCTGCAGCAGATGGGCAGGTCCGCCGAAGCGCGGCCACACATCGAGTTTGCGCTGGAGGCCGAGCCGGAGATGGCGGCCGCTCACGTCTGCATGGGCAACATCCTGCGAGTCGAGGGGCGCCCCGACCTGGCCACGGGCTCCTACACCGAAGCGATTCGCCTGCGAGGCGAGTACCCCGAGGCGCACTACAACCTCGCGATGGTCTTCAGCGATCGCGGGATGCCCGACAAGGCCTTCGAGCACTTCGAGCTCGCGCTCGCACAGAAGCCCGGCTGGGACCTGGCGCACCGGGCCATCGCGAACGCGCTGCTCGCGAAGGGCGACTTCGAGGGCGCGATCCCGCACTTCGAGGCGGCCCTCGAGGCCGGTGACAGCGCCGACCTGCGCAACGACCTGGGTGTGGCCTACCAGAATCTCGGAAAACCCGAGCAGGCGCTCGAGCAGTACCAGCTCGCGATGCAGCTCGCGCCGGACTTCTTCAGGCCGCACCTGAATCGCGCCAACATGGCGATGGACTACGGCAACTACGAGGTTGCGCTGCAGGAGTACCAGCTGGCGCTACAGCTCGCGCCCGGGCTGGCCGAGCCGACGGCGCGGCTCGCGCGCTTCCTGGCGACCTCGCCCGCCGTCGAGCTGCGCGATGCACCGCGCGCGATTGCGCTGGCCGAGCGGGCCGTCGACCTGACCGGGGGGCAGTCCTCGCGCTCTCTCGAGATCCTCGCGGAGGCCTATGCGCTCGCCGAGCGATTCCCCGCCGCGCTCGCCGCAGCGAATCGGGCTCAGATGGTCGCGCGCGCAGAGGGTGACGAGGCTTTTGCCCAGTCGCTGGACGCCTTGATCGCGAGCTATGCGCTGGGGGAGCCCATCGCCACTACGCCTACGGCTGTCGAAGAGGTCGAACGCGCCAGCGCGGACGACGCGGTGCCGGCCGAAGCGCCAGTGACTCCCGAGGTCGCCGAGGAAGCCGCGACGATCGACGACTGAGCGCGAGGCCCGGCGCCACCCAGCGCTCTACTTCGGCGGCAACTTGAGACCCAGCTCGGTCGCCAGCTCCCGACTCGGAGCGTGGTCAGGGTCGAGGCGCAGCGCCGTCCGGACGGCCTCGCTCGCCTTCTCCGTCGCGCCGTTGTGCCTGTGGTAGAGCGCCAGCTCGTGCCAGGGAGCGGGCTCGAAGGAGTCGTCGCGGACGGCCGCGATCAACAGCTGGCGCACTTCGTCCCAGCGCTCCGACTCGCGGTACATCCGCGCCAGCGCGAGGCGTGCATCCAGGCGGACCGCACCGTGCTCGAGCGCATCCTCGAGGACCGACTCCGCGAGAGCGGGCTGCCCGCCCTCCACCAGGCTCAGGCCGAGCTGCGCGAGGAACTCCGGCCGACGCCAGCCCAGCTCGTAGACGCGAACTTGTGCGGCTCGAATCGCATCGGCGTCGCATTCGGCAACTGCGAGCAGCGCCGCCCACTCCAGCTCGAACTCCGCCGTGTCCTCTTCGAGCCCCATCGCCAGCGAGAGGTTCGAGCGCGCATCCGAATCCGCTCCGCGATGGGCCTGCGTGCGCGCCAGTCCGCGGCGGGCACGCTTGAAGCCGGGGTCCACGCGGAGCGCTTCCGAGAAGTAGAGCTCGGCCAGCTCGGGCTCTCCGAGCTCGAGGGCAACGAGTCCACGGTTCTGATGCGCCGGTGCGAAGTTCGGGTTGAGCTCGACGACTTCCTTGAAGAGCGCTTCGGCTCGAGCGAGTTGGCCACGTCGGTGGTGGATGGCTCCGAGGTTGTTGCGGGCGTGGAGGTCCTTGGGGTTTGCGCGGCGGGCGCGCGTGTAAGCCTTGAAGGCCTGGTCCAGTCGTTCCGCGCGGAAGTGGATGTTGCCGATGTTGTTGTAGGCCAGCACGCTCGTGGGCGAGACCTTGATCGCACGCTCATAGAACTCGATCGCCTGCTCGTCCCGCCCGGCGCGCTCGTGCTCGAAGCCCAGGTTCGTCCAGGCCGAGGCCGAGCGCGGATTCACCCGGATCACGTTCTCCCAGAGCGCTCGCGTGTTCTGCCAGCTCTCTCCTGCGCCAAGTGAGAGCCATCCGCAGGCAACCGTGAGGCCGAGCGCGATCGGCCAGGCGCGACCGAGCTTGGGGCGCGCGACCAGCCGTGCCAGGAAGTAGGCCGGCACCAGCATGGCGAGGTAGGCGTAGCGGTCGGTGACGGTCGAGATGCTCTGGTGCGAGAACTGCAGCAGGCCCAGCACGGGACCGAGCACGGCGGGAAAGACCAGCAGCACGACGCCCGCGCGCCACTTTCGAAGCGCGAAGCAGCCCAGCAGCAGAGCGACGAAGCCGCAACCGACGAGCAGTGGCGCCGTCACGCCTTGGTCCAGCACCCACTCCGGAGTGCGGCCGTAGTCCGGGCAGAACGCAGTCGGTGTGAGGACCTGGAGGAGGTAGAAGCCGAGGCTGTCGAGGGTGACGACCAGCCGCTCAACGAGCCCGAAGGAGGTTGCTGCCTCCCTGGCGGGCTGTGCGCTGCGCGCGATTACGGCCACGAGACCGGCGAGGGCGAGCTGCACGCCGAAGTGAAGCCAGGTCCAGAGCGCGGGGCGTCCGCGGTCGGCGATCGAGAACAAGAGCCACACGACGGGGACAACGACTACCGCGGGCTTGGCGGCGAGAGCGAGCGCGAACAAGCACCAGGCGAAGAACAGGCGTCCGCCGAACCTCGTGGGTGAGGTCGGCGCGCAAGCCATGCTCGCCACCGCGAGGAACACGGACAGCGTGTCCTTCATCGACGTGGCCCAGTGGACGGCTTCGACCTGGATCGGATGGATGCCGAAGGCTAGCGCTCCGGTTAGCGCCGCGAGGTTGATGCGCGCCGAGCCCGCACTGCTCAGCCAACGCTTCAAGAGGAAGAAGACGAGCGCCGTCGTGGCGAGGTGGAAAGCGAGGTTGGCGGCATGGAAGGGTTCGGGGACGAGCGAGTAGTCCTCGAGTCCGATCTCCTCGCGCGTCACCGCCGCGATTCCGCTCCAGACCGAGTAGGTCACCGGGATCCACATACCCTGGTAGGGCTCGAACCAGGAGAGCTTCCAGCGAATGTCGCCGGAGATCAAGTTGGGATTCGCGTACAGGTTGATGTCGTCATCCCAGCTGACGAACTCGTGGTCGAGGGCGCTACGGTGAACGAAGTACGTGGCCGCAAGCAAGAGAGCGAGCGCGAGCCAAGTCCTCGATCTCGAGGGACCGCGCTCGGTCAAGGCGCCTTCGCTCGGAAGATCTCCGACACCGCGCTCGCAAAGGCTCTCGCCGTGTCGCCGCCGCGGCTCTGCGTGAAGTAGATGAAGGTCAGGTCCTTCTCGGGCGAGACGAGTGCGACGGATTCGTCGCCGCCGAAGTGGCCGAAGGGAGCGGGGAGGCTGGGGTCCAGCGGCGCTTCACCGAAGAGCTCCCATGCGTTCGAGTAGGAGCCCGGGAGCGGAGCGACGCCCTCGGGAAGGGTGTGGCCCAGAGCGATCTCTTCCGACGACAAGAGGCTCTTGCCGTTCACCTGGCCCTTGTTGACCCAGAGGCGAAGGAAGCGCGCATAGTCGAGCGCTGTCGAGAAGATCCCGCGACCGGCATGGAAGTAGGACACCGATGGCTCCGCTTCGCCGTCGATGATGCGGCGAAAGCCGAGCCCGCTCGGCGAGAGGCTGTAGGTGCTCGCCAGCCGTTCACTCCAGGGGTCCGACGCGCGAATGGTGGTGTGCGTATCCTTCATGCCCAGAGGGGTGAAGATGCGCCGCTTCAAGAACTCATCGATCGGATGACCGCTCACGCGTGAGATCACGCAGGCCAGCAGGTTGTAGCCAATCTCCGAGAAGCTCTGGGTGTGATCGAGTTGCGCCCGCACGTCGCGCGTCGCGATGGTCTCGACGAAGGAGCACAAATCACCGGAGTGCTGGAGGAGCTGTGCGGTTCCCACGTTCGAGAGTCCCGAGGTGTGGGAGAGCAGCTCTCCAATCGTCATCGGTCCGAAGCGCTCGCGGTCGAACTCAGGTAGGTAGCGCTCGACAGGATCACTGAGCTCGAGCTTGCCGTCCTTGCGGAGCATCAAGATCGCGGTCGCCAGAATCGGGTGGGTCAACGATCGCAACCGGCAGATCGTGTTCTTCTTCCAGGGCGCTTGCCGCTCGCGGTCGAGCTCGCCCCAGTTGCCGCGAAAGAGCGGCCGGCCCTCCGAGAGGATCAGGAGCTCGGAGCCTACCGGGTCGCGCTCGGCCGCCCAGCCGGCGACCTTCCGAATCAAGTCGCGATACTCGTAGGCCGGGTGTCCTTCTTCCAGTTGGATGAAGAATGAGGTCGTGGAGTCGTCGTCCAGAGCGACCGTTTCTTCGCAGGAGCCGACCACCAACAGGAGCAGCACACCGAGCAGGCCGAGCGGGAAGTCGGGCGCTCTCCGCTGCGTGCCTGGGCGCGCGGCGCTGGCGCCACGCCGCACCAGTAGGGAATGAGGTCTGCTTGTTGTCACTGCGAAGATGGAAGGGGCTTGCCTGGCGGCGATTGTAGCCTCTCGCCGCGAGTGCGGGCGGTGCCCCGAACAGGACTACTCCGAACTCGGCTTCAGCACCACGGCCTCGCCGGCTCGCCCGTCGAGCTTGACGCAGAGCGGGGAGTCGAGACGGATGCGCCGAACGAACTCCGTCTCTTCGAGCGCGGTCTGTTGATCGAGCCAGGCCCAATCGAGGAAGCCCTCGTTCTCATCGGGGTTGACCGTCAGATAGCCGACGTTGCAGGAGGTCAGGTTCTGGAAGAAGTGGGTGCCCTGCGACGGTGAGACGTGGATGTCCTTGAAGCCCGCCTCGATGATGACCCGTGCCCCCGAGATCTGGCTCCAGACCACCGGGATGCCGAGGCTGGAGTCCGCCGAGCCCCATCGCCCCACGCCGACCAAGACGTATGGCCGACCTTCATTGCGTTGGATCGCGTCGTAGTGCGCGACCTGGAGCGCAATCTCCTGGCTCCGCAGCCGATCGAATCGATTGATGTCCACGACGATGAGGTCCGCGATGTCGTCGATGCGGCCATTGCCGAGCATCTGCTTGGAGTGACAGACGAGCTGGTCCTGCTCGAAGCTCCCGAGCTCGACCTCGCCTTCCTCCTTGGACATCGCCAAGGGGCGGAGCTGGAGAAAGGCGAACTGCGCCTTGCGCTGTCCCGCCTTGGAGAGGTTACCTGCGAACTCGATCTCGACGGGGCCGCCCGTCGCCTCAGCGCAGTGCTTCAAGAGGTCGCGCAGGATGGCGGCCAGCGGGAAGGCCTGGTGCTTCAGGATCTGTGCGAAGGACACCAGCCGCGCACCTGGCCGGGAGATCCCGTCGACGATGCGGTCGTCCTCCGCGATGTAGGTCGAGCCGAGCCAGGCCAGCGGGCCATCCTCCTCGGCGACGTCGATCGAGTAGCGCTCGGTTCCGGCCAGTGCCGAGGTGGGCGTCTCGCGTCCGAGGTTCAGTGCGTAGAAGTCGCGCTGTGAGCTGTTGAGCGCATTCTGGACCGTCGAGAAGCTGACCAGCTCCTGCGGGTAGTACGGGTTGAAGCGCAGGCATGGGCTGCCCGACACCACCGTCCGCCCCAGCCCAAGCGCGACGGCGACCACACCCTCGTCGGGGGAGTGCCCCGGCTCGGGGTAGTAGTTGAACGAGCGCGCGACCCCCGAGAAGTCCGGATAGAAGCGATCTCCGTGCGGGTTGCCGACGAGCTCCTGGATCATGACTCCCATCTTCTCTTCCTCGAGGCGGAAGGAGGTCATGCCGAGGTAGCGCTTGGCGCTCTGCATGAAGGCCGAGGCATAGACGCGCTTGACCGTGTTGGTGAGCTGGCGCCAGCGCACGTCGAGGTCCGGGTCGTTGTTGGGCAGCATGTAGGTCTCGTAGACCCCTGCGAATGGCTGCGAGAGCGAGTCCTCGAGCAGGCTCGACGAGCGCACAGAGAGCGGATAGGGGACCTGCTGCACGAAGGAGCGCAGGTCGGCGACCGCCTTACGCGGGAAGGGGGCGTTCGCCATGTAGTCTTCGATCGCGTCGTCATCGTTCGACATCGTCGCGAAGTCGCGCAGGTCGCCATAGGCCATGAACTGGTCGAAGATCTCCGTGCTGAGGACGAGCGAGGGCGGCACGTAGATGTCGACCTTCGAGAACTTGGCGTCGGTTCCAGAGCTGTGCAGGATGCGATTCGCGAACGCGACGCCGCGCGCCTTGCCGCCCAGCGAGCCGGAGCCCATCCGCGTGATCGTGGCCGATGGTTCGAAGTGCTCTCGCTCGAAGTCGGAGATGATCGTCCGGCTACGCTCCTGCTGATACTCGACGACCATCTCGAGTAGGTGCGCGCGCAGGTCCTCCGGGCTGTCGAACTCCTCGACCAGGCAGGGCCTGAGTCGTGCGGCGAGTGCGAACTCGGTACGCGTCTTGAGCCAGTTGGAGAAGTGATTGCGCGAGGCGTGGTAGGCGATGCTCTCCGCCGGAACAGTCCCGAGCTTCTGGGCGAGAGCCTTCAGGTCATGGGCCGAGTCGATGACCGAACCCTCAGGGAGTCGGAAGAGGAAGTCGCCGAAGCCGAAGCGGTCGACCAGGAGTGTCTGCAGTTGCTGCAAGAGAGCCGCCGAACCCTTGAGCAGGAAGGACGCTCCGAGCTCCTTGGCGAGCTCCTCGTTGTCGGGATTGCTGGACTGAAGCACCAGCCGAAGGCTCGGCTGAATCTCGCGCGCCGCTATGCAGAGGTTGATTCCGGCGCGCTTGTCGAGCACTCCTCCGCGCGGGTACTCGACGTCCGAGATGATGCCCAGGATGTTCTCGTTGTACTTCTCGAAGTAGCCCCAGGCCTCCTCGTAGGTGTCGCACAGGATCACCTTCGGCCGCGCGCGCGTGCGCATCATCTTCTGCGAGAGGTTCAGGTCTTCGGACAGGAGCACCTGGAGATGGCCGAACAGCTCCGAGTAGATCGCCGGCAGGAAAGACGAGTAGTAGCGTGTGTTATCCTCGACGACGAGGATCGCCGGCACGCCGTGCAGCCCCGTGTCGTTGTCGATGTTGATCCGGTCCTCGAAGTACTTGACGACGGCTACGAGGATCCGGATGTCGCCCTGCCAGAGGAAGATGCGCTCGAGCACGCTCTTGTCCTCGCGAACCAGGAAGTCGGCGAGCTCACGGTTCGTATAGGCGATCGCGATGACAGGGATCTCACAGCCCTTCTCTCGCAAGCGTCGCGTCACCTCCGCCGCGTTGCCGTCGACCGTGTTGAGGCTCGAGATGATCAGGTCGAAGTCATCCGACTCGTCCAGGAGCTCGAGCGCCTCCGAGGCGCTCGGCACCCGAATCAAGTCGGGAATGTTGGTCACGTTCAGGTCGATGAACTGACTGAGCAGCGACTCGTGGAGGTGTCCCTCCTCCGACATGATGAACGAGTCGTACAGGCTCGAGATCAACAGGATTCGCTGGACGCGGTTCTGCATCAGCTCGTGG
>Ga0316189_10007595_pt1 | contig 10232 bp, 11 predicted proteins | sample LowCovwburrow_MG_FD_204930 | JGI IMG/M metagenome (GOLD analysis project Ga0316189, IMG submission 204930) | Coastal sediment microbial communities from Maine, United States - Lowes Cove worm burrow | ecosystem: Environmental > Aquatic > Marine > Coastal > Sediment | place: USA: Maine... | reverse complement strand
AGATGTGCTTTGGGTGCCCGGGGGAAATCAATAACAGATTTTCGCACGTGAAATTATCATTTATTTTTTCACGAACCAAACGCGACGTTATTTCCATGTTTCGTGTCGATTCATGTCTTTCTTTACATCACGTCCTATCGTAAACGGGTTTGGAATATTTAGATGTCTCTATTACCAAGAGACTAATTTAACTTGGAGTGTCGCAGATGAAGGTGCTAGTCCCCGTCAAACGTGTGATCGATTACAACGTGAAAGTCCGTGTTAAAGCGGATGGTAGCGGTGTCGACCTTGCGAATGTCAAAATGTCCATGAACCCATTCGATGAAATCGCTGTTGAAGAAGCCATTCGTCTAAGGGAAGCAGGCAAAGCTGAAGAGATTGTCGTCGTATCTATCGGTGTGAAACAATCGCAGGAAACTCTGCGTACAGCCTTGGCGATGGGTGCGGATCGCGCCATTCTGATTGAAGCGACAGATAATGTACACACAGATATCGAACCTTTGGCAGTTGCCAAACTTCTAAAAGCGGTGATCGACGAAGAGCAACCCGGCCTGGTTCTTTGCGGCAAGCAAGCCATTGATAATGATATGAATGCAACCGGCCAAATGTTGGCGGCCCTATTGGGTTGGTCACAAGGTACATTTGCATCAGAGCTTTCTGTCGACGGTGATAGTGCAAATGTCACACGCGAAGTCGATGGTGGCTTGCAAACGATTAAGGTGAAGATGCCGGCAATCGTTTCTGTGGACCTTCGTTTGAATGAGCCGCGTTATGCTTCATTGCCGAACATCATGAAAGCCAAGAAAAAACCGATGGATATGAAAACACCGGCTGACTACGGCGTGGACGTTTCACCACGGTTGGAAATCGTCAGCACAACAGAGCCATCCGAGCGCGCCGCTGGTGTTATCGTGGCCGATGTGGCCGAGTTGGTTGCTAAACTTAAAGACGAAGCGGGGGTAATCTAATGGCTGTTCTTCTATTAGCGGAAATTGTCGCCGGTGAAATTTCACTGGACCAAACCGGTAAAGCCGTTACTGCGGCTCAGGCCTTGGGTGATGTGACTGTTCTTTGCGCATCCGCCGGATGTGGCGATGCGGCGAAAGCGGCTGCTTCACTTGACGGTGTTGCCAAAGTCCTTTGCGCAGATGACGCTGCTTATGGCAACGGTTTGGCCGAACCTATAGCGGATTTGATTGTGTCACTTGCGGGTGATTATGATCACATCACGGCCCCTGCCACATCGCATGCCAAAAACATCCTGCCGCGCGTAGCCGCCCTGTTGGACGTGATGGTTATTTCCGACATCACCGCAGTGGTTGACGGCGATACGTTTGAACGCCCGATCTATGCAGGCAATGCAATTCAGACGGTTAAATCATCTGACGTCAAAAAAGTTGTTTCCATCCGCACCGCTGGCTTTGATGCCGCTGCCGAAACCGGTTCTGCTTCTGTTGAATCCGTTAATGCTGCCGGAAACCCTGATCTGTCTTCATGGGTTGAAGATAAGGTTCAAACATCTGACCGTCCGGAATTGACATCTGCGAAAATCGTGGTGTCCGGTGGTCGCGGTGTCGGGTCAGAGGAAAGCTTTGCCATTATCGAAGCGCTGGCCGACAAGCTGAATGCCGCTGTCGGGGCATCTCGCGCCGCTGTGGACAGTGGTTATGCACCGAACGACTGGCAGGTTGGCCAAACAGGTAAAGTGGTTGCCCCTGACCTATATATTGCTTGCGGTATTTCGGGCGCAATCCAGCACTTGGCAGGCATGAAAGACAGTAAGGTTATCGTCGCGATAAACAAAGACGAAGAAGCGCCTATCTTTCAGGTGGCAGACTACGGTCTGGTTGCGGATTTGTTTGATGCAGTGCCCGCACTGACAGATGCACTATAGCATAATCTGACATACATCTTGTAAAGGTTCGGCATTTTGCCGGGCCTTTTTTATTTGCCATTAACGTTCAATTTCAAAGTTTCCGCACGCAAGAATGCCATCAGACTTTCAGGATCCGTTTTATACTTATCCAACACATCACGCCCGATAGGCTTGCCTATAATCGGCGATTGATCTTTGTTAAACGCATGTTTGATTTCATACATCAACAGGCTTTGCCGACATGTATCCGAAATGCGGTTGGCGATCTGGAACCAGCGTGAATTAGAGCCTTGAAAAAAAATCGGTACAACTTGTGCATTGCTTTGCAAAACCAATTTCGAGGTGAACTTACCCCAGTCTGCTTCAATCACGGGGCCAAAGGCCGTTTTGCTTGTCGAAACGGTTCCCGCCGGAAACACGCCAATACAATGTCCATCTTTTACATTGTTTAAAGCCTCTTTACGGGTTTGCAGGTTCTTGCGAACAGCATCTTCCTCATGCGGAAAGCTGATCGACAAAAGGTTTTTTTCGGCCACCGCAACACCGTTCAGCAATGCCCTTGTGATAATCTGAAAATCTTCACGACGTTTTGACAACAACCATGCCAAAACCAGTCCATCCACCAGCCCGTGCGGATGATTACAAACCACAACAACCGGTCCTGATGACGGAATATTTTCCAACTGTTTCATGGGCGTTGTGATCTTAATGCTCATTTGATCCAGAACAGATGTCCAGAAATGTGGATCTTTATTCGGGTTATTTTCCCAGAGGCGCATATGATACAACAGCTGGAAGCGTGCCGTCAGGGTTTCGACTGTTCTGATAAAGATGCGCTTACCACGTTGCGGAAAGGAATTGGCATAGGTCAGCTCCGAGCGATCATAAAGCATGATCTTTTCGGCTTCTACCCGTGTCTCAATCTCTGTCACGTTATTTTGCCTCACCAAAATAGTCGGCCAATAGAGCTTTCAATGCGGCGGCAAGGGATTCCTCTTGTGCACCGGTCGTTTCAATTTCAATCTGGCACCCTTTGGACGCAGCCAACATCATAAGGCCCATGATAGAACTACCAGAGACAGTCGTGCCGTCTTTTGTAACCGTTGCCTCGGCATCAAAGCCTTCGACAGTTTCCACAAATTTCGCCGAAGCTCTGGCATGTAGGCCTTTTTCATTCTCAATCGTAAGGACTTGGATCATCAAAGCTGCCTTTATATCTTAGCTGTTACAGCAATTCATATACTTTTTACCAGCGGCCATACTTGTCTCAATGGCATGATCCACAGTCATATTGCGTGATTTCGCAAGCTTTATCAGCATTGGCAAGTTTGCACCATAAAGGATTTTTCTTTTCGTTTCCGCACAAGCCATCATCGACAGATTAGCCGGCGACCCACCAAACATATCTACAACGACAATAACTCCATCGCCCGTATCTACACTGTTGGCTGCATCACAGATTTCTGTTTGTTTTGCAATGCGGTCACATTCAGCGGCAATAGATATTGCCATGATGCCGTCCTGTTTCCCTACGACATGCTCAATGGCAGCCAAATATTCATTGGCCAACCCGCCGTGTGCTACAATAACAACCCCTATCAAAACGCTACCGCTCCTATAGTACCCACATTACTGCCTTTCCAGTTCTCGATGGCGTATAGACACGTGCCAGCCTGAGTCTGCAAGGCTTTTTCCCAAGGCTTCTGCTATGCAAACTGAACGGTGTTGTCCACCCGTACAACCAAAGCCCAGTGAAAAGTGTGCTTTTCCTTCATCAATATAGGCAGGTAACAAAAATTCGCACATGCCCGACAAGCGTTCAAAAAACTCGTCGAACCTGATGTCAGACTTTACATATTCCGCCACTTCTTTGTCTGTACCATTCATGCTGCGTAAAGATTTCTCCCAGTACGGATTGTTTAAAAAACGACAATCGTAAATCATATCTATCCCGCGCGGGGTACCGCGCTTATATGAAAACGAATGCAGAGTAATCGCTAAATGCTTAGCATCAGCGTCCCCGTACCAGTTTTTCAGTTCCTGCTTTAAGTCATTTGGTGACAGGTTCGTCGTTTCTATCAATACATCCGCCCGCAATCGCAGCGTTGAAAGGATTTTCTTTTCCCGCTCAATACCGAATTTCGGCGTTTCATCCGGCGCTAATGGATGGCGGCGGCGGGTTTCGCTATACCGTTGCACCAAGGCATCTGTTTCACAATCCAAAAACAGGATTGTACTGTCAAACCCTTCTGTGCGTTTAATTTCTTCGTGAATATCCAACACGGAACCAACGCTGAAATCGCGGGTTCGAATGTCTACACCCAAGGCGATCTGGCGACCGCTAGTCTGCCCGGACAACAGGCCCGACAGCAAGGATAAAGGCATATTGTCTATAGTCTCAAAACCCATATCTTCAAATACATTGATCGCGGTGCTGCGCCCTGCACCGGATGGCCCCGTAACAAGTACGATGTTTGATTGTTGTGTTTTTCCAGTCATGGCATTGACCCAGATGCTTGATCGCGTCCAAACAGATTAAGCAGCCTTACGGCTATTGGCAAGTTTGCGATACCATTTCCTGCAATGATGTCCACCCGGTGCGCGCCAATCTTTACGGTTTGCGGTGTTGGTAAACGGTCATGTGCAGCGGCGTTTAGATCCACCACAAGGTTTAACCGCGAACTTTCCAGATATGGGCAGTTTAATATCCCGACATTTCGCGCCTCTATTTTTCCCGCGATTGACGCTGGGGGCGACACGTTCACGCCATTTATATCTGTCGACAAAATAACTTGGTCGTCGGACACTAACACCCCGCCCAACGCGATAAGGTCCAACGCCAAAGTGGATTTTCCAGACCCCGAGGGACCTATTGCCAATATGCTTTTTCCGTCAAAATCAACACAAGACCCGTGTACCGCACCTGGTCTGATCTTTGAAATCACCCCGGCAACCCGACAACAAAACGCGCACCAAGCGGTGGAGATCCTGCAGGGGCATTTTTGACATGGATATTTTCAGCCCAAATAACCCCGCCATGCGCTTCGACAATTTGCTTAGAAATTGACAGGCCAAGACCAGAGTTATTACCAAAATTTTCTACAGGTCGATTTGAATAAAATCTTTTGAAAACTTTTGTTAAGCTGTCTTCAGGTATGCCTTGCCCGGTATCTTCAACCACAATCAGCACGCGATTTTCAACATGACGCGCCCAAATTCTGACCGCATCGCCCTTTTCACAAAAAGAAACTGCATTGGATATCAAGTTCACAAATACCTGTGCCAGACGTTCTTCAAGCCCGTCGATCACTATTTTCTCATCCGGTGCATCGAAGATCATTTCGATTCCCAACTCATTTGCCTCTAACCCATGGAAATCTACAATGCGTTCCAACATCCTGATCAGATCAAAACGTTCTTCTTCTTCTTTAACCAGTTCTGAATCCAGACGTGATGCGTTTGAAATATCGGTCACAAGCCGGTCAAGACGGCGAACATCATGTTCAACCACATCCAGCAACCTATTGCGTTTTTCACCTTCGGGTGCGACGCGCAATGTTTCAATTGCCGACCGCAAAGAGGCAAGCGGGTTCTTAATCTCGTGGGCCACGTCCGCTGCGAATTGTTCATTGGCCTCAATACGGTGGTACAACGCAGACGTCATATTACGCATTGCATTCGAAAGATGGCCAATTTCATCGGCGCGGCCCGTCATATCAGGGATAAGCACACGGTCAGAATTATCTCTGCGCAATTTAGATGTCGTTCCCGCATCCATTGCAGCCGCTAAATCATATATCGGGTTCGCAATGGTATTCGCCAAGACCATCGACAGAATAATCGACAGACCCGCAGCCAAAGCAAATAGGCGCAAAATAGTATTACGTTCCTGTTTACGCAGATCTTCCATCATGCCCTTTGGTGTTGATGCAATAACAGAACCAACCACCGCGCCATTTATCTTGATAGGTTGCCCAACCGCGATAACTGTTTCACCGGATTGTATTGTGCCTTGTAAACTTTGCGCCCCACCTTCGCCAATACGAACAGCAAGACGCTTCGCAATTTCTTCCACACTCATTGCCTGAGTTGCCAAAGTATTATCTTTAAACATGCCGGCAATCTTATCCGTCAACCCGTCCATATAATAACTGAAGTTTTTTGCGTCCCCCGGGTTTCGTTTCTCCTGGTCAAACTCGACACTGGAAAGCCACATTCCAAGTGGCTTGTTCTTCGCGTCAAATATGTGAATTTCCGAAATTCCGGACCGTGGTAATTTTTCAATCATCGCCCCAAGCAATGCGTCCCCTGACAAAGCCGCATCCGTATTGTTTGACATCCGTTCTTGCAAAAGTTGTGCATATAATGTGGTTTCGGATTGCAACGCCGCCAACCGTTCAGACGCCACAGAGTTGCGAAACTGGCTAAGATACAACATGCCCAGCAGCAACACACAAAGTGCGATCAGGTTAAAGGCAATAATCCGGCGCGCCAGTGCGGAAGTCCAAAAGTATCGCTTAATGTCAGGTGTGCTTGGCTGGTCATCAGCATAGCTGTTGTCAGATATGTCCATATCCGAAGCCATGTCTATCTCTGCGTTTGCCATGATTTTTATTGTTCGTTGTAGCGGTAACCAATACCATACAGTGTTTCGATGGCACTGAAATCATCATCCACAGTGCGCATTTTTTTACGCAATCTTTTAATGTGGCTATCAATCGTGCGATCATCAACATAGACTTGATCATCATAGGCCACATCCATCAACTGATCCCGACTTTTTACAAACCCCGGGCGTGTTGCAAGCGCTTGAAGTAGCAGGAATTCTGTAACCGTCAGTGAAACGTTCTGGCCTTTCCACATCACAGCATGGCGCATTGGATCCATTGTCAGATCACCACGATCTATTAGACTATCATTTGCTTCCTCTGATATTACAGAGCCCGCATCTGAAAGGCGCACTTCCTGACGTCGCAGAATTGCACGGATGCGTTCGACCAACAACCGTTGGGAAAATGGCTTGCGTACATAATCGTCAGCACCCATCCGCAGACCCAAAACCTCATCGATTTCATCATCTTTAGATGTTAGGAATATGACAGGCATATCCGTTTTTTGTCGCAAACGACCCAGTAAATCCATACCGTCCATGCGCGGCATTTTGATGTCCAAAACTGCCATATCCGGCATCGACTCGTTGAAAGCATTCAATGCCTGCAACCCGTCATTATATGTGGATACATCATAACCTTCTGCTTCTAATGTCATGGAAACGGAAGTAAGAATATTACGGTCGTCATCGACCAAAGCTATTTTAGCCATGCTGCCCTCTGAATGTTTGCTCGTATTTTTTTATTATTATTCTCTCCATAATCCGCTACCTGAGTCGTAGAATCAACTTAAATCTGTTAATTGCGGCATAATCGTGTCTTTTTATCATCACTATCTGCCAGGAACCAACGCACACGTTAGCGTTAACTGCGCGAAATTGACCTAAAATCGGGTGTTTCATTCAAATAACGACATGCTATACAGCCCGAATATTCCTCATGGAAGTAATGTAATTCTAGACGGTTGATATTAATCAAACCTGATCACTAATGGTAAAATCTTAAAGAGTTTACCCAAGGAGCACAGATAATATGGAAAATGGTCGCGTAAACCCAACCCATCGGTTGGAAGATACAGGCATTTCAGGTCTAAAAACTGTCCACTATAATCTACTGGAACCGGCGTTGATTGAAGCAGCCGTGAAAAAAGGCGAGGGCGAACTGGGACAAGGTGGTGCTTTCCTTGTTTCAACCGGCGAGTATACAGGTCGTTCCCCAAAAGATAAATTTGTGGTTGATGAACCATCCGTCAAAGACAGTATCTGGTGGGAAAATAATCCACCGCTGGCAATGGATGCCTTTGAACAGTTGAAAAAAGACATGTTCGCCCACATGGAAGGTGGCGAATATTTTGTGCAAGACTTGTTCGGTGGTTCTGATCCGGCTTATCGGCTGAACACACGGGTAATTACAGAGCTTGCATGGCATAGCCTATTTATCCGCACCATGCTACGCCGCCCCGAAACATCGGAATTGGACAGTTTCATTCCGGAATTCACCGTGGTGAATTGCCCTACATTTCAGGCCGACCCGGAAAAGCATGGTTGTCGTTCCGAAGTGATCATTGCGATTTCATTCGAACAAAAATTGGTGCTGATCGGTGGCACGGAATATGCAGGCGAAAATAAAAAATGCGTTTTCTCTGTGCTGAACTACCTGTTGCCCGATCAAGGCGTGATGCCAATGCATTGTTCTGCCAACCACGCGATTGGCGACCCTTCGGATACAGCCATATTCTTTGGCCTGTCCGGTACGGGAAAAACCACATTATCCGCCGACCCGAAACGGGTCTTGATCGGTGACGATGAACATGGCTGGTCTGATGCGACCACCTTCAACTTCGAAGGCGGGTGCTACGCAAAGACGATCAATCTGTCGGCCGAAGCAGAACCGGAAATTTATGCTACGACACGGAAATTCGGTACTGTGATCGAAAATATGGTCTACGATAAATACACCAAAGAGTTGGATTTCGAAGACGACAGTCTGACCGCCAATATGCGTTGCGCTTATCCATTGCATTATATTTCCAACGCATCTGACGACTCTATCGGCGGTCAGCCGAAAAACATCATCATGCTGACATGTGATGCTTTTGGTGTTCTGCCCCCCATCGCACGCCTGACACCTGCGCAGGCAATGTATCATTTCCTATCCGGCTTTACCTCTAAAGTGGCAGGTACCGAGCGTGGCGTATCTGAGCCGCAACCAACATTTTCCACATGCTTCGGTGCGCCTTTCATGCCGCGCCGCCCGGAAGTATATGGTGCATTGTTACGCGACAAAATCGCATCCACAGGGGCCACATGCTGGCTGGTCAATACAGGCTGGACAGGCGGGGCTTACGGTACAGGCGCACGGATGCCTATCAAAGCCACGCGCGGCTTACTGACAGCCGCTCTGGATGGCTCACTGAACAATGTGAGCTTCCGTCGCGATGAAAACTTTGGTTTTGATGTGCCTATAGCCGTTACGGGCATCGACAATGCACTACTGGATCCGCGTAAGACATGGGATGACAAAACCGCGTATGATGCGAATGCCGCAAAATTGGTTAGCATGTTCTCGGACAATTTCAAACAGTATGAAAAACATGTCAGTGATGATGTTCTAGCCGTAAAAATCAGCGCATAAGTTACCGCCACAATAGCTTATAAACCGCGTCCCAATGGATGCGGTTTTTTATGGGATTGATAAAACCCAAACGACCTGTAAATCTATTCGCATGATACGCAGCTCTCTTATACTTCTTTCGATCCTGACGGCGTGCTTCAAGGATGAAACCGTATCGAGCCTGACAGAGAATACAGATGTCTGGGTTCTCAAAACCATGAACGAAGTCAGCATCACCCCCATAATAACCATCAGATTTCCCGAAGAGGGCCGCATAGCAGGACAGGCCCCGTGCAATCGCTATTTCGGCATCCAAGCAGTACCGCTACCTTGGTTTGAGGTCAAAGGACTGGGATCAACCAAGATGGCTTGCCTCGAACTGGCTATGGAAGGGCGATATTTCGACCTGCTGCAAAAGATGACAACGGCAGAGATCACGGGCGACACCTTGATCTTGAAATCGGATAATGGCCAAACGTTGGTTTATGTGCAGAATTAGGTATCTACCGACATTGCCAAAATACGGCTCATTCGTGTGTAGCTTTCTCCTGTTTCATCATGCCACGCATTAAACGCATTCTGAATTTTACGCTGTGCCGTTTTCGATGTTGTCGGTCCATCAACAATACCCGCACGCGCAAGTGCAGACCCAACCCCACGGCTTAAAATAAAACTGTCTTTGCCCAAAAACCGCAAAGCGTATTGGCCCGTGACGCCACCCAGTCTTGACCCGCGTTTTTTCATCACATCCCACAGACCTACCAGATCGGTTGATGGCCATTCATGGAAGAACTTTGCCGCAGAGCCGTATTCCTGCGCCAGATCAGACAGGAAAATCGCATTGTCACGTACCGATAATATTTTCTTAGCGTGACGTATAATGGCAGTGTTTTTCAGGTGTGCGTCAAAGTCATCATCGAACATCATCGCGTTACGCCCGATGTCAAACCCGTGAAATGCAGTCTCAAATCCATCCCATTTGTTTTCCACAACTGACCAGTTAAACCCGGCTTGAAACACGCGCTTTGAAAGCTCGGACAGGATACGATCATCCGTTAACTGCGAAATATCGGTTTGAAAATTTTCATCGTCTAAAATAGCTTCCAAAGCCTTGGCACCACCTTTGCGTTCCT
>Ga0316189_10007594_pt1 | contig 10235 bp, 5 predicted proteins | sample LowCovwburrow_MG_FD_204930 | JGI IMG/M metagenome (GOLD analysis project Ga0316189, IMG submission 204930) | Coastal sediment microbial communities from Maine, United States - Lowes Cove worm burrow | ecosystem: Environmental > Aquatic > Marine > Coastal > Sediment | place: USA: Maine... | reverse complement strand
AGTTTTTTGGGTCATAGGAATTGTGGCTTTATTATGGAATATACTTGGCGTAGGTGCATATCTAGCACAAGCATATATGCCAGAAGATGCTTTAGCCATCTTATCTCAAGGTGAACAAGATTTTTATACTAATTATCCTGCTTGGGCAACTGCTTCATTTGCCATAGGAGTTTTTTGTGGATTATTAGGTTGTATTGCACTTCTGATGCGTAAAAAAATAGCAATTTTGTTATTTACGTTATCATTATTAGGTGTTCTTGGACAACAAGTTTATAATTTCTTTTTACAAGATTACATTGATTTATCTGGTGCAAGTACGATTGGACCAATTGCAATAATAATTGTTGCCTTTTTCTTGATGTGGTATGCTCAAGCCCAAAAAGCAAACAATGTAATTTCATAATCTTATTTCTAACTAAAAACTAATTAATATGCCTAGAACAAACAAACCAAACATAGTATTTTGGATTATTGGGATCATTGCACTTTTTTGGAATGCAATGGGAGTATATAATTACTTAATTCAAGCGTATAAAACTGAAGCCTTTACTTCTAGTGTAAACGAAAGTCAATTAGCCTTAATGGATAGCATGCCAATTTGGAACACCGCTTTATTTGCAATTGCAGTGTTTTCTGGATTAATAGGAACTATATTATTACTTATGAAAAAGAAAACAGCAATTCCTTTATTTTTAATATCATTTATTACTGCCACAATAATGCAGTTATATTGGTTATTTGGAACAGATGCTATTGAAGTATTTAGTGAGAAAATGCCTTACCTAATGCCAATTATAGTGATTGTATTTTGTGCCTTTATTTTATGGTATTCAAAAGAACAGAGAAAAAATGGAGTATTATCTTAATTACTTTAAGAGTATATAAAAAAGCCTGAACGGAAAATGTTCAGGCTTTTTTATGCATTTTATTTGATAAGGTTTAATTCTTAATTAGCCCTTGTCCTTCAATCCAAGGTGCTCCAGTTTTCTTCAAGTCACTTTCAAGTCCTGGGAGCGTTGAATTTATAATAGGTAACAATTTAGCTTTTACTTTCTTAAGCTGACTTTGGACACGACTCAATAGACCTTTATGTTCATCTGTTGGTCCATATGTATTTCCTAATGCTCTCCAACCCAATGAATTTCCTTCACTTGCAGTTGGGTTTGAACGTTCTCCAATTTCTCCTTTTATATCATCTCCATGAAGTTCCTTGTCAATATCTAATAACGCAATTTTGGTATCATTTAATCGCTTAAACAAATCATCAGAAGGAGACGTTGCTTTATTCAATGCTCTTAGCATGGCATCAACTGTTTGTTGGCTTCTTGATAAAGCAATATTGGTTGCTGTTAAATTTTGTTGGAAAGCAAAAGCAGCATCTCTAAACTCATCCATTTCTTTGAACGATTTTCTAGGCAAAGCTCCATCTAGTAGTGGCTCAACTTTAAACGATTCAGGTCCTTGTAACACAGTATTAATACCATCTACACGTTTAATCAAAGTAACTGAATAGTTTCCAGGTGTAACCATTACGCCTCCACCTCTAAAACCACCACGACCTCTTGGAGCTTGTAAGCGTTCTCCAGCTTTATTAGGATAGTTTAATCTCCAATTTACTCTATTAAAACCTTTTTTATTTGTACCAGTAACAGTGTTTACTACTTTACCATTCGCATCTTTAATAATTAACAATACAGAAGGGCCATCTTGTCTACTTTCATCTTCAAGAGCATCCCAACCTGGGAATTTAGCATCACCTTTTTTCTCCTTTGCTTTTCTTAGATCTTTTATCGATTTGATTTTATCTGCCATGTAATAAGTGAAATTAGCACCGAATGGTGGGTTTTTTGCAATCCATTCTGCATCACCTTGACTGCCAACTCTACTTGACTGTCTATACCATTTCGCATCTTTTATTGGGAATAATGTAGCCTCAGCATTTGCTATATTATTATTAAAATTTCTAATTGGCGTTATATCATCTAATATATAGATTCCTCTTGCAAATGAGCCAGCAACCAAATCGTTTTCACGTCTTTGTATAGTAATATCTCTTATTGGAATTGTTGGCATTCCACCTTCTAATTCAATCCATTTTTTACCACCATTATTAGTAAAGTATACTCCAAATTCTGTAGCGGCAAACAATAAATCTTTTTTAACATGATCTTGCACCAACCTCCAAATTAATAGTTTATTTGGTAAATCTCCATTAATTAAACTCCATGTTCGCCCTTTGTCATTACTTTTAATAATGTATGGTTTATAGTCACCATATTTATGGTTATCTAAGGCGGCATATACAATATTCGCGTCAAAAAGGTCAGCACGAACGTCATTGACAAATGGTGTAGTAGGTAATCCTTTTATAGTATTCAACGTTAATTTCCTCCAGTTAGCGCCTCCATCTTCAGTGACTTGAATAAGTCCATCATCAGTTCCAGCATAAATTAAGCCTTCTTGTATAGGTGATTCTGTCAATGAAGTAATTGTATTATAATTTGACATTGCACCTACATCCCAAGCATTATCCCAGCTTTGTGATTTACCGTAATATGGAAATGTCATTCTGTCTTGATTCAACGTTAGGTCTTCTGAAATAGGTTCCCATCCATCTCCTCTATTTTCTGATTTCCAAACACGCTGTGAGGCAAAATATAATCGTTTTGGATTATGAGAACTTACTAAAATTGGTGCATCCCAATTAAAGCGTTCATAAGGATCTCCTTCTCTTGCTTGAGGTTGAATAAAAACTGTTTCTCTAGTTTTACTATCTATTCTCCATAAAGCTCCTTGTTGAAACTCTCCATAAGTGATATCTGGATTTCCTGGTTCTGTAGCGGTTTGAGCACCATCAGCACCTAATGTTTTCCACCAATCTGCGCTTGCAATACCATCAGAACTAATGGTTTGTGATGGGCCACCATGTGATCCATTATCTTGAGTTCCACCATATACATTATAAAATGGTTCAGCATCATCTACCGCAATTTTAAAGTATTGAGTAATCGGTAGATTTCGTATATATTTCCAACTTTTTGTACTGTCAAAACTTTCGTATAAACCACCATCAGTTCCAATTAATAAATAATTAGGATCTGAATTCTTAAAAACCAATGCATGACTGTCACTATGTTGATTAGATCTACTCATGTTTGTGAAGGTTTTTCCGTGATCTTTTGAAATCAAAGCACTATTATTCATAAAATAAAGTGTTCCTTCATGATGTGGTGAAGCAATTAATTCTTGATAATAATGAGGTCCTGTTCCACCAGAAACTGCATCTGATTGTTTTGCCCAAGATTCTCCACCATTAGTAGTCATATATACACCTCCTTTTGTTCTATCAAATTCGAGAGCAGCATAAATAACATCAGAATCAAATGGAGACATTGCTAACCCTGTTTTACCTAAGTTTGATCCTGGAATTCCATTTTTAAGTGCTCTCCATGTTTCTCCTCCATCAATACTTTTATGAAGACCTGAACCTGGTCCACCACCAAGGTAGCCAGCAACTGTTCTGTGTCTTTGCCACGTTGCAGCATATAAAACATCTGGATTAGTAGGATCAATAAGCATATCTGTAGCACCAACCCATTCGGCATCTCCCAAGGTGCGTTTCCATGTTTTTCCACCATCTGTCGTTTTATAGACTCCACGATCGCCACCTTTACTCCATAGTGGACCTTGAGAAGCAGTCCAAACTATATTTGAGTTTTCTGGATGAACAATAATTTTTGATAAATGCTCAGAATTTTCCAAGCCCATATTTTTCCAAGACTTTCCGTCGTTATGACTTACATAAATACCGTCTCCAAAACCTGCATGACGTCCTCCTACATTTTCACCAGTTCCTACCCAAATAGTACTAGGTTTGTTAGGGTCGATAGTTACACATCCAATAGAATATACTTTTTGATTGTCGAATATTGGTTTCCAAGTTGTTCCAGAATTTTCAGTTTTCCAGACTCCTCCTGAACCTACAGCGACATACCAAATATTTTCATTTTCAGGATGAATGGCTATATCTGCAATTCTTCCTGAGGTCATTGCTGGACCAATATTTCTAAACTTTAATCCATTAAATTGATTTTGAGATTTTTTTTGGGCGTTTAAATTAAACGTTAAGCAAAATGCGAATGCACAGAGCATAACAAACTTGAAATTGATTTTCATTTTGTGGTTGGTTTTTAGTTGATTAATTGGTTAAATTCAATCTAAATGTTGAGTAGATTTTAAAATTACAAAAATGAAATTAAATCTATTAACCTTTATGGTATCCTTTTTGAGATTAACTTTCTATTAACATTTTAAATTCAATTAATTATGAGACACTCAAAACAAGCACCTCAAGTAAATGCAGGATCTATGGCAGATATTGCCTTTTTGTTGCTAATTTTCTTTTTAGTAACAGCTGTGATACCTAATGATCAGGGAATCAACAGGAAGTTATCACGAATTTGTCCATCAGGAGAGGACTGTAATGTTGTAATTAAAGAAAAGAATATTCTCCGAATTGCAATTAATGGTAATCAAGAAATAATGATTGAAGACGATCTAGTTAGCATCAATCAAGTTAAAGATCTCTCAATGACTTTCTTGGATAACAATGGCGATAAGAGTTGTGAATATTGTAATGGATTAGCAAACACAGAATCTTCTGATAATCCAAATAAAGCTGTCATTTCGCTTCAAATTGATAATGAAACACATTATAATTTGTTTGTTCAGGTTCAAGATGAACTTATTAAGGCGTACTTTGAACTAAGATCAAAGTATGCAAAGCGTAAATTTGGAAAGAATCCAAACGAATTGACTTCTAAAGAACTAAAATTGGTGCGTGAAGCCTATCCATTTTTAGTTTCAGAAACTACTACTAATTAAAAAAGAAAAGCCTGGATAATATCCAGGCTTCTTTTTATTTAATGTTTTCAAATTCCAAATCTAAAAGGAAAGCATACGTTAGTGCTGTACGCTTATAGCGTTCAAATCGACCAGAAGCTCCTCCATGTCCAGAATCCATATTACAATCCATGATAAGTAAATTATCATCTGTTTTTAATTCACGTAATTTAGCAACCCATTTTGCTGGTTCCCAATATTGTACTTGGCTATCCCAATAACCTGTAGTTACCAAGATATTTGGATAATCTTTTGCTTCTACATTATCATAAGGAGAATAAGACTTCATATAATCATAATATTCTTTCTGTCTAGGATCTCCCCATTCATCCCACTCAAATGTTGTTAATGGAATTGTTTCATCGATCATTGTAGATACAACATCAACAAAAGGAACTGCAGCAACGACACCATTCCATAAATCTGGTTTCATATTTAGTATTGCCCCCATTAACAAGCCACCAGCACTTCCACCATTAGCGTACAAATGATCACTACTTGTATAACCTTCATTCACTAAAAATTCGCCAGAATCAATAAAGTCTGTAAATGTGTTTTTCTTTTTTAAGAGCTTTCCATCTTCATACCAATCTCTTCCCATTTCTTGTCCTCCACGAATATGAGCAATTGCATAAATAAATCCTCTGTCTAGTAAACTCAATCTACTTGACCTAAAGGTTGCTTCAGAACTACTACCATAAGACCCATAAGAATAAAGTAGCAAAGGTGTACTACTGTTTTTGGACATTCCTTTTTTATAAACTAGCGAAATAGGAACTTTTACACCATCTCTGGCTGTAGCATATATTCTTTCAGACACATAATTATCAGGAGAAAAATTATCATCAAGGACTTCTTCTTGTTTTAATAACACTTGTTCTTTAGTGTTCATGTTATAGTCAAAAGTACTATTTGGTGTAGTAAGCGACGTATAACCATAACGTAAAATATTAGTGTCAAAATCTAAATTAGAAGTTGTATATGCTAAATAGGCAGGGTCATTAAAAGTCATTTGATGTTCTCCTCCTTTCCAATTGATAATTCTAATTCCTCTAAGACCATTTTGACGTTCTTGAACTACTAGATGATTACTAAAAAGATCGAAACTTTGAAGATAAACATCTTCTCTATGTGGTATAACATCTACCCAATTTTCTTTTGAAGTAGCATTAACAGGAGTTTTTACTAAACGAAAATTTTTGGCATCAAGATTGGTTCTTATATAAAAATGATCGCCATAATGGTCAATATTATATTCAAGGTTTTTTTCTCTTGGTTGTATAACCCTCCATTCGCCATTTGGAGTATTAGCATCTAAAACTCGAATTTCTGTTGATAATGTTTGACTACTATAGATAGCTAAATATGCTTTTGATTTTGATTTTCCAACACCAATATTAAAAGTTTCGTCCTTTTCTTCAAATACTAAAACATCATCAGATTGATTGGTGCCAAGCACATGCTTATAAATTTTGTTGTTTCTTAAAGTTTCTGGATCCTTAGTTGTATAAAAAACAGTTTTGTTATCATTTGCCCAAGTTGCGCTTCCACTTGTATTACTTAAATTATCCGAAAGCAACTCTCCAGTATCTAAGTTTTTAAAATAAAGGGTGTAACGCCTTCTTGACACTGTATCAATTGCAAAAGCCATTAATTTATTATCCTCACTAATTGAACGACGACCAATGCCATAATATGCATATCCTTTGGCCATTTCTGGACCATTAAAAATAATCTCTTCTTTGCCAGCACTATCACTTTTCTTTCTACAATACAGTGCATAATCGCCACCTTCTTCAAAACGTGTATAGTATAAATAGCCATTATCTTTTACAGGTACTGACTGATCATCCTTTTTAATACGACCAACCATTTCATTATATAACTTATCTTGAAGTTCATCAGTATGTCCAATAGCATCACTCAAATATTCGTTTTCCTCATTCAAATAATCTAATACATCTTGGGTTTGATCATCTGGGTTTTCAGCATTTTTCTGATCATCACTTAATCGCATCCAGAAATAATTATCTACTCTGGTATCATCATGAAGTGTAAGTTCTTTAGGCATTTTCTTAGCAATTGGTGCATCTGTTAACGGAAGCTTATTCATTTCTTCCTCTGTTTTGCATCCAATAAGAATCATTGTCAATAATAACGGAATAAAAAATTGTTTTTTCATCAAACCTTAATTTTAATTGTTGTTAAACAATCTAAAGAAACGAAAAAAAGCTAAGACTAATAAATGTAAATCAAATAAACCTCTTCATTCATAAAGCCACATTTGGATATTTAACTTCATATTGCATATTATAATGCAACAAATATTTAAATTGTTATATTTGGTTTTTCAACCAACTAATAATGACTATAATGAAATTAAACACTAAATTCTCACAAGCTTATACTATTAAAAATATGTTTAAGCTTGTTTTTTTATGCCTTGTTTTAATGCTTTCATCATGCAAAACAGAAAATGAGGACAAGCCTATGGCTGAAGAACAACTTATAGCGAAGGCTAAAGAAATTCACGATCGAGTTATTACGCTTGACACACATTGTGATATTAACGTGAATAATTTTACAGATTCTATAAATTATACTCAGAAACTGGATTCTCAAGTAAATTTGCCTAAAATGAAAGCGGGTGGGTTAGATGTCGCCTGGTTTATTGTATATACTGGACAAGACACTTTAACAGATGCTGGTTTTCAAAAAGCTTATGAAACGGCAATGTCAAAATTTGATGCCATTCATAAACTTGTTAATGATATAGCTCCCGACGAAATTGAACTAGCAACTTCTTCTGATGATGTTAGGCGTATTAATGCGGCTGGTAAAAAAGTGGCGATGATTGGAATTGAGAACGGTTATCCCGTTGGAATGGATATTGGTAACGTAAAGAAGTTTTATGATTTAGGGGGTCGTTATATGTCCTTAGCTCATAATGGACATAGTCAATTATCCGATAGTAATACTGGAGAAAGAGACGATATATGGCTTCATAATGGTTTAAGTGATTTAGGAAAAGAAGTCGTTGCTGAAATGAATAAATGGGGAATTATGATTGATGTTTCTCATCCTTCAAAGGAAGCTATTCGTCAAATGATAGAATTGAGTAAAGCTCCTATTATTGCCTCACATTCTTCTGCTAGAGCGCTAAATGACCACAGTAGAAACCTAGATGATGAGCAATTAGAATGGATGAAAGAAAACGGAGGCGTCGTTCAAACGGTTGCTTTTAAAACTTATGTTAATCAGGAAAAACAAAACATAAGAAACGATAAAATAACAGAAATTAGAGATGCTATTGTAGATTCTTTAGGGATTACTTGGTATACTTGGTCTGAGTTTGGAGCACTTGATGAATCAACTCAAATGGATTTTGTAGCAAATCGTAAAAAAATCATGGATATGGCTGATGCAAAGGCAAATTCAATTGAAGATTTCCCATCTAATGTCGATGTTTCTGATTTTGTTGATCACATTGATTATATGGTTAATAAAATTGGATTAAAACATGTTGGGATTAGTAGTGATTTTGATGGAGGTGGTGGTGTTGAAGGTTGGAACGATGCTTCTGAAACTTTCAATGTTACACTTGAGCTAGTAAAACGAGGTTATACTGAAGAACAAATAGATCAATTATGGAGTGGTAATTTATTGCGTGTTCTTGATGAAGTTCAGGCAGTTGCAGAAAAACTTCAAACTGAGTAGAAATACTCTAACAACAAATCATAAAAGCCAGCTATATGCTGGCTTTTCTTTTTATTATTTTTAGTTTAAAACTTATATAGTTTTAATAGTTCCTCTTCAAAACGTTTTTTAGGTAAATACTGTTCTTCAAGCTGACCAATAAAAGGAATTGGAGTTTCAATACTTGCTACACGTTTAACTGGAGCATCCAAATTTTCAAAGCATTCATCCATAATCATAGCAGATATATCTGAAGCTATACCACCAAATAAAGAATCTTCTTGCAGTATAATTACCTTTCCTGTCTTTTTTGTAGAATTAAGAATAGCTTCTTTATCTAAAGGACATAGCGTTCTTAAGTCTAAAAGATCTGCTTTAATTTCAGGGTGCTTTTCTAAGGTATCTAAGGCCCAATGAACAGCGGCACCATAAGTTACTATAGTAATATCATTACCTTCTTTAATTAATGATGCCTTTCCTAATGGTAAGGTGTAATAATCAATAGGTACTTCTTGTCTAATACTTCTATATAATGCCTTATGTTCAAAAAACAATACAGGGTTAGGGTCATTAATTGCAGTTGCCAACAAGCCTTTAGCATCTGCTGGAAACGCTGGATATACAACCTTTAAGCCTGGAGTTTTTGTAAACCAAGCTTCGTTAGTTTGTGAATGAAATGGACCAGCTGCTACTCCTGCTCCACATGGCATCCTCAATACAACATCTGCATTTTGATTCCATCTATAATGAGATTTTGCCAAATAGTTTACCACAGGGTTAAAACCAGATGTAACAAAATCAGCAAATTGCATTTCAACAACACTTTTAATTCCAGCAATGGATAATCCCATTCCTGCTTCAACAATTGCAGATTCGCAAATTGGTGTGTTTCTAACGCGTTCTTTACCAAAGGCTTTTAAGAACCCGTCAGTTATTTTAAAAACTCCTCCATATTCAGCAATATCTTGCCCCATTAAAACTAACTCCTTATGCTTTTGCATGGATTGTTTTAAACCTTCAGAAATAGCATCAACTAAACGGATTTCTTTTGTTTTCCCTTTGGGTTTAACTTCTTGATATACAAACTCTTTATATACATCATTTAACTCAGTAGTTAAGTCTGCATTAATAGCGGGTTCGTTACTTGCTTTTTTAAGATTTTCATTTATTTCATGAATAATCTCTTCTTTTAATTTGACCTCTGATTTTTCATTTATTATGCCCAAGTCTTTTAAATAGGCCTGATAATTTACAACAGGATCTTTCTTCGCCCAAGCATCCATCAAATTTTGTGGTACATATTTGGTTCCACTAGCTTCTTCATGACCACGCATTCTAAAGGTTTTAAATTCAATTAAAATTGGACGTGGACGTTTTCTAATGCTTGCAGCAAGTTTTGATACTCTATCGTAAACTTCAATGACATTATTTCCATCAAGGATAAAAGATTCTATTCCGTACCCTTTTCCTCTATCAGCAATGTCTTTACAATTATATTGTTCTGATGTTGGAGTTGACAATCCATAACCATTATTTTCCACACAGAAAATAACTGGAAGTTTCCAAACAGAAGCTACATTAAGAGCTTCATGAAAATCACCTTCACTTGTTCCTCCTTCTCCTGTAAATACAGCAGT
>Ga0316189_10007592_pt1 | contig 10237 bp, 9 predicted proteins | sample LowCovwburrow_MG_FD_204930 | JGI IMG/M metagenome (GOLD analysis project Ga0316189, IMG submission 204930) | Coastal sediment microbial communities from Maine, United States - Lowes Cove worm burrow | ecosystem: Environmental > Aquatic > Marine > Coastal > Sediment | place: USA: Maine... | reverse complement strand
GCGTAGATGGGGAATTTACCGGGCGACCTGATGGTAAAAGAATAGTCGTCGTAACGCCCAATGCCCTTTGATGGGCAAGCAGTTGTTCATCGGTACGTTGCACATAATGGGTGTGCTGGTGGATATCTATTATCGGCTCTTTTTTGATACCCAAAATTTCAGCAAAAGCGTTTAGTTTTAAAGAGGTTCCGAGAGCGAGCAGACTAGTGCCTGCTATAAACTTACGACGGGAAAACCCTTTTTTTAGTTGTGACATAGGTAACGAATTTAATAAGGAAACGGTTTAAATCTTTATGTGGTTATAGCTGCCCACTGAACACAATGGCCTTCTTTATAAACGGGTCCCTTAAAGAGTATACATCCCCCACATTTATCATTTGGCTTCGGAGGAATATAGAGACCGCAATTACCACAAGTAGTATCAGGATTAGCCGATTTTAATACATAGCCCAAGCTTTGGCGCTTTTTAATTTCTCCACTAGGTACCTCGGTTAGATCATTACAAGGATCTTTCGAAATGCTTGGAGCCTTGTTCTTACTTTCAGCACCCGATGATTCATTCTTACCGCGGCAGTTAAGAAATAGCTTACCCCCTACTAATAAACTACCAAGACCAAAAAATCTCTTGATAAATTGTTTTCTGGAATAGCCTTTATTCTCCATTTTTAAAACTGGTATTCATTGAAAATAATTTAATATTATGATGTACTATTTATTGAGCACACCATTCTTTTAAGGCTTCGATTGCCTTAGGGGCGTTGCTCCCTGTTTCTGATGCAATAGATTTTAATTTCTCTTTTGCAGCAGCTTCCAAGCCCTCTGATTTTTCTAATCCTTTGATCAATCCTGCAATACTCGCCGACTGCCAGTCTGCTGTATGTGATAGCGAAGGTTGCCCCAGAATTCGTAATAATTCGGAGACTTGGCTTTTATTAGTACGGGCACCAATGACTTGGGAATACGTCTCCATAAATTCCAGTTTCCATGATGGGGCATCGGTAAAAAAGGAATCCTTCGCTAAGGATTTTAAGAGGTCAATGCCTGATCCGCCTTCTGAGCTCAATACGGCAGTTCTGAACCATGAACTTTGCCCATGTAGCTCCAAGGCTTTTGCCAGTGCGGGTATCACCGTGGCGTCTTTAAATTGGCCTAAACTCAAGGTAGCCTGGAAAGCGACCCTGATCGAAGGGTCATTGACCATTTCTTGCAACTTCGATAAACAATCGGGAAAGCGTTCGGAAAGTATTGCCGCATTTTCTCGCACCCCTGGCGAAGGGTCTTTCATTGCAATTTTCACCGTGGCGGCATCCAAGGCATCCATTCCTTCTAAAACATATAAGGCTCGTAATCGGAATCTCGGATCTTCACTTTGGGCAAACAAAGCACTTACTTCGGGTAGTACACTTTTATCTTGGCGCTCTAAAAGAAGCCGTTGCGCAGTACGGCTCCACCAGCGATTTTCATGCGTTAAGGCTTTGACTAAATCGGTAGAAGGTGCCCTTTTGAGATTGGGTTGCACGGGTTTGTAGGGGCCATCATCTGCCGGTACGATTCGGTATATACGGCCATGTTGATTTCCGGCATCGAAGTCCATGGTCGTTTGTAAGTCTTCGGGAATGGACATTGGCGTTTCAATATGTTGCCGGTACATATCGATGAGGTACAGATACCCATCGGGGCCTACTGAAAAATTTGCTGGACGAAACCATGAATCGGTAGTGGCCATAAATTCGTTGTCTTTTTCATTTTCCCCGCGTTGGGCTACCTGATGCGGTACGCTATCGACAGTAGAGAGCACATCGCGGTGCACCAAGTTGCCCGCAACATCGCCCGTGAAAATATTGCCATAATAGGCTTTTGGTAGCTTATCACCACCATAGTAGGTTCCACCGGAAGCCCCTGTAATATGATCCCGTGCATATTCTACGCGGTCGAGGTTATTTTCCTGATAATCTTTATTACGTCGGTCGGTACGTTCTTGTCTCCAGTAGGGTGTTTCACTTAACTGGTACATCTGCGGATCGTGATCCGAAATATTTTGAATAGCACTTCTAGCGGAGGCTGGCAGATAGGGGTTTCTTTCAAGGTACCGCAAAGGCACCACGACCTCGCGAATGTGCAACGAATTCGCCGTAAAAAACCGGTGGCCCCAATCGTCTATGGCAAGGCCATATTGGCCTGGCCCTGTACTCCGTTCAAATTCATTGCGGTCAAGCCGAAAACGAAAATCGGCCCCCTGCACATTTAGCGGGGGCGCATCGGGTTTGCGAGTAAAACTGACTTCACCTGCCTGCCCGGCATTGTTGGCATAGATCCAGTTATCGATACCAAAACGAAGATTGGTAATTTGGGCCTCTTCGTTCTTATTAAAGAAGCCGGTAAAAAGTAGCTCTTTTGAATCTGCACGCCCATCGCCATCAGTATCTTTATAATACATGATATTGGGTGCGGCACATACCAGAAGGCCACCCTTCCAGGGTAGTATACTGGTGGCCTCTCGAAGGCTGTCTACAAATACCGTGGAGGTGTTGGCCCTGCCGTCGCCATTGGTGTCTTTTAATAGTACGATTTTTCCTTTTCCCTTTGTAGCATCGGGCTTATAGGCATCTAACATGCCTACGACGTAAACATTGCCATCGCCATCGTACTGCATGGCCACGGGATCAATGACCAAAGGTTCTGATGCGAAGATTTCTGCGGTAACGTTATCGGCGAACTGAAAGGTTTTTAGGGACTCCTCTGGACTAAGCGCACCTTCATATAGCGATTCTTGCTTGCAAGAAGCTAAGCTGATTACGCATACGATTAGAACTTGTATAGGAACAGCCCAATACCTGTTTGCCTTTTTATAGTTGTTTTTGATGTGCACAGTTTTGGTTTAGCGTAAAATAATAGATAAATACTACCCGAAAATACTGAAAAAAGTGCTTGTCGCTTCGATTTCGAAATAGCATCAATTTAAGGCTCGATATGCATTCGTCTATAAATTCTTACATTTTATCGAAATGTTAATTATTCCGAATAACTAGTAATCAAATTCGTATGGATTTATTCTGCCATTTCCGATATTTAGTAGGATCGCAACAAACTTAAACGTTTAGATAGCGAAATAGCAATGTACGCACAAAAGAAGGATAGCATCAATGATGCTATCCAATTGTTATGCAACATTAACTCAGAGCGCAGAGTTTTAATTATGGATGATAATCTGAAAAAAGAAATATTAACAGAATTAAAAAAAGAGGATACCAAGATGTTACGGTAACATCCTATTCATCGCGATTGTTTAAGTTATTTGAGTATTATCCATCCATTCCACCTATCGAAATCACAAATAAGCAAGTTACAAAATACACACAATCTTTGATTTCAAGAGGTTATTCTGCTTCAACAATACAAGCGTTGTTCTATGCATGTAGTTTTTATTATGATGAATTAAATAATAAAAAGCATGGTCACTATAAAGTAAAATTACCCCCAGAGAAAGAACAACAGACCGAATTTTTCAAACAAGCTGATGTTCTTGCCATGATTGAGCATAAAACCAATTTAAAACATAAAGCGATTATCTTACTTATGTACTCTTGTGGTTTAGAGGCAAGCGACATTATAAACCTTCGAATTGAACATATTCGTTAGAAACCATCTCGACCACATATTCAAATAGTAGATAAGTCTGGAAAAATTAAGCGAAGAGGGTTTTTATCCAAAAGAATTTTACCCTCACTAAGACAATATTACCAAGTTTATGAACCAAAAACTTGGTTGTTTTATGGGGCTACCGAAAAAGACAAACAGTTTACTGCTGGCAGTATCCGTAAAATAATAGACGACTCGATTTCCGAATTAAATTTAAATCCTCTTCTGAAATCAAAGTCTTTTAGGCATACTTACATGAAGCATATGACTGAATTAGGTGTGCCTTTAATCAAAGTTTTAATTGACTTGGAATTAAACGCTTTCGATACACATTTAAAATACTCTAAGATTATACATGGAGTATCTGAAATCATGTTTTCACCAATTGAAGTCGTCTTGAGTTTTAATTTGGATCGAAAAGAAGGGTTGCGGACATTTGTGTCGCTAAACGGAAATCCACAACCCAATGTACTATGTACTCGACAAAGATAATATAATGGAAGAAATAGTCCCTTACCTTTCCCGGCCGTGCCGTGGTCCTTCTTCGAGGGTGCCCGTGGCGGAGATCGTCAACCCTGTCCTTTATAAGCTCAAGACGGGCGTGCAATGGCACATGCTTCCCGTAGGCGAGCTGTTCAGCGGCGAGCCCCTACACTACAAAACGGTCTTCGGTCATTACCGCAAATGGTTAAAACTTTCTTCCGCTGGATACCTAGTGGGTTCTGCCCCGAGGTAGTTCATTTCTTATTTTCTTTTTGCCTAAAAACCACCTTTTGTAAAGCGTTTAGTATTTGGCGTAAATTTTAGTAGCTGCCTAAAAGGAAAAGGCTACACTGCGACCTTTGGATCGAATCACCTTTGCAATACACTTTAAATGGGTATGTGTTAAGTAACAACTCCATACCGGTAATTGTCACGCCATCTACAAATTGCTTCTAGACACTGGCTTAGTATTTGGCGTCGTATACCTCAAGTGTTATATTCCTCCGGCATATGATTGATTAATCCCCTATCTAAAAATTCCTTGTTCAGGGATTTTTCTAAGACTTGGTGTTTCCGAAATATCCTCCAGAATTTAAATTAGATGTTTGATTGAGTAGCATCTTTGTCTTTGGAATCCATTTCTTTTGATCAATCAAAGTTGATAGATCTTTCAATGCATCTACCTGTGCCCCGATTTCCGCTTCCTCCAAAGCAGAAATATGGTTGGCGGCAACAGATTGGCGGAGTGCCCATTTCAGGTTTTCCCTGCTTCGGCGAAGGAGTTCGGTCAACTCAGGCAGGTTATTTCCACCAACCAAACCATAAAAAGTGGTTGCCGGAATTGCCGGATTCGGGTTGAATTTCCCTGCCACTGCTTCTAACTTCCATGCATGGCAAAAACGCTGAACTTTCCCAAATTCCAGTTGTAGCTTGGTAGCCAAATAACCCAAATCTTCCGCATCCATAACTGCAAATTTTTTGGGGGAGACCAGCCCCTCCACAGCCGAATGCAAAAGTTCAAATTCAGAAGGACCACGGTTAACCTCATCGGGCACACTTAGGTTGATGTGTGCCTCCTGTGGAGCATCAACCCATAAACCGAACTGAGCAAGCACCTTCCTCCGCACACGGTAAACCCGCACCAGTAAATCAGGTTTTTGTCCTTTCAACAGTTGAACTGCTATTTTGCTGTAATCAATGTGATAAATTCCTTGCTTATCAGTAGTTGCCCGACCCAAGAGATTAGGTTTTTGTCCTACTTTTTTATCGAAGGCCTCAACTGTTAAATTTGGAACAGGTGAGTTACTTTGTGTCCTAACATAACCGGATACGGCATACCCAGTAACAAAATTCCTTCTTGCCTTAACTGGAATTAGACCTTGCTTAGATTTTTTCATTTCCAGGTTTTCCAAGGCGGGAAGTGGTTCTGAAACAACTACTTCATCGAAAGGTTTGTTGCAGCTGGCGGCAAAAAGTATCATCATACCAATTGCAATTTTTAGCTGGTAGATAAAGAGTTTTGATTTTACAGTTTTCATGGTAGTATATTTTTGGTTATACAAATAGTTCTAAAAAATAATGTCGAAAAACAATTCGTCGACTTTGTGATGTCTGACTCTAATTATATGATAAAGGTGGGATAAAATACGTAGCAGGAATTAATACCTGTGTTGCAAAAAGGTGTACATTTTTCAAGACAGATGTTGCGCAGTTCAATTATGTTGTTGGAGAGTAGCAAAAGAGTCTGTGTCGTGTTTTATATACTATGACGAAATAGGCTAAACAAGTAGGACTGAAAAGGTTTAAGCAGATGGATTTCACTCACACTCAACTTTTTCAAAAAATTGAAATCTTAATAATGGACAAGAAGATTAAAACATATGAAATATTTTATCCTGATTTTATTTTTGACATGCCTATTTTAAACTCAAAAAACAGCTTTATAATTGATGTTAGATTATAACAATACCCTCTCAAAACTGTACAAAGATTTCTATTTTGAAGACCCTAATTTTATGCTACAATCCCTGAATATCGGAGTTGGTATAAGGAAAAAATATAAAAACGTTGGGTAAAGGGCTATCCCAATAACTTACACAGTTATTGGGATAGTGTCCTTTAAATTAAACGCTGTCCGTGGTTTAAATTAATGAGTTTGCCGCTGCCGATTACAGAAAGACCACATTGACGTCAGGACCTGCGGACATTATTCAGCATCAAAATGAGAATCTCCATTATCGACCGATAAATTTCTTGAGCTAGCACTGCCATGCGTTCAGTATATAATTAAAGTGTGGTGACGAGCCTAGTTATACGTTCAAATAAGCGATGGGATTGGAATTTGCTTAATTAACAAAAAAGTAGTAAATTTACGTAATTTAAAGCGTAAAATTACTAATATGATACTTGCTGAGAGAAAAATATTTAACAACATCCCCATGGAATTGGAATCCTCTTGGGTCGTGAATTATTTAGAAAATAACAAATTCACATCTGGCCATATGAGGGTTTTAAGAGCCAAGGCAAACACTAGCGACAAGATGCTGTCGTCAATGTTAAATCTCGCCCCAAAAACTTTTGTAAGCTATACAAAAGATGTATCAAAAACCAAGGTAGATACGAAAGAACATGTGTTAATGCTTATTTCGTTACTTAAACATGGTTCAGATGTCTTCGGGTCGGAAGAAAATTTTAGTAATTGGATAGATAGCAAGAATGTGTTTCTCGATAATAGGAAACCCATTGAGTTCTTAAATACGATTAGTGGAATAAGAATGGTTGACGACCGTCTTGTAGCCATTGAATATGGGGACAACATCTAATGAAACTTTATAGGATTACAAGGGAAAAATATACGGCTAAACTTGAGGCTTCGGGGCGGGCCAATAGATGGAACATGGGAAAGCAATATGTTGTATATGCATCGTTTAGCCGCTCGCTGGCCGCACTTGAACTGGTGGCTCATAGAAATGCAATAATGGAAGGTCTAAAATACAAAACGGTAGTAATCGATGTTCCAGACCAAATTGGTATTATTCTTAATGTGAATACAAAGAAGTTGCCCCAAGATTGGCATCTGTTGAAGAACAGATATGCCACTCAAAAATATGGTAGTGATTGGTACGCTAAAAAGAGTAGCCCTATATTAAAAGTACCATCGGCAATTATCAAAGAAGAATTTAATTTTGTCATAAATACGATGCACCCTGATTTTTCACGAATCAGTATTATAAATATTGAAGATTTCAATTGGGACAAAAGATTGCTTTAAAGTTCAAGCAAACGACAGTTATAATCTCTTCATTACTGCCATCAATTGAATCACGCAGATAAAAATAAATATCTCGTTAACTGGTGGAATTATAGGGCATACTTAGTGCTCTAGCCCTCAAACGGCAAATTTGGCTTTGTTCAAGCCATAGACTAACGAATAGAGCTGCTTTTGTAGCCTTTCTTCCCTAAGAAAAGACAATAGGAGTAAAATGAAAAGGACCTAATGCGTAAGGGAGGGTTGAGTTTTTTAGCGTTTATTGTATACCCCTGGTATTGGTTATCGCTATTCTAGAGGTTACCATCTCGTTACCCCCCACACGTTTTGTTCTTCTTTAGAAAGAAATGACCAAGCTACAATTCGGCTAGTTTTATTGCCTGTTCCCATGGGGATTGTTTTGACCTGAACCGCCCCGATTTTCCCCAATGCTTTATAAATGCCTTTAAGATGGGCTTGTTTTGAAACTAACGTTGAAAACCAATAACAGTTTTTAGCGAACGCTTTACTTTCACGAATCATATTCTGAATAAATTGAAATGCTCCTCCATCACAAACCAGTTCATTGCTGATACCTGCAAAATTGAGTTCCGGTGTTTTTACTTTTTTACCAGTTAGATTCTTTATTTTTCTTCGTGTCCCTTTTTGAGCTTCTTCAATCGAAGCATGAAAAGGCGGGTTACATATTACAAATTCAATGTTCTCTTCTTGGCCAAGTATACCCTTAAAAATGGCCGCCGGATCTTTTTGAAATCGACATTCGACCTTGTCTTTAAGTGCTGTATTAGCGTTGACGATATGCTGCGCTGAAGCAATCGATTTTGAATCGATATCAGAACCAATAAATCGCCAGCCGTATGCTGTAACCCCAATAATTGGGTAAATGCAACTGGCCCCTAGACCGATATCGAGACAGGTGATCTTATCACCAGTTGGGATCTTGGCAAAATTGTTTTCAGCCAATATATCGGCAATATGATGAAGGTAATCTGCTCTTCCGGGTATGGGCGGGCATAAATTCTCGTCTGGAAATTCCCAGTGCTGTATGCCGTAATACTGCTGTAGCAATGCTTTGTTTAAAAGCTTAACGGCAGCTGGGTTTGAAAAATCGACGGAGTCCGTTCCAATTTTGTTAGGTCGTATATAATTTATCAATTCAGGAACCGCGATTACCAATGCCCCTAAATCATATCTTTCCCGGTTTTTGTTTCGAGCATGCAGCCTGGTTTTTTCTTGTTGCTTTTTTTCTGAAGCCATGGTTTATTGTCATTTGACGCCACTTGGTTTAGGTATGGTTAGCAAACGTTTTGCTATTTTCGGAATAAACCCACCTTGAGGTCATCTTTGAATTCAAGACAAGTTCACAAATATTTTTTTGAACCTTTCGGGGAAGTCATCTGTAAAATTGATCTTTTTATTGGTATATGGATGTATAAATTGTAACGAATAGGCATGTAAATACAAGCCTTTACCCTTTAGAAGTAAGTTTTCAATTCCGTAGGCCGTATCTCCCAATATCGGATTGCCGATACTAGATAGCTGTTTACGCAATTGGTGCCTTCTGCCTGTTTTAGGTTTTAATTTTACCAGGTTGAGTTTGCCGAATCTTTTTGAGGTAACGGATTCGCTTACTGTATACGTCGACTGTGCTTCCTTACCGTCAATTGCCGAGGTGATTTTTCCTCGGGGGTTCATTTCGCCAATGGTAACAGCATAATACGTTTTCTTGATCGCTTTATTTTCAAATAGCCTGTTTAAAGCACGAATACTACTACTCGTTTTTCCGACCAATAAAATGCCTGTGGTGGCATAATCTAATCGGTGAACGGGTTGCGGTGTTGTTGCATCTGGCAGCGTACTGTGTTGAATGTTTTGCGCTAGGGCATTGGCGATGCTTTTAAAACGATTACCGCTGACCAAAATACCGGCGGGTTTATGAATCACGGCTAAGTAATCATCTTCAAATACTACGTTGAGCGGAAAGATCAGTTTTTTTTTCGGACTGACTTCTTTTGGAATGGATAACCGTATGCACTCACCGCCATGTATGAACGTAGCCGAAGTAGCAATATTTGCATCAACGGTAATGAACTTTTTCTTTAATGCTTTTTTTAGGGCTGATTTCGTAAAGGCCGCACTAAAAATGCCTACTCCATATTCCTGTAGTCGAATTGGCGTAGGTAGATTGGGAACAATATGGGTTTCGGTCAGATGGATGCTATATTTTGTTTTTGCTGACGGTTGGTACATGAAACGTAGTACAAAAAATCAGCATTGTCGTTTCGGATAAACACAAGCCTAATTTTTAAACTTGACTTATTTCCATAAATAAAAAGTACTACTAAAATTTTAAAGTTTGGCGACTTCGCTAAAATGCAGGAACCATTAGTATTTGCAATGTCTCGCACTATGTTTTACTTACTTTGTTAACTACAGTTTTTTTGCAATCAGTTTGTAAATTCGTCTTTTATTTTCCTGTTGCAATAAAGAAGGATATAAGTTCATTACGATATTAATAACCATAATTGGCAATCCGAATAAATAGTTATTTGAAACACTCTTATAAAGAGCAATAACAGTAACAAAAAGAAAATAGTAGTTAACTTTAGAGAACTGGACTAGGGCTTTTCATAGGAGGTTTTGTTGTGTGCAATTTTATTTATCATTGTCTTATGTTCGTTTATTTTAGTTGCCTTCAAGTTTAGAAACCTAGCTGCATTATCGTAATAAATGGCTCTCTTTTGGTCATCGGTAAGCCAATCCAATTGATAAACAATTTCGATATTTTGTCTAATAGTTCCAGGATAATCCGATCCAAACATAATCCGGTCACCTAGTCCTTCTTCC
>Ga0316189_10007589_pt1 | contig 10240 bp, 12 predicted proteins | sample LowCovwburrow_MG_FD_204930 | JGI IMG/M metagenome (GOLD analysis project Ga0316189, IMG submission 204930) | Coastal sediment microbial communities from Maine, United States - Lowes Cove worm burrow | ecosystem: Environmental > Aquatic > Marine > Coastal > Sediment | place: USA: Maine... | reverse complement strand
CCACTACCCCGATCACCCGCTCCTGCAGGGCATGCTCACAACCAGCTACGCCCAGCAGGCCCGAGCTTTGCTGGCTCGCAGACAGGCGACGGGCATGCCGCCAGCAGGTCAACTGGTCATGCTGCGCACCGACTGTGCGGATGCCAGCTGCGCAGAAACTTTTTTGCAGGAATTGCGCACAAGGACCGAGCAGCAATTGCCCCCCGGCAGCAGCCTGATAGGCCCGCTGCCGTCTCCGATGCCGCGCCGGGCAGGGAAGTTTCGCAGCCAGCTGATGCTGGTGGCACCCCATCGCAGGGCCGCCCAGGAAGCCGCCGATTTGTTGGTGGATACCGCCGATGGCCTGCCCGCAAGAAAAGGGCTTAAGTGGTCCATCGATATCGATCCGCAGGACCTGTTCTGAATGGTGGCGAGCGCTCGCGCAACAACAGGCCCGCGCCACTGGCCATCGGGGGCGGTTATGGGGATAATGTCCGGCTGCCAGGCGCCGGCAGCGCGACCGATCGACCCGGCACAGTTTCTGGCACACTAACTCCCGTTAATCAGGTACTCCCCGTCGCTCTATGAAAGAACAAATTACCCGGCTGATCCAACAGGCCCTGGATTCGCTGATGGCACAGGGCCAGCTGCCGGCAGACACTACCCCGGTGGTGCATATAGATCGCACCCGCGATACCAGCCATGGGGACCTGGCCAGCAACATCGCCCTCACCCTTGCCAAAAAAGCCCGCCGCAATCCCCGCGAACTGGCTGGCATGATTTGCGCGGCGCTGCCGGACAGCCCGTTGCTGGCACGCACTGAGATCGCTGGCCCGGGATTTATCAATTTTTTCCTGTCCGAGCAGAGCAGCCAGGCCGTCATTGGCAAAATTCTGCAGCGCGGCGCAACCTACGGCCACTGCGACGCTGGGGCCGGACGCAAGGTTCAGGTCGAGTTCGTATCCGCCAACCCCACCGGCCCGCTGCACGTGGGGCACGGCCGCGGAGCCGCCGTCGGAGACAGCCTCTGCCGTTTGTTGGCGGCCACCGGCTGGGATGTCTCCCGCGAGTTTTACTACAACGATGCCGGCGCACAAATCGACAATCTCGCACTCTCAGTGCAAGCCCGCTGCCGGGGATTAAGCCCCGAAGATCCGCAGTGGCCCGCGGACGGCTACCGGGGACACTATATTACGGAACTGGCCGAAGCCTACCTGCGCGGTGACAAGGTGGATGCCGAGGACCAGCACATCACCGGTGCAAGCGACCCGGACAATCTCGAGGACATCCGCAAGTTCGCCGTCGCCTACCTGAGGCGCGAACAGGACCTGGACCTCAAGGCATTCGCGGTGCATTTTGATGTGTACTTCCTGGAGTCCTCCCTGTATTCCGATGGAGAGGTCGAACAGACTGTACAGCGGCTTGTCGAGCAGGGCCACACTTACGAACAGGACGGCGCCCTGTGGTTGCGCACCACCGACTTCGGCGACGACAAGGACCGGGTCATGCGCAAAAGTGATGGCGGTTACACCTACTTTTTGCCCGACGTGGCCTATCACCTGAACAAATGGCGCCGGGGCTTCACTCGGGTAGTCAACGAGCAGGGGGCCGACCACCACAGCACCGTCACCCGGGTACGGGCCGGGCTGCAAGCCTTGCAGGAAGGTATACCACAGGGCTGGCCCGACTACGTCCTGCACCAGATGGTCACCGTGATGCGCGACGGTGAGGAGGTTAAAATATCCAAGCGTGCCGGCAGCTACGTCACGCTGCGCGACCTCATCGAGGAAGTGGGGCGCGATGCCACCCGCTATTTCCTTACGGCGCGCGCGCCCAGCTCCCAGCTGACATTCGATATTGACCTGGCGCTGTCGCAGAGCAATGACAATCCGGTGTACTACATCCAGTACGCCCACGCCAGGGCCTGCAGCGTCATGCGCAAGCTGGCCGAGCAGGACCGGGACTGGCGGGCAGAGACAGCGCTGCAGCACCTTGGTCAGCTGACCCAGGAAAACGAAAAAGCACTGCTGCGCAGCCTGGATCACTATCCCGAGGTCGTGGCGAATGCCGCGCAGAACAGCGAGCCGCATGCCGTGGCAAACTATTTGCGCGAACTGGCCGGTGAATTCCATACCTGGTACAACGCCAACAAAATGCTGGTGGATGACCAGCCCCTGCGCGACGCGCGTCTGGCCATGAGCCAGGCCGTGCGCCAGGTCATCGCCAATGGTCTGGACCTGCTGGGGGTATCCGCCCCCGAGGCGATGTAACGCGTGGCCAGAGACTACGCCAAGCGCAAACCCGCCGCGTCCGGCAGGAAAACCACCGCGCGCAAAAAACCGGTCGCTCGCAACACGAGCGGGCGTGCGCAAAGTGCCCGGCCACGCAGCGTCTGGCGCTGGTATGGCGTCGGTTTGCTCACGGGTTTCTTCCTTAGTTTTTTGCTTTACCTGGGCACGCTGCCAAGCCCGGGTGTACCCGGCATCGAACAGCAAGGTGAACCGGCGGCCGAGGCTGAAGCGCCGCGGCCGCGCTTCGACTTCTATACCCTGCTGCCGGAACAGACCATCGATCCGGAGGTAGCGCCGAGAGAAAACAGCCAACCCACCGCTGGCAACAGTGCGGCCGGCCAACGTTACCTGCTTCAGGCGGGCTCTTTCAGGCAGCGCGATGACGCCGACCGGCGCCGGGCTGAGTTGCTGCTGCTGGGCCTGGAGCCAACGGTGGAGCAGAGCAATGGCGACAACGGGCGCTGGTTCCGGGTGTATCTCGGGCCTTTCGACTCCCACTCGAAGATGGCCAAGGCGCGCAGCCTGACCGCCAGCCAGGATATCGATACGCTATTGCTAAAACGCGACAGACCCTGACATTGGTCTGGAAGACTTGAAAGTGCCCGCTGGCGTCCCCATATCCACCTGATCAGGCTAGCGCTACACACTGCGCGGTTCACAGCGCAGCAGGAGATTAATCGTGGAACAATTCCGAGGCACAACCATTCTCTGCGTGCGCCAGGGCAGCAGTGTCGTCATCGGCGGTGACGGACAGGTTTCAATGGGTAATACGGTCATGAAGGGCAATGCTCGCAAAGTGCGGCGCCTTCACAAGGACCAGGTCGTCGCCGGTTTCGCCGGCGGCACGGCGGATGCCTTCACCTTGTTCGAACTGTTTGAGGCGCAATTGGACAAACACCAGGGTCACCTGGTACGCGCTGCGGTTGAACTGGCCAAGGCCTGGCGCACCGAGCGTGCCCTGCGCCAGCTGGAAGCGCTGCTGGCAGTGGCCGACAGGAACACCTCGCTGGTCATCAGCGGCAACGGCGATGTTATCGAGCCGGAGGACAATCTGATCGCCATAGGGTCCGGGGGGCCGTTTGCCCAGGCAGCCGCCCGGGCGCTGATGGACAACACCGAGCTTGACGCGCGCACCATCGTAGAAAAAGGCCTGGGCATCGCCGGTGATATCTGTATTTACACCAACCACAATCTGACCATAGAACAACTGGATTTTTAGGCCGACTTATGTCCAACATGACGCCCCGAGAGATCGTTCACGAACTCGACCAACACATTATTGGTCAGGATGAAGCCAAGCGAGCCGTGGCCATCGCCCTGCGCAACCGCTGGCGCCGGATGCAGTTGCCAGAGGAGCTGCGCGCGGAAATCACCCCGAAGAATATACTGATGATCGGCCCCACCGGTGTGGGTAAGACCGAAATAGCGCGACGCCTCGCCCGGCTGGCCAACGCCCCCTTCGTAAAGGTTGAGGCCACCAAGTTTACCGAGGTTGGTTACGTCGGCCGCGACGTGGAGTCAATCGTCAGGGACCTGGTGGACGTGGCGGTCAAAATGTACCGGGAGCAGGAAATGGAACGGGTGCGTTTCCGGGCGGAAGAAGCCGCCGAGGAGCGCGTACTGGACATTCTCCTGCCGTCGGCCCGGGATGCGCAGCAGGGAGAACAGGCGTCGGGAACCCGCCAACTGCTGCGCAAGAAGCTACGTGAGGGCGACCTGGATGAGAAGGAAATAGAGGTAGAGACAAGCAGCGCTGCGCCGGGTATGGAGATCATGGCTCCGCCGGGCATGGAGGAAATGACCAATCAGCTGCAAAGCATGTTTTCCAACCTGTCCCGGCAGCAGACCAAGACGCGAAAAATGTCGGTAAAGGCCGCTTTCGCAGCCCTGTGCGACGAGGAAGCGGCGAAGATGGTCAACGAGGATGACCTCAAACAAAAGGCAGTCAGTGCTGCTGAACAGAACGGTATCGTCTTTCTCGATGAACTGGACAAGGTCGCCAAGCGAGGGGAGGCCGCCGGTGCCGATGTCTCTCGCGAAGGGGTACAGCGCGACCTGCTGCCGCTGATCGAGGGATCTACCGTCAGCACCAAGCACGGCGTCATCAAAACCGATCACATGTTGTTTATCGCGTCTGGCGCCTTTCACCTGGCGAAACCCTCGGATCTTATCCCGGAGCTGCAGGGACGCCTGCCTATCCGGGTAGAACTACAGGCGCTGACCCCGGAGGACTTCGAACGCATTCTGATTGAACCCAACGCCTCTTTGACAGAGCAATACCAGGCACTGCTGGCAACGGAGGGGCTGCGGGTCGAATTCAGCGAGGACGGACTGCGGCGCATTGCCGAAACAGCCTGGCGGGTCAATGAGAAAACCGAGAATATCGGCGCACGGCGACTGCACACCGTTATGGAGCGCCTGCTCGAAGAGACCTCCTTCAGCGCTGCGGATGCCGGCCTGCAGGAAGGCCCGCTGCAGATTGATGCCGCTTTCGTCGACAGCCAGCTGGCGGAATTGAGCGCGGACGAAGATCTTTCTCGCTTTATTCTCTGAGTGAGGAATCGTTATGAACGAACAGGAATGGCGACCCAACGGCATTCAACTACACGCCCGCTCCAGGCTTCTGGAACTGACCTACGGCGATGGCCGCAGCTATCAACTGAGCTGCGAGTACCTGCGGGTCTTTTCACCCTCAGCCGAAGTGAAAGGCCACGGGCCGGGACAGGAGATTCTGCAAAGCGGCAAAATGCATGTCGGCATTGAGGCCATCAAGCCAGTGGGAAATTACGCCCTGCAGCTGGTGTTCGACGACGGGCACGATACCGGTCTCTACTCATGGTCCTACCTGCATCAACTGTGCGTGGAGCAGGAGCCCCGCTGGCGGGACTACCTGGCACGGCTGGCGGAAGCCGGTGCCAGCCGCGACCCGGACGTCCAGGTCGTCAAACTCAATCTCTAGGAAGCCTGCTCGCTACCGCCGCCGGGGCTCGCAGCCGATCTTCGCTAGCGGCGCTCGCCCGCGGTGGCCTGACCCGTGACGTGTACAGACCAAGCCGGACTATCTCGGGCAATGCTATTGTGCCAACCTGACCCGGCGCGCGCATCAGGTTACAATACGCAGCGAATCGCAGCCCGGGCGGGAGAACCCATGAGCGAAAAAGACACCACAAACTTCGGTTACAAGGAAGTCGAGAAAGAGGCAAAGGCCGGCATGGTGGCCGACGTATTCCACTCTGTAGCCTCTCGCTACGACCTGATGAACGACCTCATGTCAGGCGGCATCCACCGTATCTGGAAACGCTTCACCATTGAATTGAGTGGTGTACGCAAGGGCAATGCCGTACTGGATATCGCCGGCGGCACGGGTGACCTGGCCGCCCGCTTTGCGGACATCGTGGGGCCGGAAGGCCGCGTGGTCCTGGCCGATATCAACGATTCCATGTTGCAGGTAGGACGCGACAAATTGTTGGACCAGGGACATCTGGGCAATCTCGAATTCGTGCAGGCCGATGCCCAGCACCTGCCATTCCCGGATGACAGTTTCGATTGTGTAACCATCGCCTTCGGTTTGCGTAATGTCACGGACAAGGACATCGCGCTGCGCTCCATGCTGCGTGTGCTCAAGCCGGGTGGAAGACTACTGGTACTGGAGTTTTCCAAACCGGGAAACGACCTGCTGAGCAAGGCCTACGACGCTTATTCATTCAAGGTGCTGCCCTTGATGGGCAAGCTGGTAACCAACGACAGCGACAGCTATCAGTACCTGGCGGAGTCCATTCGCATGCACCCCGACCAGGAAACCCTCAAGGACATGATGGAGGATGCGGGATTCACACGCTGCGAATACCACAACATGACCGGCGGCGTGGTAGCACTGCACAAAGGCCTCAAAGCCTGACATGGTGGATAACATCAATCCCACTGTGCACACCGCGGCGCTAGCCGCGCTGGAAGCAGGATTGAACCAGGCGCTGACACTCGCTCCGCAGAGCGCGGCGGAACTCGCCGAGCTTGCAGAATGCGTATTCGCCCTGCATTGCACGTCGCCAACGCTGGATGTGTACCTGCAACCCTCGGCGAAGGGTATACGCCTCATGGGGTACCATGACGGCGCTGTGACAACCAGCGTGCGCGGTGAGGCCTCCGACTTTACCGAACTTGCCACGTCCAAAGACCCCACCGCAACACTGATCAATGGCCGGCTGGAGTTGCAGGGCGACAGTGCCGCCCTGATTGAACTGCAGAAGATTCTGGCCAAGCTGAACCCGGACTGGGAAGCACCGCTGGTCAGTACACTGGGTGACGTTGCCGGCCATCAACTGGCGCAGATGCTGCGCTCTTCCTTCAGCTGGGGCAAGCAAGCCTCTGACAGCCTCGGTCGACAACTGGATGAATATATCCACGAAGAAGCCCGGCTGAGTCCGCCGCGACTGGAGCTCGAGGACTTTTACCGCGACGTACAGCAGCTCGGCCAACGGGTAGAGCGATTGCAATCACGCACGGACCGTCTGCGCAAGCGCCTGCGCGCCCTGCAGCAGTGAACTGAGCGAGCATGTCCCGAACCCTGCGCCTGGCTAAAATCTTCCGCACCATAGGCCGTTATCGACTCGACGAGTTCATCAACACCGAGCGTCTACCCGGCCTGCCGCGCATGGCCCTGGCCATGTCACCCTGGCGTCTGCAGCGAGTGCCGGACCTCACTCGCGGTGTGCGTCTGCGGCGCGCGCTCGAGGAACTGGGACCGGTATTTATCAAGTTTGGTCAGATGCTTTCAACACGAAGGGATCTGCTGCCCGAGGATATCGCCGACGAACTGGCCAAGCTGCAGGACGACGTACCGCCTTTCCCGGGACGCGAAGCACAGGCAATCGTCGAGAAAGCGCTGGGCAAGTCCATCGATGAGCTGTATGCCAGCTTCGAGACGACACCCATGGCCTCCGCTTCGGTGGCCCAGGTGCACTGCGCCACCTTGCACAGCGGTGAGGAGGTGGTGGTCAAGGTGGTGCGCCCGGATATCGAACCGGTCATACGCCAGGACCTGGCGCTGCTATTCACACTCGCCAGACTGGTGGAAAAATACCTGCCCGAGGGCAGGCGCCTGCGCGCGATTGAGGTGGTATCCGATTATGAGCTGGTGATCCTGGATGAACTGGACCTGGGCCGTGAGGCCGCCAACGCCTGCCAGCTAAGACGCAACTTCCTCGAAAGTAAACTGGTCTATGTTCCCGAAGTTTACTGGGATTACACCTGTCGCACCGTGTTTACGATGGAGCGCATTTCGGGGATCCCGGTCACCGACCTGGACACACTCAGGGCCCTTGGCACCGACTTGAAAGTGCTGGGGGAACGAGGCGTCGAAATATTTTTTACCCAGGTGTTTCGCGACAGCTTCTTCCATGCGGACATGCATCCGGGAAATATTTTCGTGGACGCCAGCGACCCGCAAGATCCGACTTACATCGCGGTGGATTGCGCCATCGTTGGCAGCCTCAGCGAGGCTGACAAATACTATCTGGCGCGCAATCTCCTGGGCATCTTTCACCGCGACTATCACGAGGTGGCCCAGCTTCACGTGGAGTGTGGCTGGGTGCCGCCGCAGACCCGCGTGCAGGATTTCGAATCCGCCATGCGCGCCGTCTGCGAGCCCATCTTCGAACGGCCCATCAGCGAAATCTCTTTTGGCCAACTGCTGGTCTACCTGTTTCGAACTGCCAGCCGCTTCGATATGGAAGTGCAGCCCTCCCTGGTTTTATTGCAGAAAACGCTGCTGAATATAGAGGGGCTGGGACGGCAGCTATACCCGCAGCTGAACCTTTGGGATACCGCGCAACCCTTCCTGGAGGAATGGGTGCAGGAGCGCTACTCGCCGCAGTCGGTTCTGAAACGCCTGCAGCGTCATGCCCCGTCCTGGCTTGAACAACTGCCGCAACTGCCGGACGTGGTATTCGATAACCTGCAGCAATCCCGCGAGATAGAGCAACGATTCAGCCTGCAACAGCAAAAAGTGGTCGAACTGGAAAAACGGGATCGCGAACTGACGCGACGACGGCGCCGCCATCTGGTGGCAGCCATCGCCTGCATTGCGGCGGCGATCAGCATCTTTCCAGGCGCCTGGCAGCAATTGGCAGAAGCCCCCCTGGTCAGCTGGCTGCTGGCCGGACTGGGTGTCAGCCTGCTGTGGCCTCGTGAAGAGTGAGGCATGTGCACCGCGCCGCCCTGTGCCATAATGCAGGACCGAAGGAGTTTTATGTTAACCGATCCCGACAGATTGGCAGGACAGGTAAACTGGAACGATCAGGGCCTGGTGCCGGCGATAGCCCAGGACTGGCAAACTGGCGAGGTTCTGATGCTGGCGTGGATGAATCGAGAGGCCCTGGTTCTGACCCTGCAGGAGAGGCGCGCGATCTACTGGTCACGCTCTCGCCAGGCATTGTGGCGCAAGGGCGAAGAATCAGGCCATGTGCAGCAACTGAAGGAGCTGCGTATAGACTGCGATGCGGATACCGTGCTGATGAAGGTGGTGCAATTGGGTGGAATTGCTTGTCATACAGGACGCCGCAGTTGTTTCTACCGCCTGGCGGAGGACGGCGACTGGGCAATCACCGATGCCGTCGTCAAGGATCCCGCTGACATTTATGGTGACAATACATGAACACAGTTCTGGAGCAGCTGACGGCCACGCTGGAATCCCGTAAAACAGCCGACCCGGACAGCTCCTATGTTGCAAGCCTGCACCGGCAGGGGCTGAACAAGATTCTCGAAAAAGTGGGCGAAGAGGCGACCGAAGTGATACTCGCAGCCAAGGACGTCGCGGTTGGCGGCGAGCGCGACGCGGTAACCAATGAAGTCGCCGACCTGTGGTTTCATACCATGGTGATGCTGTCGCATCTGGACATGGATAGCAGCGAAGTGACTGCTTGCCTGGGACGCCGCTTCGGCATCTCCGGGCTGGAAGAAAAAGCATCGCGCTCACAGCGCGAAGAGTGAACAGGTAAATACGGGAGAACCCGAGGAGAAACGTATGGGTATCGGTGGAATCAGTATCTGGCAGCTGTTAATCATATTGGCGATCGTTATCATGCTGTTCGGTACCAAGCGACTGCGCACCATGGGTAGCGACCTGGGCAGCGCAGTCAAGGGGTTTCGCAAGAGCATGTCAGAGGAACCCCCCGCGGACGACCCTGCGGAGAAGACCCAGGCAGACAAGGCCGCTCACGAAGACAATAGCGTCAAATAGGCGCTGAATGTTCGATATCGGTTTCGCAGAGCTGATTATTATCGGTGTGGTGGGTCTGCTGGTCATCGGCCCGGAGCGATTGCCGGGCGCCATTCGTACGGCAAGCCTGTGGCTCAATCGAATCAGGCGCGGGTTCAATGACATCAAACGGGAGGTGCAGCAGGAGATCCATAACGACTCCGTGATGCAGGAACTGCGCAAGACCGGCGAGCAGATCAAGGCACAGACCGACAGCATTCAACAAAGCGCCCGTGCCGCAGGCGAATCCCTGAGCGGCACCCAGTCGTCGGACAACAGCGGTACAGCGGACACAGACCGACCATCGGATAAAAACGCCGAATGAGCGAACCGGAATCAATCGACCAGCCGCTGCCTCTGGTCGCTCACCTCACCGAGCTGCGCGATAAACTGCTGCGAGCATTGCTGGCGGTACTGATTATCTTCATTGGCCTGTTTCCCTTCGCCAACGAGATTTATACCTTTATTTCCAAGCCCCTGCGGGCACTTCTGCCAGATGGTGCGAGCATGATCGCCACCGAAGTCGCCTCGCCGTTCCTGACCCCGTTCAAGCTGACGCTGGTAGCGGCTATCTTTCTGGCCATGCCCTATGTGCTTTACCAGCTATGGAGTTTTATCGCGCCGGGCATGTACAGGCACGAAAAAAAACTGGCAATACCCCTGCTGGTGTCCAGTGTCCTGCTGTTTTATGCCGGTGCCTCTTTTGCCTATTTCG
>Ga0316189_10007588_pt1 | contig 10240 bp, 9 predicted proteins | sample LowCovwburrow_MG_FD_204930 | JGI IMG/M metagenome (GOLD analysis project Ga0316189, IMG submission 204930) | Coastal sediment microbial communities from Maine, United States - Lowes Cove worm burrow | ecosystem: Environmental > Aquatic > Marine > Coastal > Sediment | place: USA: Maine... | reverse complement strand
TGCCAGTATTATAAGATATACCAGTAAAGCGAATGGGTACAAAAAGAACCGATTATTATTTGCCAATGCAAAAAGTAGCGAAGAACGTAAAAATATGACGGTTCGTGTTAGTTATGATGAAGGAAAAACATGGACGGAAGGCAAGACCATCTACCAAGGTCCGTCGGCTTATGCTTCATTAACTATACTTGAAAACGGGGATATCGGACTGTTTTTTGAAAAAGACGAATATACTCAAAACGTTTTTACAAAGTTTTCGCTAGAATGGCTTACCGATGGAAAAGATACTTATCAAAAGCCCTCGGATTAATTCAAATACTTAAGAATGAAATTTTACAAACGCTTTCTTTTTTTAATGATACACTGCTTCGTTCAGCTAACTATTGGACAAAATGAAGGAAGATACCAATGGCAGAATCCCTCAGTATCCAATAGTAAGTTCGAGGGTCAAGGCTGGGAAAATATCGGCTACAACCGTTTGCCAGACAAGGCAGAAACTACGGTTCGTGATGCGGTCTGGTCACTTTCAAGAAGTTCCGCCGGCCTAGGCATTCGTTTTGAAACCGATGCGCTTGCGATTTCTATTCAGTATCAAGTGGACGGTAATTTGGCTATGGACCATATGCCCGTTACCGGCGTAAGTGGCATAGATCTTTATGTGAACAATGGCAATAATTGGCTGTGGTGCCGCGGGAAATACCAGTTTAAAAATACCATTCAGTATGGTTTTGTTGTGGATTCACTTACAGGCGGAACTAAAAGCTATCAACTCTATTTCCCATTGTACAACAACATCAAAAATCTAAAAATTGGTGTGCCTTCGGAAAACTCATTAAAATTTCTTCCGGCAAAAAAGGAGAAGCCTATTGTAGTTTATGGTACCTCCATAGCTCAAGGCGCATGTGCCTCTCGGCCAGGTATGGCATGGACGAATATTCTTTCTAGAAAACTTAATCTTCCAGTCACGAATCTAGGCTTTTCAGGTAATGGTAGATTGGAGCCTGAAGTTATTGCTCTTATCAATGAAATTGATGCCTCGGTATTTGTTTTAGACTGTTTGCCCAATCTTTCTCCAAACGAGGAACGTACCAAAGCTGAGATACAAAAACGCGTCAGTAAAAGTGTAGCAGCTTTACGGTCTAAACATCCCAAAACTCCCATCCTATTGGTGCAACATGCTGGCTACTCCGACGGATTGGTCGATTCGAATAGAAGGGGCGTTTATGAAACGCTAAATAATTGGATGACCGAGTCGTACGAAAGTCTCAAAAAACAAGGGTTTAAAAATCTATATATGCTTACCAAAGGAGAAATCGGTCTTTCAAACGACGCTTTCGTTGATGGTACCCATCCCACCGATTTGGGCATGGAACAGTATGCAAATGCTTACGAAAAAATATTAAGGCCCCTAATTCTAAGAGCCAATTGATACAACCCGAACAATGGATAAAGCCCTCAAAGCCCATATCGAATATTTACTCTGCATCAATATCAATTTTATTAGTTCGATTTCAGGCGGTGATATTTCAAAAGCCTATCTACTGGAAACCGAAACCGAGCGTTTCTTTTGTAAAGTGAACCGGAGTGAATCTGCCTTCAAAATGTTCAAGGCTGAGAAAGTAGGCTTAGAAGCGATCTCAATTACCAAAACAATTGCTGTACCGAAAGTTCTTCTTTGTGAGCCCTTGGAAATCGGGGCGTTTTTGGTAATGGAATATATAGAATCAAAAAAATCGCTAAAAAAGGATTTTGAACTATTGGGCCACCAATTGGCTGCTATGCATAAACTTTCCGAATCCAATACCTTCGGATGGAAAACGGATAATTTTATTGGAAGCCTTCCTCAATCTAACATAGAACATTCAAATTGGACCGAATTTTATGTAAAAGAACGCTTGTTAACCCAATTGAAATTGGCGCGAGATGGAAATCGCCTTCAAGGTTCGGAAGTCCCCTCCGAAGAACAACTTTTTAAAACATGCCACAATACTTTTCCTGAGGTAAAACCTTCCTTACTTCATGGTGATCTGTGGAGCGGTAATTACCTGATTTCTAAAGAAAGTGTCCCCTATCTTATTGATCCTGCCATCTATTATGGCCATCATGAAGTGGATATCGCCATGACATCCCTTTTTGGTGGGTTCGATAATACATTTTACGACGCTTATCAAGAACACTTCAAGCCTTTAGGTAAAGAAAAGGAACGCAAGGATATTTATCGATTGTATTTTCTACTGGTACATTTAAATCTATTTGGAAGTTCTTATTGGCCTCGTGTGGTAGATATTTTAAAATGCTATTTTTAAGTTTTTTACTTACATTTATAAGTATCCAGATTTCCTGATAAATGTCGATGACAAAGTTATATCCCGTTTTACTTTTAAGTATCCCGCTTTTGCTTCTTACGGCATGCCGCGACGATACAAATGAAATTCAGACCACGACATACACCACTTGGTCGTCCTATCTTGGCGATGCTGGGCGCAGCCACTACTCTACCCTTTCACAGATTACCAAAGGAAACGTCAAAAATCTTAAAGTTGCTTGGTCGTATGAGGCCTCTGATTGGGGTCAAATGCAAATGAATCCCATAGTCGTTGATAGTCTATTGTATGGTGTAACAGCAGCTCTTCGCGTAGTTGCGCTACATGCAGCCACAGGTAAAGAAGTTTGGCAATTCGGCGATTCCGTTCAAGTATGGCATTCTACCAGTAGAGGGGTTTCGTATTGGCAAAAGGGAGATGACCGCCGTATTCTTTGTACCCGAGGCCCCGATCTGTTCGCTTTAGATGCCTTCACCGGAAAACCGATTTCCACTTTTGGCACTAATGGAAAAATCGATATGCGTTCAGGAATGTCCGAAAGTGCCCAAGAGAAATTCGTGATTTCTAATACGCCAGGTACTATTTATAAAGACCTCATTGTAATGCCTCTTCGACTTTCGGAAGGTGCAGGTGCAGCCCCAGGAAATATTATGGCCTTTAATGTGGAAACCGGTGCCGTCGAATGGGTATTTCATACGATTCCTCATCCAAAGGAAGAAGGTTATGATACTTGGGAAAATACAGAGGCCTACAGAAGTGATGTTATAGGTGCCGCCAATAATTGGGCAGGAATGGCTGTAGACGAGGAGACTGGAATTATCTATGTGCCAACAGGCTCAACAGCACCAGATTTTTATGGGGGAATCAGAAATGGAAGCAACCTCTATTCGAACAGTCTGCTCGCTTTGGATGCCAATACCGGAAAACGAATATGGCATTTTCAATTTACCCACCACGATATTTGGGACCGAGATCCTCCTGCACCGCCGAATCTTTTACTGGTAGAAAGGGAGGGTAAAAAGATTCCTGCAGTGGCCCAGGTGACCAAACAGGGCTATGTCTATGTTTTTGACAGACAAACCGGAGAACCCCTTTTTGATATTGAAGAAGTTCCGGTACCAGAATCGACTTTAGAGGGAGAAAAAGCATGGCCGACTCAACCTATTCCAGTAAAGCCCAAATCTTTTGCCCGCCAGTCGACTGAATTGACAGAAGCCAATGTAAGTCCATATGCGGAGAACCCTGATTCCCTGGGGCAAATCTTAAAAACTGCTGACAAGCGCCTATATGCTCCGCCCGGGCTTGAACCTTTGATTCTCTTTCCAGGATATGACGGAGCAGCAGAATGGGGTGGTACTGCTGCGGACCCGGAGGAGGGTATCATTTATGTCAATGCCAACGAAATGCCATGGATTATGCAAATGGGGGTCAATGACACTGACTTGAGCGATCTTTCTTTAGGAGAGGCTTCGTATCAGAAATACTGCGTAGCCTGCCATCAAACAAATCGGAAAGGGTTGGCAGCAAGTGGATTCCCATCATTAGTCGATATCGAACTTCACAAAGGGCGAGATGAAATACTTGAAATCATTACCCAAGGCAAGGGCATGATGACCGGTTTTCCACAATTGAAAAAAGAAGAAAAAGATGCCTTAATCCGTTTTTTGTTCAATCAAGAAATAAAGCATAGCGCTTCTGAAGATGTTTTAGAAAAGCAAGCACCCCGATTGCCTTATAAGCATTTGGGCTACAACAAGTTTCTTGATAAAAATGGCCTCCCGGCCATTGACCCACCTTGGGGCACGATGCATGCCATCGATTTAAATACCGGAGAGTATGTTTGGTCTATTGTCTTCGGGGAAAGCCCTGAACTGCTTGAAAAGGGTATTAAAGGCACAGGCACCGAAAACTACGGAGGTCCCGTTGTTACCGAAAACGGACTCCTATTTATAGGGGCTACGCGGGATGGTTATTTTCGGGTATTCGATAAGCATACCGGAGAACTACTTTGGGAATACAAACTTCCAGCTGCGGCGTTTGCGACACCGGCAATGTACGAAGTCGATGGGAAACAATACATTGCAATTGCCTGCGGTGGCGAGAAATTAGGAACAGAAAAGGGAAATCGGATTATGGCTTTTGCTCTGGAAACACCCTAGCTCTGAGGGAGCAATATTATTTATGCGTAACATCTAGTGGGCTTTTACGAGCGAGAAATAATCATAATACATAGGAATAATGAATAAAATAAAAATTTTAGTCGTCGGATGTGGCAATATGGGTACTTCCCATGCGCGTGCCTATGATCAATTAGAACATTTTGAAATCGTAGGTCTGGTGAGCCGAAAACCGGAAAGTCGAGAAAAACTAGCTGAAGAACTCGGTGGCTACCCTACCTTCGGCGATTACGAAGCTGCTCTGAAAGCTACAAGACCAGATGCAGTTTCCATCAATACCTATCCAGATACCCATGCCGAATTTATTCGGGCAGCACTTAACGCAAACGCCCATATTTTTGTGGAAAAGCCGTTGGCGTTGACCGTCGAGGAAGCTCAAAGCTTAGTCGATTTGGCCAACGAAAAAGACAAAAAAATGGTGATAGGCTATATTCTGCGCGTACATCCTGCTTGGGCAAAGTTTGTTGATGTCGCTCGTACTTTAGGAAAGCCTTTGGTAATGCGCATGAACCTCAACCAACAAGCTTCTGGCGATATGTGGTATACCCATAAACAGTTGATGAACAGCATGTCGCCCATAGTTGATTGTGGAGTACATTATGTAGATATCATGTGCTTGATGACGCAATCAGTACCTATTAGCGTGAGTGCGATTGGCGCTAGACTATCCGATGAAATCGATGCCAAAATGTACAACTACGGGCAGCTACAGGTTCGGTTTAAAGATGGTTCGGTTGGATGGTACGAAGCGGGCTGGGGGCCAATGATGAGCGAAACTGCTTTTTTTATTAAGGATGTTATAGGTCCGAAAGGAAGTGTTTCCATCTCAGATGATGCTAAAGGTGATTCTGACAATGTAGAGGACCATACCAAAACCGGAGGGTTGCTCTTACATCGGGCGGCACTCGATGCCAATGGAAATTTTGCGAAACCCGACGAAATCATTAATACTTCTGACGAGCCTGATCACGATGGCCTCTGCCTTTTAGAACAAGAATATTTTTTAAGGGCCATCACCGAAAACCTTGACCTAAACGATCATATGCGTGATGCGGTGAATAGTTTGCGAATCGTTTTGGCAGCTGATGAGTCGTTTCGAACTGGAAAGACCGTTGAACTTTGAGGTCATGGCGAGCCGCAACCAATGGAAGCGATTTCGGTGTGTTAATCTTTAAATAATGGATTTTCCGAAAGACTAATCAGTCCTTCGTCCTTTTCCCTTAAAATCCGTTGGGTACGGAGGTAACGGTTACGGTTCCATTCATCAAAATTCTTAGCATTTTTATCCATACTACTTATACGCACCATTTCAGAAGCATGTATAAATTCGTTGTTGCCGATCCACATGCCTACATGAACCACTTTTTCGGAAGTCGAGTCAGTTGCTTTTTTTCCAAAAAATAACAAATCTCCTTTTTCAAGATTTTTAAAATTTTTAATCGAATCGATTGCCTTTCCGGTGTGTACTTGCTGGGAAGCATCACGAGGGATAACCATACCGTTCAAAAAATAAATGGTCTTTGTAAAACCGCTGCAGTCCATACCCTTAGTTGAAGTACCTCCCCATAGATAGGGCACGCCCATTAGCGTTTTTGACGTGGCAACCAAATTATCTGCTGTTGGGTCAAGGTTTTCTAACCATGCGTCGTATACCTCCGCATCATCTTTAGATACAAAAGCGAGACGTCCATCGGGGTAACCGACCATAAAATGGTCGTCCCCGTCCTTCACCACTTCGAGGACATTTCCAGCTACCAAGTCTGAAACTAGCCCTTCTTCTTTTTCGCCGGAATACGAGTGTCCATAGGTTTTTGTATACATAATCTTGTCTGTAGCCTGCCATTGCTCAAACCGTTTGTTATCCATCAATTCGACACCACCTTCATCGACCCAAGACAAGTATTTATCAGGTGTTTGAATATAGTACCAATCACCTTCTTTCTTCAGCACTTTTACAGGTGTTCCCAATGTGGCCTGAGTTGCCAATTCCGCGGAGTGTTTTGGATTACTTCTTAGATTCGCTACAGAAATATTAATGACCGCTTGGGTCAAACCTTTCAGTTCTCCGGAAGGTAAAAGCTGGATACTATCAATAAAATCTATGTTTTCCGCAGCTAGTTTGTCTTTTAAAGAGTTTACCGCTTCTGGCAAATCACTTTCACCCCTTAAAATATACTTATCTCCTTTTTTAACGGCTTCAATATTGAATAGCACTACACGTTTGTCTGGAGCGTATTCTGTTTTTACTTGATTAATTTGAGTTTCAAGCGAATTTTCGCCAGTACCTTCAAAAGCACAAGATGCGAGAAGGAGCATTAAAACTAATCCGATACTCCTCTTCAAATAGGTTCTATCCATGTTATTGTTTATTGTTTTCTTTTTTAAGCGCGTGCCGACCCTTATGAATTTATGTAAATTTAGTCCAAATGAACAAACTCAAAGTTATAGAACTTTTTGCAGGTGTGGGCGGTTTCCGCTTAGGGCTAGAAAGAACTGGAAAATATGAAGTGGTCTGGAGCAACCAATGGGAGCCTTCAACAAAGGCCCAACACGCCTCTATGGTTTATGAAGCTCGGTTTGGCCACGAAAACCATAGCAATGAAAATATCTCAGAGGTAGCTACTTCTACTATTCCCGATGCCGATATTTTAGTAGGTGGTTTCCCTTGTCAAGACTACTCGGTTGCCACAACTTTACGCAATTCGAAAGGCTTAATAGGAAAAAAGGGAGTTTTATGGTGGAGTATCCATAAAATACTTTCTGAGAAAAAACATCCGCCTAAATATCTATTTCTAGAAAACGTTGACCGCTTGCTGAAATCACCTTCCTTACAACGTGGAAGGGATTTTGCTATCATGCTCAAGAGTTTACACAATCTGGGTTATGCGGTGGAATGGCGTGTTATCAACGCGGCCGATTACGGCATGCCACAAAGACGAAGACGCATCTTTTTCTTGGGGTACCATAAATCAACTTCGATCTTCAAATCCCTCAAAAAAGCAGACAAATCTGTTTGGATGCAAACATCAGGAATAATAACCACAGCCTTTCCACTTCAAAATCTGTCCAAGAAACCCTCCGTTTTTCAAATTGAGGAAAACCTGGTGGCACTTTCTGAAAATTTCAATAAGGGTGAAAAATTGTCTCCTTTTGAAAATTCAGGTGTCTTTATAAATGGAAAGGTGTTTACGGCAAAAGCCCTCCCCAGTTACGATGGCGACCGAGCTGTTCTAGGCGATATACTCCAAAATGGAGAAGTGACGGAAGATTTCTATATACCTAAAGAGGACTTTTCGAAATGGAAATATTTAAAAGGAGCCAAAAAGGAAGTTCGCACGGCAAAAACCGGTTTTACCTATAACTATAGCGAGGGCAGCATGGTCTTTCCTGATGCTTTGGACAATGCTTCACGCACAATAATCACCGGAGAAGGCGGAAAATCCCCTTCACGGTTTAAGCATGTGGTGCAGACCAAGAAAGGATTGCGCCGTTTGACTCCCCTTGAGCTGGAACGGCTCAATATGTTTCCCGATGATCATACGCGACTAGAAAAGGTAAGCGATACGAAACGCGCATTTTTTATGGGGAATGCTTTGGTAGTTGGCGTAGTGCAACGCATTGGTGCAGCGCTTGCGAAAAAAATCAAACAATAGTGCCATGGCACTTCAAAGCAATTTTAAATTCGATTTAGAAAATGAAAGGAAACTGTCCGTTTTACTTGATACCTATTACGAAAAGCACCTAAAACACTACGGTTTTACACGCGTTCAGGATATTAAAAGACAGCTTGCCGGAATCGATTTGTTGCTTACCCTTAAATCGAATGGAAAAGTGTATTAAGTTGACGAAAAAGCACAACTAGACTATGTTAATGAAGACATACCTACGTTCGCCTTTGAGCTCAGTTATTTGAAACGCGGAGTACAAAAAAAGGGATGGCTTTTCGATACTTCTAAGAAAACTGACTTCAGAAAGGTTTGAAAGTCACGACCTAAGGCAGGGCAGGATTATAATGCAAGAATTAGCTCCTCAGGTCATGAGTTATATTTATTTTTCAAAAAAAAAAAGGAAAGCGGAAAAGCCACTAAATCTCATTTTAAAGCTTGATTTTCTTATAGAAAAAGATATTGCAAAGCGGTTGATATAAGTTTGATTACCGACTGTTGGGTCTACAACATCGGTCGAGCTATATTAATTGGCGTATTAGGTACCTTTTATCGATTTTTTTTTCGCCAATTGTGTGTACAACGCTAACTGTCAGGTATTGACCGACGAAAAAAAACCGTTTAGTCGGTTAATGCTAATTCAAATGGTTCAAAAAGAGGTCTTAGCAAGCCCAAAAGCGGTACAATTTTTAATCTTAAACTACTGTTAATCAACGACTAAAATTTGGAATTCTCGTTTTTTTCATTATCTTTGAGGTTATGGTAAAAGTAGAAAAGTCAGAAAATCAGGCATTTTTGGAGAAATCAATCCACCATCTGGAAGCCACTGGCTTTGAAGATATAAAAGCGGATATGGAAGGTTATGAAACCCCAAAATCGTATCTCAGAAAAGGTAGCGATTCAAGAATAACGCCCGATATCGTTGCATTGAAAAATGGCCGTAAATATTATTTTGAAATAAGCTTGAAATCGGACAAACCTAGACTTTTAAAAAGTAAATGGCTTTTCTTAGATACCTTAAGCCGCATGCACTCGAACAGGTTTCGAATTATCACCACCAGAGGTCACTATAAGTTTACGGATACCATGTTAGAAGATATCAATCTGACCAACAAAGAGCCCATTAAAATATAAGAAGAAGAACCCACGAAAAAGAAATAAGAGCCGCAGATGCGGCTCTTATTTTTTTAGAACCATTCCGATATGGGGTATGCCGTCTTCAAGATAACCTTCCGCTACCTGTTCAAAACCAAGGGAGTGGTAAAACCTTTCTAAATATAATTGTGCGGATACTCGAATGACAGATTCGTTAAAATACCTTTCTACTGCGGCTATCGACGCCTTCATAATATCCCTTCCATAACCGTATTTGCGTTGATTTTTCTTTACGGCTACTCTTCCGATACCCGCTTCCCCAAAATAGTCGCCTGACTTAAAAATTCGAGCATAGGCAACTATTTCGCCTTCTTTCTTTCCTATAACATGTAATGCTTTTCCATCTTTTCCATCAACATCCTCATAAATACAGTCTTGTTCGACCACGAATATTTGACTTCTCAGACGTAAAATATCGTGAAGCTCTTTTGTGCTTAGTTCTTGAAATTCTTTTACTTCAATCTGTATCATATCAATCTTGGACGATTATTAATTTATTATCACATTTACCGAACTCTGGTTGAATGTTAATGTGATTGATTCCGAATTTATGATAAACCTCCTCTTCTATCTGCCCCAAAATGTTGTCAAATTCAGAAAGCCTGATATCTTCGTTAAAATCGATATGTGCCTCAAGGTGAACTTCTGCCTCGTTAAGTTGCCATATGTGTACGTGATGAACATTCTTGATAGATTCAATTGTACTGATTGCCTCGACAATTTGTTGTACCTGTATCGTATTTGGTGTAAAAAGCATAAGTACACGGGTAGATTCTTTTAATAGGTCATAGCCCATATATATTAAATAGATTGCAATGCCCAGGGTCAGTACGGCATCGACCCAATACATTTGATAAAACTTCATTAGAATTCCACCGATTAAAACAGCTACCGAAGCCATCATATCGGTCAATAAATG